>OLGE01001275.1_pt1 | contig 26351 bp, 22 predicted proteins | sample 1605151 | NCBI WGS metagenome assembly OLGE01 (sample SAMEA3888912, study PRJEB22519) | human gut metagenome | biome: human gut; feature: human-associated habitat; material: faeces | place: Denmark | collected 2010
TGGAAACGTAGTTGCTCAGACGTATGTTGCAGCGTTGCAGCACGGCATCAAGTTTGGACAGCTTTCTTACTATCTCCTCGTTGAGGTCGAATATACGACGGTCGTACTGGCGCAGCTGTTGGATTATCTCAGGAGGTACGAAGCTGCTACGTACGAGCTCCTTCATCGTACACTCGGCAATCCACTGTGCATCCTTCACGTCACTCTTGCGACCAGGGAGCTGCTTGATGAAATACGGATTGGCAAGATTCAGTTTGAAGTGTGGAAACAGCACACGCCATATTGGAATCCAGTAGACGCTCGTGCTCTCCATTGACACCTCAACAACATGGTGATGAAGCATCAAATCACGCATTTCTTCCAACTCATAAGTTAAAACTCCGAAAACTTTTTCAATAAGTTCTCCAAATTCGCTCAAAATACAAAGATAAACGCTATCTTTGTGCACGTCAAGACCACATACTGATTTCATAGGCTTGCATATTTGGGGTTAAAATTCTTCCCAAAGATAAATATAATTTGTGACTTAGAGCACGTTGATGCAAGATTTTAAGTATGTCGGTCTTGACATTTTAACTCAAGCAGCGAGCACTCGGAGATATTCATTTCTGTTTTTTATCCCAACTGGCTTATAATTCGGAAATTTTATCTAAATTTGTTCATTACTATCATAATACTTATAATCTGTATCTTGCCATAAATCTGTAGAAGAACATTCCAAGAAGATTGTATCCACTTGGCTGTTTGACTCCAACAGTTTTTGGAGTTTCAAATAAGTGTACATATATCTTTCACTGGGATGACTAATATTCTTAGCCGAAACCAAGAGAGAATCATTAATGCCATGGTAAGGGTGTGATGCACCCAAGAACAGTATATGCTTCTCTTTTGGCAATGTCCAATCTATCTTGTCAGCATAATAAACCCTCACACAAGCAAACAAGAACACGACAAAGAAAAAACAGAGAGAAATCCCTAATACCTTATATATATATTGCTTCATTGCACCTAAAATTGAAAATAAATAAATTGAGCTTGGTTTCCTGCTTGCGTCAATATCACGATGGAAAGCAAGATATACAAACTCCATCTCATCCATCTTGACGGCAAATGAAATTGCAGGCCATACTGTTTGCTGCGGTTGAACCATTCCATGCACAACATAATCAAGATATAAGCCAATGTATATTTAGATATCCCTGTAGAATCCTTCTGCATGATATGACTTGCTATACAACCCATATAATCAAAGAACTGAGTAACATTGTCTGCCCTAAATATAATCCAACCTATTACTACCAAGAAGAATGTTACAAAGATAGATGCTGCTTCCCTAAATGACGGGAAAAGACTTCCTTCCGCAATTTGCGTGGAATAGCCTTTTGCCTTTCCCAATACCATTAATGGAACAAACAAGAGCGAATGATATAATCCCCAAAGAACAAAAGTCCAATTGGCTCCATGCCATAATCCAGAAAGAAGAAAAATTGCAAATGTGTTTCTCAACTTGATAAGTTGTCCTCTTCGGCTTCCTCCCAATGGTATATAGATGTAATCGACAAACCATGTGTTCAAGGAGATATGCCATCTTTTCCAAAATTCAGATACATTGCGTGAAAAATATGGAAAATTAAAGTTCCTCATCAGGTTGATTCCAAACAATCTTGCCGAACCTATGGCAATGTCGGAATACCCAGAGAAGTCTCCGTAAATCTGAAAGGCGAACAAGACTGCAGCCAACATCAAAACGCCACTACTATGTGTAGAATAGTTTGCCCATATTAAGTTGACAAAATCAGCACAGTTATCTGCAATCACCATTTTTTTAAATAATCCCCAAAGGATTTGTTTCATTCCATCTACGGCCTTTGAATAATCAAACTTCCTTTGCTTCAAAAACTGAGGAAGTAGATTTGTGGCTCTCTCAATAGGTCCTGCAACAAGCTGTGGAAAGAAACTGATAAAAGCAACAAATGCAACGACATCCTTTGTTGGTTGAATTTTCTGTTTATAAACATCTATAGTATAACTCAATGCCTGAAATGTATAGAAACTTATGCCAACAGGTAGTACGAGACGTAAAGTTGACATTTCTAAAGTAACACCTAACGAAGCAAAAGCTTCCATAAAACTCTCAACAAAGAAATTGTAGTACTTATATATGCCAAGTATAACGAGATTTATAATGACATTTGCCCATGCAAACAACTTGGATTTACCCCCCCCAATTTGTCTATCTCGCATAATTGCAAGACCAGACAAATAACTACAAATTGTAGTAAATGCTATCAAGAGCAAGAAATGCCAATTCCACCAACCATAAAAAATGTAACTTACCACGACTACAAAGAGATTCTGTAGTCTTACACTTTTATTGAACACATACCAATATAATAAAAATACTATTGGCAGAAACAACAAATATTCAAAAGAATTAAACAACATTTTACATCATTTTATTTACCCAACATCAAAAAAGACAAGATTTTGCTTGTTTCTATCCATTTGGCAGCATAAAGAGATAAACGGATTAGTATATATGAAACAACAACTGAATATAACAATTGTATGACGAAACAAGAAACGAATCCCATCTTTCCAGTTTGAACAAGCCATAGACAATAGTCACCTAACTGTACTACTTTTAAAGATACGAACATGTGCATTAAATAAATATACAATGTTTTCTGACCTATATTTTGCAAATAGTCATAACAACGTCCTTTCACCAATATCGTCATAAATAGATAAAATACGCAATAGATGCCAGCAAGACTTTGAAGACTTACTCCCCATAATACATTATATCTAAAAGGCATAAACATAATAGTAACGAAATATATAATGCACAGGGAATAAACATGATTGTTCATCAACCGCTCTATTAACATGTGTCGAGACACTAAGAACCCCAAAGCGAAATACGGATACATCTCTTTCAGATGAATATGCCAATCATAAGCGTTTAAGATGTGGGGGGGTAATATAGAGGAGAAATTGTCTATCGCAAATTTGCCTATACAAAGTAAAGCTATTTCTGTGACAACCATCACTTTTCTGTTATGTACCCTGTCAACAACAAAAGCAATAATACCTGTCATAACCAACAATTGCAACAATGTAAGTAAATACCAATAAGTCAGTAGTCTAACTCCGCGCCAAAGATACACCAATGTTCCGCATACAAGATATGGTATAAGCAGCATCTTGGTTTTCTTATAGATCTTAATGACATAACTCCACAAGGATTCAAATTTAGAGAAACCAAATAGAAAACCACTTACAAAGATAAAAAGTGGCATGTGGAAGGCATAAATCACTTTCCACAAGAACATAGGCTTGTCAGCTTGAAGTGCCACATTGTAATCGGAATAGAGCCATGCTAAAACATGTCCCATAACAACCAAGAAGATGGCAAGACCCTTAATGGAATCAATGTAGTGTAAACGTTGCATATAAAATAAATATTATTTTTTATGAATTATCGCTTTAATTTTATTCTTTACTGATGGAGAAAAAATCAACAAAAGTTTAACTAATGAAAATTTATTACCACTAATTATCTTTAAAATTTAAATTAATATTAAAACATTTATTCTCCAACAAGTTAGTAAATTCTTTTCTTCTCACAATCTCATGAGAACTTATTTTATGACTTTTATTCATTTCTTTTACAGCGTCATCTATGACTCTTGTTAATAATCTCAAAAGAGCATCTAACTGTTTATTATCTGATAGCGCGATTCGTATCTTTTTACAGAGGTTATCCATTTCATGAGAATTTGTACGAGGCAAATTATTAATCTTAGCAAGCCGTCTTACACAAACTTGAATTAAAAATAGCATATGGTATCGGAATCTACGATATTTTATTTCAAGTTGCCCTCTTTTTAGAGAATCTTCAATTCTATGTAAAGTCCATGCACTAATATAATACGCTGCCAATTTATGATCAGCTTGAAACAATCGACTTCTATATGCATTAAGAAGCTCACCATAATAGCGATGTACACTATGTGGCTCTCCTAAAAACATGCTTAACATAGACATTAATTGAATAGGCAATGTGATAATATTGCTTTTCTTTACATTTTTATCCCCATTATCATATTCATGCGTTCTACGTTCATAATATAAATGATCCTCTGAAGCATATGTTTCATAATAATCTTGCAACTGTTTATGAAAAACTTTCAAAGATTCAAAAGCTTCATCAAGCACTTGAGTTTGCCTATTAGTAGAACGAATTACATCATTTATCAATTCAGGATCTTCTGTACAAACTATCTTAACAGGTAACATCATCCCCTCTTTGATTTCATTTCTGCATTTAAACAAAACATTAGATGTTTGACAACCATTTACAATTTGAAAATCAGACAAAGTATACTTTTCGCCAGAAGGTCTAAGACTTTTTGTTACTATCGTTACACCATTATTTAAGATAGGAAACTGTATGCACTTGTTTACATTCTTTATAGTATCTATGATTTCTTTATTTACAGGATTCTCCCCTAGATAGCTTCTTACATTATCATAAAAGAGACCTTGCTGAATCATTCCTTCTTCATTTTCTATCAATTTCAAATACTCCTTAACGCTAACTAAACCAATATAAGCTTGCTCCACGCCCTTTATGTTTGATGGAAAAGGTATTGATTTTGACATTAAAATCTGCTTTGTTACAGAATTATTAACCTCTTTATATATTGCAGAGAGTTTTAAGGCATCAATAGGAACATAGCGAACTTCTCCAAAATAATTTAATCCATTCAAAAAATTCTCACATTCCTTTCTTGTATTTTCTAAATTTTTGTCTTTTACCCATTTACCAGTCGTAACATAGTAGATTGTACAAGTAGGTCGTTCATCATGATGTATACTATTATCCAAAATATAATCTGCCATTTCCTTAAAAAGCATAACTTTATCATTGGCATTTAAATCTGCTTTTTCCTTTTGGAAGAAATCTTTCACACCGAGTCCTGTTTTTAACATATCTCCACTATCGAATTTTGATGAAGTTTTTGCCTGTACAAAAACGAAATTGGCATGAAACTTTCTTTTTTCAACAACACCTTTTAGTTGTTCTATATTAGAAACAGCAACTTCATTAACTTCAATCATAATTCCATCTATAGCCTTATCACCACCATTACCAGTATGAACAATACGATAAAAGAAATTATCAGAACTATAAGCATCTGGTCTATGATGTGTTAACAGGCAATAATTGCAAAAATGCTCAAAAGCAACAGATTCTGTTCTTTCTTTTATTCCGAAACTATCAAGAAATGTCTTTATCATTCCTTTTAATATTCTATCTTCAATCATAATTAAAAAATAACTTTTAAAATTATCTATGCCATTTTACATTCTCTTTAATAACTTTTGCAGGATTACCTCCTACAATAGAATGAGCAGGTACATCTTTGGTTACTAAGGCTCCAGCAGCAATAATTGCCCCATCTCCAATGGTCACTCCTTTTAAGATAGTTGCACCTTGACCAATCCAAACATGCTGCCCAATAATAATTGGCTTTGAAATCATATATCCATCTTCTTCAATGGTATGTCCATCAAAAGAACGAATAACAACATCTCTCCCAATTGTACATCCTTTACCTATTTCAATATAATCGCCACAAGTAATTTGAACATTTTCATTAATAAATCCTTCGTTTAAAACAAGTTTACTATTAGGAGCAACTCTTATAAAAGAATTAGAATAAACTTGAAAATCACCATTTATTACTAATTGGGAGTTGTCTTGAAGCCATATTCTTGTATCAGATAGCGCTCCTTTTACTTGTTGAATACCAGTATATAATTTTGCATTCAATACTAATTTAGAACAAGCATCAAATTGTATATCTGTTCTACTTTTATTTAAATACAAATACTTTTGTCTTCGTATGACATTCTCTGAATAAAAGTTTATTGATAGAAAAGTTGACCACATTTGAGCATTAAATCCAAACTGCTTAAATAAAGCAACATATTGTTTGACACCTCCTTTGAGCTTACGCACTATTTTTCTTCCCAAAGATGGCTTTTTCGGCGGTAATGGGAAATGTCGTTTAGCCACTTTATCAAAAGAATATTTATCTAAATCTTCAAAGAATTGCTTTCTGTTAGGTTTTGCAGACTCAAGAGATGATGACAATGCAGGATTTCCTTTTTTAGCTTCTTCTAATGTAAATTCCTTAAAAATTATTTTATCTTTTATCGCATTAAACAATCTTTTTCCCTTTTCAGAATTTATCATGACTAAAGAGGTTCCCTTATCTTGATCCATCTTGATATCAAGATTTTCTATTCCCCAAAAATCTGCTAAAGTAATATCAGCTTTTTGAGGGAAGCCTTTAAAATGGCAATTGTAACAGGATGGTCTAGTAAAATTACCAGCTAATAGATACCCAATAAAAAATAAATCATGCCATCTATCCTTACAATATTCCTTACCGTTAGCAAAATTGACTCTGAGTGAAAAATTATGCCAACCCCATTTTTTATTTTTGAACTTAATTTTCGTAGCTTTTGCTCCATATTCTTTTTCTAACATTTCCATGTATTTCAAAAAGACTTTAGGAGAATTAACACCACGGCAGATAAAATCACAAGTTGTTAAGTTCTCAAAATCTTTCCGCAAGAATTTGTGAAGAGCTTGGATTTGGCATGGACAGCCGCAATATAAAACGTCTTTTCCTTCTATCAAGAGTCGTTTTACTTCCTTATATTGCCCCTCCATATTACTCTGCAAATATTTAGAACTACGAATCTCCTTTAATTTAGCTGGATCAGAGGATACAATATGCTTTACTAAGTGATTATCTTGATAAATAGCACCACCTACAAAACCATTTTTTGCATAAAACAATTGAGCAAACATAGAATGTAATCCACCAGATGTACTATCTAAACGGATTTCTTCATCTTTGGCATAGGCTGCATATACTATAGGAAACTCATAACGAATCACATTTCGTGCAGGTTGTATCACTGGACATACTTTCTCACACAATCCACAATCTACACATTTATCTTTATCAACCTCTGGATACCAAAAACCTTCATGATCCGTTTTAAAAGATATTGCGCTATGTGCGCATATATCACCACAGGCATTGCACCCACAGCAATCTTCTTTATTAGATATATCTATCATTATTAATACTTATAGAAAGGATTTACAAAATACTAAAATCACAATTATCGGGATCAAATCTCAAACGGCTATTGATATTTATAGAATCAATAGCTTTCATTTCTTCATCATTAAGAGTGAAATCAAATATAGATATATTCTCCAATTGTCTGTATTTGTTTAAAGAACGGACAACAGGAATAACACCATTCTGTATATGCCATCGTAAAACGACTTGCACTACAGTTTTTTTATATTTAGCTGCAATTTTGTGAAGTATAGGCAAACGAACCAAACGATCATCAAGTCGCGCAATCGCAGTATAAGCCTCTACCTGGATGCCTTGTTTTTTGCAATATGACACTAATGGCTTTTGAGTAAACAAGGGATGAACTTCAACTTGATTGACAGCAGGACATACATCCGAAGCCTTTAACAAAGCCTCCAAATGATGTTGATGACAATTAGCAACACCCAAACAACGAACGTAGCCTTCTTTGTACAACTTCACCATTTCTTTCCAAGTATCTAAATACAAATCGGTCACAGGCCAATGAAACATCAACAAATCGATATAGTCCGTTCCCATTCCATCCAACTGTTGCATAAAACACTCTCTTACTTTATGAGTTCTTTGAGCTTCATTGCTAATTCGAGTTGTCAAGAACAATTCTTTTCTATCAACTCCAGACTTTTGGATAGCTTCATTTATTGCCGCCCCATTTCCATAAGAAGAAGAATAATCCAACAATGTAAAACCTATTTTGAAAGAGTTAGCTATAGCATCTACATAATCTTTCCGTTTACGTGGATTATCTATATATTTCCGATAAGCTCTTGCAAAAATATTATGATTTTCCTTTTTGTTCGAGCCCATACCAATAAAACCAGGTCCATTTCCTATACAAGGAATCATCACACCATTATTCAATTCAATCTGAGGAACTTTCATCATATTATTATTTTCTTTTAAGTAAATACTGTATGTCTTTTAATTCATCGAACTTAAACAAATAAGCTATTCCTAAATAAAAGACACAACCAACCAATCCTCCAAACAAAAGCTGGATATATAAATTGTCTACAAAATGAATACAAATTAAAACAACCAAAAATGTTAGCATTGAAGTTAAAAATAAAGGTAAAATATCTTTCAACTGCTGCAATAGGCTAAAATTTATCAACTTCTTTGTATAATGCGTATTAAACGATAATGTTACAACACTCAAGAAAACTTGACTATAACAGAAAGCTTCTATTCCGAAACTTAATGCGCAAGCTATTACTAGCAAATTAAAAAACTTTTTAGCTATTTCAACTTTCAAATACAAATCAGACCTTCCTACTACTTGTATTAAGTTTCTATTAATCGTATGAATTGGCCACCACATAATGGCAAAACATAATATCTGCAAGAGTTTGATACAAGGCTCCCATCGATCTGAAATAAGAATAATGACCAATGGTTTTGCCAAAGCACAAAGAATAACATATATAGGGAAACTTATGAATGCAGAAACACGAATCATACGACGCACATTCTGACGTAGTAGCTCTACGTCATTTTGCATTTTACTCAATACCGGAAAAGTAACACTTAGCAATACACCTGTCAACTGGTTATTTGGCAAAACAGCATACCCATTTGCCCTATTGTATAAGCCCAAATCCTTAGGACTATAAAATTTTCCAACAATAATTGGGGCCACATTATTATATAAGGTATCTATCAAACTTGCACCTATCATTTTGTTTCCGTAATTCCAAAGATATCGAAACGATTCTTTTGAGAACTTTTCTTTAGGAATCCATTTCACAACCCACCATGTTTGTATCAATCCTAACAGACTAGATGACAAGCCAGAAATGACCAAAGCCCAAAGTCCATAGCCTGCATAAGCAGCAGAAATACCAATGATAGCTGAAACTATCTTATTGATGACAGATATTCTTGCTGGGGTTTTGAAATCAAGTCTTCGATTAAGTATCACTCCCTGAGGAGTTCCCAATGGTCCCCACAGAAAACCGAGAGCCGTTATACGTATTAATGGTGTTAATACAGGAGTGTTATAGAAAACTGCAATCCACGGAGCTGCAATAAACAGGCATAAGTACATAAAGATACCCACTCCCAAGCTATAATAAAAAGCTGTAGAAAGATCTTTTTCCGTAACTTCTGGTTTTCTCACCAAAGCAGCACTAAAGCTACCATCAATAAAGATTCCTGCCACAGCCATAAACACAGCTGGCAATGCAGTTATACCATAATCCTCTGGAGAAAGAAGTCGAGCCATTACAATTCCTACCACAAATTGCATCACTTGTGTGGCACCTTGGTCGAACATTTTCCAATATAATCCTTTTTTAGTTTTTTGCTTTAAATTTTCTTCCATTTTTTATAATTCCATATATATTCTAAAATTTGGAGACACAGATTCAATTATTCGGCACTTTTATTCATTTCGTTTCAATATTATAAATCAATACTTTGCTAATTAATTTATAAATATAAGTATTCGGCATCACCTCATATTACCTATACGCATATGAGGTTTAGCCCTCTACCAGCTAAGTAAGTATCCGCTCAACGCCGTATTGCATATCTCAAAATAATATTGTAACTTCGCACGGCGGCATCATTTTTCTAATTTTGAGACAAGAATACGCAGTTTAGTCCTCCATCAGCACAAGCTAATGGAGATTATACCTTAATTTGACTAAATTTGAAATTCATTTTTATTGTTCCTCATCTTACCAGAACTCAGGAAGAAGAGTATAAAACTTATCCTCTGGCGTAGAATCTATGTGCTTCAACACATAACAAAGCCAACGCACAGGATTTTTATATAGCACCTTACATGCTCTAAACAAGGAGTACATCATTGCTGCACGCTTACGGGCATCCAAGTCACGACAAAACAAATAAGCCTTACCCATCACCATGTCACTAATCAGGCGTTAGGTATCATTGTTGCCCAAAGGCATATCTGGGATGTCTATATAATTGGTCAGCTTATCATAGATGGTTTCACGTTCTTCCTTATTAAAGACTACCCGCTCACGCTTTTGAGTAAATATCATTCTGACAAGAGAGGCTATCTGTTCGGTCTTAGCTCCGCTTTTTTGCCTACATCAGACTCACGCATATCCTTCGCCTCTTTATCACCGATTACAACCTCGGCGAACTTTAGCTTACTGCTTAATTGTTTCTTACCTTGTACCATAATTAGAATATTTTAATTAACGATGCAAAGGTACGAAACTTTATTTAGGTGCACAATACGACTTTCACCGAATACTTACGAAACGACTCGTATACAACGACACCACCATCATAAAGAGCATTCGGAAGTAAAGAAGCAAAGTATTCTTAGCTATCCGTTTGTTATTATCTAATGTTTGATTTGACATAATCCTTAACCTTAGATACCATAAATAACTTTTCTTTGTTTAAATGCAGACTCACCACCTTCAAGTATCTGACAACAAAGCTTAATAGTTTCAATGTTGTCAATTGAGCCAGGACTTATTACCATAGAATGGTTATTAGTGCTCTTCAAAGGTATTATTAATTCTGCATCACCTAAAACCGCAATATTAGGATTATGGGTAACGATTATAACTTGTCTGTGCTCCTTAATCTTACGAAGATTATACACTATGGTCTTGAATATAAACTCACTATCCAAATTGTCTTCAGGCTGGTCTATCAGTAATGGCTTGTCGCTATTTGAAAGAAGTAAGATGCCTAGAAGAACTGATTGCTGTTGCCCCAATGACAATTGAGCTATTTTGCGAACCATAGTTTTCCTTACACCCCCAATTTCGTATTTTTTTGTGACAGAAATATCAGGAAGATCATTATACTGAACATTTTCTAAGTCTTCATAGAGACAGTTCTCGTTTAATGTATCAAAAATACGGCGAATTTCCTCATCACTCAAAAGACGTTGTCCTTTATTAGAAATGCCTTGCAATACTGAAATATTTTTACTTTTTACAGCTTTAACAAAGTCATAAACAGACATGCTACGAGCAATCACGGAAGCTTTAGATACCTGTACAGTTCGCCACGACATCAAATTCTTTAAAGTTTCCTCAAATTCAGGAGAATATACATTCTCTATATATTTTACCGTAATGGAAAAATCATCAATGGTGTTTCTTAGATTGCTATTGATTTTTTTAGCAAAAGCAAAATGCAACCTATAGATTTCTTTTTTATTATCTATACGCTCCTTTATAATTTTGTTCCGCATTGCTTCTAAATCCTTCAGCTTCTTTTGCTCTTCGAGCAGGTTCTTCACTCGCTTCTCTAAATCAATTATATCCTTTGAAATCTGATTGATTTTGCCTAAATCAAAAGGTATTCCTGCCTGTGTAAGCTCTTGCTTTTTTGCATCTATCTTAGCTTGTATTTCATTCTCTTGCTGTTTCCAAAGATTAAGTTGAACTTGAAGCTCTGCCACTTTTGTTGTTAAGGCTTCATTTAGTTCATGTTCTTTTGTTGCAACAACAGCAGAAAACTGTTCTACCAAAGACTTTACTTGGTTAAAATATTCCTTACCAACTATGATATTGCTATCAGTCATTGAGGCAACATTCTCAAATATAGTTTTATTTCCAAGGATAACTTTGTAGTCTTTTACCAGAGCATTAAGTTCTTTAATCAAACTACCACGAAACTCTCTCTCTTTTAGCAATGCGTTATGATATTTTACAATATCCGCAGCCTTTGTTCGTTCAAGGTTAACCATTTTTTTTCGCTCGTTATCCAATGCTTTTTGAGCTTCAGGTAGAGCCGCCAAGTTTATACGTATTTTACGCATCTCACTTTGATTTTCACGAAGATCGTCTATATACCTTGCATCATTCCTCTTTAGATTTTCTAAACTCAAAAAGCTATCAAGAAAGTCTATCAATACTTGCGGATTATCATCACTATGTTGTATCGTGTTCGCAGTATCTCCCTGACCATAACTTTCAATAGGAACATTTGTCATGCCATTTACTGGGTCTGTTCTATTTACAACATTTGCATTTTTGTCTCTTTGGAGCGTATAATACAGACCAGCTTCATCAATATAATCAAGCGTTATCGTTTGAGGCCATACCTCTGAATCACAAATTCGAGAATTCGAATGATTTCCTGTTGCTTCCCTTATGGACTCCAGCAATGTAGATTTACCTGCGCCACGGCTACCAATTATACATGTTAAATTAGGGCTAAGTTCTATGTCAACCCCATCCAATAGTTCCCCTTCTAATTTTATATGTTTGATAACAGGTCTTTGCTCTGGTATTTCATCTTCCAATCTTACTCTTGACTCACTACTAGTTAAAGCTATTTTAAAGGAACGGAAAGAAAGTTCTGGCATTTTTATTCGCGTCAATCGATTTTTTCCTTCTGCATTGCTACCTAAGCGTTCCAACTCATGAGAGTCAGAAGACATCAATTTTGCAAAATCTTTATGCAGTTTATTATCAGAAACCGAGCGCCATATTTTCAGCAGATTAATATGGTCAGCATTTTCATCAGAATCTGTATAAAGTCCTATCTCGCTTTTTCTTGTAATTTCAAGTCCTACAAGATTAGAACACTTAAAGATTTGCTCCATGTGAGGGCCAAATCGTCCTATCGTTTTTTCAAAGCCTGAGTCAAGATTAATATGTGCAAGAACACCTATCCCATCGTATCTTTCTGCCGTATGTAAGCATTCCGTTATACTTTGATAGCAAACAGATTTTTCTTCATTAAAAGAAAGACTGCCATAAAAGCTTCTTAACTGTTCTTTCTTTTCAAAATACAACAAAAGATGTCCTTGCGTTGTGCTTAGTTCTATGCCAGGTATAACCAAAATGTCCTTATCTGCTGCATATTGTATTGCACTCAAGCTATTTAAAATTTCATTGTGGTCTGTAATGCTTATTACTTTAAGACCTTTTGATATAGCTGTATCAACAATATTCTGGGGCGTATTAGATGTATCGGTAACATCATACGACCCAGTTCCTTCTCCAAAAGAATGAATATGAAGATCTGCTTTATAGAATAAAGCTCCGTTACTCATGTTTGTATTTTTTATTATTCAACATCAATTATTTAACTTATCACTCCCCTACGCATTTTATACATATTGGTTCCACCATAAAGAGCATACGGAAGTAAAGAAGCTAAGTGTTCTTCGCAATTTGTTTATTTTTATCTGAAGTTTGAGTTGTCATAACTTACTTTCCAAACTCCTTGATTCTCTGTTCTTCCTTCAAAGAACATACCAGCAGTTGTCCATTCTTCTCGGCTATAATATAGCCATCCAAACCTTGAACTACCACCTTACTTTCATCGGCTGCATGAACCACACAGTTCTTGCATTCATACAAACGGATGTCCTTGCCTACTTTGGCATTGCCATTCTCATCTTGTGGGAGTAAGGTACGGAGGCTACCCCAGCTGCCTAAGTCGCTCCATCCGAACTCGGCTGGCAACGTATAGATATCCTTCGACTTCTCCATCACAGCATAGTCAATGCTTATCTTCTCGCAGGTTGGGAAGTATGAATTGCTTTACTGATAGTGTTGATATTTCAAACAAAGATTCCTGCTTTCCAATAATAATTACTAGCAGAAAGATATTGTTCATCTGTCTCCTGGTTTGGCTTTTCCTTGAAAGCTTCTACCTTGTAGATTTCATCTACGGATGTTGGTTCTGCTGCTATATAGGCGTAACCGGTCTCAGGACGGCTTGGCTTATTACCATTTTATATGAACAATTTCATTTAATTTTTTATTTATAACATTCAACAATTGTTCTTGCATGAATTCATATGTTGATTTTTCGTTAGAGGTGGAACTTTGAGACAAAGCACCTTCGTTCAAATCGCCTTTATAAATACTTATCATCGTTTATCTATTTTTGTTCGTTGAAAATAATTTGGATTTAATTCTGGAGAAAAATAATGCTTTCTTTTTATCCAAATAAAGCCATCACATTTTGTAACTACAGCAACATCTACAGGACCTCCAACACTTTCTTCATCCGTTGTGACATGTCGCTTTAATCCTGTCATCTTTATCAAACTTTCAGCCATTTCTGCCAAATCTTCTTTGCTAAGGAATTTTACGATATCAATAAGTTTGCTAACATAATTATTCCAGATATAATCATCCATATCATCTTTAAAGACTTTAGCCATAGATTTAATATCCAAACTTGTCAATACTTCGATTAACTTTTGGGGAGCTTCGGCTTCTGTTAATTTAGAAACGATCGTATTCAATAATAATGATAAAATTTGCTCATTCTTTTCATAAAAAACAGAACGCAATTCATCGTCAATTCCTCGTACTACTGTATTTGTAACATCCGTCTGGGCAAATGGTGTCAAACAAGCCCCATTATTACCATCAACAACATAATCTCCATTCTTGACAATTTTCAATTTATCCTCAAAGAGTTCACTTATTGTATAAGAATGATATGATGGCATTAGTTCTTTATCGCCATACCCAAAGAAAACCAATCCTGTTGACGAAGCATAAACATGAGTTGTGGAACGTACTATAAAATAGAGTGTTTCTATGAAAGTTTCTTTGAAATTAACCGGACAATTTTTAACAGATAAGCATTGGGCTAATTTACTACTTACATACTCATCGCAAGTATCTGTAAAGGATTCCAAAGTTAAATTTTTACAATCAAGACAAGTATCTTTTTGTTTATAGCTATCGGAGATGGATTTCATTACATCCATCATCGTCACAACAATATTCTCATCAGACAACTCTTTACTTTTTTCTTTTAATTTGTCATTTGCAAGTTTTATAATCTCGTCATAGAAAGAGTTCACCAAAAAGCGTATCTGATTTTGAGTATATATATTATCTTGATTGGGCGCCATCAAATTTCTAACATAAGTAAAAAAATCAGCAGCATATTCCTCTAAAGAATCAAATTTTGTGTCAGCAAGTTTCTTTCTGTACATTTTTATAATTTGTTCCCATGATAATTTCATCAAATTCATATTGCCATACATAGCTATACCTATAGGTTCTATTTTAGACAACTCAAAGATTTTATTAGCATGGTTAGTTATTTTATGAGTAGAAGAAACTGTCAATGTTGCAGCACTATCTGCTGCAAAAGCTATTCCTTGACGATTCAATATACCAACAATTGCAGTCATACTATATATCTATTTTAGTAATTTCTATTATTACGTAAGTATTCAGTCAACGCCGTATTGCAAATCTCAAAATAAAGCAGTAACTTTGCTCAACGGCAACGTTTTTGCTTAACGTTGAGACAAGCATATTAGGGTTATACCTCCATCAGCGGATGCCAAAGGAGGTTATACCTTGATTTGACTAAATTTTAATTTCATTTTTACTTTTCCTCATCCTCCCAAAACTCAGGAAGAAGAGTATAAAGTTTATCCTATTTTTCCACATTCATGGAGTCGTTGTTTAACACCCTGCAAATCCATCTCAAGCCTTGCACTGAATATAATCTTCAAGATAAGCTGTGCATAAATCTTTGATTCCTAACATGAGAGTAAACAGCTTGAATCGTTATATCTTGGAGATTTATTCTATAGCTTATTAAATTCATCTTCCATTTTTCGATTCAAATCTGCATATGCCTTATTCCACGGATTTAGATCACAAGCTTCTTTTATTGCTATCAAACCATTCGCCAAATCACCTTTTCTGCCAGTTTTCTCATATTGAGTTTGCCAATAGTTAGCACTCTCAATCAATTTTGATTCTGATATTTTCATATACTATAAACATTAAATTCTCCTAACAACACCTGCGCACTTTCTATGTAAATATTCTTTTACATCACTATCAGATTATTCTATATTAGATAATCATATTTAATAACCATGAATATTAAATATCTGCAAGATTACAAGACCAAGAATTATTCTCACCAGGAGCTTTCTTAAAAAGTTCTGATAGAATATTTACAAATCTCTTCACGTCTTGAATATCAGATTCTGCTGCTACTAATTTCGCTGATAGAGTAGTAGTTTTCTCTCTACTAACTTTTAACGCCAAATGAATCTTTACACTTTCATCATTTTGTTGTTTAGCATTTCTATATAAGGAGTAAGAATTGCTTGAACAACTTTCGCTTGGTCTTCTTGTGTATTAGCAATTTTCTGGAGCAAGTCCTTATAATCATTTTCATTTAAGAAACCCATTTCTACATAAGGTTTTGCTTTTTCTGCAATACTCTCCAATTCTGTTTTAATATCATTTAAAGACTTTTCCTTGCTATCAGAAACATGATTTAAAGCAAACTGCTCTATCAGTTTAGCATAAATATTAGAAGTACCTTCCTCTCCTTTTTTGGATGCAGACAAAGCTCTACCGATAAGCCACTCTTGCAAAAGACGCATTTCATGGTTAACTTCTTCTTCACGTTTTTCGATGTGCCTGATTCTCATTCTACTACTAAACGCCTCAAATTCCTCAAATGAAGAACGCTCCATTGCATCCAATTCCTTTCTTCTATCTGATATGAAAAGGACATCTTCATCCTTTAGCAAATCCTACAAAGATAAATATTTATTTGCTACTTGAGATTTTCTAATCCTAACACACCATTTTTCATCATCTATGAACGCCGGCAAGACAAAATTGTCAGATTTGTCTTTTATGTTATATACAATTGCATATTCTCCAATCCAGTTTTCTTTCTTATGTTCTCTAAAAGCTTTAATATAGCTGCCATTAGTAAAACTGATTAAAAAAGATTCAAATGCAATATTAGCCAACTCAGATTTATGTCCATTCCTTTCTTTATTTGACAACAGATAATTTATCATACGCAATATGGTAGATTTCCCTGTTCCGTTATCTCCATAAAGTATAATCAAGTTATCATCTGTAAAATCACTTGAATTGTACTGTAAATCATAGTCATACACACCGAAGAGTTTTCTGACCTCAATCTTTGAAATTTTTAATTTTCCCATATTCCTTAATTATTTTGAAAATATTGCATTATCATTTAATTGCAGTTTGAGATATTCGATTATATCTTCACTCTTCTCCCTATCACAAATTTCTAGAGAAATACCCAATGTGTCAGCTACCTCTGCTGCATATTTTAGTTCTTCCTCCTGGAAATTCGTCACAAGCTCAATCGGGTAATTGTGTGAATCACGCTTATTCAATCTCTGACATATGATCGCAGGCTCCTCTTTCAACACTATTATAAGAGAAGGAGACATCACTTCAAACACTTCCATAGGTACACGTTCTATTGTTCCTTGCTCCGTCAACAAGCAAAAATGACCATCCAACAAATAGTTTTTGTCTTGGTCTATAAAATAAGGAAGGTTTGCCAACAAAGCATCTTGGGTTTCCTCGACATTTTCCACTTCTTTATGGGAAGGATTTTCCCATTTTATAATCTTGCTGCATGACAGACATTCTATAGACCTGCATTTTTGCTTAACCACAGCAGAAAATGTGCTTTTTCCAACCCCATGAACACCACCAACAAATATAATTTTTCCGTTTTTAAACATAAGATATTTACTTTTTGTTTGTTTGTAAAATATGGACAGTAGTTTTACTATTAACATATCTCCATTAGCATTGTAATTTTCCAATAATCCATACTTATCCATCAAGGGCAACATTTTTCTTCTTCCGTAATTACTTATACCATTAATTGCTAACAAATACAGTTCATCGTTGCTTAATTGAGATTGCAGCAAGTCTGCATATTTCCTAGCATCAGGCATATTTGAGTCTTCTATATGTTTAAGTATATGATACAAATGGCGAAAGTAATGTCCTAAGTTGGAGACATTTGGAAGGAAAAAATCCAGATAGAGGCTATTTACCCTATTTTTTAACATCACCTTGTTGTCTTCTGTAATTTCATTTTGAATATAGTTCAACTCTGAAAGCGCATCTGAAAGTTGCAACTTTAAGTTTTGTAGATACAATATTCCCTCGTAAGTTTCATCGCCGATTGTGCCTTTCAACTGACTTCTTATCATCTGTTGTTGTTCCAACAAACTAAAATAAGTAGTCTCAAATTGCTGACGTTTCATGGATTCATCTTGCCTTCTTGCAAACTTCACTTGCGAAGTATATGTGATATAGACAAGATATATGCTGATTGCTCCAATTATTGTCCCTACTGTTCCACCTATGTAATCACCAAAAATGCCAAAGTCACTAGACTTTTCCGCAAAATCTTCATTGTGCAAGGTAAGACAATACACAATTAATGGACTGACGACAAATAATATTGCAACAATGCAAATTAGTACTTTAAATATCGGTTTCATCTATATAACGAAAAGATTGTGGAGGTTTTACGCCTGGATATTTATCTTCAAGATTCAAATACGTTTTATATGGTAGGAAAGAATCAATAACTATAGCATAAGCTTTATCCTTATTCATATAATAATCCATAAAACTCTTTTCTGACATGCCTGCTTCCGCATGGGTAAGTTTCCATATAAAATCAGGTGTATCACAAAGTATTCTTTTGAACTTTATTTCACCGACCAATTTTCTTATATTACCAGAAGAGTAAACTATAATCGTATCAATATCTTTCCTTTTAAATTCCTTCTTGCGAAATTCGTACTTCTTTTCACCAGAAATTATTTTTTCTACATATTGAGGTTTAATCGATAATAAAATTTTCATTTACTTTACCTTTCTTTAATATATAATCAAACTGCTCATCTGTGAGTTGAAAGAAACCCCAGTAAAGAGTTGACGAAATTTTAGCTTCATCCAACAACATACCTCTTGTTATTCGCTTACCCAATGCGATATTATATGTCATTTTTATAACAACCATATCATCATTTCTAAACCATTTACGCAAATCATCCTCTGTAAAGATACTATAAGAGCGACAATACTTAAGATAGTCATCTATAGAAGCGAAATCCTTTTTAGTTTTTACCTCTTCGACCTGGCAAATAGAAGTGACGACACTACGATAGCGTGCAGCCCCCATACCATCATTTGTTCTATATATCGCAAGAAGTTCTCCCCTTCTCAGATGAGCCGTTTTAGGCATGAAACAAATATAAATCTTGTGAATACTATTGGAAAAAGAAACATCCTTAACCAAATCCTCAGTTTTTCTTTCCTCATTTTTCAAGATAGAATCAGAAAACAAAGGAGTATGATAGATAGGATATATTGACAACAAGAATTTTCTTTGATGACTAGGTCGTATTAAAGGATAGTCATATAACAAATCTCCGGTATATTTAGAAAAACTTTTAACTAAAACTTTTTCTTCACCTTTCATTCCATAGTCTTCAAAGCCGTACTTTTTAAATAATTCTACGAGACGTTCATGCTTGGGATATATTGTTACATAAGCTTCCTCAAAGCCGCCATAGATGGCACAATCCATTATTTTTTTTATAAATTTCTCACCCAAACGAGTATTATGGGCTTCTATCTTGAAAGTGCCAACCTTCAAGCGTTTCTTTTGTACCATCAAAGGAGATATCTTGCCATCTACTTCCTTACTTTCATCTTTCAAGAAAAGAAAGCCTTGTAGGTGTCCATCAGAATCATATTGTACAAAAGCAGACTTGCCAGCCACACTTTTTCGTTGGAACCAATCCACGAATTCAGGATAGTCAATCTTCAGACTATCAAAAAAAGCATCATCTAGATTAATCGTTGAAAACTTTCGTAATTCCATAATTCTTGCCATGATTATAAGATTTTAAAGACAAGTCCATATCTTCCATAAAGGCTTGATATGGATTTTAATCCTCCAATTGAGATACTAAATTTGTAAGAAGTTGTGACATTTCTTCCGAATTCAATATAGCTTGAAGTTGCTTAGTAAACTCAGCTTCATCCTTTATATCTTCCCAAGGACCACTAGAAATAACATTTTTCACTTGGCAAGGATATATAGTAGATATCAAATATTTTACAGATAGAACTACAATGGTATAATTTTCCAAGGAGGGAACGCTCAGTTGCATTTTAAGGACAAAATACTTCTCCTTTTGCTCATTTTCTCCAAATGGAGCCCCAAGTGCTCCCCAAGATGCCACTTGCTCTTCGAAAGAAGATATGACACTACAGTAGATACCATATCGCTGACTTCTAGTATTGAATTCATTTGCTTGTAAATCCAATATTTTCTTTGGTGAGTTAATAATTTCTGGAGCTTTTCCAAAGATTTCGCCCCATAGATTCTTTTCCATATGCAAAATTATATGTTTAATGTAAATGTTATTGGTAAATGGTCAGAATAATTCTTATCATCAATAAGCCCTGACTTTTTCAACAAATTAAAGTTTGAACTATTTGTAACTATTTTCAAAGCATCTTTATCAAAATATGGAATAGCTTCTGGACGCATTAAGACTTGATCATATAAGTTCCAAAAATATTGTATATGATGTGTAGAATTAAAGTAATAAGTTCCAGAAACTGTCCCTTTGCCTAAGTCACCAAGAAATCCCCACATGGGATTATAAAAGAACTTGTAATCTATACCATCAATTGTCCGACTTCCTTTCTTAGCAATATCACTTTCCATAACAGCATTCAAACCACTTGCTTGAATTATCCCCCTCTCAAATGGGTTCATATTCAAATCCCCATATAACAAAACGAGACCTTGTTCATATTCGGATTTTTCCTCAAAATGTTGGACCGAGCCTATTATGGGCTTCATTCTTTCCGCAAGCTCATCGTCACTATAATCCACTTTACTGGCTAAATGCAAAAATGCAATATAGGCTATTGGAGTTTTATTTTTTGAAGTGATTCTTTTAATTGCAACTTTTCCTTCATTAAATTGATTGTTCACTATCGCTGTTGACTTGCAATAATACACTACAACTTTTTCATTTACAAGCGGTTTCAATAATGAGAAATCGGGATTTATCACTTGCAGCTTTTGGAGGAGTATACCATTTTTGTCCTTTGGAAATTCTGCCAATGCAATTACATCTAAAGCTTCATCTTTGACTAAATCAGCAATTACATCAAAACAGACTTGCTTCTTTTCTATATTCCAAAATAAGAATTTCATACTTTCATTTTCTTAAAGTCATCGACTTTTACCAACAAAGCTTCATCGCATCCATTATTCCAAATATTGCCACCAAATCCCCAAAATAGTTCGTGAGTTCGAGTTCCTGCAGTATTTGAATAAACTTTATACTCACCCTTTCGAGAAAAAATAACAATAAAGTCCTTCTTCTTCACATTTAAGTTAGGGAAAATAAAAGAAAGCCTGTTTATGTTTGAAGACAGTCCTGTTTCATCAAAAGTGGCATCGAACAATATATAAGGCCATAGATTTTGGTCTTTCTCTGATTGAAGAAGGATATATTCTTCTTTCTTATTGATTTCCAATATCGTCAAATCCATAATTCAAGTATTTAATATAAGTACAGCGTTCCCCCGCCCTTTTCTAAGCAGTAACACGTACAGCGTTTGAAAATAGTAATCTCTTATTGTTTTTCAAAGTATATCGTAAACATCCAACACCTATGCCAAAACGACTCCACCACCTGTGTATAATCGGAGGTAAACATGTTGGAAGTACGAATTTCAATATCTAGCAATACCATAGCCGCTCTATATTTTACCCATTAGTCAGGGATAATAAATACAAAATTATTTCAGTTTTTCTTCCAAAATTTCATAAATCCGCTTCATCTTGTTGTCAACTCCTTTACCCATATAGTCTGAAGCATTCCAACAATGAAGCCAACGATTATCCATCATGGAATAGCCATTGCGGAAAATATCATCATCTGTGTCATCTAAGAAACAATGAACATCCTTCACAATCTGGTATTTGCTCCAATCCAAACCTTTAAAGTAGCGGTAATAATTGCAAGCACCTGTATCACCATGCAAATGTAAGGATGGACGGAAGTCAACACCATGTTTGAGCAATAGTTCCATCGGCATTGACCAAAGACCTAGCCATATTTTTTACCATGCCTTGTTCCATAAAAGAACTGCGCCTCAAGCTGCCTTGAAATATCAAAATCATCAATCAGGAACAAGTCATGGTCAAGAAGCATAAAATACTTGGCACCTCCAAACTTCACAAACTTTCTAAACAGATAATTGCAAGCTATACCATGAGAATAGTTTCCCCACCCTTTGGGCAAGAACTCTTGTCTTGGAAGTTTCACATATCCAACTTCATGCTTTTTGCAAATAGCAAGGATTTCTTCTGATACCACTTCCTTTGTCGAGTTATCAAATACTGTATACCGAAATGGAAATTAGAAGAATCTATTGAGTGACCGAATCTGATACTCAACAACCTTTGAATTATTGAAAGAAACGACTGCCAAATCACAAAATTCCGATACTTGCCCCCACATTAGTAGGTTTATACACAAGCTAATGCTGGTAAATGGATATCATAGAAACATTACTATTCAATATAGCAGAATACAATTTAGAACCTAAAGTAGTATTTAAGTTCAAAGTATTCATCTTCAACAATCTTAACAATGTTTTGAAATTAATAATCGGCTTCTTTGAACTAGCACATAAGGTATTTATTAAATCATTATCGAAAGGTAACTTATGATCGAAAAAAGCTATCCATTGTTCTTTGTCAATTTTTGCCAATTGCTTCTCTACCATAGCAACCGCTCTTTCTGAACGCCCATAATAGTTACCTAAATAAACCAACAAATATGCCTTCATACAATAAAATAAAGCAGGTTCTGGTAGAACCGAACCTAGCGAAGCGAGTTCTTCTACAACTTTAGGTTCTCTATAAAAATTATCATAACCATAATGTATATCTATTAATTGCTGAGCAATCTTTATAAAGGTTCTAGAACGTAAACTTTCTGGAACATAATCAAAACCATTATTCTTTGCCAAAGCTATTTTTATAGCATTGGCTGCTTTAGTGTTGCCAGCAGAAACTACATCCCTATAAAGGAATCCAATATTCCACTTATCATCATCTGCCAATTTTTCCCATATTAATGGAATTATTAATTTGAAATTGTTTAGTGGATGTTCCAACAATGCACCTTGACGTGTCCTAATAGCAGAAGATAATACTGTACAAACTGTTCTGATAAAGAATAAAGAGGAAAGTTTCAATTGATTAACTTCTACATCTTGAGCTCTAATATCATCATTCAATAATCTTTCACGTAATTTAGTAAACTCAACAGCAACCTGCATATTTGGCTTACTAAGAATATTTTCTACACAATCCTTGATAATACTCAATACCCTCAGGTTATCCAACCCCATGTTATCTTCTATCGCTTGAGACGAAAAGCAATATTGAATCAACTCATAGTCTTGACGAAGAAGCAATGCAGACCCTTTACTAATCATCCCCAATTGCTCTGCAAGATTTATAGACTTATAATCAGTAAGCAAATCTTCCAAACGTACGTCTTTTTCGCCACCTGCGCCTATCAACATTTCGCCAACAAAATCCTCACCAAGACTAAGTATAGCCTCTCTCAACTTGGTAACGGTTTTTTTCCATACATATTCCGCAGCCATATCATAAGCTCCTGCATTATATGCCAAAGCTATTTGCTGTTTCTGAACAAGCGACAAATTCGATTGATCGGAATGATTAACAATCGCAGCGACAGTAGTATCAGTATTTGGAATTACTGTAACTGCGTCAGCTTTCCATAATTCTATATTATTTTCCATTAGCCTTGAATTTAATAGTTCCTTCTTGAGTTTTCATAAAAACAGCTTCAATACCTTTATCCATACTTTGGCACAACTTAGAAAAAGCCTTAGTACGTGCACCTCCATTAAGTTGTTCAGAAGTCTTTGTATTATTATCTACTATAAAATGATACCCTAATACCGCTCCTTTAGTCGAAAATACCGTTATACCATCATGATTTAGCATAGATTCCAGTAGTATGGAATTCTTTTGTAAATATTCATGAGTGGAAAGTTCCTTGTCATCTTGCATGTAGTCTAAAAACAACCCATATAAATCAAGAGGTCTCTCTATTATTACTCCTTCCTTTAATACTTCTGGTATTCTAGGGAATTTTTCTATATCTACTACAACTATCAAATTGCCATGTCCTTTCTGTAATGCCGAGTTTATCTGTTGGAATAGAAAGTTAACGAAAACATCTTGATAACTTGGACAAGTTCTTGTTATTATTAGGCATAAGTCCTTTAGTTCGTCTCTTAAAATATCATCTATTTGTTTGAGAGATAAAGATACTTTATAAGAACTATTTCCAGAACATAACTCAACAGTTTTAGAACCAATATTACGAATATAAACAAAAGGAGAAGTTTCACTACCAACAATTTGATTCAATACCGAAACTGAAGTAACAGATAGCTCGCCATTCACGACACCCCATCTAACATCTTCCGCTTTTAATTCAATAAATATATGCCAGCCGCTATGCGCCAATGGCGCACACATTTTAAGAGAACGTTGCAATGTTCCGGGCACATACTTACCACAATATAAGACATGGTAAAAGCATGGGATTGTAGCCTTAAACTCCTCAAAGTTTCGCAATAAAACTATTTCTGGATACAAATGAGTACCTTCCTCATAGCAATCTGATAATTGGTTTACCACATCGACCAATTCATTAACAATATTTTGCTTGATATTTTTAGCCAAATCAAAACTTATATCATACAAAAATTCTGATATCTTCGATTTTACGCTATCTCGAAAAGAACTTGTTTCCATACATCAACTTTTAATTTTCGACCTGTTTATGAACAGAAGTCTCCACTTATAGACATACTATAAGAAGACCTTATTATCCATATTATTACAGCATGTGGAGGGGTTAATTATTGACTTATTATAACCATTTTTTGTTTCTTTGATTATAGATGCAATAACTCATTGACAAGATGGTCTAAAGTGACAGATGTTACCTTTATATATTTAATCCCTTCTAAATATATCCCTGGTATATACCTTCTCCTTTACATCATCTTAACTGGTATCACGACGGTGGGCGATGAAAAGAGCAGATGGCTGTAGGGCATTCCTTCTATAGCTGGATCCGATTTGTCATCAGCCCCAGTAACGTGGATGCCCTTTGGTAAGCGGTAGCTTACGTCGGCTGTAGAAGGTGAATTCAAGCAATCCTGCGTCATATTCGCTTTCTACTTTATGTCTTTTGCTGCAACCATACCCGATGGTTGTCGTAGCTTTGTCGCTTTTTTCATAATGTGCATCATCTGAATTGTATTTATGGGTTTTTATTTGGCACGCAGCCTATGCACATGACTTTTACTTTCGTCGCACTTTTTTATGAAAAGTGTGATTTTATTGCAAAAATACTAATTTATGTTGGATTACGTATAAGATTTTATCTTTTTTCTACTTATAATTTAAAAATATGGTGTTTTTTAGGAAATAGGGCTTAAAAAAGGCTTTCGAAAAACCTCTCTTAATGCTAAGGAGGTTTTTTGAAAGCCTACAAGTCCTCCCTTGACATTCGAAAAAAATAAAAGTAGTTTCTTGAACCTTCGAAAAACTACAAGTACTTCCTTGAACCTTAAGAGATCTTCGAAAACCCACCAGTCCTCCCTTACCCTTAAGGGAGGGTCCACCGCTTTCCCCAAGCCCCTTTCCCCTCAGGGTACAGGGGATGTGCCAACCGCCCTACTCGGAGCTCAAACCGCTTCGCTATATGGTTGGCGGACCATCAGAGGTCTACGCCAGCAGCAGAGCTGCGGTTTTTTGTGCGGGGATGAACCCGCCTTGCGGAAGAACTTGAGTTAAAAATGATTCAAATCGCTGGTATAGGTGGAGATAAGAGGGAATTTTATCGACCCGTACGGTTGGAATTACGCAGCACGCCCTGAAGGGGCAGAAGCTCTTAGCCCAGGGCATCGCCCTGGGTTTGTGGGCGTTAGCCTGGCGCCCTGTAAGGGCAAAAGCTTAAAAAAACACCTAATAAAAAATGAAAATTCTTTGCGATATGTAAAGCTTTTGCCCTTACAGGTAGGGTGTTCAAAATCTATTAATTTTCCGACACGTTTTTTGCGCCAAAATACAAGTTAATTCACACGAAATCAACGTGTTAAGAATTCAAAAATGTGACATTTTTTAGTTCTGCGCAATATTCGTGTCGATAATTATTGAATATCAGTTAGTTGAACCGATTATTCGACTAAAAAACGTGCCAAATTTTAAACGGATTTTGAACACCCT
>OLGE01001279.1_pt1 | contig 26269 bp, 15 predicted proteins | sample 1605151 | NCBI WGS metagenome assembly OLGE01 (sample SAMEA3888912, study PRJEB22519) | human gut metagenome | biome: human gut; feature: human-associated habitat; material: faeces | place: Denmark | collected 2010
ATCGGTCATTAGAATTCAGTCTGTATTTTTGTTTTATATTGAGCGTATTTTCGTTGGATTTTTTGCAGGCATAGCGGGCTATGTCAAGAAACATCCAAAGAAAAGAGGCCAATAGAAAACAAAAAGACGGCTGAAAGCATGAATGCATGAAATATATAAAACACATGCTGTCTGATGACCGGTTAGGGTTTATTGTCAGTCATTTTCTTTCTTGTCTGTCAGCGTCTTCTTGCGGCGCGCCATCCATACGGCGAACAGCACTCCGGAGAGCACGAATGCCGCAACACCAATCTCATATCCCTCTGCTGCGTTCAGTGCGAAGGCGTTTTTTGACACCATGAGAAACGATGTGCACACGGCGGTCATGAACATTGCCGGGATGAGCGCGACGATGTAAGGTTTCGACTTGCGCACAAGATACACGGTGATGGTCCACAGTGTGAACACGGCGAGCGTCTGGTTGGCCCATCCGAACCAGCTCCAGATGACGTTGAAACCGTTCTCGTCGGCTATGTTGAACCACAGCAGGGCGAGCGTTGCGGCGAACAGCGGTATGCAGATGATCATGCGTCGGCGCACGCTGTGCTGCTCAATGCCCAGCGCCTCGGCTATGATGAGGCGCGCGCTGCGCAGTGCCGTGTCACCGCTTGTTATCGGGGCAGCCACCACACCGAGTATTGCCAGTGCGCCGCCGAACAGTCCGAGCCAGCCCGACGATACCGAAGTGACCACCTCGGGAGCCTGAAGCGTGAGCGCCTTGCCCAGTTCCTGTGCCGCGCCGCCGTAGAAGAAATACATCGAGACCGTTGCCCATATCAGCGCTACTATGCCTTCGGTTATCATGGCTCCGTAGAACAGCGGGCGTCCCTGCTTCTCGCTGCCGGCACAACGCGCCATGAGCGGGCTCTGTGTGGCGTGGAATCCGCTCACCGCTCCGCACGCAATGGTTATGAACAGGCACGGGAATATTGGTCCGGATGCCGGACTCATGTTCGAGAGACCGTCGGTAAGTTCGGGCAGCGACGGCCATTTCACTATCAGCACCACCATGAGTGCCACAGCCATGAAGAGCATGGCGACGGCGAAGAGGGGATATATCTTGCCGATGATCTTGTCGATGGGCAGCAGCGTTGCGAGGAAATAGTAGGCGAAGATGACGATGCACCAGACGTAAACCCACGTGAGCGAGTCGCCGCAGATGTCGCCGAGGATGAGCGCCGGACTGTAAACGAACACCGTGCCAACCATCATCAGCATGAACACCGAGAACACAAGCATCACCTTCTTTGTGTTTTTGCCGAGATAGACACCCACAAGCTCGGGCAGGCCGGCGCCGCTGTGACGCATGGATAGCATGCCGCTGAAATAGTCGTGCACGGCTCCGGCGAAGATGCAACCGAAGATAATCCACAGATAGGCAGACGGTCCGAACTTCGCGCCCATGATGGCTCCGAATATCGGACCGGTGCCCGCGATGTTGAGAAATTGTATCATAAATGTCTTCCATCCCGGCAGAACAATGTAGTCAACGCCGTCGGCCTTGCTCACGGCAGGCGTAGGACGATTGTCGGGACCGAACACGCGCTCTACCACGCGTCCGTAAATCATATAGCCCACAATCAGGGCTATAACACTGATAAGAAAAGTTATCATAGGTAAATTTGTTTTTAGTTAAGTGTGCGGAGCATTCCGCGGCAGATTTGAACATCTGTCATACAAAAGTATATATTTAATTTTTAAATGTAGAATATTTGCGCGTTTTTCTTTTGTTTTGTCAGTTCCGGAGGCGGGGACGTGGCGTGTCAGATGGTGGAATGGAGCGTAAGGGCGGCGTGTGAGGCATCAATTTTCCGGCGGCGGACGCATAATCCGGTGTCTCTATGTTCGTTCCGGGTTGTTGATGAATATGTTTTGTCGCCGTGTTTTTATGCTTTTCATGCCGTTGTCTTGCGTGAAATCATTTATTACAGATATGAAAACTCCTCATAAGGACATTGCTTATGAGGAGTTGTATGATGTTGTCTGTTGTAGTGCGGAGCATCATTCGTCGCGCGCTATCGACGTTGACATGAGTCTTTTGGCAAATTCCCACACTATGATTCCGCCCGCCACGCTCACGTTGAGTGAGTGTTTCGTGCCGAACTGCGGTATCTCTATACACATGTCGGAGAGGTCCACGACTTCCTGGTTTACGCCTTTCACCTCGTTGCCAAGCACCACTGCGTAGCGGCGCGACGTGTCGAGAGTAAGCCTGTCGAGCATTGTCGAGCCCTCGGCCTGTTCCACCGACGCGATGACATAGCCCTCGTCGTGCAGGCGTTTCACGGCTTCCACGGCTGTGGGATAGTAGGTCCAGTCCACCGAATCCTCGCCTCCGAGCGCCGTCTTGTGTATCTCTGCGTTGGGTGGTGTGGCCGTTATGCCGCACAGACATACGCGTTCCACACGGAAGGCGTCGCACGTACGGAACACGGCTCCCACGTTGTGGAGCGAGCGTACGTCGTCGAGCACCACCGTGAGCGGCAGTTTTTCCGAATGTTTGAACTCATCTATCGTGAGCCGTTGCATCTCTATTGTTCTGAGTTTTCTCATTTTCCGTTGTTGTTTTCAGGCAGCGAAGCCGGCGCGCAGGGTGCCGGCTTCGTAGCGTTATGTATATTTATATGGTTTTATATGTTGCCTTATGCTGTCTGGTTTGTCACCATTTGATGTCCACCTTCACGCCGTCCGGGTCGTTCTCGAACTTCAGCAGCATCGTGTTCTGGTCGTTTTCGTTCCACTGCCATGCGTCTGTCGCCGTGCCGTTGAGCTTCACGCTCTTCGGCTTCTTGGGCAGGAGAATGCGCATTACGTTAGATGTCTGAGCCGGACTCTTTGACACGAACGAGTAGCTGTTGGCTGTACGCTGCTCGTCATACTGGCGCGACGCTGCGGCAAGCACCTGTGGCTGTTTCTTGTCTTTCACTCTTGAGATGTCGAAGAGGAACGCCTGCTCACCCGGTTTTACGGTCTTCTCGCGCAGCACGGGCAGCTCAGAGTCGAACAGATCGATGAATTTGCCTTTCAGAGTAAGTGGTTCATCACCCGCCTCGCTCTCGTCAACGACTGCCGCAAGAGTATAGCATCCGCGTTCGAGATAGAACGAATTCTTTATGTCGAGCTTGCCGTATGCCTCGCGCACGGTCTCCATGAGCTTGGCGTCGCCGTCTTTCTTGAGCACATACTCCTTAGGGTCGTGGCGCAGTACATACACTTTGCCCTTGCCATATTCGTAAGTTCCCTCGGCGGCATCGCGCGGCATGCCCATCAACTCGAACAGATGCTCCGACGGAGTCTTGTATTTGTTGCCGTTCTGGTTCCACCATTCCAGCACGCTCTGGTACGGATCGTCGTCGCGTCCGCTGTATATCAGCTGTCCGCCGTCAGCCACCCACTGCGCGATGTGCTTGTGATATTCGGCGTCGAGCGGCTTCATGTTCGAGTAAGACATGAGCAGCACCTTCGTGTTCTTCCACGTGTCGGCATATCCTGTGTTCTCAATGTGCATGATTGATACCGGTATTCCCCGCTTGAGAAGCGGCAGAGCCTCGCCGTAGAAGTTGCTCAGCTGCGGGTCGTCGTAACCCTCTACGGGTTTGGGCGAGCGCTGGAACATTAGCGAATTGGCCATGAGCACGCTAACGCCCTGCGATCCGCTCACGCGGTTGTCGGACAGAGGCATGTTGTTCAGAGTGTTTATCATCACCTGCATCTGCGTAGAGTAGAAGCGCGGGATGCGCGCCTTCTTCTTGCTGTCGGCGCTCACGCGGTAGAGTCCTTCGTATATGCGGTCGGGCCAAGGCATCACCTCGTAGTTGGCAATCTGCGGATAGAGCAGCTGCGCGGTGAATGTGGCCTGATAGTTTCGCTTATAGTCCTGCCAGTCCTTGGCGCGGTCCTCTATCGGATCGGTGAGGAAGAACATCTTGCGGCCCGTGGGGCGTGTCATCGACTCCATGCATCCGTACTCCAGGAAAGCCGTCTCGAACACCCGTTCGCGCACCTTGCCGTTGAAGTAGTTGGGCTCGCGCGACGTGCCGGTCCACACCTGTGCGATGTAACCGTCGCAACTGTTCATCGACGCAAGCGACGCTTCAGGCGACACTATCTGCCACTGCGAGTAGTTGAGCAGCGAGTGTGTGGGCACATAGCAGCGCACGTCCATGCCCTTCTCGCGGCCGTACTGCTTGGCGTAGGTGAACGCCTCGTCGAGCGCACGGTAGTAAAGATGATATTTAAGTTTGTTCGACAGATACGTGTTCTCGGCCGACTCGTGTTGCGGCCGCCAGTCGAATCCGTAGTAATCCTTCCATTCGCGCTTGAACGACTCGCTGTATCCGCTGCGCGCCCAGAACTCAGGTTCCTCGAGGAATATTGCGTCTATGCCGGCGTCTATCACCGGTTTGATGTGCCGTTCCTTGAAATACTTCAGGTAGTTCATCGTCGGCACGATGTAGGGAATGAGGTGTCCGTGCCATATAGTGTCGCCGCGCATGGTCTTCTGTCCCTCGTCCAGATGCCATTTGCCGTCCCATTTGCCGGTGAAGTAGTCCTGATAGTCTCCCCAGGCTATGCCGGTCATGAAATGTGTGGTGTATCCTCTGTCGCGCCACGACTGCACTCTCTGTCTGAAAGTCATGCGCGGGCGGTTGTTGGCTCCGTAAACCATTACGGCGTCGGCTCTGATGTCGGTCACCGGTTTCCACTGTCCTGACGTCTGGAACGTCGTTTTCTCGCGTTTCTGCTGCGCCTGCACGCTTACAGCTATGGCTATGGCAGCCAGCGTAAAGATAATTTTTCTCATCCTCGTTGTTATTAGGTGGTTTGCTAAGTTGATGTTCGTCAGGTTGTTTCGGTCAAGATACGGAGGCTACTTTGCGCCTCCGTCCTTCTCGCTGAACGCCAGCGCATACATGCGTATCTGCTTCACCATGGCCAGCAGACCGTTGGAGCGCGTGGGCGACAGATGCTCTTTCAGACCTATGCGGTCGATGAAATACAGGTCGGCGTCGAGTATCTCCTTCGGCGTGTGTCCGCTGAGCACCTGTATGAGTAGTGCTATGATGCCCTTCACGATGAGCGCGTCGCTCTCCGCAGTGAATGTTATCACGTTGCCGTCGTAGTCGGCCTGCAGCCACACACGGCTCTGGCAGCCGTCTATCAGGTTCTGTTCCGTCTTGTAACGCTCGTCCAGCGGCTCGAGGTCGTTGCCCAGGTCGATGAGCATCTGATACCTGTCCATCCAGTCGGTGAATCCGGAAAACTCCTCTATCACCTCGTCTTGTGCTTCATTTATTGTCATTGTCTTGTGTACGTTTATGTTTGTTTGTTACTATGATGCAAACTTAATGAATTTTTTCCAATATCCGTTCTGTTGCCACGAATAATTGTCCTGCCGCGGCTTATGGAGGCCGTCGTTGTTGTGTTGCGGCCGATGTATGGCGTCCGCGCGTGTTGGAGGTCGGATGTCACACACAGCCGGAAAGCCCGGAATGGGCCGTGAAACCGTATATTTATACATTCCCGAAGTAAAAAATTTTGACAGAATAAATTTTCAAAATAGACGGATGAGGTGGGTAGGGAGGCGTGGCGGGAAAGTGAGAAACAGGCCGTTTCGGGGCGGATGTGATTTAACTGATGGGGGTAAAGAATGAGAGCGTTTTGCGAAATGGGCTTTATCAGGGTGCGAAATGGCCCGTTTCGTGGTGCGATATTGGGCATATCGGGGGCTGAAATGGGCCATATCAGAGGCCGAAATGGGCCATTTCGCAGGACGATAAGAAGGCGGTCGGACTGCAATAAAACGCAAGTGGCTGACTGTCAGAGCCGTACGCAACCCTCTCAAAACTCGCGAATTTGCGGCCGAAGAGACGGTTGCTCGAAAAAACGGGCGTATTTTCGAGTTATGGGTGAATATTTATTCATTTCCATGTCCGTATTTTCGTATATTTATTCATTTTCATACGACGTTCCCGTGTGTCTTTCGGCGCGGCGACATGGCGGTTTTTCAGACTTGTCGGGAGTCGGTTTTCGGGCGTACATATATCTTATTTCGTGCCGTAGCCATGATATTATATATCAAGGTTATGTTGCTTTTCGGGCGCATACATATATTATTTCATATTGTAGTCATAATATTATATATCAATGTTTTGATGTTTTTCGGGCACGCATATATATTATTCCAGTGCTTATCCGCGCGTTTTGCTGACAAAAAACGGGTGCGGACGCAAATACGTTTGTCAAAAAGACGTGATGTAGAAAATAATTGCGTAACTTTGCTACTGGTGTTTGCTGCGGCTTACGGTCGCAGTCTGATACAATGAAGACACACTGACTTATTACTTTCAGACAATCTTCCAGGCGCCGGAAACGGTTCTGGAGCATGTTCAAACAATGATTTCTTATGTATAAAAGCAATTATGACAAGTCGCCGGCAACGAAGATTGACGGTGAGTTGTGGAAAGGATGGGACGACATCTGCCGCGAGTTGAGGAGAAGCGTACCCGCCGGACGGTGTACGATGGTGATAGAATGTTATCAGGGAGTATATCATGACGAGCTGCGCAAAGGCTTCGAAGCGCTCCATGCCGACTGCTGGATTGACACGGCAGATCTGTTCAAACCGGTGGCCGAAATAGAGCGTATGACATATCCGTATGTCACTGACGACCGCCTGTTCGGTTATCGTTCGCACTTCTCGTATGCCGATTTTCTCGACCCGGAAAAGACCGAAGAGGCGCGTCGCAAGGTGAAGGCTGCCGATGGATTCACGGTGGTTTACGGTCACGGAGCGGCTCTGGTGGTACCCGATGCCGACCGCACGGTGTATGTGGATATGGCACGATGGGAGATACAGCTGCGCTCGCGCCGCCACGAGATAAACGGTCTGGGTGTGGAGAACAAGGCCGAGGGCGCATCATATCAGTACAAACGCGGATATTTCGTGGATTGGATAGTATGCGACAGACTGAAAAAACAGCTGCTCGGCAAGGCCGACTACTGGATGGATACGCACACGGCGGGCGAGCCGAAGATGATAAGAGGCAGTCTGCTGCGCGAGGGACTGGACAAGACTGCGCACCGTCCGTTCCGCGTGGTACCGTTCTTCGACCCTGCGCCGTGGGGCGGACAGTGGATGAAACGTGTGTGCGGGCTCGACCCGGAACTCCAGAACTACGGTTGGTGCTTCGACTGCGTGCCTGAGGAAAACAGCCTCTACTTCGACGTGAACGGCGTACTTTTCGAGATGCCTGCCAACAATCTGGTGTTCCACAACACCCGCGACCTGTTGGGCGGACCCGTTGAGTCGCGCTTCGGTCAGGACTTCCCGATACGCTTCGACTTCCTCGACACCATGGGCGGAGGCAACCTCAGCCTTCAGGTTCATCCCACAACGCAATACATACGCGACACGTTCGGCATATATTACACGCAGGACGAGAGCTACTATCTGCTCGATGCGAAGGAGGGAGCGACGGTGTTCCTCGGTCTGAAGACGGGTGTCGATCCCGACGAGATGATAGCCGCGCTCAACGAATCGCAGGAGACGGGCCGGCCGTTCGACGCCGAGAAGTATGTCAACCGCTGGCCGGCGAAGAAGCACGACCACTTCCTCATACCCAACGGAACCATCCACTGCTCGGGCGCTGAGGCCATGGTGCTGGAGATAAGTGCCACGCCAAGCATCTTCACATTCAAACTGTGGGACTGGGGACGCCTCGGTCTTGACGGACTGCCACGGCCGATCAACATCGGACATGGGTCGCACGTGATACAGTGGGAGAGGCAGACCGACTTCGTGCGCCGCAATCTTGTAAACCACATAGAGCCGTTAGGGCAGGGCGACGGATGGCGCGAGGAGCGCACCGGACTGCATGAGAACGAGTTCATAGAGACCCGCCGCCACTGGTTCACGGACCCTGTCACCCACAATACCGACGGAGGCGTGCAGGTGCTCAACCTCGTTGAGGGTAGAGAGGCGGTGGTGGAGAGCCCGTCGGATGCGTTCGAACCGTTCGTGGTACACTACGCCGAGACGTTCATCATACCCGCGTCGGTGGGCGAATATGTCATCCGTCCTTACGGCGAGGCCGAGGGAACGGAGTGCGGAACGATAAAAGCCTACGTGCGCTTCAGACAATAGACTTAAACCATAAACCGATAACAGAAACCGTAACATTATGAAAACGCAATATCCCATAGTCATGACGCTGGACGCGGGAGGCACCAATCTGGTGTTCTCCGCCAGCCGGGGACCGGAGGAGATAGTCGCTCCCGTGACGCTGCCTTCGGTCACCGACAATCTGGACAAGTGTCTGGAAGTCATCAGAAAGGGCTTTGAGACGGTGCGCACACTGCTGCCCGAACCGCCCAAAGCCATAAGTTTTGCCTTTCCCGGACCGGCCGACTACGAGGCAGGTATCATAGGTGACCTGCCCAATTTCCCCGCATTCCGCGGTGGTGTGGCGCTCGGTCCGTTTCTTGAGGACCATTTCGGCATTCCCGTATTCATCAACAACGACGGCTGTCTCTTCGCCTATGGTGAGGCGTTGGCAGGCATGCTGCCCGAGGTGAACGCCCGTCTGCAGGCCGCCGGCAACTCGCGCCGCTACAAGAATCTTGTCGGTGTGACGCTGGGCACAGGCTTCGGAGGCGGCGTAGTGATAGACGGCGAGCTGCTGCGTGGCGACAATCAGGTGGGCGGCAACCTGTGGTGCATGCCCAACAACAGGCATGAGGGCATGATAGCCGAGGAAAGTGTGAGCATACGCGCCATACAACGGATATACGCTTCACTCTCCGGCGACCACTCAACGCTCACTCCCAAGGATATATTCGACATAGCCGAAGGCACCCGCGAGGGCGATGCCGCGGCAGCGAAAGCCGCATTTGCCGAGCTGGGCGAGGTGGCGGGATACACCATCGCGGCGGCAGTGACGCTGATAGACGGCCTTGTCGTAATAGGCGGAGGGCTGTCGGGAGCATCCAAATACATACTTCCCGCGCTGATGAAGGAGCTCCGCGCCGAAACTGGAACGTTCGCCGGAACGCGTTTCAACCGCCTCATTGCTACGCCGTATAATCTGGAAGACCCGACTGAAGCGGCCGCTTTTCTTGAGAACAGCAGCAAGATGGTGACAGTGCCGGGCACCGGACGCACCGTGGAATACCACACCGACAGCCGCATAGGCGTCGCCGTCTCGCGTTTGGGAGCAAGCCGTGCCATAGCGCTCGGCGCGTATTGGTTTGCCGTTAGTGAGTTGAAGAAGAAAGGATTATTATGAAAACGAAGTATAAGACTATGAAAAAGATAATATCGGGACTGTTGTTCCTTGGCGCCGTATTGATGAATTGCTCCACCGCCGGCGCACGTCCTCACGAGGACTGGACCAGATATGTGGAGCCGAGAATAGGAACGGCGCACTGCCGTTGGTTTCATTTCGCACCCGGAGCCATGCCTTTCGGACTGGCCAAGCCGGGTCCTTCCACCAACGGAAGTCTCGGCAACGCGTCGGGATGGGAGGCCACAGGATATGACTATCGTGAGAATACGATAGAGGGATTTCCGTGTCTTCACGAGTTCCAGGTGGGCGGAATTGTGCTCATGCCTACCAAAGGCCGGCTCGTCACTGTGCCCGGTCTGCCAACTGACAAGGAGAAGAAGGGCTACCGTTCGCGCTTCGAACGCAAGAACGAGGTGGCCACTGCGGGCTACTACTCGGTGCTGCTCGACGACTATGATATAAAGGCTGAGGTTACGGCTACGCCGCGTGTGGCGTTCCAGCGGTTCACTTTCCCGGCAGGAAAGGACAACCACATACTGTTCAACATCGGAAACCGACAGGGCGAAAGCGGCGCTGTGAAGGATGCTTACGTGCGCTACACTGCCGACGGACGTGTGGAAGGATGGGTCATAACAGAGCCGGAGTATGTGAAGAAATATCAGCCCGGAGCCACCGTCCCGCTCTATTTCTCGGCCGTTATGGACAAAAAGCCGGCCGCATACGGCAGCTACAACGGCGAGAAACAACAGCAGGGAGCAGGCGAAAGCAAGGGCGTCGGCGCAGGAATGTATTTCACCTTCGCAATGGACAAGACCGAACCGGTGACCGTGAAGATAGGTCTTTCTTACACATCTGTGGAGAACGCCCGCGCCAATCTGACGGCAGAGGCGGAGAAAATGACGTTCGACAAGGTGCGCGAACAGTCGCACAAGACGTGGAACGACTATCTGGGACGCATCGAGGTGGAGACTTCGAAGAATGATGATAAGGTGAAATTCTACACCGGACTGTATCACGCTCTGCTCGGCCGTGGACTGGCGAGCGACGTGAACGGTGCATATCCGCGCAACGACGGCACCGTCGGACAGCTTCCTATGAAGGACGGCAAGCCGCTGTACAACGTATACAACACCGACGCGGCGTGGGGAGCGCAGTGGAATCTGTCGCAGTTGTGGATTCTGGCTTATCCGGAATACATGTCGCAATATGTCAGCACGCACCTACAGGAATACAAGGACACGGGATGGCTCGCCGACGGTCTGGCCAACAACCGCTACGTCTCGGGCGTTGGCACAAACCTTCTGAGCACCATAATCGCCGCTGCCTATGAGTGCGGCATACGTGATTTTGACACGAAACTGGCATACGAGGCGTGTCTGAAAAACGAGCTCGACGGCGAGAACCGACCGTTGGGAGCAGGTAAGGCCACCACGGCCGACTTCCTGAAATACGGATATGTGCCCCACCGCGACCGCGGAGAGGAGAACGCCGACACCTATTCGTTCTCGGCATCGCACACACTGGAGTTCTCTTACAGCGCGTGGGTGATGGCGCAGTGGGCGAAGAGCATCGGCGACAAAAAGAATTATGACCGGCTGATGTATCTCTCCAAAGGATGGGAAAGACTGTACGACACGTCGTGCGACTTCATCCGTCCGAAGAAGGCCGACGGCAAATTCATCGATAACTTCAACCCGATGGAGGTGTGGCGCGGTTTCCAGGAGGGCAACGCATGGCAATACACGTTCTATGTTCCCCACGATGTGAAGGGGCTGGTGGCAAAGGTCGGTGCGGACGTATTCAACGCGCGGCTCGACAGCATCTTCACCCTCTCGCAGAAAAAGATATTCAGCGGCGGAACTGAAGTGGGCGCGTTTGCCGGTCTTCAGACCTTGTATAATCAGGGCAACCAGCCGTGTCTGCACATATCGTGGCTGTTCAACGAGGCCGGCCGCCCCGAGCTCACGCAGAAATGGGTGCGCGCCATACTCAACGAATTCTACGGAACAGACGGCATACACGGCTATGGCTACGGTCAGGACGAAGACCAGGGCCAGCTCGGAGCGTGGTATGTCATTTCGTCAATGGGTCTGTTCGATGTGAAGGGACTCACCGACACCAACCCGTCGTTCAGCCTTGGAGCACCTCTTTTTGACAAGATAACCATACATCTCAACAGGAAATATTATCCCGGCCGCACATTCACGATAACCACCGAGGGCAACACGGGCAGCGATGCCTATGTGAACAGCTATGTGCTCAACGGCAAACGTATTGACGGAGTGCACCTGCCGTTCAGCGATGTGGTGAAGGGCGGCAAGTTGGAAGTGATAATGGACAAGACTGTTAAAAACTAAGACGCTATGGGAAAGAACAGTGAATATTCATGGCTGAGGCTTCTCCCGATTCTTTTCGGGTTCTTTGTCATGGGCTTTGTCGATGTGGTAGGCATTGCCACAAACTATGTGAAGAAGGACTTCATGCTGTCCGACACGCTTGCCAATCTCATTCCCATGATGGTGTTCCTGTGGTTTGTGGTGTGCTCCATACCCACGGGCATCATGATGAGCCGCATAGGCCGCCGCAACACAGTGCTGCTGTCGATGGCCATGACGGCCGTGGCGATGATAATGCCGCTGCTGTCCTACAGCTTCACCTGTGCGCTCATGGCTTTCGCTCTGCTGGGAATAGGCAACACGATACTGCAAGTGTCGCTCAATCCTATGGTGGCTCAGGTGGTTGCAGGCGACAGAGTGGCAAGCGTACTGACGCTCGGTCAGTTCGTGAAAGCCATCTCCTCGTTCCTCGGTCCGGTGATAGCCGGTGTGGCGGCATCGTTCTTCGGCAACTGGAAACTCATCTTCGCGGCCTATGCCGTCGTCACGGTGCTGGCTGGTCTGTGGCTTCTGTTGTCCATCGAACGCGACACTCCGGAGAAGGGACAGACCGCGAGTTTCCGCTCGGCGGTGTCGTTGTTCACCGACAAAATCATACTTTTGCTTTTCATCGGCATCCTCGCCATCGTGGGCATCGACGTGGGTTTGAACACGAGCATCCCCAAACTGCTCATGGAGAAAGCCGGTCTGCCGCTGAGTGAGGCAGGACTGGGCACGAGCCTTTACTTCGTAGCGAAGACCGTCGGCACCTTCGCCGGCACGTTCATCCTTGCCAAGATTGCCGGCAAACGCTTCATGCGCGTCAGCATGGTGGTGGCTGTTGTGGCGTTCGTGGCAATGCTTTTCGTGCACGAGTTGTGGCTGCTGTCGGTGCTCATCGTCGTTGTGAGCTTCGCATGTGCAAACGTTTTCTCCATCATATTCTCCTACGCGCTCCGGCACAGGCCCGCCAAGGCCAACGAGATATCGGCGCTTATGATAATGGGAGTGTCGGGTGGAGCGGTCGTAATGCCCTTCATGGGTGTGCTGTCCGACGCGTTCGGGCAGGTGGCAGGTCTCATTCCGCTGCTCGTCTGCATGGTCTATTTGTTGTGGACCACGGGAAAATTGGGTAAGTGACGGTCTTTTGCGGAGCACGCCGCGCGTATGTTTACGACATCTACTCACCGACATGCAGACGTCAAGTGCCGAAATATAAAAAAACGAAAAACGGAGCCGGAGATGTTAAATAATCGCGGCAGAAACCGCGGAAAAATCGCTCCGGAGCGTACCAAGAGCCGTTTCGCCCGAAAAAACGCGAAAATCCGTACTTTTCATAATATATTGACAATCAACGGTTTACAGAATATCATATTTCAATCGATATTATTCCGTCTTGCAAAAGAGCCCATTTCAGGTTATGAAATGGGCTCTTTTGTGTGGTGATAAAGCCTATATCGTGCTCCGAAAGAGGCTTTATCGCACCCTGAAATAGGCTCTTTCGCAAAACCTTCTGCTCAAAACCGCCTCGTCATCCTGTCTGAACGGGGTATTCAGGGCGTCTTTTCCGTTCCGCTTTTTTCTGTAATGAGAAAAATGAAAAGTTAAATTGATTTCTCCGAAAGTGAACGTATGTTAAAATGAATTTGCATAAACCTGCGCGGCGCTGGCGGGATTGAGAGCGGCGCGAGAGGCTGTTTACGGGTTTCGGTATATCCATGATGAACAGCCGGACGTATTATCTTTCATGGCAGAATAGTTTCGGGCGGAATGTGAGTGAGGATTTGTGTATTGTGGAGAATCTGAACAACAGATATCGGTATATGTATGTACATCATTAAAAACATACGTTCCCGCGATGTGAAAAACCGGAAACGAAAATGCACGCGCCGCTGCCTGTGAGGGCATAACGGCGCGTGCATTCTTATGTCATGGAGTGCTGGCGGTTCCGCTCAGTCTTTTCTTTCCACCTTTACCAACTTATACAGCTTGTCGCTCGGACGCACCTTGTCAGGCACACGGAACGACACGCGCGTGCCTTTCTGCGCTGTCTGCACGGCGTGAGTGTCGTCGTGAATCTCCTCAACGGTGACATACATCACTCCTGTCGTAGGACCTGTGATGAGCATCTTGTCGCCAACGGAGAACTCGCAGGCCTCGCAGGAGAACTCAGCCACGCCGAGCTTGGAGAAGTATTTCACGCCGCGGCCCACGTAAACCTTGCGCTCGGTGGCGTTAGAGCCGTAGTTCTTGTTCCATTCGCCCAGACGCTGGCCCTGATAGTAGCCGTCCCAGAATCCGCGGTTGAACACTGTGGCGAGGCGTTTGTCCCATGCATCCTTCTTCTCTTCGGTGAACGTGCCGTCGAGAACGGAGGCGATGGCTTCCTTGTAGCACTTCACCACAGTATATACATACTCCGGTCCGCGTGCGCGTCCCTCAATCTTGAACACCCTCACGCCGGCCTTCATCATGCGGTCGATGAAACGTATGGTCTTCAGGTCCTTCGGACTCATGATGTACTTGTTGTCTATCTCGAGCTGACATCCCGTCTCGTTGTCGGTCACGGTGTACGAGCGGCGGCATATCTGCATGCATTCGCCGCGGTTGGCGGAGCGTCCCGTGTTGTCGAGACTCATGTAGCACTTGCCGCTAACGGCCATGCACAGCGCGCCGTGGCAGAACATCTCTATGCGCACCTGTTCGCCTTTCGGTCCGCGTATGTCCTGTTCCTCTATCTGGCGGTGTATCTCAGCCACCTGGTTCATGTTGAGTTCGCGCGCCAGTACAACCACGTCGGCGAACTGGGCGTAGAACTTCAGCGCCTCTACATTGCTTATGTTGAGCTGTGTGGAGAGGTGCACCTCCACGCCTTTCTTGTTGCAGTAGGTCATCACGGCCACGTCGCTGGCTATCACTGCGGTGATGTTCGCCTCGTGTGCGGCGTCGATTATCCGGTGCATTGTATCGATGTCTTCGCCGTAGATTATCGTGTTCACCGTGAGATAACTCTTTATGCCGTGCTCGGTGCAGGTGGCAGCTATCTCGTGCAGGTCGTCGATGGTGAAGTGGTTTGCCGAGTGCGATCTCATGTTGAGCTGTTCCACGCCGAAATAAACCGAGTCGGCTCCGGCCTGTATGGCAGCCGCCAGACTTTCGCGTGAGCCCACGGGAGCCATTATTTCAAAGTCGTTGATTGTATGTTCCATAATGTTTATGGGAAGAATGAATTGTTATTTCCTGATTTATAAAGACATACCGGCGCCGCTGCCGGCATTTCATGAAAAGTGCCCACCGTTAAGGTCGATGGGCATACCTGATGTTTTCACAACGGAATAATCCTTATTGTGATTTGCTTAAAATTCTTGGTGCAAATATACGAAAAAAACAAATACCTCATGCTTTTTCGCTTATTTTATTGTCATCATAGTGCGCAGTTGTGGCGTTTTGTGCATTTTGGTGCGGTGTGTGGCGGTTTTCTGGTCAGTGAAGAGGTGTGTGTACTGCTGATGCGGCGGCGATTCAGGGTGTCGGAACAACCGGGCGTATGGTGCCGTCGGCGTTGAATTCCAGACGGTCGATGCACACTTCGCGGTGCGTTCCCGGCGAGTCGTTCAGATAGTTGCGGTTGATGCGGTGATAGACGATGAGCCATTCGTCGCTTTCCGGCAGGCATATCACCGAGTTGTGTGCCGTTCCGTATATGCCCTGATCAGGCTTCTGGCTGAGTACTACCGGCTGTTCGGCCACCTCTATCGGGCTGAGCGGCGAGCGCGATGTGCCGTAAGCCACATGATAGTTGGGCGAGCCGGTGTCATCGACCGACCACATGAAATAATATATTCCGTTGCGGTAGAACACATACGGTGCCTCACGGTAGGCGTAATCCTGAAGCGTTCCGCCCTGCGGAGTCATCACCGTGAGAGTCTTTTTCTTTATCGACATCATGTCCTTGTTGAGCTCCGCGCCGGCCATGTAGCCGTTGCCCCAGTACAGATACGATTTTCCCGACACCGGATCGGTAAAAACATCGACGTCTATCTGCTGACCATGGCCCACCGGCGAATCGGTTATCATCGGCTTGCCCGAGTCCTTGAACGGTCCAGTGGGTGTGTCGCCTGTGGCTACGCCTATCTGTTTGCCCTTGCCGTCCTTGGAGTTTCCGCTGTAGTAGAAGAAATATTTGTACCGGCCTTTTATCTTTTTCTCGATGATGCACGGTGCCCATGCGTTGCCGTCGGCCCACGCAGCGTCGCCCGCCTTCAGGTCTAGCACGGTGCCCGCTTCGGTCCAGTTGCGGGTGTCGGACGACTCGAACACAGTGAAATGAGCGCCGCCCCAGCCCGGCACGCCGTCGGTAGTGGAGTAGATGTAGTAGCGGCCGGTCTGTTCGGAATAGAGAATCTCAGGGTCGGCATGAAATCCGGTGAGTACTGGGTTGCGCGGAATGGTGACGCCTTCGGGAAGTCCCCACTTGTCGGTGAGGCGCTTCATCTCGTCGCGTGTGACGGCCATCACTGTGCCGTGGCGCGGATGGAAGTCCATCGTAACCTTGCTGTCTATTGCGCGGAAATGTTCCAGGTCGGTGGTTTCGGTGAACTGGTAGCGGCCGCTTGTATAAAGATCGTACATCAGTATGTACTTATCGGCGCCCGACAACTTGAATGTTCCCGCGCCCTCCACGGCCTGATCGGTCTGCTGTTTGTAGTCGGGGCTTTCGGTCCAGCAGCCGGATGTCAGTTCATTGGTTACGGCAACTTTTATTCCGTTGCCGTGTCCTTCGGTCTTGTAGAACAGATGATATTTTCCGTCCTTATACACAATGTCGCCGTCGATGCACGACTTGCGGTCGGCGGGGATGAACAACGGACGCGGCTCGCCCGTAAGTCCGGTGAACGAGTCGTTGGCATATGCGTAATAGATGATGTCAGGTCCGTCGCCATGCTTCATCGACCAGTATATCATATACTTGCCCGCCTTGTGGTCGTATATGGTCTGCGGTGCCCACACACGCTTCAGATCGTCCTGTCCTTCGTAGGTCTGCTGTATGTTAATGACGGAGTGCGACCAGTTGATGAGGTCTTCCGACTTGAGCAGAACCATGGCGCGGTTGGAGTCCCATCCGTTGGCCGACACCATGTCGGTGGCCACCATGTAGAACGTATGACCGTCCTCGCCGCGCAGGATGTGCGGGTCGCGCACTCCGCCTGTGGAGCTGATGACCTTCGAGTCGATCACCGGGCGGCCGCCGTTGAGCTTGTGCCACGACAGTCCGTCGTTGCTAAGGGCGAAGCAGATGGCCTCCTGGCTTATGTCGTTGCCCGTGAAATAAACAAAAAGATAGCCGGCCATATCCTTTTCCTCAACGGCTGCCGTGTGTGCGGTGGCCGTTGTCAGAGAGACGATGGCTGCAATCATGACGAATATTTTTTTTCTTATCATATGCTGTTTTTAGTTGTTTCAGTTTCATGTATGGCCGCATGTGTGCGGCCTTATGCCGTTGTCAATATACGAATATACGGTAGTCCTTGGTCAGTCCGGCGGCGTCCTGCAAGGTGGCGGGCAGATACTCCAGCGCGCCGATGGTCTGTTCGGCACCCATGTCGATGACGAGCAGATGAGGCATTGATGCTCCGTAGGCAGTGCTCCACCATGTGGATTCCTGAAGGTCGAACGCCTTGTCGCCCGTGTGGTTGCCGTTGTCGGCGTCCTCGCTGTCGGCATATTTCGTGCTCCATGAGCTGCGGTCGATGCGTCGTCCGTCGGTGTCCTGCACGTAGATTTCGGCTATTGCCGCCATCTCGCTGCCGTCGTGGGTTGACGAACACTCAATGGCCAGATAGCGTCCGCGTGCCGGCGTGTTGAATTTGATGGTCTGCCATGCGCGGCTCTGTGCGAACCGGCCCGTCGCTGCGGGCGTTGCCGAGTTGAGGTCGGGGCGGTCGCCCGGATTGTTGTGGCGGTTGCTCTTCTCCAGTTGCAGCTTGTCGAGCTCGGGACGGTCCTGTCCCCATGTCTCAGGCTTGGACGGTCCGGTAACGTCGAGCACCAATATCTCGTTGCGTCCTTTCTTCAGCCAGCATCCCGGCACGTAGAGAGTCTGTTGCGGACCGATGCTCCAGAAGCGGCCGATGGCGTGTCCGTTCACATAGACGAGGCCCTTGCCCCACATTTCCATGTTGATGAACGTGTCGCCGGTCTTCTTCAGATTGAAGAATCCGCGGTAGTATCCGGCGCGCGAATCGAGCTTCAGTCCCATCGACGCGCCGTCCTTGCAGCGTGTGAAGGCGCGCAGGGCGTGGTCGTAGGAGTCGGGCAGGGTGCGCATGGTCCAGTCGTTCAGCTTCCACGTCACGTCGTCGCCATCTACATTGGCCATAATTATTACGTCGCCGGTGAGTCCCTTGAAGTCTTTTATGGCGCGGCCGAAGTTGATGCGTCCCATGCCTTCGACGACGATGTCGAGCCTACTGCCGCGGCTCACTGGCGGCAGACTGACTGTTGTCTCGTTGCGAACGCGGTCGGTGCGGCCTACGTATCGGCCGTCCACATAAACCATGGCGTAGTCGTGAGCGTCTTTCATGGCGAGCGTGGACGGTGTGTTTATCTCAGGCAGAGAGGTGGAGTAGATCACCGTTCCCCAGCCCATGTCAAGCTCCTCGAAGGTCAGCGGACTGCGTGCTACGCACATACTGTCGGTGCCGAACACCAGGGGCGCGTACTCGTTGAGGCTGAAGCGCGGAATGCTTATCAGCTCTGCGGCTGGTTTGGGTACGGAGGGCAGACGCTTGTCGGAGTAGTTCTCCATTGTGCGGCGCAGCTCGTAGTATTTTGGTGTGGCCTGTCCGTATTCGTTGATGGGCGCGTCGTAATCGTAGGATGTCACGTCGGGAGCGAATCCCGGTGAGTTGGCGCCTGCCCAGTGGCCGAACGATGTGCCGCCGTGGGTCATGTAGAGCGAGAACGAAATGCCTTTGGACAACATCTCGTCTATGCCTGCCACCATTGCCGATGCGGGGCGGGTCTCGTGGCGGGCGCCCCATTTGTCGAACCATCCGCTCCAGAACTCCGAGCACATCAGCGGCGACTCAGGCCGCAATTCGCGCAGACGGCTGAACTGACTGTCGATGTCGGAGCCGGTGCCGAAGTTCATTGCCCACACCAGATCGTCCAGTCCGTTGAGTGTGAAGTTGCTCGCCCAGTCGCACTGGAAGAGCGTGACCTTGTCGAATCCCGACCTGCGCACTATGTCGCGTATGGCACTCACGTAAGCCTTGTCCTCGTCATAGGAGCCGTATTCGTTCTCCACCTGCACCATGATTATCGGTCCTCCGTTCTGAATGGTGAGCGGAGCGAGCTGTTCGCCCACCTTCGCCATGAACTTGGATACGCGGTTCATGAAGTAAGGGTCCTGCTCGCGCAGACGTATATCCTTCTTCTTGAGTAGCCACCAGGGCAGTCCGCCCATCTCCCACTCGGCGCAGACGTAAGGTCCGGGGCGCACTATGACGTACATGCCGTTCTTCTGTGCCAGGCGGCAGAAGGCCGCGATGTCGTTCTGTCCGGTGAAGTCGAACTCGCCCTCACGCTGTTCGTGTATGTTCCAGAACACGTAGAGGCAGATGGTGTTCATGCCGAGCGCGCGGCACATCCTGATGCGGTGCTCCCAGTAAGGGCGCGGAATGCGCGGATAGTGCAGCTCGGCGGCCTTCACCACGAAGGGTCTGCCGTTGAGCAGGAACGTCTTGTTGCCGGCAGTGAACGTGCCGCCACCGTTGTCGGCGGCGCATGTCGTGCGACCCGCGAGCGCCATTAAGGCCGCGAGCAGCAGTGTGCGTAGAAAGGATGGTTTCATCATGTCAGTATTCAGATTTTGTATTTCTGTGTCAAATGGTGTTTATATATGTTTTCCGGAGGTTTAAGGATGAGTCCCGGAAAGCGCGTCACGACGTGCCGCAATGAGTGTTACCGCTGTTGGCGGACGAAGCGACGTGATTGCTGCAAAGTTAGTGTTTTATTTTAAAATACACAAACCGGCTTTTTCACTCACGATTTCCTGTGTGCGGTTCTGTGGCAGTGGAGTATCACGCATGGCGGCAATGGAATTGTGACATCACATCGTGGACATGACATGAGGCGTGTTTGCCGGTCGCAGTCGGCGGAAGATAATAAAGCGCAAACGATACCGGAAACTGTATATTTATACATCTCCGGCGGTAAAATATTTTGACAATAAAAATTCTCAAAATAGAAAGCGGAGCTCAGCGAAATGGGCTTTATCAGACAGATGTCTCTTTAGCGAACCGTGATATTATCCTTCCCGAATGACATAAAAGATAAGACGACTTTGCGAAACGGGCTTTATCGCGGTCTGATATGGGCTTAGTCAGGGCACGATATTGGACATATCAGTGCATGAAATGGGCAATATCGGAGGCTGAAACGGGCCATATCGCAACGCGGTACGAAGACTATAGGATTGCTGGAAAGTGCAAGTGACTGACATTCAATATGATGCGTAACCCTCTCAAAACTCGCAAATTTGCGAGCGAGGAGGCAGTTGCTCGAAAAAAACGCCGTATTTTCGGGTTACGGTGAATATTCATACATTTTGCGATGTGCATTATTGCATATTTATGCAAAAACATTAATGGATGATGAGGTGTGTATTCAAGGCGCAGGATGTCGTATTAAGGATATTGTAAAAGGTGGATTGCACCAGTGTCAGACGTCCTTAATATTCTCCGTGTCAAGTGTTAATGACTGTCCCGGACGGTGCCGTCGTCATCGGAAAAACATAGCTTCAGGACCGAAACGGATAAGACAAAAGCAGGAGGAAAAGCACTGATTGTTTTCCTCCTGCCATGACCGTGTATGACATTACATCACGCCAGATGCAGTCATTTCTTTATTATCTTCGACGTCTTTGTTTCGTTCTGTGTCTCCACAGTGAGCAGATATATTCCCTTTCCGACAGAGGATATGTCGAACGTGTCGCTATTGTTTCCGGCGGTCTTCACAAGGTTGCCCGCCATATCGTTGAGCGTGAGGCTCACCACCGGCGCACTGCTTTTGATGTGGAGCAGTCCGTCGGTTGGATTGGGATACACTTTGATTCCGGAGTCTTCTGCCACCTCGTCTATCTTGGTGGAGATGTTAGTGCTGAACGAGTACTGACCCGAACCGAGAGTGAATACGGCCTTGCCGTCGGCAGTGCCCTCATACTTGACACCTTCGGCCTCTTCGGCCGGTATCTCACCTTCATACACCGTGTTGCCGTCGGCTACAGGCATGAGCAGTTGGGCGGTGGTGTTGGCCGGAACGGTGACTTTGTATGTGAATGATCCGTCGGCTCCGAGCTGCCATGCGCTCTTTATGCTGCCGTAGTTTGAAGCCACTGTCGCGTCGACGCTGGTGATGCGGTCCTGTCCCTGAGGCAGTGTGGTGCGGGTGTCGGGATAGGGCTGTAATATGATGTGCTTGAAGCCCACATTCTGCTCGTCGGCCTCTATACCGGCCATGTATCTGTACATCCACTCTGCCACTGCTCCGTAAGAATAGTGGTTGAAGGAGTTCATGGATATGTCCTTATGGAATCCGGTCTCCTTGGTGTACGAGTTCCAGCGTTCCCATATAGTTGTCGCGCCCTGATCCACGCTGTAGAGCCATGACGGACAGTTGCGCTGGAGCAGCAGGTTGTATGCCTTGTCTATGAGTCCCACCTGTGAGAGTGTGGTGTTGATGATGCCCGTACCTACGAATCCGGTGTTGAGCGTCTCGTTGTTGGAGCTTATGGCACGTGCGAGTGCCTTGATGGTGGCCTCTTCAGATGTCTCGTCGGGCAGCAGTCCGAAGCGCAGTGCGAGCAGATAACCAGTCTGAGTGCGCTGTGTTGGCATGTTGTTGCTGATGTAGCGTGTGGCGAACTCTTTCTTTATGTTGTTGTAGAGTTCCTCATATTCGGCTGCCTTGATGGCATATTCGTCGCCTGGTGCCGTGCTGAGAGCCTGCGACATCTTGCTCATGAGCATTGCGTTGTAAGCATAGTAGCATACGCTGACATAGCGTGAGTCGGTCGGAACGAACGATACCCAGTCGCCGTATGATGTGCCGGCACCCTGATACTTGTAGCCGTCGCCGGCCTGTGCTGCCAGCCAGTCCATGTATTTCTCCATCGACTCATAGTTCTCCTCGATGATGCTCTTGTCGCCGTGCATGAGATAAGTGGTCCATGGTACGATGATGCCTGCGTCGCCCCATGCGCCGTTGCCGTAGCCCACCCAGGCTATTGGAGCCACGTCGGGATAGGCACCGTCCGAACGCTGGCTGTCGCGCATGTCGCCCATGAACTTGTGGTAGAAGGCGGCGGTGTTGGCGTTGTAGGCAGCCGTGCGGCAGAATATCTGCGTGTCGCCTGTCCATCCGAGTCGTTCGTCGCGCTGCGGGCAGTCGGTCGGCACGCTCATGAAGTTGCCGCGCTGTCCCCAGATGACGTTGCTGTAGAGCTGGTTCACGGCGTCGTGGCTTGTTGTGAGCGACGAGCCTTCCTCGTTGTCGGCACCAACGACAAGTCCCTCGATGCCGGTTATCTCGATGTCGTCGCCTGCGGTGAGCTCGCAGTAGCGGAATCCGTAGTAGGTGTTTGTCGGGCTGTAGGTCTCGCCTTCCTCGTCGCCGCGTAGCGTGTAGTACATCGAGGCCTTTGCCGTGCGCAGGTTGATGAGATACAGACTGCCGCCGGGGCCGTCGTCGCCACGGTTGGTGTCGCCCTTGTCGTTGAGCATCTCGCTGAAGCGTCCGCGCAGAGTGCAGCCGGCCTTACCCTTGACGTTCACTCTCACCCAACCTACCATGTTCTGTCCGAAGTCGTAGATTACGGTCTGTCCTTTCTTCAGTGTGACTGGCGAGTTGCCGCTTATCTCTGACACTACGTTCACCATGCCATAGGCAGTGCCTGTCTGTTTCACGCCTTCGTAGATGGTGATGTGTTCAGGCTGGCGTGTCAGCGATGTGCGTATGCGTGCCGCCGGACCTTCGAATGCGCATATCTCGCCGGTGAAGTCGCGGCTCGACGCCGTGGCGTGCCATGCCGACTGGTCGTATCCGGCCTCTTTCCAACCGTCCTCGAGAGTGGCGTTGTAGGTCTCGCCGTTGTATATGTCGCCCTTGCGCAGCGCTCCGTTGTTTGATGTCGCCCATGAGTTGTCGGTCACGATGGCCTCCTTCGAGCCGTCGGCATATTCGATGACGAGCTTCGCCATGAATGCCACAGGCTTGTCGCCGTATTGTCCGTGGGCGATGCCTCCGGCCCAGTAGCCAGACGTTACGGTCGCTCCGATGGCGTTGTCGCCTTCTTTGACGAGTGTGGTGACGTCGTGTGTGTTGTAGAATACCTTCTTTGCATAGTCGGTCCATCCCGGTTTCAGCTCGTCGTAAACGGTCGTTCCGTCGTCCTGAACGTGACCCACACGTGTGCCGTTGATATATACGTCGTATATGCCGAGGGCAGAGCTGTAGAGCTTGGCCGACTTTATGGGTGCCTTGGCCGTGAACTCTTTTCTGAACATCGAGGCCGCTCCCATGGTGCTCTCCATGAATCTCTGCTCGCCGCTTGCTACGGCCACATAGAGCTGTCTGGAGCCGTCGTGCTCCTCAATGGTGCCGTCGAACAACGGAGCGTCGCCCTCGAAGTCCTCAGACAGACGCACGGTCTCGGTGCCGTCGGCATTGATTGTCGTCACTACCACATTGTCGGCATAGGCCGGACCTTCGTCATCTACGTGTGCGCGGAAGCCTACGTAGCCATCGACAATCTTCTCAGAGGCGGTGTATGTATCGACAAGCTGTTTGTCGATGTAGGTGTTCACCACGTTTCCTTTCACCTCAATGCGCATGCGGTGAGGCTTGCCGAGTATCTCGTCCTTGGTGAACGCGTCTATGCGTGTGTCGCTGTATGAAGGTGTAGAGCTGTTGTTGTACACATGGCGGCGTATTGCCGGATAGTCGTAGTCCTTGCAGTTGAGCGCCCACATGTAGTAGTTGTTCGATGCGGTGTATGCGAACACCACAGCCACGTTGCCCTTCATGAGAGTGATGTCGGACTCTATGGCGTAGCCGCTGTTGTCGTCTGATGCTGTCTCTTTCTGCCATGCGAACACAGAGTTCACCACACCCTCCATGCGCAGTTGTCCGTCGGTCACTGTGCCATTGTCGAAAGCGTAGTTGTCGGCGTTGGCAAAGTCCTCGCTGAAGAGGGTCTTTCCGTTGGCGATGACCTTGATGTTGTCCCACAGCGCAATCTCCGGATCGCTGTTCTTCTCGCCCATGTCGGCGCGCAAGCCGAGCTTGCCGTAGGCAAAGTCGCCCTCGCGGTCGTCTATGAGTATGTCGTTGATATAGGTGCGGGCCCGTTTGCAGTTGTCGTAAACCTCTATGCGCAGATGGTATGTCTCGTTGTTCTTCAGATCGACGATGCCTGTCAGGTCCTTGTTCTCAAGACACTCGCCGCCCGGATTCCAGCGGTGAGGGCGGAAACGGGGATAATCGCCCTCGGTGTTGAACTGCCACATGTAGAAGTGTGACTGGTCTGTCGCGGCGAAGCACAGACCTGCTGCCACTTGCGAGATGTTGAAGTCGGCGGTTATGGTGTATTCCGTTATGTCGGCAGTGTCGGTGTCTTTCTGCCAGCAATACTGGTTTGATGATGTTCCCTCGAAGTAGAGACGGCCGTCTCTCACAACGCCTGCCGTGAAGGTGGAGTTGCCTTCAGAGAAGTCTTCGGAGAAGACAGACACGCCACCTACGCTCACGTTGAAGTCGTCGTAGTAGGCAGCCTCATACAGATTGTCGGTATATTCGGAGCCTGCGGCACGGAAGCCGAGACGTCCGAAGGGGAAGTCGCCGCGGCGCTCGTCTATCAGTATGTCGTTGATATAAGTCTTTGCGAGCATGCCGTTTTCGGTTATGTCGATGCGGAGGGTGTATTCCTCGTTGTCCTTCAGGTCGATTATGCCCGTCAGATCAACGTCCTCAAGACACGTCGGAGTGTTGTTCACCCAGCGGTGAGGACGGAAGCGTGGATAGTCGCCCTCGGTGTTGAACTGCCACATGTAGTAGTTGTTCTCGTCGGTCATGCCGAAACACAGTCCGGCAGCCACCTGGGCAATCTCGAACTTGCAGCTTATGGAATAGTCGGAAATCTCGTCCTCGTCTATGTATCCGAGCGGATTGTTGGAGTATTTTATCCATTTCGCTCCGTCCCATCCTGTGCCCATGAGTCCGGTTTCGAAGTAAGCCTTCTCTGTAGAGGTGGCTTCGTTGCCTTTGTTGTCGGTCACTGTCACCTTCCAATAGTAGCGCGTTGACGGCGCGAAGGTGTAGTCGGGACTGATCATCACCGACTGGTCTGACTCAACGATGCCTGAGTCCCACACGATGTTGGAGCAGTCGCTGTCGCTGCACACCATGATGCGGTAGCTCTTCTGCATCACTCCGCGCTCGTCCGAGTTCAATATCCAGCTGAACGTCGGCGCCTTGTCTATGCCCACGGGATTGGTGAGCGACAGGGTGCGCAGCTTTTCCACAGTAAGAGCTTGAGCCACCCCTGCGAATAATACACTTAGTAGCAGCAACCATAGTCTTGGGTTGCCTGATGAGAAAACGGTTCGTCTCATAGTTGTTTGTTTAGTGAATAATATGAAAGTGAATAATAAGTTTATTGTCGTCAGTATATGTGTATATGCGTTTCATGCACCGTGTGCCGTCGTCATACCACATCAGTATAGTCTTCGTAGGTTCTTCCTCCCGTGGTCTTTTACCGTTCCGGGTGGCAGGATAGTGTTTCTGTGTCTTTTTTACGCGCCACATGCGCAACGGCATAGTGGCTGTATGTCAGATTAGTAGTTCTTCTCAAATAATAATATCAGTCCTATAAGAAAGAACAAACGACATATTCATCAATTTGAATTATTCTTTATTTTTTCATATTTTTTCACATTTGGCGGAGTGGTGTCCTTGACATGACAACGTAAGTCCGGCGGATTCACAACCACGCGGGAATGGGTTTATACGTGAAATGTCATAGAATATAATTTATATGATGCGGGAGAGGTTTTTATATGATGTGGAAAAAGGTTTTTATATGGTGTAGGAGAGGTTTATATATGATGTATGAAAAGTTTTTTATATAGTGTATGGAACGTTTATATAATGCTGAAACGTTTTTATATTATGCGTGAAAGGCAGTGGCGATGCAGGCCTGCAAGATTCACGGCTGCACGGTGATATAGTGATGATAAACTCTCCCTGCCACAACCGGTAAACCATCTCCTCAATCGTGGTATATGCTTACGGCCTGCCGGACGAATGTTTCCCGTGCCTCTCCTTACTCTTGATTTCAGTGTTTTCAAGCAAAATCCGCATGACGTGCTTACAATTTTTCTTGACTAAATTTTGACAAAATAAATTCGCAAAAGAGGTGTGAATGAATGTTAAATCACGCATAATATAGCCCGTTTCGTGCCTTTTTGCACTTTGTTATACCCCATAACGTAGTCCGGAAAAGTCCGT
>OLGE01001302.1_pt1 | contig 26021 bp, 21 predicted proteins | sample 1605151 | NCBI WGS metagenome assembly OLGE01 (sample SAMEA3888912, study PRJEB22519) | human gut metagenome | biome: human gut; feature: human-associated habitat; material: faeces | place: Denmark | collected 2010
CCACGCCGGGGAACGCCAAAGCGCAGACCAAAATGGGGTCACGCTGTATAAACATCGAAATACACCCGGCGATCACCAGCAAAACGCCCAGCAATATGCCGATGCTCTCTGTTCTCTGATAGTGTCCCAGCTTCTTTGACAGCTCCGCGTCCGTCATGCGCTCGATGCCGGACGTTTCAAAATCGTTTTGCTTCTTTTCCATTGCCGCTTCTCCTTTTAGTAGCAGAGACTGAAATACAGGCTGCTGTAAGGATCCACGGTATCAATGTCCATGAGGGCGGCCTCGGGCGAAATGCTGTCAAGCTGCATGCGCTTGGCACTGTCCTTGTAGCTGCCCGGCTGCGCCTCGGCGGCAAAGACCAGACCGTCGTACTCCTCGGGAAGATAGACGGCGTAGCTCTTGGTCAGGACCTGCGCCCAGTCTCCCACGTTGTACTGCCAATCGGTCGAGTAGGCGAATTCAATGAGATAGCTGTTTCCCTGCCAGCTGACGGTGTGGAGATAATAGTTGTCACCGCGTTGGCTGTTGCCGTAGGCCGTTGCGGTGGTGAGCCACATGCCGGTGTAGAAGTCGTACAGCTCGCTGTCGGTATTGGTGATGTACTTCTCGGAAAAATACGGAATGGAGTCCTCCGGGATGTAACAGATGGCGTCGAAGTGCAGCTCGCGGATGCCGTCATGGGTATAGTCGCCGTTCTTCGTGATCTCCCAATAGCAGTCGTCGGTGTTGTAGCCATCGCCAAGTCCCGAATAGCTGCACACCCCGTCCTCCAGCAGGAAGGTCCCTCTCTCCACGGCGGCGTTGATCTCAAGGCCGTTTCTTGTAAAGTAGGGCTCGCTGGACTGGATGCCCTCCACAGGAAGGAGCGTGCCGCCGTTCACGCTGTCGATGAGGTCGCCGCTGACGGTGCGGTCCAGCTGTAAGGTGTCACCGCTGCCGTCAAAGTGGAGCGTCACGCCGTTTTCATCCACCCACAGTGTGCCGTACTCGATGACGTCATCCTGGTCGTTCACAAATTCCCAGGTGGCGTCCTCGTGGATGCGCAGCCAGAGGTTCTCCCCCTGATACTCCCAAAGCCCCACATAGGGGGCAATCAGCTCCTCCGGCCCGGCCACCCCGGGCACATGGAAGCTGGAGTAATCCGGCTGATAGACATAGCGCTCCTGGGGGTCCCACAGCCAGAGCATGGTGGTATTGCTCATGTCCTCATGGCCGATCTCCACCAGTACGTCGCTCTCCTCGTCCCCGTTCTGATCGTCGAAGGAGATTTGGAAGGCGCTGCTGCTGATGTCCTCGATGGTTTCGGGAAAGGCCACGCTGTCAAACAGTACCTGCTCCTCCTGATCCCAGTAGAAGGCGGCGCTGTTGGGGTCGGCGGTCACCAGCACGTCCACGCTGTCCCCATCGTGGGTGATGGCGCCGCTGCCGACTACCACGCCGGTGGTGCGCCAGTCCTCTCCCGCTGCATCGCCGGAATCGCCGCAGGCGGCAAGGCTCAGGCAGAGCGCCAGCGCCAGCGCAAAGGAAACGATCTGCTTCCATCGAATTTTCATCATTTTCCCGTCCTTTCTATCATTCCATCAGGTAGTAAGAGCCCTCGTTGCCCCACACGAGAATGTCCTCGTCCAACTCAAAAACCTTGTACGATACGCCGTCGTACATGGTGGAATCAGCGTAGTAGGTGCTCGCCTCGTCCGTGGAATAGGAAAAGGTGCCGCAGTCCATTTCCTCGCTCTCGGCCCCGGGGGCGCGCTGGTAATAGCTCCAGCTGCCATGGCCGTCAATAACAATGTAGGTTTCGGCGGAAAGATCGCCTTCATAGTACCAAACGCCCTCGAATTCAGCGACATTCCGCTGAAAAAGGCTGGAATCCCAGCTCCAGTAAGAGCCGGAGGCTTCGCTGCTTTCGGCAAGGCTGCCGGGGGCATACCAGAGATACTCCATCCCTTCGCCGGAGTTGAAATAGCCGTAAGCGGCGGTGTAAAGCTGGCTGCCCTCAAGGGCGATGCGGCTGCCGGAATCATCGAGATCGCTGTAGGCGTAAACGGCCTCCCATTCCGGCTCATAGCACAGAGAACCGCTGTCCACTGCCTCGCCGCAGAGATACAGTGTCCAGCTGCCATCGGCATCGATCTCCATCGAGTCATAGTCGTTGTTCGCTTCCCCCAGCCAGATGCCCGCAAAGGCGGCAAGATCGTTGACGGCGTCCTCGTGAAAGCCGCCGCCCTGCGGGATCACATCGCCCCGGCCATCGTCGGCCAGATCGTAGAGCGCGGCGATTTTTTCATCATAAGCGGCCGGATCATAGGAACTATCCACAAAAAGGGTAACGCCGAGATTCGGCGGGGCAAGGATGAAAACATTTCCGCTTTCCATTAGGGTGACCGTGTCGGGGTCATATTCCGGATACACAGGCTCGCCGGTTTCATCGTAAAACTGCAGGTTGCAGCCGCCGTCCAGCTGGGCTTGGGTGTATTGGCCCAGTTGAATCGAGGCGGTTTCGCCCTCCTGCAGCGTTGTTTCCAGGCGGTTTTCGCCAAAGTCTTCCTCGGAAACCAATTTGATGCGAAGATCCGCAAGGGGAAGGGTGGTGCGGTTTACCACCGTGATGTGTACGGGCTGCGCTTTTGCGCCGCAGCCCGCCAGCAGGGCAAGGCCGACCAGCGCGGCCGCCAGCAGGCACAAAACAGGCGTTTTGCGTTTCATAGATCGTTTCACACTCCTTTTGGGGCGTTTTCAGCCGTTGCTGCCCCGGTTTCCCCCCAAAGACTGCCGCAGGGGCATAGAGCTTCCTGGATTATGCGGGGGCAAGGGCAAAAAGCTTATTCATGGCGGGGCTTTTTTTGGGGTGAGGGGTTATGCCATTTTCTGATAGAAGTCAAACTCGCCGCCCCAGCGCAGGGTATCCTGATCGAGAAGAGTGAATTCATAAGCCACATCCTCAAACTGGGAGGAAACGGCGAGATACATTTCCTCGCTGTCTTCGGGGGCCGGCTGGACTGTGCCGCAGTCCACCATGTCGGGGTCACCATCGCCGCCCGGGCGCTCCATCAGCTCCCAGCTGCCGGTTTCGTCAAACACAAGAATGCTGGGTGCATCCGGTTCGGCATCCAGATACCAACTGCCCGCCAGCGCCGCAAAGTCGGGATCGCCAATGGTTTCGCCCGGGGCATCGCCGGTCACCTTAGTAAAGGTGCCAAGCTCGGCCACATGCAGCGCGCCCACTTCGTCTGACCAGCTGCGGTAGGCCACGCCGTCGTGCTCGTTGTAAAAATAGTCATAGTCATATTCCGGCACAAACTGGATAAAGCCGCTGGCGGTTATCTCTTCGTCGGCATCATACAGGGCAAAGCGAACCTCGTCGCCCTCTTCGTTGTTGGCAACCAGCAAGGTGCCGTTGTCCTCGCCGGTCCATGCGCCGCCGTAGATATACAGGTCCGCCATCTGTTCGCTGTCCTTGGCAAGCCCTTCAAAGGAATTGGGGACATCGTAAACATTATCGTCTGTGCTTTCATCGCTGGGGGCTGTGCTGTCTGCACCGCAGGCGGCAAGGCCAAGGCACAGCGCCAGTGCAAGGGAAAAAGCAGCGTATTTATGGAAGTGTTTCATCGTGTTCTCCTCCTTTTTCAGATAAACTGTGTTCATGTTCCTGCTCTGCCATGGATAAAATTTCATCGTGGCTGAGCTCCACATCGCCGAAGCGAACAAAGATGCCGTTGGTCACAGCGCTGTTCCACACTCGCGCGTCTGCAAGCGGGCGAAACCGGATCTTATCCAGATACGGCTTCATGTCCAGCAGGAGCCGGCTTCCGGACACAAAATCCACCTGCAAAACATGGTCGGGCAGCGGTGTGACGGCTGTGAGATACCTTCGGTTCAAGTGCGTGACCCCCTTTCCGGGTAAATAAAAAGTCCACCGTACACACATTGTACGGTGGACTGGATGGGATAACCATTAACCAAAGGTTAGGTTTTTACCGAAGCAGCTCGGCAAGGCGCTGGCGCTTGGTTCGGGTGTCACCCTCGATATGAAGCTTGGAATAGATCTGATTCACATACTGCTTTACGCTGCCCTCGGAGAGAAACAGCTTTTCCGCGATTTCACGGTTGGAAAGCCGCTGCGCCATCAGGCAAACCACCTGGCACTCCCTCTCGGTCAGGGCGGCCAGCAGCGGCGGCCGGGCCGATTTTTCCTTTCGCTGCCGGGCTGCTTCGCCCAAGGCAATGATCCTAGCAAGAAGATCGCTTTGCATTTCCTGCATCAGCAGCGGCTTCAAAAGCTCGTAATTTTCCACAAATGGCATCACAAATCCGTCCGGCTGGGCGCTGGAAAGCGCTTTTTTCAGCCAGCTGCGGGCTTCCTCGGGCTTGCCCAGCTTTTCATAGGCTGCCGCCGTTTGAAGGCAGATATGCAGGGCTACCAGCGCGTAGTGCATGGCCTCGCACACGGCCAGAAGCTGGGCGCTGCGCCCGGCCACCCTGGCATACGCCCCCTGGGCCAGATACACCTGATTTTCGATCATATCCATCATGGGCTTGCCCGGTGCAAGCATATTGATATCGGAAAGACGGTGCTGCGAGAAAATTTCGGGGATCTGATCCGTTTCGCCCCGCAGGGCATGGTAGTAGGCGCTGGTGGCGCACCAAAGGTTGATCCACGAGGCATCGTGATAGCGCAGCAGGTCGGCATAGCGCTCTTCCAAGGTGTAGCGCTCTTCCACATCGGTGTACAGGGAGAGCCGCCGCGAAAGAAAATCGCAGCACAGCGCCATGTTGATCTGCCCGTTGTCCTTTACCTGTGCGTAGGCGCGCTCCAGCTCAATGTGGGCATCGGTGCAGCGGCCCTGACAGAACAGCGCCTCTGCGCGCATAATGGTTTCTGCGCCCTGCCCATGGTTTTGGGTGACCCTATAATAATGGGGCATACATTCGTCCATTTCGGCAAGCTCGCTCTGCAGCTCTCCCGGGGCGCGGTGGAACATCATCAGAACAGAGGGCGAGCCAAAGGTCCACCCGCCGCCGGACTGGATGCTGATGGCCGGGCGGGACATCTGGGCGCTGGCGCTGCGGTGCAGGCGGCTCATGGCGCTGATGTCGTTGTAGCACAGAAAGCTGAGGATCAGGTCACATTCGCCCAGCAGGTTGCCGCGCTCTTCTGCGGAAAGCTCGGGATGCTGCTCAATGGCTGTCAGCAGCAGAGCCTTCAGCTCCAGCATTTTGGGAATCTGCCGCCATGTGAACATACGGCGCATCAGCACCAGAATGGCAAGGGGGTAAGCCTTCAGCGTTTCGGCGGGGCATTTGTCCAGCACGGCCAGCACATCCTCGGGCTTCAGCGAGGCCAGCAGAATGCCTGCATCGCTGCGGATGACCCGCAGGATCGCTTCGTAATTTTCACTTTTTCGATAGGCGGCAAGGGCGTGGAGGTATTGCCGCTGTTCTTCATACCACAGGCCGAAACGCTCCCAATAAAGCCGCTGCGTTTGGGGGCTCATGGCAAGAAAGCTGCGCTCGGCACACTCCTTCATCATGTGGTGAAAGCGATAAGTCACACCGTCCGGCAGGCGGGTGACAAAGGCGTTCTGCTGAGTGAGCATGGAAAGGATCTGTCCGGCATCGGCATCGCCCGTGATGCGCTGAGCCATTTCGACGGTGAATTCATCGGCAAGGCCCATCACGGCCAGAAATTCCCGCTGCCTTTCGGGCAGGGGGTCGATCATGGCGGCGGTGAAGGTGGCATAAATGTCGGAATGGCGGCTGGGCAGCACACCCCGCTCAGAGAGCGTGCGCAGATTCAGATACACGGCGGAAAACCAGCCCTCGCTGGAATAGAGAAGGCTTTCCACCTGTGCATCCGAAAGCTCGGTGCCGCAGCGGTGGGCGTAAACGGCCAGCTCGGTGTGGTTAAGGCGCAGCTGCTCGGTGCCGATCTGATACACCCTTCCCCCCAGCCGCACCGTTTGGGCAGCGGGAAGAAACCGGTCACGGCTGGCAACGATCAGGTGAACATTCTCGGGCAGCCGGTTGGCCAGCATACACAAAAACAGCGAGGCGCGCTTGTCTGTGAGCAGGTGAAAATCGTCGATAAAAAGATAGCAGGGCACTTCGCCCGCCAGCGCGTGGCAGAGATCGTCCACCAGCAGCCCGCCGCCCGCAGCGTCTGTGGGGCAGGGATATTCCCGCAAAAAAGAGAAGCCCGCCCGGGCAAAGGCCTCCTGCACGGTTTTCCAGAAAATGGCCAGATTATCGGAATACACGCTGATGCGAATGATGTGCAGCGCCTCGGACTTGGCGCGCTCGCTGAGATACCAGTTTACTGCCGTGGTTTTGCCGTAGCCCATAGGCGCCACCACCGTGGTGAGGGCGCAGCGGGAGATGGGCCGCAGGCTTTCCTGCAGGCGCTCGGAGATGTAAATGGTGTTTAAATTCCATTTGGGCTTCGGCATAATAATTCCCTCCGATGATGGATCTTTCTGCGGCTTTTGGCTGAAAGGCCAGAAGCAGGGCGTACTCCTGTGGAAAAAGGCAAGGCTGTGTGACCCCGCGGGGCTCTTCGGGTGGAGCAGAGCCCCACCCCTACCATAAACCGCGAGAAAGTGTGTATAATTATAAACGCTATTTCGATATTTCACAGTAGGGGCAGGGCTTGCCCTGCCCGCGCTTGCCGTGCCCGCTAACCTGAAAATATATCGCTGCAACTCAGTGGGCTGCACCGCAGGCCCCTACGGGCAAAAGGCAAAGCAGACAGAAAAACAGCGGGCTTTGCTGCCATTACAGGGAAGCTTCCGGCTTTTGGTTGATTTCAGTATAATACAAGGGCTCGCTGCAAAGCAACAGGCTGCGCCGATGAATTTTGGGGCTGGCCCTGCAACTTTTACAAAGAGTTTACACCGGCAGGGTTGCCGGGAAAAGGCAAATATGCTATGATAAAAAGCGAGTTTTTAAGAGAATCGATGGACTTTGCTTTGCCGGCATCGAGGGCGTGGGAGGATCGATCATGCAGAAGAATTATGTGCAGGAAATTTTACATATCATTCACAGCGGGATGCCCCGGGCAGAAATGGCCGAAAAGCTGTTGGACTACCACGAAAAGGATCTGGCAGATGCCCTGGAGGCGCTGACCCCGGAAGAGCGCCACTCGCTGTATCCCATTCTGGGTGAGGATGAGGTGGCCGAGGTTTTCTCTTATTTAGACGATACAGAGCCCTATTTGAAAGAGCTGCCCAGCAACGAGGCCGCGCGGGTGATCTCGAACATGGACTCGGACGATGCGGTGGACGCGCTGGATGATCTGGACGATTCGGACAAGGACGAGATCGTCAACCGGCTGGACAAGGATTCCGTTGACGATGTGAAGATGCTGCTTTCCTACGATGAGGAGGAGATCGGCAGCAGAATGACCACAAACTATATCTGCATCCAAAATAATATGACCATTCGGCAGGCCATGAGCGAGCTGGTAAAGCAGGCCGGTGAGAATGATAACATTTCGATGCTGTATGTGGTGGACGAAAAAGAGCATTTTTACGGCGCTATTGAGCTGAAGGATCTGATCATTGCCCGCGCAGGGGACGAGCTGGAGGGGCTGATCGTTCGCTCGTATCCGTATGTGACGGATCGGGAAAAGATCAGCGATTGCATTGACCGCATTGTGGACTATGCAGAGCACAGCCTGCCCGTGCTGAACGAGGAAGGCAAGCTGGTGGGCATTATCACCTCGTCGGACGTGGTGGAGCTGGTCGGCGATGAAATGAGCGACGACTATGCAAAGCTGGGCGGCTTGACCGGCGAGGAGGATCTGAAGGAAAGCATTTTCGAAAGCGTGAAAAAGCGCCTTCCGTGGCTGGTGGCGCTGCTGTTTCTGGGAATGCTGGTTTCCTCGGTGGTGGGTGCGTTTGAATCGGTGGTGGCGGTGCTGCCCATCGTCATCTGTTTTCAGTCCATGGTGCTGGATATGGCCGGTAATGTGGGCACACAGTCGCTGGCCGTTACGATCCGCGTATTGGTGGACGAAAACCTGACCCTTCCCCAAAAATTGCAGCTGCTGTGGAAGGAAACCCGGGTGGGCCTGCTGAACGGCGCGATTCTGGCGGCCATGGCCTTGGGCTTTTTGGGATGCTATATCCACTTTTTCAAGGGCTATGGCTGGAATGCTGCGTTTTTGCTGTCCGGCTGCGTGGGCATGTCGCTGATCGTTTCCATGGTGGTTTCCAGCTTGGTGGGCACGCTGATCCCCATGCTGTTCCATAAGATCCACATCGATCCGGCAGTTGCCTCGGGGCCGCTGATCACCACGATCAACGATCTGGTGGCCGTGGTGGTGTACTACGGCCTGGCCATGGTAGTGCTGATTGATCTGTTTCATCTTGCTTAAATAGGAAAGAGCCACCGGCCCATGCCGGTGGCTCTGTTTTATTGTATCCGGTTTTTCTGACCAATGCGGCCTGGGCCCAAGGCCGCCAAAGGAAATTTCAGGCCCTGAAGCGATAAAAGAGATATACGACCAAGAGGAACAGAAAACCGATCAAAAGGGTTTCCAGACCAAGAGGGATCGTGGAAAAGTAAAAAATGCTTGCCAGAAGGATCAAAAGCGCGATGGAGCGGAACACATGGGGAAAAGGCGCGCGCCAGGAGGGAGAAAAATCCGGGAAGTCGCTGTAAACCTTATGCAAAAATTTCGGATATGCCAGCGCAATCATCATCCAGATATAAGTAAAGCCAAAGCCGGAAAGATAAAACAAATGCAGGTAGGCATCGCCCTGCCAAAGCAGGACGGCGAAAACCGCGAGAAAAAGAACCACAAACCATGTGATGGCTTCCACGCCGAAGCTGCAGGAAATTTTGTTTTTCGTTTTAAGGGGCCGGTGGGAAAAATAGTCCTGCTTCATTTGATTGAGCAGCCGAACGGTTAAATTGATGTCGGTTAAAACCAAGGTGAACATGGAAATCACAATTACGGCAAAAAACAGCAGGGAAACGATTTTGGGCAGCGCCAAACGATCTATTGCCTGCGCAAAGGGGTTGGAGGCAGGGGAGGCTTCCTGAAACGGCAGCACACCGGCCAGCGAAAACATGGTGAAGCAGTATAAAAAAACCAGGCGAAAGGAAATGCTGCAGAAAATAGAGGGAACATTGAACCCGCCTTGTTTTTTGCCATCGGATAACACACCAACGCTTTCGGTGCCGCCGTAGGCCATAATAATGCCGATGCAGGCAGACATTGTGCCACAGATCCCGTTTGGGAAAAACCCATGGCTGGTATAGTTGGCAAATCCGACGGTGCGGATTGTGCCTGAAAACAGGCCGAACACCGAGGCAACACCGACGAGGCCAAACCCCAGCAGAACAAAGAGGCGCAGAAAAGCGGTTATGGCCTCCAGCATAGAAAGAATAGGCTCACATAAAAACCGCATGAAAAAAATTGCCACAGCGATCAAAAGGCAAATCAGAACCAAAGAAAACCCCTGCAGCCAGCGCTGCACGATAATGCCAATGATAATAATCTCAGAGGCAGGGCCCGCAACCATGCCGAGCATATAGGCCCAGCCCACGGTAAGCCCCCAGGCGGGGCCGAAGGCGTGCTCGATATACTGGTGAAAATAAGGAGAGCCGTAAGGGGAAAGCGACATTTCAATCAAAAAGAAGTTGATGGTGATGGCAACGACGCCGATCAGAAGATAGCTTAGGATCACGCTGGGCCCGGCAAGGCGCAGCGCATCCCCAACGCCAAAGAAAAATCCGCCGCCGATAATGCCTCCGACGGAAAGAAGAACGATTTGCCCGTGGCCCAAGGAGGCGTTCTGCACCTGTGATATTGGATCTCTGCGATGGCCCTTCATGGAATTTCTCCTCCCGTTGATTTACTCGCGCTCAGAAAGGCTGTACAAAAAGCCCAAGGTTTCCTCGGCCCAGCTGTATTCGGACATATAGGCGCCCGGGAAAAAGCGATGATCGGTGTTTTTATCCGAAAGAAAGCGATAGTAATCGCAGTCAAAGGCGCTGGTGTCAACAGCACGGGAGTTGGGATAGTTGATGAGGATATGCTCTGCATTGACGGCGCGCAGCGTATCGCGCAGATCCTTTACCGCTCGGCGCAGCTTGCTTTGATAGCGCGCGTCGTTCACGGCATCCTCCCAAAGAATGCAGATGGCCTGCTCGTTGCTGACGGAATGGCCTTTTCGGTCAACGAGATACGCCAGCAGCTCTTTGGATTTTTTGTTGGAAAAGTGAACGAGCTTTTCATTCACATAGATGTCAAAAAAGCCAAAGGTGCGAATGGCGATGGATTTGCTGCTGCTGCTTTGAAACAGCTTTGCCGTGTCTATGGCGTAAAGAACATCCTCGCGGTTATAGGGCTTTTCCAAAAAAACCGGCGCGTGCAGGCGATAGGCCTGCATGGCGTATTCATCGTGTGCGGAAATAAAGATCAGGATAATATTGGGGTTGATCTCCTTCAGCTTCTGCCCCAGCTCGATCCCGTTCATTTCCGGCAGCTCAATATCCAGAACGGCCAGCTCTACAAAATGATTCGATGCAAACTCCAAGGCGGAACGGGAATCCTCGAAGGTGGCAATGATTTCCACTTCGTCAATATTCGCACATTCCATAGAGAAAAACTGCATGGCAAGGATCTCGTCGTCTACAAGGATCGTTTTCATACGGCATTCCGTCCTCTCTTTTTGGGAATTTTAACCAGGGCCATGCAGCCGTGCCCAACCTGTGTGTCGATTTGCAGGGTGGCGCCGCACAGCTGCCACAGCCGCACGATGATGTTTTGAAGGCCGTGCCCGCTGGAAGAGGAAAGAACCTGCTCCAGATCAAAGCCCACGCCGTCATCACAAACCTCAATGCAAAAGCTGTCTTTATTTTCCCATGTGCTGATGGTAACGCATCCGCCCACAGCGCGCTTCAGGGCCCCATGCTTGATGGCGTTTTCCACAAGGGGCTGTATGGTGAGCGGCGGAACAAAAAAGTTGCGGACACGAATATCAAAAACCACCTTTAATTTCGGGAAGCAGGTTTCTTCGATTTTCACATAAGAGGTTATGTGCTCAAGCTCCTGCGTAAAGGGAATGAGGCCGTCGGCATTGATGGACTGCATATTGTTTCGCAGAAAACGCGAGAAGTTATAAACCAGAGAATCCGCAGAAACCGGGTCGGTTCGGATCAGTGTGCGAATGGAGTTGAGGGTGTTGTACAGAAAGTGCGGCTTGATCTGGCTGAGAAGAAGGGTCATGTGGCTTTGGGCCAGTTCGTCCTGCAGGCGCAGCAGCACGCGCATTTCCCACAAGGTGAGAACGGTGATGCAGAGCAGAAGCAAAACCGACAGCAACACCAGCACACGGCGGTGGGAAAGCGTTGCATAGTAGACCGCCGTGCAGATCAACAGGGAAATATCGAGAACGGCGCTGAAAAGAAGGCTGGAATCCAGCACTCTCTGACTGGAGGAAAAAACCGCCTCCGAGGAGGATTCCAGAATGCCGAAAACGCCGGTATAAACGAGAAAAATGGCGAGGAACAGGATATTCCAGATGGAGAGCACCGGCAATTCGACCAGCCGCAGGCAGTGGGCGGCCATGGCGATAATCGCATAAAGCGTATAGAACACATAAAAGCCCATGTATTCCCCATGAAATTTTATGGGATGCTCCAGAGAGGAAACGACCTTTACCAGGAAAACCGGGGAAAACAAGAGGGATAATTGCTCTAACGACAAAAGCACAGAGCCAATGGGAAACAGATACATCACCGGGATCTGTGCAAGAGACCATAACGCAAGAGAAAGCAGCAGCAGGCCCTCGTAGCGAATGGATTTTGAAACATTCTGGGAGGAGGGATAATAAAAGCTGAGCACAATGGCGATCACGCTGATCAGAACGGTTAAAAACGAGATCAGGATGCTGGGAAACCAATCTGACCACAGGGCTTGAAGGCATTCCTCGGTGGAACCCACATAAACTCCTTCAAAGGTGTTGGGAAAACGGGCAAAGCAGTTGGTAAGCTGGATGCGGAGCGTTTTTTCGCCATCGCCTGCGGAGAGGGGAAGAAGGTGAAGGCAGCCAGCGGCATCTTCCGGGTAGCTTTGCATTTCGGGCGCGTAAAGGCACTGTGTGCCCAAAAAAACCTTTACATTCTGGCCCTTGGTAAAAAAGCACAGGGATTCGTTTGCGGAAAGAGAAGGCGGTAGCTTGCCGCAGAGCACATCGGTTTTGCCCGGGCCGCTGAGCAGCTGAAAGGCGGTGTGCAGCTCGCTGCCTTGGTATTCCAGCGCTGCTTTTTGGGCGGTTTGCGGGTTGGGCTTGCTCGCAGAGGCTTCGTGCAAAGCAAAAAAGAGGATCGAAAAAAAGAGCAAAAGCCAAAAGCAGAGCTTGCAGGATCTTCGTAGTGTTTTCAAAGCGAGCCATCCTTTCTGCAGAAGTTGAGAAAGTAAAACCGGGCTTTTTTAGGTGCGGGTTCTGAAAAATCCTCGGAATATAGAAAAAGCAGCGTTCGGCCAATGGCTTTGCACCTGTGCTATGAAAAAATCATGGGCGGCAGAAAGAGGGCGCATATCCGGCACACGCCGGAGCGTAAGATGGTATCAGCGCCGCTGCCAGTAATTAAACCAGTAATTAAAATAATTATAGCATGTTCCATTGAAAATTCAAATTGGATAAAAACAAGGAGGTGCAGCAGGGGCACACCGTCGGGAAACGCTGGCTTTGTGTGCGTAAAGGCGTGTGTTTTACAGCAAAAAACGAACGTGGGGCGCTGCCATCGCGAACGGCTCGGAAAGGCATGGCTTCTGCGATTGCAGCAAACGAGTAATTTTGCACACAATTTGCACACCGCGTTGGCTATTCTTATGGCAGATAGACAAGGAACCCCTAAAGGCGCATACAAAAACAGAACCGGAAAGCTTTGGGGGAACAGCGGCTATTCCTACATATTAGTAGCACCAGCCCTACTAATCAAAAACTTTGGAAGGAGAAAAATCATGAAAGAGAACCCCACAAAAAACGTTGAGCAAATTTCTAAGGATCTAATTCCGGTAACAACAAAGATGAAAAATACCGGAGCAGTTGGCTTTTTCAATGTGTGGATCGGCATTGGCATCATCATTGCAACCTTTGCCATCGGCGGTGAAGCGGCACTGTATTGCAACCTGCAGCAGATCATCTTTGCAGCCGTTGTAGGCACCATGCTTCTTGGCATCCTTTTTATTTTCACCGGCGATATCGGTGTGGAGCACGGCGTATCCTTCCCCACATACGTGAATGCTACACTGGGACATAAGGGAACCATGATCCCCAATGCCCTGCGAACGATCTATGGCCCCATCTGGTTTGGCATTCAGTCTTACTTTGGCGCTACTGCCATCAACCAGATCCTGAATGTGTTCTTTGGCTTTGACAACTGGGTCATCTGCTTTGTGCTGTTTGTGATCGTTCAGGTGATCAACACGGCATGCGGCTTTAAGGCAATGGAAAAATTTGCAAATATTGCTGCCCCCTCCATCATTCTGATCGGTATCTTTATTGCGTTCCGTCTGGTTGCCATGGCCAATGCAAACGGCATCCAGATCTGGAGCACGGTTTATTCCGGCGATGGCCCGACCCTTACTGCCGGAAGTTTGTCTGCTTTCATGTATGTGACCATTCTGAACATGAACTACTGGGCAGACAATGCCTGCGAGGTGGAAACCTGGTCTCGTTATGCAAAAACCACCAAGGGCGAAAAGAACCTGTTTAAGCGCAACAAGTGCGCGATTCCCGGCTATGTGATCGCTCTGCCTCTGGCCTCCGGCTTTATGGTTGTTCTGGGCGCTCTGTCCACCTTTGTTACGGGCAACTACAACCCGATCGAAGCCATTAACGCAGTTACCAACAGCCCCATCGTGCTTACCATTCTGCTGGTTATGATCGTGTTTGCCCAGTGGTCTACCAACGTTACCGCCAACCTGATGCCCAGCGGCCTGTGCCTGAACGCTTTGACCCGCGGCAAGATCCCGTATTGGGTAGGCATTGTAATCTGCGGCATTCTCGGCATGGTGATCCGTCCTTGGATTCTGGTGGATCATATCGGCGTTTTCCTGACGATTACCGGCGCGCTGTGGTCTACGATGTACGGCATGACCATTGCTGACTTCCTGCTTCTGCGCAAGCGCAAGCTGAATGTTCCTGAGCTCTACAAGAAGAGCGGCGGCCAGTTTGAGTACTTCCACGGCTTCAATCCGGCCGGTATGATCTCGTTCGCGTTTGGCCTGGTGTTCTGCGTGATCTTCCCGGACTACGCTTTCATTGCAGGTGTGATCGCTTCGATGATCCTTTACTACATCCTTGCTAAATTCTGGATATTCAAGAAGTATCCTCAGGCAGATTATGAGGATACCGGCGATACCTACCGCGGCGTTTCCGTTGGCCGTGACTGGGATTACGATGAAGAAACCGCAACCGTTGTTTCTTCCCAGTAAGCTGCTTTAGAAAAAAGATAGGCTGAAAATCAAATCGGGCATGGCAGAAGGGTTCTGGCTGCCATGCCCGTTTTAAAAATCAAAGAGAAACCGCACGGCAAAAAAAATTGCCGCTCTGAACGATGAAAGGAGATCACAAATGAAGGTGAATGACAGATACTGCTCTTTTTACTATGAAGACGATTATGATTACGGAAAAATCGAGATCGATCCCAAGAAAACGGCGCTGCTGATCATTGATGCCGAGTATGCCTGCGTGAAGCCGATTTCCTCGGAGAATATGACTCAGGAGGATCTGGACCACAACGCAAGATGGGCGGATTTTTATGAAACCTATGATAAGGTTACGATCCCCAATCTTCAGAAATTGATCGCACTCTGCCGCGCTCATGGAATGGAGGTTTCCTATGCGAAGATCCAGGGGCACAAGGCCGATGGCTCTGACCGTTCTTTAGACCAAAAAGTGACAGGCTTCAACCAGTTCCTGGTGACGGCGGGGGATCATCGCGGCGAAATTATTGCCGAGATCGCACCGCAGAAGGATGATATCGTGGTTACCAAAACAACCGACAGCGCTTTGACCGGAACGAACCTGCGCCTGATCTATCACAACATGGGAATCGACACGGTGATCGTTACCGGCACCATGACAGACCAGTGCGTATCCTGCACCGTGCGCGATCTGGCAGACGAAAGCTTTAAGGTCTGGCTTCCCGAGGATGCCTGCCTGGCCGGAACAAAACGCCTGCATGAGCATGAGCTGGAGGTGCTGAACAACATTTACTGCCATGTTGTCACCACGCAGGAGCTTGTGGACGCTGTGGAAAATCCCCAGTAATAAGCCGGGCCCCATTGCCGCGCCAGCGGCCCTTAGAATGATACGGTAATGCTTTGTATATAACGAAAGAAGGGAAAATACAATGCTGAAGAAAGTGATTCTTTGGTTCGATGTAGAGGACTATGTTACGCCGGAAGCAGAGGATTCTCTTTATGAGCTGCTGAAGCTGATGAACCGGCACGGTGTACGCGCCACGCTTAAATTCTGTGAGAAAAAGTATCAGCAGCTGATCGACCATGGGCGAACGGATATTCTGAAATTGATTGCAGACCATGAACTGGCGTTCCACATGACGGATCACAGTGTTCACCCCATCCCCTCGGAATATCTGGATCGCATGGGCTTTAAAGAGGGCGCTTTGGACTTTGACCGCAGAGAGGGCCCGGGCTATCTGGCACTGAGAGAGAAGTCGGGCCAGCCGCTCAGCTCTTACGGGCATCCCGGTGTTGCATGGGCGCCCCAGGTGTTCCCGGCGCTTCGCAAATGGGGCATTCCCACCTATCTGGATGTGCATGATATTCTGCGGATCGATGGCCAGCCCTTCTGGTATGGCGGCGTGCTGTGCCTGACCAAGCTGAACAACCTGGCACACCTTGATAAAGAGGCTGCCGCCTGCTCGATCATTGAATCCGTCAAAAATATGAACGAGGATCATTGCACCGATGTGGTTTTCCTCAGCATGTACGATCATCCCCATGAGCTGGTTTGCACCGAATTCTGGGATTCCACGAACTTCCGATACGGAAAGAACCCCTCGTATCTGGTGTCTGCACCGCTGCGCAGGGAAGGCGAATTTGAGCGCCTGCTCGATCAGTATGCAAAGTTCTTTGATTTCATGAATCAGCACCGTGAGGTGGAGTTTGTAACTGCCATGGAAACGCTGCGTTTTGAGCATCAGAGAATGGAGCCGATCAGCGCAGAGAGCGTGAAAAAGGCAGCTGCCCAGCTGAAGGGTGAGGCGAACTACGCCCAGCTGAACGGCGGCTGGTGTACGGCCTCTGAGGTGCTGAATCTGATGGCACGCCATATCACCGGCAGAGCCCTGCAGCCCGAAATGATCTACGGCCCGGAAAAGGCAGAAAAATCGGTGGTAAGCTCTCCCGTTTGCGTTAAGGAGCTTGCCGAAAAGGTGTTCAATGAAACCGAAAGGATCTTTGGCTACAAGCAGCTGCCGAATCTTTACCGGATCGGTGATAACTTTATCAATCCCGTGGACGCTTTTGCCATGCTGGCGAAGGCGATCACAGAGGATCTTGAAACCGTAGAGTTTGTGGAAGGCCGCCTGGCTGCTGCCGACCGCGTAGATCCCACGGTTCCCTTTGGCGGTTCCTGGGATGTTTATCAGGAAGACTTTAAGGCTGCCAATATTATTGAGCAGACCATCCTTCAGACATGGACCCTGAAGCCTGCCACCTTCTGATAGAACCCTCTTGCCCTATGCAGCAAAAGCGCAGGAGCAAAAACGATTTTCTCTTATAACAACATAAAAAACCGGCTCTCATACGTTCTGTATGGGAGTCGGTTTTTTTCGGCAAGTGCGGCGGGCAAAAACAAGCGCCTTATGTTTCATTGCAGCTTGTTGCCTGCTGCATATAGGAAAGCCATTTCAGAAAAGTGTCTTTCTCCTCGCAGTCTACGCGAAGCTGGTAATACAGCCCGTCCTGCTGCCAGCCGGCAAGGCCGAATTTTTGCTGCGGTTCAAATAGGGGCGAGCCTTCGGCAGGGGGCGCTTCTTTTAAAACCGTCAGGGTAACAACGGCTTGCACGACCTCTAAGTCATCGATGGCGGTAAAGGAATACACGCCCTGTGTTTGCGCTGCATTGACATAGTAGGCTTCGTCCGTGATATCAGCAGATTCAAAGCGGGTAATATGGCAGCCGAGAAGCTGGTTGAATTGCTCCCTATTTAAGGGGGCGGCACTGCTCACGCTTTCGCTGCCGGGCTGTTCCCATGGCTGCGAAGCGGCGGCAGAATTTGTTTGCGAAGGCTCCCCGGCCGGACCGCAGGCGGCAAGAAAGAAAACCTGTAAAAAGAGAAAAGCTGTTAAAAAAATCGTTTTCATTGCAAAAGAGCCTCCGAATCCCAGATTTTGAAATACTCCCGGCTTGGCAGCTGTGAGAACGGCTTTTAGAAAAATCGCTTTTACTTATAGAGGAAAAGCAACCTCCTGCCCAGGTGCCCCGGAAAGATAATCGCGATCAGACATAAAGCCATAAATATTTACATAGCAAGTTTCTCCGGACAGGCCGTTTTCACTTTGGTGGAGAAGTGTCCGTGTTTCTATACGGGAAAGATAGAGTACTTCGTTGTTGAAGCGGCAGATCAGTTCTCGCGGCTGCATTTTTGTGCCAAAAAGATCAATACCATTCGGAGTACCAGTTTCCGCATCTAATACATAAGTGTGCCAATCGCCATTGCGATCTTCAGCCATCAGAGCAAAACGATCTTCTAATAAGTGATTCAGGCCCAGAACATTCCCCCAATCTTCCTCCTTGGGCCATGTAAAGCGGATCACCTGATCGTCCATCAGATTTTCTGCGGTAATTTGCTGATTCGTGTAATCAACGCTGCAAAGGTATGGATCTTGAACGCTGCAGGAAAGATTAGAATTATCAAAAGTTGGGCCGAGGGGGGAGTTTTGCCTGCAATCGGAAAGAGAAAGATCATTTATAGCCGGATCGACCTTAAAGTACTGGTATTCATCATTCACAATAGAAATATATATCAGATCATTTTCTATGGATGTCATGGCAGAATAGTACGCATCCTGAGGATATTGAAAAAGTGTTTCCCGGGCACCGGTTGTACAATTGATTTTTTCCAGCCGCGTGGAATTGGTGCTTCCATCAGCCTTGGCAATTTCAATTAGCAGGGAATCACCGTATCCAAAAACCTTTCCCGAAAAGGCTTCTCCACTTTGAAGGGTGCAGATGGTTTGCGGGTTTTCACCATTGATATCTAACTGCATAACGAAGGGAGCAGTTCCATCAGCGGATGCATTTTGAAACAGGAACAGGTGATTTTGATAACAGGCAATTTGATAGCCATAGCCCCCCTTTGCAGACAAAAAAGAAGGGCAGGCTTCTGTGTCGTGGCTGCAGCCGGGGGAAGAACACAGAAAAACCTCCTGCTTGGTTTTTGCATCAATATACAGAATGTTCTGGCTGTCTGCGTACAGGTTTTCCAGCACAAAAACGCCATCCTCGGCCAGTGCAATGCTGGAAAGTCTATCCAGCGGTGATAAATGGACAATCGGCAGGTTTGGCGCAGCAGCGGCTTCACTGCCGGAAACAGGATCAAAGTTCGCAGAAACACTGTTACAGCCGGAAAGCCCCAAGGATAACGATGCAATTACAGCCAGACAAAGAGCTTTTGCGGCAGAGCCTTTTATCATAACCATTTTGAACGGCAACTTCCTTTCGTGAATTTGCAGGTTTTTACAAAATAGAATAAATTCCTGTACATTCACCATAGCATAATGTTTTTAAAATCAATGAAAGCACGCTATCATTTACAGCTTGTCAGAGAACCGAGTATGGGCTCTTAAAAAAAACTAACCTGAATAAGGCCGAGGAGCGCGGCCAGGAACATGCAGAGCATTGTAAACCGCAGAACTTTCTTGGTATATTTTTATTCGTTATGATCAGATAGCATACGATCAGCGCATTTATTAAGGACACCGGGATGGAAATAGAGATTGCAAGGATACTGCATACGATCTGAACCGCAAAGGTTGTCACTAAGGCAATGCCTAAAATGATTCCGGAAACATTCCAAAACATATAAAGCCTCCATTTAATTTATAAAAGCCAACATGATCAGGAAAAATGAACTTCTTGCGCCGGAAAGAAAACCGATCCTGTGGCACGCAGCGGCGCAGCTTTTACTTTGAACTCAATATAGCACAATATCGCTTAGAATTCTACAAAATTGCAATATAATCGGAAAAATTTGTAACAAAAGCAGGAATAGGCTTATAAAGGCTCGCTTTGCAGCCTGCACCGGCTGGGCTGCTTGCCGGAAAAGCCCCCGGCCTTTTTGCGTTCTGCCGTGCTGCAAGCCCCTGCGGTTGACAGCGCGGGCGGTGCGTGCTACTATATATACCAACAAACATAGTATGTTAGTGTAATTATGCCAAGGGCGTGGCAGAATATAAGTGCAGGGGAGCAGCCATAGGCTTATGGGCCGCCTGCGGAAAAAATGAGGTTACTTAGGGAACGATGCAAATTGTCAAAGAAAAAAGTGCGCTGATCGCCATGAGCGGCGGCGTGGACAGCTCGGTGGCGGCGTATCTGATGCTGCAGCAGGGCTATGAGTGCCGCGGCACGACCATGCGGCTGTACCGGAATGCGGATATTGGCCTGAATCCGTTTCACACCTGCTGCTCGCAGCGGGATATCGACGATGCCGCCGAAGTGGCCTTTCAGCTGGATATCCCCTACAAGGTGTTGGACTTTACACTTGATTTTAAAGAGCAGATCATCGAAAAATTCATTCGCGTGTATGAGGCTGGCGGAACGCCCAACCCGTGCATTGACTGCAACCGCTATATGAAGTTTGATAAGCTTTTGCAGGCGGCGCGCGAGGCCGGGCTGCGCTGTGTGGCTACGGGGCACTATGCCCGCATCCAGCAGGACAGTGCTTCCGGGCGCTGGCTGCTGAAAAAGGCGGTGGATGCCGGCAAAGACCAAAGCTATGTGCTGTATATGCTCACGCAGGAGCAGCTGGCCCACACCCGGTTTCCGCTGGGCGGCAAAACCAAGGCCGAGGTGCGGGCGCTGGCCGAGCGATTGCATTTTGGCAACGCCCGCAAGCACGACAGTCAGGATATCTGCTTTGTGCCGGGCGGGGACTACGCCGCTTTTATGGAGCAGTACACCGGAAAGCACTATCCGGCAGGAGATTTTTTAAACGAAAGCGGCAAGGCCGTGGGGCAGTACAACGGGGCGATCCGCTACACCATCGGCCAGCGAAAGGGGCTGCACCTCAGCATGGGGGCACCGGTTTATGTTTGCGGCAAGGATATGGCGGCCAACACCGTCACCGTTGGGCCGGAAAGCGCGCTGTATGCGGATACGCTGATGGCGCAGGAGATGAACTGGATCTCGATTCCTGCCCTGACCGGGCCCATGCGCGTTCAGGCCAAAACCCGCTACCGTCAGGCCGAGCAGTGGGCCACCGCCTATCCCGAGGGCGGGCAGGCCATGCGGCTGGTGTTTGATGAGCCCCAGCGCGCCATGACCGTGGGGCAGGCTGTGGTGCTGTACGATGGGGATACCGTGGTGGGCGGCGGCACCATCACGCAGATACCAAACGGGAAATAAGCAATTCAAACCCTCGAAATATCATTTGAATTTTATAGAACAGGAAAGAAACTATGCTTGATCAATTTTCCAGAACGCAGCTTCTTTTAAAGCAGGACGGCATCCATCGGCTGCACCGGGCCCACTGCATCTGCCCGAAGGGCACGGCACGAAAGTGTACATTCCGGCGGCAGGTTCCGGGCAGCAATGCCTTTGTGCCTGCGGCGGCGGGCTTGATTGTGGCGGGCGAGGTGGTAAAAGATCTGTCCGCATGGGAGCGCACACAATGATCTATCTGGATTATTCCGCCAACACCCCGGCCGATGCCGCCGTGCTGGAGGCCTTTTGCCAAACCGAGCGGCGGTATATCGGCAACCCCAATTCCGCCCATGCCGCAGGGCTGGCCGCCCGGGCGGAAATGGAACGAATGACCGACAGCATTGCAGCCCTGCTGGGCGTGAGGGGAGAGGAGATCATTTACACCTCCGGCGCCAGTGAAGCCAACAATCTGGCCGTCAAGGGCCTGGTGCAGGCGGCCCGGCCCATGGGCGGGCATATTATTTCCACGCCGCTGGAGCATTCCTCGGTGAGCGGCGCTCTGGCTGCCTTGCAAAAGCAGGGCTGTGAGGTGGAGCTGGTGGATATCAAGCCGGACGGAACCATCGATCTTGCGCATCTGCAAAGGCTTTTGCGGCAGGACACTGTGCTGCTGGCCGTGTGCGCTGTGGACAGCGAGCTGGGCACCGTGCAGCCGATCCGCGATATTGCAGCCATTTTGCAGGGCTATCCCCACTGCCGCCTTCATGTGGATGCCACTCAGGCTGTGGGCAAGACCGAGCTGATCTTAAACGGGGTGGACACCATGAGCCTTGCGCCCCACAAGTTTTACGGCCTCAACGGCAGCGGCCTGCTGGTGAAAAAAAGCGGGACAGCCCTTGAGGCGCAAATTCACGGCGGCGGCAGCACCACGCCCTACCGCAGCGGCACACCGGCATTGGGCATGGCGGTATCAGCCGAAACGGCGCTTCGGCTGGCGCTGGGGCAGCAAGCCCAGCGCATTGCCCATGTAAGCGGGCTGAACCAGCGCCTGCGCACCCAGCTGGGCCACTATCCCGCCGTGCGCTTCAACAGCCCGCCCAACGCGGTACCGCATATTCTGAACCTCAGTGTACAGGGCGTCAAGGGCACGGCGTTTCAGCGCGCCCTCAGCGAACAGGGGGTATGTGTGTCCGTTCGGTCCGCCTGCGCTGCCGAGGGTGCGCCCTCGGCGGCGGTGTATGCGGTGAGCCATGACCGCAGAAACGCGCTGTCCTCATGGCGCATCAGCCTGAGCCATTTGACCACCCATGAGGAACTTACGCAATTTCTGCGGGCCTTTGCCCGCTGCTATCAGGCGCTGGTGCCATGAAAAGCACTGCGGGCTGCAAAAAGCGTTTAAGACAAGGGCCAAAGCACACCTAAGCAAAACCAGCACCGGAAGGGAAAGTGTTCTTCCTTCCGACGCTGGTTTTAATGCCTTAGCCGCGTATGCGTCATTTGTCAGATATGGCAGGCTGATCGTATGCTTATGATATGGCACCCACGGCGCAGTCTTGTATATGGCGATTACGCCGGGCGGTTTGGAGGAAGCAATTTTTCTGCCCATAGGGCGTATCAGGCAGCTGGGAAGCGATTGGATCCCGTTGGCTGAGCTGCCGGTGCTGTGCACAGGATCACCGGCAAACAGAAAAATGCAGGAGAGGCTATAAAGGCTATCCGTAGGCAGAACACAGAGTGTCTACTTCGCTAAATGACAGTTTAGCGAAGTATGCAAGAGGGTGCTGCCATTCTTGCATCTCGTTTCAGCCGCTCTGGCTTTGCCGCACGGTGCGTAAGTTCTGCACCGAATTTGTGCAGAAACACGGCATTTTGGTCCGCTTTTAAAATTTTAAAATGCAGAATTTTATAAAGCTTTTTATGAAAAGTCGTGCAGCGGCCCAGCCGACAGCAGCTTGATGCGTTGGGTTCCGCATTTTATTTTCTGACGATCTTTTTCAAGAATTTACGGCCTGGCTGCCCGCAAAAGCTGCTTTTGTGATATACTGAAATTGTATACAAGCTGTAGCTGCCCCTTTGGGCCGGAAAGGAGCCTTGCCATGACACGCGCGATCAATCTGTATTCGTTATCCCGCATCCACGAGGAAGCCCCTTTTAACGCTTTGGACAAGCACATGTCCCAAAAAGAAACGCTGCCGCGAACCAAATCCCACGAGATCGAATCTCTGCGATTTTTGACCGACCAGCTGCTGCGATGCGGGGTGTCGCTGCGCGAGGTGGACGGCTTTTTCTACGGCTTCAACATTCCGCAGATCGGCAAGGAATTTGACCTGCTTCGCTTTACGGATAAGATCTGCCTGAACATCGAGCTGAAATCCATTCCGGTTTCCGCCGAACAAATGCTGAATCAGCTGCTGAAAAACCGGTATTATCTGCGGCATCTGGGAAAACGCCTGCGGCTGTACACGGTCATCACCTCCACAATGGAGTGCTACAAGCTGTCCATGAACGATGAGCTGGTTGCCGTTGAATTTGACGAGCTGGCAAGGGCCGTTCGTCAAACGGCTGCCGACTGCGAATGGGATATTGACAGCAAATTTCGCGTTTCCCAGTATCTGGTTTCGCCCCTGAACACCCCCGAGCGCTTTATTCAGGGGGAATATTTTTTAACGCAGGCGCAGGCGCGCATCAAAAAAGAAATGCTGTCGAATATGGACGAAGTGCTGTTCGGCGCTTTTTTTCATCTGACCGGGCGGCCCGGCACCGGCAAAACCCTGCTGCTTTACGATGTGGCGAAAACCCTTTCCAAAAGCGGAAAAACGCTGGTGATCCACTGTGGAAACATTTCCTCCGGCCAGATCAAGATCAGCGATGCTGTGGAAAATCTGCGCATTGTTTCGGCCCAGGCCATTCTGCAGGAGGGATTTTCCCTTGCGCAATACAGCTTTCTTCTGGTGGACGAGTCGCACCGCATCCACGAACAGCCCTTTGCAGCCATCTGCCGCTCGGTGATGGAAAACGACCAGATCTGTATTTTTTCCTCTGACCCCGAGCAGGTGCTTTCCTATGCGGAAAGAAAGCGCGACATCGTGGCTGCGATCCGCTTGCTGCCCTTGGACGGCGAATATACGCTGTCGGAAAAGATCCGCTCCAATCAGGCGCTGCACTCCTTTATCACCTGTATGCTGGATCTCAACCACCGGCCCCGCACACCCATGAACTATCAGGATGTGCAGCTGAACTACGCCAACACCACTGGTGAGGCGCAGGAGCTGCTGAACTATTACAGAGAAAAGGGCTTTATCTTTATCAATTACACAAAATCCAGCCTTACGCAAAGCCCCTATGCGATCTATGAGGAGGATTACGACACGCATCATGTGATCGGGCAGGAGTTTGACAAGGTCGTGATGCTGATGGACGACTCGTTTTATTATGATGAGGAGGATAAGCTGCAGGCCGCACCCCAGCCGGGCTCGGACTATTTATATCCCAATCTGTTTTATCAGGGGGTCACCCGTGCCCGGGAAAAGCTGGCGGTGATCGTGGTGCAGGCCCCGGCGCTGTTTGAAAAGGTGCTTTCCATTCTGCAATGAATTTTTACACAAAAATAGCTCCGACACAGATGATTTCTGCCGTGCAAAGCAGGCGCACAGCTTTTCGGCTTGGCCGATGAGATGCGGGTCTGCTTTTTTTGCGGGATGATTTGCAAACGGATGTGCGCTCGATCTCGGCACAGCGCATTTTTTTCAAAAGTATAGACCCCATAGGTGAAAATGTGCTAAAATAGACGAAATATGTTTCCCGCCCGTGAGCTTGTCAGGCGGGAAAAGGAGGATCATTCATGTCTCATAAAATCGACTATTCACAGGGCATTTACGATGCCCGCAGTTTGGGCACGCCCCGGCTGCTCATTCTGGGGGCACAGCATATGTTTGCCATGTTCGGTGCCACGGTGCTGGTGCCGCTGCTCACCGGCCTGAGCGTGAGCACCACCCTTTTGTGCGCCGGTTTGGGCACGCTGCTGTTCCACTTTTTGTGCAAAGGCAAGGTGCCCGCATTTTTGGGCTCCAGCTTTGCCTATCTGGGCGGCTTTGCCATTGTAACCAACAACGGCGAGCACCCCGAAAACCTGCCCTATGCCTGTGCAGCCGTGGCCATCTCCGGCTTGGTGTATGTGCTGTTCAGCTGCCTGATCTCGGCATTCGGCATTCGCCGCATGATGAAGTTCTTTCCCCCGGTGGTCACCGGCCCCATCATCATTTCCATCGGCCTGATTTTGGCCCCCAGCGCCATCAAAAACTGCCAGAGCAACTGGCTGCTGGCCTTTGCGGCGCTGGCCACCGTGATCGTGTGCAACATCTGGGGCAAGGGCATGGTGAAGATCCTGCCCATTCTGCTGGGCGTGCTGGTTTCCTATGCGGTGGCCCTTGTCACGGGCGCTGTGGACTTTAAGGCCATCAGCGATGCCGCATGGCTCGGCGTTCCGGTACACACTGCGCGCATGGGCCTGTTTGCCATGGACGGCAGCGAGCAGTTTATCAGCGCCATTTTCACCATCGTGCCCATTGCGCTGGCCACCATGATGGAGCATATCGGCGATATTGCCGCCATCAGCGCCACCACCGGCAAAAACTATATCCGTGGACCCCGGCCTGAACAAAACCCTGCTGGGCGACGGCCTGGCCACGGCCATGGCCGGCTTGCTGGGCGGCCCCGCCAACACCACCTACGGCGAAAACACCGGCGTGCTGGCCCTGACCAAAATTTACGACCCGCTGGTGATCCGCATTGCGGCTGTGTTTGCCATGGTGCTGAGCTTCTGCCCCAAATTTGAAGCCGTGATCAACACCATTCCCACCGGCATTGTGGGCGGCATCAGCTTTGTGCTGTACGGCATGATCTCGGCCATCGGCGTGCGCAATGTGGTGGAAAATCAGGTGGATTTCACCAACTCCCGCAACCTGATCATCGCCGCTGTGATCCTGGTATCCGCCTTGGGCTTTAACTCGGTGGGCGGCTTTAGCTTCAGCGTGGCAGGCGTGACCATCAGCCTTTCCGGCCTGGCCATCGCTGCACTGGCAGGCATTGGCCTGAATGTGCTGCTGCCCGGCAATGATTATGAATTCGATAAAACCACCGGCGACGGCGAAGGCGCCAGCCTGCGTGTGTGATCAAAGCCCCCCTGCGGTTTTGCGGAAAATGCTGCGGAAAGCTTTTTAAAATTCTGATATAAAATTGCCCGGCCGGTTCGTTTTGAACCGGCCGGGCGCTTTTTTGGTTTTGCCTTGGAAAAAGAAAAATCCCACCGATGCAGCATCGATGGGATCTTGTGTTTGGAGCGGCTGACGAGGCTCGAACTCGCTACCTCCACCTTGGCAAGGTGGCGC
>OLGE01001303.1_pt1 | contig 26016 bp, 27 predicted proteins | sample 1605151 | NCBI WGS metagenome assembly OLGE01 (sample SAMEA3888912, study PRJEB22519) | human gut metagenome | biome: human gut; feature: human-associated habitat; material: faeces | place: Denmark | collected 2010
GGTGGAGCAGAGCCCCACCCCTACAATGGGCCGCGAGGTGCGTGTGTGATTATAAACGCTATTTCGGTATTTCGCAGTAGGGGCAGGGTTTGGTTTCGCCCGCATTTGCCGCGGCTGCAAACTCCAAAATATTGCCCCGCACCGTTGGCGGGCCTGCGATGCAGGCCCCTACAAGTAAAAGGCAAGGTTTTCGCAAAAATATATCGCACTTTTGTGATTCTATCGTAGGGGCGAGCATTGCTCGTCCGCTAAGACCCTGTGGTGCCGCAAGGCTTTTCGGGTGGAGCAGAGCCCCACCCCTACAATGAACGGAGAAAGATGCGTATAATTGTAAGCGATATTTCGTGATTTCACAGTAGGGACGGCTTCGTGCTGCGCTGCTATGCAGCTTGCATTCGCCTCGCGGGGACCGGTCGCTAAAAACAGTGCACTGCACTGTTTTTTAAACGCTCCCGCTGATGGTGCACCAAGATGAAAGACCTGCAAGCGATATACTTGCGGGTCTTTTTTGTTATAGGAAAATGTTTTTGCCCGGATCGGTGGGCTGCAGGAGTGCCAAAAGCAGGGCGCACCCTCGGCGGGCCTGCGGTGCAGAGCTCTATGAGCTTGAGCTTACATTTTAGAATATCTTTCTTATTTAGAGCAGCAGGGCTTCCGATTGTGACCCAGATAATGCAACTTGTGCACAAATTATAGAAAAAGTGAACATTGTGTGATAGATTGATGCAAAAGAAACACAAACTTTCAAAGGGAGGTAATCACATGATTAAATGGAAGCAAGTTTCATCTCTTTTGCTATGTGCAGCTTTGGCGGGCAGTGGCTTGGCAGGGTGTGGACAAACAGAAGTGGCGAGTTCTCCTGCAAGTATCTCAGAATCCCAAGCATCTGAAGCTGGTGTTATCACATCGATCTCCTCGGATAAAGCGCTTGACCTGAACAGTTGGCTGCTGGAAAACAGTATTCTTGGGGAAAATAGCCGTACTGGCTTGCCGGAGCGCACGCTCCAAATCGATCGTAAAAGAGTAAATGATCATCTGCTGGAAGGATATCTAAATTATACGCTTGCATCGGGAAGAACCTGCAAGATGTATATCGGAAAACATTCAGCGCTGCGAGCCTATATCACGGTAGTAGCACTGCCAAACGGTGTGACGGATACCTACCAGTTCTTGAAGGAACAGGGATGGACCGACCTTGCCGATACATACGGTGAAATGATTTTTGTGTTGGAGCCGAAGGACGGAAAATGGGGAACTCCGGAGGAAGAAGCGGAGTATCTGAACGATTGCCTTGCGGAATCTGTGGGAAATGATGCCTATGGCCTGCGTGAAAAAACGGGGGGCGGCATTGTGACTTCAGGCAAATTCTCTATTAAAGACGGTGATGCTGATTTTGATGTGGCATCCTTTACCGGCCATTCCTGCAACTACTATGTTGGCTATGGCGAGGGGTGCGGGGCACTGGAATCCTGGACATCGGAAAATCCCTGCTTGGTCATTGCACAGGCGTTTATTGGAGGCAAGTCTGCCGGGAATGACATTCTCACGGCAAATGCTGCACGCTGCTACAATGGGATTAATAACGGCGGTTATTATCCAGGTGTGGACGATTATACCATGCAAAAGGATTTGATTCGCCTGAAAGATGAGGGAAAAATTAAATCTGCTGATTTTCTGACAAATGCGGATATTCCTGTGCCTACGCTGTTTGCAGGATATACGGAAGAAGACGATAGCGTTTTATACTGGAAATCCGTGAATAATGTGGATGATGCGGCCAAAGACGGCGCTTATTATCAGAAAGCCGATGACGATGCATGGCAAACGGAATTCAACAACGAAATAGTAGCCAATTTGGGAGTTACCACAGGCATTGCAACGGTAAAATTGGTTGAGGCAAACGAAATTCCCGCACAGGAGATCCGAAACTATCTGGCAATGTATACTCGCTATACAGCGCCTTTTGCCTATAGCAACACACTTGGCTTGAGAACAGATTACTATTCTGTTACGCATAAGGCTCGTGAAAAAGCCGAATCCGGAAAAAATATCGGCACAGTAAAATATGATGCAGTAGAGGGAACTGAGCGCGAAGTCGAAATCCGAGCATTGGAATCTGACCGACTGGGAGTTCCGTTTATGGGTGATTATAATGCGGGTACTGTATACTCTTGCATTACAGCATTTAATGATTATGATGCAGATGGAACATTGGATCCCCGTGAATGCCTGATTTATATTCCGGATAGCGCAAAAGAAAATGCAGAGAAAAGCGGCGTTCCGGCGGTGATCATCTGCCCGGGCAGCACACAGGCGGCCAGCACTTTCTTTGACTGCACGTATTGGTGGAATATTGCAAATGAACAGGGCTGTGTGTTTGCAATTCTCGGTCAGTTCTGTAATTCCAGCGCGGCAAGCCTGGCATATGGTGATACCAATGACAGCGCAGATTTCAGCCGTTCTACCCTGGCGATTCTGAATAATCAGATCAGCGAGCAGGAAAACATCAAAATCGATAACACCCGTGTTTACGGAAGCGGCCATTCGGCGGGCTGCCGCTTGATTCAGACTCTTACCCACACTACAGAGGCCGACTATTTTGCAGCAGTTGGCTCTACCTCGTTCCCCAACAGCGATTTCAGCTATGAGAGCGCTATGCCTTCGTATCTGTCTGTGGGACAAGCAGATATCAGCGAGCCGCTGCCAAACCCCTTCAGCCGTGATTTGGTCAAAGATCCGTGGATTGTCACAGAGGACAGCGCCATTTATAACTGGGTTACAGACTGTTTGAAGGATCACGGAACAACGATCAGTTTTACACCGGACGACCATGATAGCTTTGTGAAAACCTGTTCCAGCTATAATGAGGATGGTCGTTACTTTACCTACACATGGGCAACTGCCAATGCAGGTGTGCCGGTGGTAAGCTTTAACCGAACGATCGCTCGTGAGCACAACTGTATGCCCGTGGAGTTTACCTTTGCATGGGATTTCATTTCCAAGTACAAGTTGGAGGATGGCAAGCGGTATTACAGCAGTTCGGCGCTTGTTAATGTGGATGATGCTGTGCAGATCAGATAATAAAAAACGAATATTCACCAAAGAGCGGTAAGGAAAATCGTTTTCTGAACCTTGAGCGGCGGAGGCATAATTTTTATGCGTCCGCCGTTTTTTGAAAAGGGTTTTAACCCAAAAGGCTTTTCGAAAAATCTGAAATGAGATACAATAAATTAAGTCCGACCGAGAGGAAACATTACCCAGGCAGACGGTGGCTCGTCAGCAAGGCAAATTTAGACTTCCTTTTCTATATGGCATAATGGAGATTATTATGGTTCGCATTGCGGTTATGGATAATGAATCGGCAGAATTAAAGGAATTTGCCGATTGCCTGCAGTTTACAGCATTGGAATTGCAGCAGGAATACCAGATAGATTTTTACCTTTGTGGAAAAGATCTGTTGGCTGCCGATTATAGCAGATATGATCTGATTTGTCTGGATATTGATATGCCAGAACCGGATGGAATGATGGTTGCGGCAGAAATACGGAGGCATGATGATAAAGTACTGATTATGTTTGTGACACACATGGCTCAAATGGCTATTCAAGGTTATGACGTGCAAGCGATAGATTTTGTTCTAAAGCCGGTAAATCGTTATGCGCTGTTATTAAAAATGCAGCGGATTCTCAAAACTCTGCAGCAGCAGATGGATGCTTATATTCGAATTCCGGACGAAAACGGATTTCGAAAAATCTCCAGCAACGATTTATTTTATGTGGAAGTGTCAGGGCATTATTTGTTTTATCATACAAAATACGGTGTGTTTCGACAAAAGGAAAGCTTGAAACAAATGGAGGAATCGCTGAAGGCGCTGTATTTCCGAAAATGCAATCAGTGTTATGTGGTAAATTTGAAGCATGTGAATGCCGTTTACCGGGATGATGTGCAGATCGGAACGGAATGGCTGAAAATCAGCCGCTCTCGAAAAAAAGAATTTTTAAATGATTTGACAATATATATGGAAGGCGGGTGCGGAAAATGAACTATCTTTGGGGGCCTGTGCAGCTGCAGATCGCCTGCCTCATGTTTATGTTTACTGTCAATCGAAACCGGGTGTGTTTCAGGCGTGCAGCTGCAGGAATTCTGGCGACATCTGTAATGTATTTTTTCCTGCCTTTGCAGAAGTGGGCAACGGACTACCCTCGCTGGCAAATCTTTTGGGTGGCGTTTTTTCAATTTGCATCGTTTATATTCACTTTTGCCTGCAATGCCGCTGGCAGCAGGCGATGTACTGCGCCACCTGCGCACTGGCCACGCAGCACGTATTTTGCTGTTTTAGACTAATATGCCATAAATTGATTGTTACCTCTGTCATACTGGATATGTGTATCCTGTTGGTGGTGTATTTTCTGCTGTACTGGTGCTTTGCTGCGAACCTGTTCACAGTGATGTTTCATCAGCTGGTTTGGACGGATTTGTTTTCTGTTGCGATTGTTTTGATCCAGACATTTGGTCTGCGCTTTGGTTTATACGAAAGCAATGAAAATCTGTCGGCCTCTGTGATGTATCTGATTTTGGATATTGCTTGTTGTCTTTGCGTTTTATGCCTTCAGGCGGTTCGACAGGACAAATTTCAGTTGCAGCAGGAGAAAACGCAGCTGGAAAAAATGGTATGCCTACAAAGGCAGCAATATGAAATTACCAGTACCATGATAGAGCGAATCAACCAGCACTGCCATGATATCAAGCACCAACTTCATTGTGTGGAAAATGCCATGAACAATCAGGTGTTGAAGGAGTACCTTGAGACTGTTACGGAAAATGTGATGATCTATGATACGGCAACGCATACCGGCAATAAGGCATTGGATGTGGTGCTGATGGAAAAAGGGATGATGTGCCGTGAAAAGCATATACAATGGTTCTGTATGGCAGATGGATCAAAAATGGACTTTATGAAGCCGTATGATATCTATGCAATCTTTGGAAACCTGATCGATAATGCCATAGAGGCCGTGGAAAATTTTACCGAGGAAGAAAAGCGGTTCATCGATGTGCGCGTAACCATGCACAGTGCTATGATGATGATCGAGGTTGAAAATCTCTATCAGGGAAATATCAATATGATCAACGGGTTTCCCATGACAAATAAAAAGGATTCTGCAATGCATGGGTTTGGCTTGCGAAGCGTAGCGCATATTGCGGAAAATTATGACGGAACCTTTACAGTGGAAACGGAAAATTCAGTGTTTCGTGCAAAACTGATGCTGCCGGTACCGCAAAAGCTGGAAACTTCGCCCAAAGAAGACTGTAAAGCGCTGTTTGCAATCCAGCAGGAATGATGCTACAGTAAAACAGGAAGGAGATGGTTTTGTGTGGTGGTGTTTTGCAATCGGCTCAGCGGTGTTTGCGGCGCTGACCTCTATTTTGGCCAAAATCGGCATTGAAGGGGTAAATTCCACGCTGGCCACGGCCATTCGCACGGCTGTGGTGCTGGCGATGAGCTGGGGCATGGTGTTTTTTACGGGAACGCAAAGCGGCATTGGCGAAATTTCCCATCGAAGCTGGTTGTTTTTGATTTTGTCCGGCCTTGCCACCGGCGCAAGCTGGCTGTGCTATTACCATGCGCTGCAAACCGGCGCAGCCTCAAAGGTGGTTCCCATTGATAAAATGAGCGTGGTCATCACGCTAGTGCTGGCGTTTTTGATTCTGCGCGAGCCTTTCAGCACCAAAAGCCTTATCGGCAGTGTGTTGATCACAGCGGGCACGCTGCTGATGGTGCTGTGAAAGCGGCAGGCAGCGTTGCGTTCTGAAAGCGGCAAGAAGTTTTCCACAAACAAGAGACAAAATGTGGAAAACCTGCCGCGGCGGTGCGAGCGCTGCGCTTGATCGGCTGAACAAATATTTTACCATGAACCGCATGCCGCTGGTTTCCAGCCGGTACTGGAACGCCGTACACGGCACCACACCCGAAGAGTGCCGACGGGATCTGGAGGGAATGCAGACCATGCGCACATTGGGTGACCAGATGGCCTGGGTGCTGGCAGGGCTGCAAAGCGATCCGCAGCCCGCCAAAGAGCCGTGGATCATGGCGAATTTTATCCGGTAATACAAAAAGAAAGCGTTCTGCCGTTTTACTTTCGGCAGAACGCTTTTTTGGCAGCGGAAAAAGTAAACTATTGCCCGCAGCAAAGCTTTTACAATGTGAACGAACGGCAGACTTGTAAAAGAACGGATTCAAACGCCCGGATATAGGCGGGCTGCACGGCAGCGGCCGTGCGAATGCACTCAATGTGAAGCTGCTCCTGCAGCTCCGGCACTGTAAAAATGCGCAGGCTGCGGGCAGCTTCTACTGGCTGCAAAAGAGAAGCCGGGCAGAAAAAGCCGCATTCCCCAGCCAGGCACAGGGCCAGCTGCACGCCGTAATCGCTGGTGGAAACACCGCCCTGCTAAACGGCGATGAGATCACCATTGATATTCCCAACCGTACTCTGCAGCTGCATATTTCGGACGAAGAGCTTGCAGAGCGCCTGCGCCATGTAAAGCCGCTGATCAAGCCGCGCACCCCCAGTTTGGCAAAGTATGCCGCACTGGTGACCAGTGCGGACCGCGGCGCGATTCTGGAAATTCCGGATGCGATTGACCCTGTGCGCCAAACCAGATAAAAACGCAGCAGCACCCCCGCCGAGGCCCGGCGGAGGTGCTGCTTTTTAGGAGAAAATCTGGAATCGCGTGAAAGACCCGGAACACGGAATTATTTCAGAAGGCTGGGCAGCCACAGGGTAAGCCCGGGAATGTAGGTGACCATCAGCAGAACGATGATCAGAACGCTCAGCATGGGCAGCAGATCACGCATTTGATCCTTCAGCGAGATTTTGGCGATGGAGCTGGAAACAAACAGGCAAACACCTAAGGGAGGGGTGCACATACCAATCGTAAGGTTGACGGCCATGATCATGCCAAAATGCACCAGGTTGATGCCCAGAGTTTGGCAAATAGGAATAAAAAGCGGGGCAAAAATTACGATGGCGCTGGTGGTGTCGATAAAAGTGCCTGCGATCAGAAGAACAATGTTGATGATCAGCAGCATGATGATCTTGCTGTGAATATTGGTCTGCAGGAAGGCACTGATGGTTTGAGGCACCTGATTTACGGTGATGACCCAAGAGAACAGAGAGGCAAGGGCAACAATGATCAAAATCTGGCCGGTGCTTTTGGCGGCATTGACGAAGGCTTCCCAGATGGTTTTCCAGTCAAGCTCATGATACACAAAGATGCCAACGACCAAAGCATAGGCAGTGGCTACGGCAGCGGCCTCGGTGGGGCTGAAGAAGCCGCTCATAATGCCGCCCAGAATGATGATGGGCATCAGCAGGGCCAACAGGGCGCTGCCGGCAGAATGCACCACCTCGCGCAGAGTGGCGCGGTTTTCGCGGCCCAGATACCCGCGCTTTTTGCCAACGATATAGCTGTAGATCATCAGCCCAAGGCCCATAAGAATGCCGGGAACGATGCCGCCCACAAACAGGTCGGCAACACTGACACTGGCCAGAACACCGTACACAAGCAGGGGAATAGAGGGCGGGATAATGGGGCCGATAGAGCCGCCGCAGGCCAGCAGGGGGGCAGAGAAGGTATAGTCATACCCGCGCTCTTTCATAAGCGGGATCATAATGCCGCCAATGGCAGCCGTTGCGGCAATAGCCGAGCCGGTGATGGCCGCAAAGAACATGCAGGCAAGAATGCTGACCATGGCCAGACCGCTGGGAAAATGCCCCAGCAGGGTGTCGGCAAAGTCAACCAGGCGCTTGGACATGCCGCCGCGGAACATCAGCTCGCCGGCCAGCATGAACAGAGGAATGGCGATCAGGGCGATGCTGTCACCGCCGGTGAACATGCGCTGGATCACTACGATCAGCGGCATACCGCTGTGGATCAGGCTGCCGAGAGAAACAATGCCCAGCGCAAAGCAAATGGGAACGCCAATGAAAAAGGCAGCAAACAAACATAAAATGATAACCATTACTGCGTTACCTCCTTGCTAAAGAGCAATTTTGCTTCCTCGATAAGCTGTTTGAGCATGTAAAAAAACATCATAGCGCCCGAAACGGGAACACCGTAGTAGTACCAGGTCATGGGAAGCATCAGGTAAGGCGATTTTTGGCTGGCACCGGTGGCAGAAAACTGAAAGCCAAAATACACGATAAAGGCAAAGAAGGCAAGCAGCACAAGATTGATGATAAACTCCACCGTTTGGCGAAGCTTGGGCTTCATCATGCCAAGCAGAAAGTCGACATTTAAATGACCCTTTTCCCGCACGCAGTAGGCGGCGCCAAAATAGATGACATAGGTAAAGCACAGGCGGATCACATCCTGCGACCAGCCCATCGAGGCACCGAAAAATACGCGGCCGATGATCACGCTGAAGCTGACCAAAAACAAAACCAAAAGCGCAATGCCGATAATGCCCCGCACAAGTAAGGTGAGGTATTTATCAATAATTTTCATTTGAAATCCTCTTTGTTGGTGATAAAACAATTGGCAGGCAGCGAAGCAAAAGACATCTGCATGCAGCCGGAGCGGCCTTGCTGCAGGGCGTCCTTGCCAGCTGCCTGCCAATCGTTTTATGGATGATGGATCAGATATCGGAAAATTTAGGGGTTGAATTACTTTGCCTCGGCAGCTTCGGCGGCAGAGCGAACCATTTCGGTGAGCTCGGTGGGAACGATCTCCTGCACCTGAGGCAGCTTGTACAGATCTGCTGTGGCGGCCTGGAAGGAGGCAATATCGGGATCTTCACAAACGGTCACACCGGCATCCTTGATCTGCTGCAGCTGTGCGGCCTCGTTGGCATCCACGGCGGCGCGCTGCTGCTCGCTGGCGTAGGCAGAAGCCTCCTCTACGGCACTCTGGTATTCGGCAGGAAGCTTGTTAAAGAAATCCAGATTCATAATAATGCTTTCGGCACCGTAGGTGTGGCCGTCAAGGCACATATACTTCTGTACTTCATAGAACTTGGAGCTGGCAATGGAGGCAATGGGGTTTTCCTGGCCGTCCACCATGCCCTGCGACAGAGCGGTGTACAGCTCATTAAAGGCAACGGGAGTGCCCTTGGCACCCAGGCAATCGGTGAGTGCAAACCAAATGGGAGCCTCCTGCACACGAATGCTCTGGCCCTTCATGTCGTCAGCACAGGTGATCTCTTTTTTGTTGGTGGTGAAGTGGCGGAAGCCGAGCTCGCAGAAGCCCAGATGCTTAAAGCCCTGTGCCTCAAACAAAGGCTCAAAATAAGGCTGCAGGGTATTGTCGAGCACATCGTAGGCAACCTGCTTGCTGGTGAGCAGATACGGAATCGAAAGCACCTGCGTTTCGGGAACCCAGCTGGGCAGGGTGCCGTCGGTGGTAACAATGGTCATTTCCAGTGTGCCCAGCTTAACGCCCTCGGCCATTTCGCGCTCACTTCCCAGCTGCGAGTTGGGGTAGACGTCAACCGTTACAGCGCCGTTGGTAAGCTCTTCTACCTTTTCTTTAAAAAAGTTGGCGGCAAGGGTGGACTGATGCTCTTCGTTGCCGGTGGTGCCAAGCTTGATCTTATAAGTTTGGCCCGAGGCAGCCGAAGCCGAAGCCGAAGCCGCAGTGGATGTGCCGGAAGCTGCAGAGCTGCCGCAGGCAGCCATAGAAAGTGCCATAGCACCGGCCAGGAATGCAGAAATCAGTTTTTTCATGTTACCGTTCCTCCTCAGTGATCACATGGATATCGTAGTTCATGCTTAAAGTGCGGTTCAGCACTTTGTCGATCATTTCGCAGCGGAAATTAGAGCCATACTTGAAGCCGTTCAGCACGGGCACGGTGCCGGAAAAAATTACGCAGTGCTCTACATTGCCAATGCGCTCACGCAGCTCATGCAAAAGATGCTCTACCGGCAGAATATCGGCCAGGGTGCCTTTCTGGTAAGCAACCTCCTTGCCGTCGATGGTTTGATACGAGTTCAGCTGAATGGAATCCCAATGGTCCTTCACATCGCTGTATTTCCACACGTCGTGGCCGATGGGCTTGGGGCAAACCTGCTTGGCCTTGGGCACGCTGGCGCTTTCCAGCTTTCGGTCGGTATGGTCACTGCCAAGGCCAATGTAAATTTCATCGCCCTGTGTGATGATGATGTACTCTACCTCGCCGCAGGAATCATTGCCCACAAAGTCAATGTCGGGGTCCTGCGTGAGCAGCATATTGGACATTTGAAAAATCGTGGGGATCTTTTTGGGGGCAGGCACGCCAAGCTGCTCCTCCAGCTCTTTGATATGCTCCATGGTTTTGGCGATGTTGCGCCCGGCGTAACCGATGGCCAGCAGCTTATCATACACAATGGGCAGCTCGGTGGCCTTGCCGTCGGCATGCAGGGTGAAAGTGATTTTGCTGTTCAAAGTAAATTCCTCCTTACAATAAGCTATATGGGGTGCGGGAAAACATGGGGATCGAAGATCAACGAAAAAATGCAGCAGGGGTGTTTTTAAATGTGATACAGCTCAGGGCGGCGGTCACGATAAACATTGATGGACTGGCGGATGCCCTCGATCACCGAAAAATCCAAATCGGCGCTGATGATCGTTTCGCCTTCCCCGGCGGCGGCAAGGGTGTTGCCCCAGGGATCGTAAATGTGCGAGGAACCGCCGTAAACGGTATCGCCTGCGCTGCCGCAGGAATTGCAGGCAACAACAAAGATCTGGTTTTCAATGGCACGGGCAGCGGTGAGAGTGTCCCAGTGGAATTTGCGCAGTGCCGGCCACTGAGCAGGAATAAACAAAATATCCAGGCCGGGCAGGGCCATGGTGCGCACAAGCTCCAGAAAACGCACATCATAGCAAATGATCACACCGCATTTTTTCCCATCCAGCTCAAACACGGCAATATGAGAGCCTTTTTGGTAGTAATTATGCTCGCCCATGGGGGTGAACAGATGTGTTTTATCATACTCGGCAACGCAATGCCCGGCGCGGTCAAATATATAGCAGGTGTTGTACACCTTGCCGTCTTTAACATTGGAAACCGAACCGGCCACAATATTTACTTTTAATTCCGCCGCCAGGCCGCCAAGCACGGCCTTTACGCGCTCGCCGTCATGATCGCACAGGGCTGTCAGGTTTTCTTTGGGAAAAAAGCCCGTGTTCCAGGTTTCCGGCAAAACGATCACATCCGGCCCGGCGGCTGCGGCCTTGCGCACCAGCTGCTCGGCGTGTGCAAAGTTATAGTCGGGATCGGCAAATTTCATGTTCATTTGAATAGCGCTGACTTTCATGAACGCGGCCTCCTTGTATGAGAGCAATCAAAAGCAATATGTTATATGCTATATGTGATATATAACATATATCACGAGGAAAGTCCAATTTTTTTAGCTGCCGAATTTTGGCAAAAATGCTTCATTAACTAAAGAAAACAGTGATAATGTTGTGAATAAACTTTTATATATTTAATAATGGAAAGAACGCGCTAAATAATTCAAAAATATTGCAGAACAAAACGCTTGCATATAAAGATAAAATGCAATATGATATAAACAAGTGTACGATAAAGATAGAAATGGCCATATAGCGGCACATAAGCAATTGCCGGGGCCAAATATACAAGACTTGGTGCAGGAAAAGAGGAATTTTGTGAGCAGCAAAGAGCAAATCATTGGCCTTTGGAATGGCGATAAAATCGTTTCGCCCGTTACAATGAAGCAGCAGGCGTATGATCTGATCAAGGATGCAATATTGTATCGAGGGCTAAAAACAGGAAATGTATACTCGCAGGATGCGCTATGCAGCGAAATGAATATCAGCCGAACGCCTGTGCGAGAGGCCTTGCTTGAGCTGCAGAAAGAGGGCTATGTTGAAATTATGCGCGGCAAGGGTATCCGGGTGATTCCCGTTACGCAAAAAGAGGCAATGGACATTGTGGAAGCCCGATATTATCTGGAAATCAACGGTGCCCGGCTGGCAGCACAGCGCCGCACAGAAGAAAACATTGCCAATATGCAGCGTGTGCAGGCACTGCTGGAAAGCAAAACACAGTTTGACCAACCGAGAGAGCATTATCAGCTGGATCGGCAGCTGCATCGGGAAATTTTTCTGGCTGCCGGAAATACCTGGATGCAGCAGGAAATAGAAAATCTGCGGGATCACTTTTTGCGCATTGAAACACTTTCGGCTTTTGAATGTGCCGAGCTTATAGAACAGGTGAATGCCGAGCATCGCAGCATTTTGCAGGCGATCAGCGAAAGTGATGCCGAAAAAGCAGCCGAAGCCATGCGGCATCACATGGATTGCACCGTGAAGCGCACCATCAACCCGGCGTGGATGCAGGAGTCATAACCTGCACATAAAACTGTGCGATAGTGGGAATGCATGCATACACAAATGGCGGGAGGACGGCCGATGAGAACCAAAAACCAGCAGAACGAGCAGCGCCAGCGCGAGCTGATCTTAAACGCAGCGTGGGGTTTATTTCGGGAGCGCGGATATAAAAATGTAACGCTGGAAGATATTCTGCAAAGCGCTGCCTGCAGCAAGGGGCGGTTTTATTATTATTTTCACGCCAAGGCCGAGCTGCTGGACACCCTGTATGAAGCCTTTGATCGGCAATATGAAGCCATTGCCGCCGCGATCGACCCCGCCTGCCCGGCACCGGAAAAGATCCTGCTCATTCACCGGCAGATTCTGGAATACCTGAGCGAGCGGGTGGGGGCAGATCTGCTGACCAACTTGTATCTTTCGCAGCTGGAAAAAAACACCCACATCGATTTCTGGGGCGACACCCGCAGCTATGCCTGCATTTTGCGGCGCATTGTGGCCGAGGGCCAGCGCGCAGGCCAAATGAGCGCCGAGGTGCCCTGCGAGGAAGTGGTGCAGGATATCATCAGTCTGGAACGCGGCCAACTGATCGACTGGTGCCTGAAGGAGGGCGCTTATTCGCTGCCTGCCGTGGGGGTGCGCCGTATGCAGCGCTGCCTGACGGGCTATCTGGCCTGAACTCCCTCAAAAAATATATAGGCCGCAGCGCTCTGCGGTGCAGGCCCCTACAAGCAATAGATTCAGGCCTGCGTAAAAAAATATATCGCTCTTTCAAAATTTCATCGTAGAGGGTGAGCATTGCTCGCCCGCTAAGGCCCTGTGCTGCCGCAAGGCCCCTCGGGTGGAGCAGAGCCCCACCCCTACCATAAACCGCGAGAGGGCACGTTTAAAATTTGCCGCGGCGGCAAACTTCAATTTCTAATTTCTCAGTTTTAACAAAAAAAATCGCCCGGCCGGGGCAGAGGGAAAACCTTCCTCTCTGCCCCGGCCGGGCGGTTTTTGGTTTTTATTCTACCACGGTGGGCACGGCATCTTTTTCGATGGGGCACACATACCCGGCCTTGCTGCGGCGGGCAAATTCCTCGCGGGCCTTTTGCAGCACCTCGGGCTGCTCAAACAGGTCAATGGCGGTGGCGGCCATCACCTGTGCGGCATACAGCATGCCTTTTTCACCAATGCTGCTGCCGCCGCAGGAAACATTCTGCCACGAATGCCCGGGCACGCCGCTGGGGAAGGTGACCGCATAGCACTGCACGGTGGGGGTCTGCCAGCTCACATCGCCCACATCGGTGCTGCCTGCGGCAAAGGCTGTGGTGCTGTGCAGCGGCACCACGAAATCATTGAGCGGGCGGGTGCCGTTTTGCGTGTGCTCCTGCAGCCACTCTTTTTCTTCGTCGGTGGAATCGCTCAGCACGCCGGGCTGCGCCTCGGTGGTGTAGGTGGCCTTCAGCGCGGCGGCAAAGCTGCGCTCCTCGGCGGTAAAGGCAGGCTGCGGCACGGCCTCAAGGTTGCTTTGCATCACGCGCTCCAGCGTATAGTTGGGCAAAAGCTCGGCGGTGCCGTCAATAAACTGGCGCTCCATGGTGGTTTCGGTCATCAGGGCGGCACCCTGCGCAATTTTATCCACACGCGCCAGAAGCTTGATGCTGTCACGCACCTTGTTGGCGCGCACCATATACAGCACAGCGGCGGTGGGCTGCACCACATTGGGCGAAATGCCGCCGTTATCCACAAACGAATAATGCACGCGGCATTCGCTGCTCATGTGCTCGCGCAAAAACTGCACGCCCACATTCATCAGCTCGGCGGCATCCAGGGCACTGCGGCCATCCTCGGGGGCGCTGGCGGCGTGGCTGGCAATGCCTTTGAAGCGATAGATCACCTGAATGCTGGAATTGTTGGTGCCGCTGTGCACCATGTTCACATCGCCGGGGTGCCATGTGATGGCGGCATCCAGCTTGGCCCATTCGTTTTCCCGGGCCATAAACGCCTTGCCCGAGCCGCCTTCCTCGCCGGGGCAGCCGAAAAAGATCACCGTGCCGGGGCGGTTTGCCTCTTGCAGATAGTGCTTTACCGCAAAGGCTGCGCCCAGTGCGCCTGCGCCCAGCATATTGTGGCCGCAGCCGTGGCCGGAGCCGCCGGGCACAATGCTTTGCTGGTGCGTGATGCCCTGCACCTGGCTGAGGCCGGAAAGTGCATCGTATTCGCCCAGAATGCCGATCACCGGGCGGCCGCTGCCCCAGCTGCCGCAAAAGGCGGTGGGAATGCCGCACAGGTTTTCAGTAACGGTAAAGCCTTCGTTTCGCAGCTCGGCGCAAAAGCGCTGGGTGGCTTTGAATTCCTGCAAAGAAAGCTCGGGGTTTTGCCAAATGTAATCGCTTACGCTCTGGAACACATCGGCGTTTTGCCGGATATACTCTGCGGCATTTTGCTTGGCCTGATTCAACATGGTTGCACGCTCCTTATAGAAAAATCAAAAAGCCCCGTTTTCAACGGGGCCGGCGGGCACGGCAGCCCGCATAGTATAAAATTTAAAATGGAAAAAGGGGGTGCGGTGCGGCAAAAGCCTTACAGCACCTTGCTCAAAAAGTCTTGCAGACGGGGATGCTGGGGATGCTCAAAGATCTCTTCGGGGGTGCCCTGCTCCAGGATCTGGCCATGGTCGATAAAAATCACACGGCTGGCCACTTCGCGGGCAAAGCCCATCTCATGGGTCACGGTCACCATGGTCATGCCTTCCTTGGCAAGGTCTTTCATAACATCCAGCACTTCGCCCACCATTTCGGGGTCCAGTGCGCTGGTGGGTTCGTCAAACAGCATCACTTCCGGCTCCATGCACAGGGCGCGCACAATGGCCACGCGCTGCTTCTGGCCGCCCGAAAGCTGCACGGGGTAGGCGTTGGCGCGATCCTTCAGGCCCACACGGTCCAGCAGCTTCAGGGCCTTTTCCTCGGCGGCGGCCTTGTCCATGTGCTTTACCTTGATGGGGGCAATGGTCAGGTTTTCCAGAATGGTTTTGTGGGGAAACAGGTTGAAATGCTGGAACACCATGCCCATTTTCTGGCGGTGTTCATCCAGATTCACCTTGCCGCTGGCAATGTCGACACCGTGGAATACGATCTTGCCCTCGGTGGGTTCTTCCAGCAGGTTCAGGCTGCGCAAAAAAGTGGATTTGCCGCTGCCCGAAGGGCCGATCACCACCATCACATCGCCCTTGTTGATGTCAATGTCAATGCCGTCCAGCGCACGGATCCTGCCGTGGTTATAATGCTTTTTAAGGCCTTCTACGTGGATCAGAGTTTCAGCGTTTGTCACTTTGACGCATCCTCCTTTCAATATACTGAATGATCTGCGAGGTGGGGAAGCACAGGCAGAAGTACAAAGCCGTGCCTACCAGCAGGGGCTCGGCCGTGATAAAGCTGGCCGACTGCACGCTGCGCACATTGAACATAATGTCCTGCACGCCCACGGTGTAGCACACCGAGCTTTCCTTGATAATGGTCACGAATTCGTTGGCCACGGCGGGCAGAATGTTTTTGATGGCCTGCGGCATCACAATGGAGAAAAGCGTCATGCGCTTGCTCATGCCAAGGCTGCGGGCGGCTTCGGTTTGGCCGATGTCCACGCCTTCAATGCCGCCGCGGATCACATCGCTCAGGTAGCCGCCGCTGTTCAGGCTGAGGGCCACCACGCCGGGCAGAAAACGCTCGAACTGGATAAAGCCCATAAAGGTGAACTTGGGCAGCGTTACCACGCCGAACACAATGTAGTACACCAGAAAGATCTGCACCAGCATGGGGGTGCAGCGCACAAACTGCACGTAAACGCTGGCAATGAATTTCAGGGGATTGAATTTGGAAAGCCAGATCATAAGATCCTGTGTTTTTTCGCTTTTGCATTTGGTTTTGGCCAAAAAATGCAGCGGGTACACATTGGAAAGCATCATCAGCGCCAGCAGCATGGCAATGATAAAGCCAAACAGCACCGTACATGCCGACAGCAGCACCGTGCATTCCAAACCCTGCTTAAACATGGTGCCGTATTTGAGCACCTTGGCAAAATGCGCAGCCGTGATGGTCATAGAGGCAATGTCCTTTCTTTGGGGCAGCGGTGCTTTACAAGCGGTGCCGCCTTTGTTTGGTTGGTGGGTATGCGGAATGGAAAAATACGCGAAACTCTCCCCACAGCCATGCTGCGGGGAGAGTGTGCATCATGCAGAAATTTTGCGCAAAGATCAGGCGGCGCTGGAAGCGCTTGCAGCCTCGGAGGTGCTTGCAGCCTCAGAAGCGGCATCCTCCCCCAGCATGCCCTCGAAAACATTGTCGGAATCGCTGGCCAGCTCGTTGGCATCGGCAACCAGCTGATCCATGGTGCCGTCTTCTTTCACTTCGGCGATCACGCCGTTTACAGCAGCCAGCAAAGCGTCGTTGCCCTTCTTCAGAGCAATGGCAGAGCCCTCGGCCTCGTAGGGAACATCCCATGCCAAAGCCAGCTCGGGATAGTTCTTGGCATAGCACTCAGCCACAGCGGTTTCAATGAAAGCGCCGTCCAGCTTGCCGCTGATCAGCTCGTTGATCACATCGGTCACCTTGGAAAGGCCCACAATGTTGGCGTTGGGGGTGTTGGCGTTGGCCAGCTTCATCTGGATAGAGCCGGTCTGTGCGCCCACGCTCTTGCCGTCAAAGTCGGAGTAATCCTTATACTTGTCCAGGTTGTCCTTGGTCACGCAGAAGCTCTGGCCGCCCAGGTAGTAAATGTCAGAGAAGTCAAAGGTTTCGGCGCGATCGGGGTCAGGGCTGAAGCCAGCCATGCCAATATCCACATTGCCGGACTGCAGCTCCATCAGGATGCCGTCAAAGTCCATGGGAATCACTTCCAGTTCCAGGCCCAGCTTGTCAGCGATCACACCGGCCAGAGCCACATCAAAGCCGCTCAGCTGTGCATCGCCGTTTTCGTCGATATAATAGAATTCATACGGGGCAAAGTCGGGGCTGGTGGCCACGGTCAGCTTGCCGGGGTTCACAGTCTGCAGAGCGGCTGCGGGCTCAGAAGCGGCAGCGGATGCAGCAGCAGAAGAAGCGGTGGAAGCGCTGCTTGCGGAATTGCCGCCGCAGGCAGTGAGGCTGAGTGCCACAGCACCAGCCATTACAGCAGAAAGAATCTTTTTCATTTTGTTTTCCCTCTAATCCATTCAATATACATTATACATTTTTCAGCCAGTCGGGGTTCGTGCCCGGCGGGCTTTCGGCCCGGGTGGCCTGCCGCCCTGCAAGAGGCGGTTTTTCGTATCTTTTTCAGGGGTCTGAAAAAGTATAACTCAGTATAACGCCCCCGGGTGGGTTTGTCAATCACTTTTTTGATTTTTATACAGGATTTTTGTATAAAAATTCATTCGGCATACAAAACCGGCACTTGCCACAGGGAGTGGCGCGTGATACAATAAATGCGGAATCGAGGGAGCCTTTGCGCCCAAGGAGGGAAAGAACGATGCTGAAAAGTATTCTGATCGTGGTGATCATGGCTGTGCTGTTTGTGCTGGCAGTCATGTTTATTGCCAAAAACGGCGGCTGGAGCAGCGAAAAGGGCTGCCACGGCGATTGCAGCAAGTGCCACGAAAATTGCGATTCTCACACCGAGCAAAAGTAAGGGCAGCGGCACTGCCCGCACAAACACCATACTATATCAATACGGAGGAAACTTATAATGGAACTCAAAGCCGGTATCAAGGGTGAGGCCACTGTGGCCGTTACCGAATCCAACACCGCCGCCAGCATGGGCAGCGGCCTGCTGGCCGTTTTTGCTACGCCCAGCATGATCGCACTGATGGAGCAGGCTGCCTTTACCTGCGTGACACCCGCACTCGAGGAGGGCTGCGGCACCGTGGGCACGCTGATGAATGTAAAGCATCTGGCGGCCAGCCCCGTGGGCGCACACATTCGCGCCGAGGCTGAGCTGACCCAGGTGGACGGCCGCCGTTTGGTATTCCATGTGGCCGCCTATGACGATGCCGGTCTGATCGGCGAGGGCGAGCACGAGCGCTTTATCATTCAAAACGAAAAGTTCCTGGCAAAGGCCAACGCAAAGCTGGCCAAGTAAGGGCGCTTCTGCCAAAGAAAAAACCAGCGGGCCCCATGCCCGGCCGCCTGTGCGGCAAAGGCATGGGGCCCGCATTTTTTGTGTGGGGCAGGGCCAAGGCGGCCCCGGCGGGTGGGCACGGCAAAAGGAATCGTGTATAATAAAGGAAACACCGCCCGGCGGATGCCGAAATACGGGCGGAAAAAGCAGAAAGGGAAGTGCGGCTATGAGGGAACCCAAAACCATGGGGCTGCAGGGCATTGTGGAAAAACAGAAAGCCTTTTTTGATACCGATGCCACAAAATCGGTGGAATTTCGGGTGCGTATGCTCCGCAGGCTGGAAAATGCCATTCGCCGGCAGGAAAACGAGATCCTGCTGGCGCTGCACCAGGATCTTTCCAAATCCGGGGCAGAAGCCTATATGACAGAGCTCGCCATGGTGTATGGGGAAATCCGCGAAGCGATCCGCCATGTGCGGCAGTGGAGCCGCCCCCGGCGGGTGGGGGGAACGCTGAGCACGTTTCCCGCAAAAAACTATATCTATGCCGAGCCCTACGGTGTGGTGCTGATCCTGGCGCCCTGGAACTATCCCTTCAACCTGACCATGGCCCCGCTGACGGCGGCGATCGCAGCGGGAAACTGCGCCGTGGTCAAATGCTCTAAGGAAAGCAGCCGCACCGCACAGGTGATGGGCAGCATTCTTCGCAGTGCCTTTGGGGAAAACTATGTTTACTGCGCCGATGCCCAAATCAGCCACGACGAGGTGCTGCACCAGAACTATGATTATATCTTTTTCACGGGAAGCCCCCGGGTGGGCCGCATTGTGATGCACACCGCCAGCGAAAGGCTGATCCCGGTTTCGCTGGAACTGGGCGGCAAAAGCCCCTGCATCATTGACGAAACGGCCAATATTGCCCTTGCGGCCAAGCGGGTGGCGTGGGGAAAACTGCTGAACGCCGGGCAAACCTGCATTTCGGTGGATTATGTTCTGGTACACGAGCGGGTAAAGCAGGCATTTCTGAGGGCACTGCAGCGGGAGATCGCACGGCGCTATCCCGATGCCGCCAACGATCCGAACTATCCCAAGATCATCAACCGGCACCACTATCAGCGGCTTTCGGCGCTGATGAAAACCGAAAAAACCATGCTGGGCGGCCAGCAAAACGAGGCAGAGCAAAAAATTGCGCCTGCGATCTTTCCCGATGCGGATTTTGACCATGAGATCATGCAGGAAGAAATTTTTGGGCCGCTGCTGCCCGTGATCGGCTATCGGGATCTTGCACAGGCGATGGGCGAAATCAAGGCGCGGGAAAAACCGCTGGCCCTGTATCTGTTCACGCAAAATAAAAAAACCGCCCAGAGCATTCTGCACAGCCTTTCCTTTGGCGGCGGCTGCGTGAACGATGTGGTGCTGCACATAACCAACCATCACCTGCCGTTTGGCGGTGTGGGCAGCAGCGGCATGGGGGCGTATCACGGAAAATTCGGCTTTGAAACCTTCAGCCACCAAAAAGGCATTGTGAAAAACACCACGCTTTTGGATGTTCCTGTGCGCTATGCGCCGTTTAACGAAACAAAGCTGAAGCTTCTGCGCAAAATTTTATAAGGCAATAGCCGCGCTTAATCCGGCACGCCCCAAAAGGCGCGGCGGTCGGCCTGCTTTTGGCGGCTGCGGCGGAAAGCTTTTTTGCTCTGCACAATGCGGGTGGCAGGGGAAAGCCCGTGCCATGAGCCGCGCTGAGAGGCATAATATTTGCGCTGCTCGCTTTTGCTGCGCTTTTCCATCGGCGTAAAGTTCATTTTGCTTCGCATCTCCTTTCACAAAAAGCCCTTTGGATAGGGTCAAGCTCTGGCGTATGGGGAAAATTTGCCATTGGGCATTGCTTTTTTTGCTGTTTTCTGGTATTTTAGTATATCAATCTATTCAAGGAGGCGACTCAAATGAGCGTGAAAGCATTCCCTGTGATCGACCTTGCTGCAACGGGAAGCAACATCCGCCGCCTGCGCATGGAGCGCGGCCTGACTGTGCGGGATCTGCAAAGCTATTTCGGCTTTGAGGAACCCCGGGCGATCTACAAGTGGCAAAAAGGCGAAAGCCTGCCCACAGTAGACAATCTGTACGCATTGGGATCGCTGTTGGAGGTTCCCATGGAGGAAATTCTGGTTCCCGCTGCGGTACAACTTCATATGGTTCGTGAGCAGCAGGCAGAAGCCTGCTGCTCACATTGTTTTATGACCGATTCTTTTGTATGCGGCAGGAATGGGAGGCCGCTTCAGCCATTTATTTCAGCGGCACGGCCGGCAGCGTGACGAAAGCCGCGCGTTTGGCGGTGCGCAGAAAAAATGTTCAAAAAATCTTGGAACTGTCAAGATCGCCTTTCAGCTATAGAAGGGAAGGGTGAGCGGGAAAGCAGGAAGGAGAGCGGGTGCGAAAAAACGCTTTGGGCGAACAAGCGGCTGGCGATGGGAAAAAAGCCGAACGCTGGTTTGATCGCTCTCAAAAAAGCATCTACAAGGCCCGGAGAAAGGGCCTTTTGGTATCAGGTGTGTGCAGCGTTATAGTTCATCTGCACCTGAACCGGTATCCGCGATCTCGAATCCTGCCGCACACAAAAGAACCGGTCATGCGCCGGAAAGTTACGCCCCGGCGGCTTGCGTGCAGGCTTCCAGGGCTTCGGCAAAGCTGGAATTCACATCGAAGGGCGGGGTGTATTCCACCTTGGAGGCCACCAGGCACAAATCGATCCGGGCCGAGGTTTCATCGGCCTGCTGGTGCAGCTTGCCCAGCGCGGCGCGAATCACCTTGCGGTCATAGTGGATTGTGGTCACGCGCTTCACATCGCAGCGATACAGGATCTGGTTGCCCTCGGCGTTAAAGCGATAGCCGGTGCCGCCGTTGACAAGGATCTGCTCCGAGCTGCGCAGATCGTTCATGTGCTGAAAAGTGCGGGCAATGCTTTGCCGCGCAGCGTTCAGGCTCACTTCGCTGTCCATGTCCAGCTCCAGTGCGTTCTTGGCCTTGCGAATGGCGGCAAACAGCGCGGCCTTTTCCTCAAGCAGAAACATAAGAAATTGGGCAATCTGCGTGATCTGCTCATAATACTCCGTTTCGGGCGTGGCGCACACGGTTTCATCCTCGGCCTCCGGCATCACCTTGCGGCGCAGATGCGTGCTTTCCACCTTGGTAATGTTGGCATCACAGCCAAGAATGCCTTGTGCCTCGTCCATCAAGGCCTGCAGCTTGTTCTGATAGCGAAATGCTTCTTTTAAATTCATTCTGTGTCACCTCCTGGGGTCTGTGTGGGCTTCTGCTTCTTATTGTAGCGGCCTGCGGCAGCAATGTCATGGAACCTGCAGTTCACCCCTCGGCGCGAAAACAAACGGCGAGGGGCCGCAGCCTGTGAACACCCAAGGGCGGGAATGGCCGGAATAGGATAAATAAAAAAGGCCGGTGATAAATCGAAAGATCTATCACCGGCCTTGGCGTTGGTGCGTGACCAATTCAGATACATGCTGAAAAGAAAAAATCGCAGGCCGCAGCAATGGGCTTATCCGGCTGCCGGATTTTTCATTTTGCCTCACTGTTATGGTTCACTTCAGCGCCCGGCAGGCAGGGGAAAATATCGTTTTTATCTTCACCGGAAAATTTTATTCGTAGCGCAAAGCCTCAATGGGGTCCAGCTTAGCGGCCTTGTTGGCCGGGTAGTAGCCAAAGAACACGCCGATGGCCATGCTGAAGCCAAACGCCACCAGAATCGAAGCAAGGCTCGGCTTGCCCGAAACCTGCATGGCGGCGCTCAGCCCAAGGCCCGCTGCAATGCCCAGCAGGATGCCTATGGCGCCGCCGATCAGGCACAGAATCACGCTTTCGGTGATAAACTGCATCCGAATGGCGCTGCCCGGCGCGCCCAGTGCCTTGCGTGTGCCGATCTCACGCGTGCGCTCGGTGACCGACACCATCATGATATTCATCACGCCAATGCCCCCCACCAGCAGCGAGATGGCCGCAATGGCGCTGATGCCCAGGGATACGCTGGCAAGCATTTCCGTCATGCTGTCCAAAAGGCTGGAAAGGCTGCTGGCGCTGACGGTCCAACTGTCGTTGTAGGTGTAATAGCTGGCAAAAAAATCACCCACGGTGTTTACAAAGCTGCTCACATCGGCATCCGCCGCGGCCACGGCGGTCAGGCTTTGCCAGCCCTCGGCTGCGCCCGCAATGGCCTTGGCGGTCTGGAGGGGAATGTAAATGGTGGTTTGAATATCGTCGTCGCTGGCAGAGCCAAACATGCTGGCGTAGCTATCCTCGGTGTATTTGTACACACCCACGATATAAAAGGTTTGCAGGGTATTGCTTTGGCCCACGCTCAACGTAAAGCTTTTGCCAATGGCATTCACCGCGCTGCCACCGATGGCCTGCGTGATGAATTTTTCCGAAACGCAGGCCAGGTTTCGCCCGGCATCGGCCTCATCGTTCACCCAGCGGCCATACAGGATCTGCGAATCCTCGTCCAGCGCCTGCAGGGCTGCCAGATTTTTGCCGGTGAGCTGCGCCGTGATGGTGGTGTCAGCATCGCCGTATTTGGCAATGGCGGCGCTGCCCACCTGCTGCTCGTATTCGATATGATCGATCTTGCCCGGAAAAGCCTGCACAAACTGCTGCACCATTTCCTCGGTGATCAAGTCGCTGTCTGACGGGGTGGAATCCATAAACCGGCGCAGCGTTACCCCCTGTGCGGTGCCGCCCTGCTCCGAAGTGCTTTTCTGCGTAAGGCTTACCGTGATGTTGCCCGCGCCCATGCCGGACATGGAATCCGTGACCGAGCCTGCCATGCTGTTGCCCACCGTGACAATGGCGATCACCGCCGCAATGCCGATGATGATGCCCAGCATGGTGAGCAGGCTGCGCATTTTGTTGCTTTTGATGCTGGCTGCCGCCATGCCGATGTTTTCAAACAGCTGCACTGCGCCCCGCCCCCTTTCGCTCGCCCACGATCAGCCCGTCCCGCAGGGTAAGCACCCGCTGGCATTCCTCGGCCAAAGCCGGGCTGTGGGTGATCAGCACAATGGTTTTGTGGTATTTTTCGTGCATTTCGTGAAACAGATCCATCACCACGCGGCTGGTTTGGCTGTCCAGCGCGCCGGTGGGCTCATCGGCCAGAATCAGCGCCGGTTCGTTCACCATGGCGCGGGCAATGGCCACACGCTGCTTTTGGCCGCCCGAAAGCTCGTTGGGCTGATGCTTCATGCGCTGCTCCATGCCCACGCGGGCAAGCCATTCCTTGGCGCGGCGGGTGCGCTCGGCGGCGGGCACCCCTGCATACAGCATGGGCAACTCCACATTTTTCAGCGCACTCTGGCGGCCGATCAGGTTATAGGTTTGAAACACAAAGCCGATCTTGCGGTTGCGAATGGCCGCCAGCTCATCGTCACGCGCGGTGTGGATATCCACCCCGTCCAGCGTGTATTGGCCCTGGGTGGGGCGGTCCAGCACGCCAATGATATTCATCAGCGTGCTTTTGCCCGAGCCGGATTCCCCCACAATGGCCACAAACTCGCCGGGATACACCGCAAGGTCGATGCCGTGCAGGATCTCCAGCTCGTTGGGCTGGCCCAGATAATAGCTTTTGCGAATGCCGTGCATTTCGATCAGCGGCTTTGCCCCGGCATCGCCTTGCCCGCCCAGCACGGTTTTTTGAATTTCTGCGGCAAATTCTTTGGCGTTTTCCATCACATACCTCCCGGGCCACCACCGCCGGGGGCCCCGCCGTCGGGCCCGCCTGCATTGCCGCCGCTGCCGCCTATCACGGCATCGGCCTCCTGCATGGGCACGGCATCCGGCTGCATGGCATCGGCCTCGCTCTCGCCGGCGGTTTCAATGCCCTGGGTCAGATCGGCGCTGGAACGGATCACATCGCCCTCGCTCAGCTCCTCGCCGCTGATCTCGATGGAATAATCGTTGCCTTCGCCTGTGGTCACCGTCACCTGTTCAAAGGTGCTGTCCACGCCTTCGCCGCCGGTTTTGCGCAGCACATAGCTGCTGCCGTCCTCGGCGGTGCCCACGGCATCACGCGGCACGCTGAACACCCCCTGCTTTTCGCTGATCACAATTTCCACCTTGGCGGAAATGCCGATCAGCAGGCCGGTGTCCTCGCCGCTCACCGTCACCTTTGCGCCAAAGGTGCCCTGATCGTTGGCCACGGGGTCAATCTGGGTCAGGGTGCCTTCGATCTCATGATCACCCGTGGCATCGCTGGTAATGCGGCAAGCCATGCCCGTGGAAAGTTTGGAAACGCTGCTGGCCGGAATGGTCACCTCCACCACCAGCGCGCTGGTGTTCTGAATGGTGGCCACTGTGCCCGAGCACACCGAGCCCACCGTGGCGTTCAGCCCGGTGATGGTGCCGTCCATGGTGGCTTTCAGCGTGCATTCGTCCAGCGTGCCCTGCAGATCCTTCAGGCTGTCCGGCGTGCGGGAGGTCTGCTCCAGCTTGGTGGCAGAGTCCTCTACATTCTGCACCTTGTTGGTCAGGCTGGAATAGTTTTTCTCCTGATCGTAGCTGTTGTGGGCGCTCTGCACCTGCTGCTGGGCATTTTCCACGGCCTTCTGGGCAGAATCCACGGCCTTTTGGGCATTTTCATAGGCCGTTTTGGCCTGCTCTCTGGCATTTTCGGCATCCGAAAGCGCCTTTTCAATGGCATCAAAGCCATACAGGCCCAGCGCGGTCACCGAGCAGTTGTTTTTGGCCTCGGTCAGGGCCGTATCCGCCGCCTTAAAGCTATCCTGCGCTGCGGTCACATTGGCTTGCGCCGTTTCCACCGCCTGCTTCTTTTCTTCGTTTTCCGGCTCGGCATTCAGGGCGCTCTGGGCATCGTTGAGGGCTTTCTGCGCTTTGCTCAGTGTGTCCGCGGCGCTGCTTTTGTCCTCGGTGCAGCTGCTGATGCTGGCGTCAGCGCTGTCATAGGCAGCCTTGATCTTATCATACTTTGCTTTGGCATCGTCGTAGGCATCCTCAGCATCGTCCTCGTTGTCCTCGGCATCGTCCAGATCGTCCTTGGCACCGTCCAAATCCTCATCTGCCTGCTGGATCTTATCCTGCAAATCGATCAGATTGTTTTCGTGCTGCACGGTGGAGGTGTTCAGGTCCTGCACCGCCCGGTCATAGCTGGTTTGGGCACTCTGCACGCTGTCGGAATAGTTTTGCCGGGCCGAGGTGATCTGCTCCTGCAGATCCTGCGTGTCCAGCACGGCGATCACATCGCCTTTTTTCACCTTATCGCCCACGGTTACGCGCACTTCCGAAACCTTGTAGTTCTTGGCGGAATCGGCCACGGTAACACTGGCCTCGCTGCCGGACTTCACGGTGCCGCTCACGCTCACACTGTCGGTAAGGCTGCTTTTCTGCAGCGTGGTGGTGCGCACAAACTGATAGCCTGCGGCGGGCGCAGACCGAAACAAAAAGCCTCGCAGCACCAGCGCCGCCGCCAGCACCAGCACCAGGATCAGCGCTGTGCGCTTTTTGTGCCGCCGGGCCCAGCCCAGCGGGTCAAACCGGGGGGATTTTTTGGTTTCTTCCATGTTTTTGGTTCCTTTCCTTTTTGGGGGGGATCAAAG
>OLGE01001311.1_pt1 | contig 25922 bp, 19 predicted proteins | sample 1605151 | NCBI WGS metagenome assembly OLGE01 (sample SAMEA3888912, study PRJEB22519) | human gut metagenome | biome: human gut; feature: human-associated habitat; material: faeces | place: Denmark | collected 2010
CCGTCTTTGGAAAGTGATTATTTTGCGATTTTCTGCGCAAAGCGCATGAGGATCGTGGCGATCTGTGCGCGGGAGGCGTTGGCCTGCGGGGTCAGCGCATTGTTGCTGCCCTGGATGAGACCGGAGCCGACCGCCCACTGCATGGCGTCCTTCGCCCAGCTGGAAACGCTGGAAGCGTCCGCGTAACCGGAAATGTCAGCGGATGCAGCTACATCGTAGCCTTTCAGCTTCGCGTAGCGGTAGAGCATGGCGGCAAGCTGTTCGCGGGTGATCTTGCCCTCCATATTCGTGCCGTCCGAAATACCATTATTCATCGCCCAAGTGCGGCCAGCGGCGTACCACGGGCTGCTGCCGGACGTATCCACGCCGTCAAGACGGGCGAGGATCGTGACGATCATGCCGCGGGTCGTGTTCGCGTTCGGGCTGAACTCGTTTGCGGACGTGCCGTTCATCAGGCCGTTTTCAAGGACGTACTGGACAGCATCAAAGTACCAGTTGTTCTTGGAAACATCAACAAACTTCGACGCATCCGGCTTTGCGGTGTCGTCCTTCGGCTTGCTCGGCTTGGAAGGTGTGACCGGCGTGACCGGCTTCGTCAGATCTTCATAGCGCTTCTCAGCAGCCAAGAGCGTCTTGTAATTCCCAACAAGTTTCCTCTGTGCAGGAGTAAGCGCATCGTAAGCGTCGCGTGCTGCCTTGATTGCATCACCGCTGTCCTTTGTGACAACGCCGATATCGTCGATCAGCGCTTCAACGCGCTCCGCTGCCTTCTTGTCGAGAATTGCCTGATAGGCGTTTTCGGCATTTACGAGGTCTTCGTAGTTGTCAACAAGCTCCTGCTGTGCGGGAGTAAGAGCATCATAGGCTTTGCGGGCGGCGTCGATGGCGCTGCCGCTGTTCTCTGTGACCTCACCGATGGCGTCAATCAGCGTCTTAACTTCATCAGCCTTTGCCTGATCGAGTTCTGCCTGCGACGGCGTGACAGTTACGGTCGCGCAGCCGGGCGCGGAAATGACGGAATTTTTAGAACCGCCCTTTGCGCCATACGTCCAGACATACCATGTGCCGGTTTCGGGGAAGGTCAGCGTAACCGTGCCGTCAGTTTCATCTGTAACGGCGGTATAGGTGGTGCCGCTGCTCATCGACTTCGCATAGTAGACCGTCGTATCCGGAGTGACATAGTATTCCGCAGGATTGCCGTTCATATCTGCGCGTGCGCGCAGATATGTGAGCTTCAAATTGGCGTCCTTTTCGACAGTAAATGTCTTCTGCGGCGTTTTGCCGTCTGCGGAGAAGAAGTGGAAGCCGCTCATTTTCTCGGACCAGAACGACCAGTCTGTATACATCGCCACATCTACAAAGTCGCCGTCCTTCAGAAGAATCTGATCGGCAGTCGCGCCGCGTCCCTTGGATTCCAGCGGATAGTCGCCATTGTAGAAATAGGTCAGGTTCTGGTCATGGTTCCAGAATTGGGTCAAATACAACGACCCGGCAGAACCGGTGGTACTCAGCAGCTTCGCATAGTTGGGACTCTGCTTCAGCAGACCGCGGCCGCAGTTTTCTTCATCCACTCCAAGCACATACTGTTCCATCGCCGCGATGAACAGGTGCAGCATAGTCGGCTGTTCAACCGGATTGCCTGTCTTATCGTAGCAATAATAGCGCTCCAGACCGTAATTCGCCAGATCGAAGTATGTGACCGTGATCGGGACGTTCGAGAGCGTTACGCTGTCGGACGTTACGAATTGGTCGTCGTTGGACAGGGTAAACAGAACCGTCGCCGTGCCGAAATTCTCACGGTCGTCATCCGTATACTCCTTGACAACGCTGACATAAATCGTAGCCTTGGCAACGCCGTACTGGAAGATAAGCGCCTGCTCACCAATAAACTGCGGGTCAAACGTGGAGAGCTGCTTTACCTCGCTCAGCGCCGGATGCATAACGATGTTGTCGCTTCGATACGCCGTAAACTTGATGCCCGTCAGGTCAAGCTCCTCGCCCGGCTTATAGGTTTCTTTGTAGCTGCCGGAGACTTCGAGCTTGTAGAAAATCGGTTCTCTGCTCTGCACCGGACCGTTTGTTCCCTGTGTCCAGTTCTTCCAGCTGGAATCCGAAGCGTTCAACAACGCTACAACCGTTCCGTCTTTGAACTCGTCTGCCGTTTTCATGGCGGCCAGCTTGTCCGCGTCCGTGCCGAGCGGATCATCTGTACGGTTCTTGTCCAACTGACTGATGCCCCACGGCTCCGGCAAATTGCCTGTACTTGAATCGAAAACTGTGCATCCTTCGGGACGCGTGGGATTTTCGTAGCTGGTATCGAGGTAGAGAACATTGCCAATGCCTGTGTCAGCGCCGCAGCCTTCGGCATAGTAGTTGTTCTCAATGATGTTATTTTGATTCAGCGAAGCCATGCTGCCAATGATGCCGCCGCAGCTTGCGTTTTCACCGGTTGCTTTCACCGTGCCGTAGAAGGCATTATCTTGAATGATTGACGGATTCCAAGCCTGAAGCTGACTGGGTTCGCCGCCGAAAATGCCGCCGACGCAGTCCGCACCGATGATGGTGCCGCTGACATAGCAGTTCTGAATGATCGCACCCGGCGTGTTCGGCGCAGAAGGCGCATAATAGCCGCCGCCAGCAATGCCGCCAACGTAATTTCCTGTCGCGGTCACGGTGCCAAGGAACGCACAGTTAGTAATGTCATACGATCCCATGCTCTGCCCCTTCTGACCGACGATACCGCCAACATAGCCTATGCCATATACATCCGCATAGCTGACGCAGTTCGAGATCGTGCCGTTAAACAGACCGCCGAAGGAGCCGACGTTTGTTTCTTCACTCGTGCCGATCGTAACGTTTTTTTCTACGGTGCAGTCCCGGATATTGACAATATTTGCACCGGATGCAAAGCCGCCGATAAACCCGGCTTTATCAATGCGGGAGTCTTCTTTGATGGTCACATTGATAATGTCAATCGTATCCGGTGTTCCCGCCTGATAACTGCCTCCAGTACCAAGAGAGTAATCTCCCTCTTCACCATAGTCAACAGCGTAATTACTGACCAAACCGTAATTTTTCAGATGTGGTGCTTTGATTACAAGGTCTTGCACCGTTGCTTCACGGACGTATTTGAACAGCGGCTGATCCGTGTCTTCAGCATATGTCAGCGTATGACCGCCGCCGTTCAAAGTACCGGAGAATGGACACCATTCAACGCCCTTGCTGTTATCGTCACCCTCACCAATCGACACCCACGAAGCATCCAGTGAAATATTATCTACCATGCAGAAGTAGGTATCGGCAAAGTCATAGCCTTCACTGACATAACTACGGAGGGTTTCCAAATCCTTTTGCGTGGCAAGCTCCCAAGGAGATAGCTTTGTACCATCACCTGCAAAATCCACAGTGTTCGGATAACTATTGCCTGCACGATCTACATACACATAAAGCCCCGTATCGCTTAAAGTAACCACATATTGTCGCCCTAAGAAATGAACTTGGACAGAAACAGTATCCCACTCCCGACCGCCATATACAATATCTGTCGGCGGCGTAAAGAATGGTTCGTAGGTTGTTTCAACATAACTGTGTCTGAACCACTGGTAGGAAATTTTTGGATTTTTACTTTCTACCCAATCTGCAAAAGTCACATTGAGTTTGAAAGGGGTTGCAATATCGCCTTTTTGGTAGTAAAAGCCTTCCGTATGCCCTTCAAACAGTATAACTTTATCCTCGTCTGTTGGCAGCGGGGGAATTTCTGTGTCCAGTTCGAGAGACACAACTGGCTTTTCATACACATGCACATGTGCAGTCGCGGAGGATGTACTGCTTTCGCCGTTCGACGCAACGCAATAATAATAGCGGTCGCCAATGGCAGCTGTTGTCACGGACGGGGTATAGCTGCGGCTCGTTTCGCCGTCGATTTTCGTGCCGCCCTCGGTGCTGTCCGTGGTGTTGTAGTACCATTGATAGCTGACTGCGCCGTTGGCATCGGCAAGGACATTCAGCGGTTTCAGATAAATGACATTATCATCTTGAACATATTCCTGTAATTCCGACGTAGGGTTCTCGCGGAACACCGGGGCTGCCTGATCGGCTGCCTTATGGAATGTTACGGTATACTCGCCGTCCACAAAATTATCGCCGTCCCGATGGACGGTGATCTTGACGACTGTATCCGTTCCTGTCAGCGTTACAGTATGCTCTGTGCCGGACGTTACCTCCTGACCGTCCACGGTGATCGTCACGCCGTCCGCTGCGGTGGGCATCAGTGTCGCCGTTTCTGCATCATACGCAACGTAAGCATCCAAGCTGCCTGTTCTGAAGTCGGCATCAGAGCGTACAGCGCCGCTCGTGGTCAAATTGCTCAGCTGAACCTGACGTTTGATGTTGAACGTATAATACTCCGACAGCGGCGTATCATTCGTTTTCAGCAGCTGATAGTCATGCGCGTAAATTCTGATCTGCGAAGCACTCCCAATGTTAAGACTGCCGATATTTTCTGTCCCGAACGGATAGCTGACCGTACTGGCAGTCCACTTCTCGCCATTGGAAGTGGAATCAAAACGCCATCTCATGTTGAAAGCTGCACCATCATATTCGGCGGCTCCGTACAGGCTCTTTGTATCCTCTGGAATGGTAATGGTGTATGCCGTGTCTTTTGGGCTGTAATCCGAGAGAAGGTCGTCGCCGTCCTCGCTCAGCGAAAGCCGCAGCTGGTTGATTTCCGCCTTTTCACTCAGAACATGAAGCAGACATGCGGCGGGTGCGGAGCTGCCGCTTGGGTCTTTGGAATACAGCAGATATTCTCCAGCTTCCGGAATCGTAATGCTGAGCCGTCCAGCGGCGTTTATTTTCCCAGCGCTCGTTTCAGTCGTACTTCCAACTTTTGTGTAATAGACTTCTCTATTTGTAGCTTTTTGTACGATTTTTACCGGGCTTCCCTGTGTGAAATCTGTAGTATACAGCCCGACAGTGAATTTCTGGTTTGCAATCGCGGTAATACAGGCTGTCTTACTATTAACCAAATTTCCAACAGCAGAGGAGGGAAGCATGGCATTAGAGAAAAAGTCGGTCTTTGCGCTCTGAACAACGGTCAGATGCGTAAACTCGTTTATGGTGTATCCGGTATATTTCAGGTCTTTAGAAAATTCCTTGAACATATTTACCATTTTACCTTCAAGGAAATAGAACGTACCTTCAATACCCCAGATTTTTTTGGCCGTTGCTGTGTTTTTTCTGCCAAGTGCAACAGAAAAATCGCTTGCGCCGCCCGGCGCAAGCTGTTCATGGGCGCAGGAAAGCAGATCGTATACCGTCAATATACCATCGCCGTCCTGATCGGAAACCTGCACCTCTTTTACTGCCATGTCACTTCCATCGCGCGCTTTGGCAAAGATGAGTTTTCCGGCATCGTCTTGAACAGAAACGGTCAGATGCGCTGTTACAGTTCCGGGAGAATCAGCTGCGCTTACACTCGGTTGGGAAAAAGTGACGCCCCCCAACACGAGAATAAATGTGAGAATCCCGGCCAAGAGTTTCTTCATCGTTATCCTCCAAAACAAAAAGGGCGGGGAGCGAGACTTTCGTCTCACTCCCCGCCCCCTTACTCCACTCGATTACCTGTTTATTCGATTATCAACTGATAACTTCAGAGCTGTAGAAATATGTGCCAAGGTCAACATAAATCACAGTCCCAGCGGGCAGAGAAGTAATAGCAACATTGCTGAGATAAACGCTGGAGAAAGTCGGGTTTGCCAAGGAAGCGTCAGCAGTCGTATCCGTGCCGATTACAAAACCCATACCGGACAGCCAGTACGTTCCGTCGCCGTTGTCGCCGTAGTCGAACATGAGATTCTGATTGTCAATGTTATGGATATAGCCACCCGGAGCACCGGTCATCGGTGCTGCATCCCAGCCGCCTTGAAGGACACGGTTGGTCGAGAGCGCCGCAGCTGCAACAACGTCCAGTACGGAAATGGTGTTGTACATCGCGTGATCGGTCGGCTCGGAATAGACAGCCTTGCACTCAGCCAAAGAGCGACCGTTCAATGTAGTAAGATTCACCTGCACTGTGCTGTTCGTCGTAAAGAGATCACTGCCGTTTTCCGGCGTCCATGTGTATACATCGTCCTGATTATAGCTGTAGTTGTTGGTGAACTTGACCGTGATCGTGTCGCTCGTGGTGACGTTGGCTGCGAACGCGCTGACGCTCAGTGCGAACATCATGACAAGTGCCAGCAGCAGAGCAGTCAATTTTTTGAAGTTTTTCATCTTGATACGCTCCTTCGTTTTATTTTTTGTCCCATAGTCTGCCAGCTTGGCCGGGACTATCCAAGCTGTCCGCATTTTTGGATTGGAACGTAGGATTGCGGAACCTACGGTGCCCCGATCAGTTCTGATTTTTTCAGTTTGTGACGGGTTGACCTACATATTTACCTTCTGCTTGTCGGGCATCACACCTTCCTTTCAATTCGTTGTCTATGGTTTGCGTCGGAGCATCCGCTCCGTTAGTGCGGGGAAATATGTCCACGGCTTTCGCCGGTAACACCTTGCTGCCCTTTCTCTCCCGGACTGCGCGGGCGAACGCAGCCCAAAGAGAAAGAAAGGAAAAACAGAGATGAAAAACGCAATTTTTTAAGCGGCGTTCCAGCCTGCGCCGTTCCCACTTGCGCAGGCCGGATCACCGTATAGGGGGCGAAAAAAGCTGACCTCCGGCCGGACCGGCGCACGTTGTCTTTGAAAACAAAATGCGCCGATTTCACCATGAAATCAGCGACGTTGGGCTGCCATGCCCGTTGCAACTGGAAATCGCTCGTCGCTGCAAATACACAATCGCGGTTTTTCCGCGAGTAATGAGCAGCGGGGACGGTTCGTTTGTCACACCAGCGGTGGGACAAACGAACCGTTCTCGATGCGGGGGCGCTCAGGTTGAGGACGGTTCCTTCGTCCCAGCAAGCTGTGACAAAGGAACCGTCCCCAACTGGGGCGGTATGATCCCATAAAATTGTGGTTCATATTTTCGTGCCGTCCGGTTAAACTGTCCAAGAGCGGTCGTCGCTGTCGTAAAGTAATTTGCCCCTCGTTAGCAGGTCTGGCTTGGGGCGTGAGCCAGACCGCCGCGTTTTTATGGAGTGAATCGCAGGAGCGCGGGAACCTGCGTTTTCTGCGGCATACTTTTACACCAACCTTCCGGGATCCCGTCCTACGCTCACTCTGACCGCGTCTGCCCGTCTTGGCACGCTCGGCGTTCTGCGTCGTCGCGTACTTCCCCGACCGGACAAGTACAACCTCCCGGTGTGGCTATTCAGTTGTAAGGTTCAGAGTCCGGGCAGCGCCCGGAGAATTTACATAGAAGTTGATTTTACGAAGCGGTGCGAAATGCGCGCCGACTCCCTACAGCCGCTTTTTGTCCCTTGCGGGTTGGGGACAGTTCGCAAAGAAAACTGCGCCCCACCCGCGGGACAAAAAGGAGACATGAAAACTGCCAGTTTGATTCGGCGTCAAAAAAACGCCGATTTCGGAACGAAATCAGCGGCTGTGGGCAGACCTCTGCCCGCTGCAACAGGAAATCGCTCGCCGCTGCAAATACCATGCGCGTAAAAACGCGGTAATACAGTTCTTCTGACTTGCGTTAGGGAGTGATAAAACTCCTGCGCTCACATCCTACCTTCTCACGGGTCTTCCCCGCAATGGCTGGCTTTCGCCCCGGCGAAAAATCGCTTTGGTGTGACCTCACGCGCACAGCACCGTTTCGTGTCGGCCTATGGCCTTCTTCCTGTGCCTATCCTGCCTGAACATCAGGCGTTGCGGAATCGGCATGTATTACGGTATGGTCGATATTCAGTTACACAGTGAATCATTGTCCGTAGGATACCTACGGACGTGAAGGGGTACCCCTTCACGATAACTCTCTGTATTCTGCGCCTATCTTATATCTTCTTTCGCATTTTTTCAAGCTTTTTTTCAAAATCCGTAATCGTTTCTAGCATCTTTTTCCGACGAAATGCAAAATGATTGACATAATATTGACTGATTTGAAAAATATGCTTACCAACTGTGATGGATATACACATCTTTTGTTCTGCAAATCTCAAGGTTGGCTTGTTATCTATTGGCTCATATTTTGTATTCTAACAGTCGCTATTTTTCGTGTCAAGGAAAATGTAAGCTAATAGGGAGCATACTGAACACAAAAAGCATACAAACGGAGAGAGACACATGGACAAAAAGCTGCTGGGCAGAAGAATCAACGCCGCGCGCAAAGATCGCGGCTGGACAAGTGAACACCTGTCAGAAATCTGCAATATCAATGCGACCTACCTCAGACAGATCGAATCCGGCGCGAAAACGCCCAGCCTGCAAATGTTTGTGTCGCTGTGCGAAGCATTGAAGGTTTCTCCGACGTACCTGCTTGCGGACAGTCTGCCGACTGCAGCATCTCAGGACTTGGACGCGCTGCTTACGCTCTGCCGCACGGCAACGCCGACACAGCTCAACATGATAACCGCTATGATCCGAAGCGTGATGGAAGCAACATCGGATTGAATGTACGCATTTTTTCTCATTGAAATATCAGAAACGTCAGGCTGTTTGTTCAGCCTGACGTTTTGCATCTATTACGCATCTTTTGTTCACCATATACATCCCTTTTGATTTCTTTTCTGAGAAACATACGAGGTGTAAAATATTTATGAAGCAGGTGGTGAACATTTTGGATGCAAGAGAGCGAATCCAGCAGTTGATGCAGGAACGAAACTGGACGATTTACCGGCTCGCAAAAGAATCCGGTCTATCGCAGACAACAATCTCCAACATCTTCAAACGCAACAATGAGCCGTCCATCCCAACGCTGAAACGGCTGTGCGGCGCTTTTGGCATAACGATGTCGCAATTCTTTAGAGGAAGCGGTGACTATGGTGATTATGCCGTATCTGAGGAACAGCAGGAGCTCATCAAAGACTGGACGCTGCTCAGCGATACGCAGCGTCAGCTGCTTTCCGGGCTTATCAAAACAATGTTATAGTACATATCCGCACAGCTTGTCTGCGCGGTTCGTGCAGAGCTGTCCGATTGTGAAATTGGGCGGCTTTTGCGCATTTATAAGACATTTTTAGAGCGGAAAGGAGTTTTGCGTATGAGTGCCAATAGTCCCTTAAACAAGGCAATCGCAAAGAACTGTATTGCTTTTTGCAATGCCTTGCGCCGTCTGGAACAGCAGCTTCGCAGCGAGGAGGATTCTGATGGCATCGTAGACGGCATACTGCGGGCAGCGGCGGAGTTCTATGGTGCCAAACGAGCGTCCATCGTAGAAGCGGATTGGGAGCTTGGCGTCGGCATCATCACGCACGAATGGTGTGCGGATGGTGTGGAGCATCAAATGGATATGCTGCAATTTCTGGCAATGGAGATGTTCCCGCGCTGGAGGAAGGCACTCAGTGAAAACAAACCCATTGTCACGACCAATATGCGCGATTTGGAGAATCAGTATCCCGACGAAGCAGACTTCTTTCGCAGCTATGGAGTTGGCGGTATCTTAGCCGCGCCCTTCTCCAAGCGCATCAATCAGGGATTTCTTGTTGTAGACGACCCGACGCTCTACACCGACGATCCGGCATTTCTTTTGCTTGCGTCCTATGCCGCTGTGCTGGAACTGAACGAGATCAAATTACAGCAATCCCTTGTCGCGGCGTCCCGCGCATCCAGACATGACCCGGACAATGTTTATATCAACTGCTTTGGCGGTTTGGAGATCATCGGACCGAACGGGAAGCTGGTGGGCGATGACATCAAAACAGATCAGGGCTTTCTTCTGTTGGCATACCTGATCCTTAACCGCAGGCACACGGCGAGCGTTGACGAGTTATCCCGCATCATTCACCACTTTGGGGATTCAGACGCTCCGTATAAGGTTCTGAGCAACATCGTTTATCGGATTCGCCGCCCGCTGGCGATTATTGGGTTAGATAAGCTCATCGTCGGCAAAAGCGGCACTTTTGTTATCAACCCCGCATACCATATTCATACGGACTTCGACCGCTTTGAGGAAAATTGTCGGAAGTTGGAGCGTACCTCTGACCCCGATATGCGCTGTGCGCTGTACCACAAAGCGGTCGAATTGTATAAGGGGCATCTTCTGCCGAGAATCGAACATGAAATTTGGCATATGCAGCTGGATATGTACTATCAAACACTGTATCTAACGATCACAAAGGGATATGCCCGATATAAGCTGGAACGAAAAAACTACACGGACGCGCTGCATGAGATCAAAAACGCCATGCAGATCGCACCCGGCGACAGCGAACTGAGTATGCTGGCTGTTCTGGCTGCATGGTATCAGGGCGGGCGTGTTCTGGCGCGCCGCTATTATGAAGCAGTAAAGAAATATCTGGACGGTGACCAGATCGCGCAGATCCGCACACAGCTTGGCTTCTGAGCGTGAGGGCGCAGTCGAGGGTGTCCGCGAGGGTGCAGCCGAGGGTGCGCATGAGGGTGCCGACGAGGGTGCGGCAGAGGGCATAGCCGAGGGTAAAATGTAGGGTAAATTGCAGGCTGCGGTCGAGGGCGCAGTTGAGGGCAGTCACCTGTTACCATGTATTTACTGGAACGAGATTCCGGTAATATGGTCAAATGGGTGATTGCAGATGCAGCGACGTATGCGAACCGCCGCTCTCCCGACCATGAAACGGTCATGTGGAGAGCGGCGATTTTCATTTTTGGGTGACAGCGCTATGCTGCCACGACAGGCGTGCGGCTTGCCTGCGACTGCGAAATTCATATTGTATTGGTGCGTCCGGAGCGTTTGTGCTTCGGGCGCTTTTTTGCGCACGTTTGGGAGCATCCCGCGCTGCCGCGGTCCTCCAGTTTGAATTTTGGTTTTTCCAAAATTCAAAGAACGGAGGACAAGACATGGGCTTTCATTATGCTCGTGAAAAACAGAAATTTGACGCGGAATGGGAGCGGCTTTCCGCGTGGTATCAGGCCGAAGGCATGAGCGCTGAGACAATCAAGGAACTGTATAAATACGATTGGGCGGTTTTCTGCCAACAGCGTTCGTTTGAGAACCGAACACAGCCGCTCCCGGAGGAACCGGCAAGCGCGCTGTATCAGAAATTTGCACAGCTCACGACCGTGATGACCGGCACCGATCTTCGCGGCAGATACGATTGGATCGAATCGTTGGATGATGAAGAAATTGCGGGTCGGCTGAAAAAGCTGTCTGTTGACGACCGGGAGCTTTTGACGCAGATCGTCATGGACGGTTTGACAAAGGCAGAGGTCGCCAGACTGCGCGGGGTCACAAGGCAGTCCATCAACGACAAAATCCAGCGTATCAAAAAATTTCTGAAAAAAGTTTAGAGCGGTTCCTTACATTTACCTGTTTTCAGTGCCTACATAGTGAGGGCATCTTTATCAAAGTGCGCTCCCGCGCCAGACCCGGTAACAGCTTCAGCCCGGCGGCGCGTGTGCAGCTTGAAAACAGAATACTCGATCAGACAACGCACCTTCTGCCATTGCCCACCGGCTTTTGCCGAACAGCCCGGCTTCGTCGCCGGGCTGTATGGGCTTGACAGAGGCAGATACTCCCCACCGTCCGTCCGAGCGTGATAGCAACCGTCGCAGGCAAACCGGTGAAAGGCTGCATAAGTAAATTGCAGGCATGATGCGAGTGCCGAAAGCGTAAGGCAGTCTGGATGAGAACACATGAAAAGACACCGCGTAGGCGGCGCTTCGCCGCCTACGCAATGATACAAAAGAGGAAAGAACATGGCATCGAGAGATATGTATAACAGTTCCGGCTGTTTGGACATGACGGCTTTCCTCGCCTTGCGCAACATTGCGCGCGAGGAAAAAAGACGCAGCAAATCAGCCCGGCGCGGCAAGAAACGGCGCAAAAGCCGCAACAAAAAATCGCCCCGCCGCGGATAGCTGGTTTCTGCGGATGCTTTCAGATGGGAGGTCATTTATGCCAAAGTCTGCGACTGCTTTTTCGCTTGATGGATTTGAGATCACGGCAACCTTTGCGGAAAGCCATAATACGGCGGCAGCCAATCATGTAAAACAGATACTTCTGTCCTCATTCGCGGCGAACACGCCGAAACTCCAATCCCTTGGCAACCTTGCAATACCCATTGCGCGGAGATATGATAATGGAGGGGAAACCCAATGAACCTTGAAAACTTCATATTGACGCATGGATTCACGCTCTCAATTTTTATGAATTGAGAAAGGATGGATCGATACAATGGAAAATACTTTTATGGATTTTATGGAAATGATTCGGGTCGATTGCCTGTACCGCGTGTCCACCGACAAACAGGTGGACTACAACGACAAAAGCCAAGCCGACATTCCCATGCAGCGCAGGGAGTGCCATCGCTTCTGTGAAAAAATGGGCTGGACCATTGTTCACGAAGAACAGGAGGATGGCGTATCTGGGCATAAGGTCAGAGCCGAAAACCGGGACAAGCTGCAAATCATCAAAGAGCGCGCCAAGCAGGGAAAATTCGATATTCTGCTTGTGTTCATGTTCGACCGCATCGGGCGCATCGCAGATGAAACGCCCTTTGTGGTGGAATGGTTTGTCAAGAACGGCATCCGGGTCTGGAGTACGCAGGAGGGTGAACAGCGTTTTGATAATCACACGGACAAGCTCACCAACTACATCCGCTTCTGGCAGGCCGACGGCGAAAGTGAAAAAACTTCGATCCGCACGAAAACCGCCCTCGGCCAGCTCGTCGAGGACGGCGGCTTCAAGGGCGGCTTCGCTCCGTATGGGTACGACCTTGTAAAGAGCGGGCGCTTCAACAAGCGCAAGCATGAGGTGTTTGAGCTGGCAGTCAATGCGGACGAAGCATCTGTGGTGCGGATCATTTATGATAAGTATGTGCAGGAGGGCTTCGGCGCACAGCGGATTGCCACATACTTAAATAACCTTGGCTATCGGGCGAGGACGGGCAAGATGTGGCATCATGCTACGGTTCGGGGCATCCTTTGCAACCTGACCTATACCGGCGTGCTTCGCAGCGGCGAAAGCCGCTCCGAAATTTTGCCGCACTTGCAGATCATAGAACCGGAGCTGTTCGATGTCGCACAGCGCATCCGCACGGCTCGTGCCAATGCAATCGAGCAGGAAAATCATGTGCCGCTGAACACACGGGGGCAGTATCTGCTGGCCGGAAATGTGTTCTGCGGGCATTGCGGGTCGCGGCTCTCGCTCACGACGAACGGAAAGGCTTACCCGTGCAAAGATGACCCCAGCCGCATTGTTAAGCGTGTGCGGTACATTTGCTATGGCAAGACCCGCAAGCAGACCGAGTGCGATGGGCAGACCGGCTACACAGCGCACATTCTGAACGACATCATTGATAAAGTGGTGCGGCAGATTTTTGAACGCATGAAGGCTGTCCCCAAAAGCGAAGTGGTGGGCGTTCGTTACCGCGAAAAGATGGAGGAACGAAAGGCGCTGCTTCGCAGCGTAAAAGCCGACTATACGAAAGCCGCCGCAGAGCTGGAAGCCTTGAAATCGGAAGTCGTGAAAGCCATCAAGGGTGAAAGCAGCTTTTCAAAGGAACTGCTTGCTTCGCTGATCTCCGACACGGAAAGAAAGTGTCAGGAACTGCAAGCAGCGCTTGAGCAGGCACAGAGTGAATATGATGCGGGAGAAGCAACGCTTCAATCACTGAACAGTCAATACGACGACATGATCTCTTGGGCTGAAATGTACGACAGCGCCAGTGTGGAATCGAAGAAAATGATCGTGAGCTGCCTGATCCGCAGGGTAGACGTATATCGCGGCTATCGGGTGCATATTGACTTCAACATCGACTTTAAGCAATTCAGCTTGGGACTGGATATTGCTGAAACTGCCGCATAAACGAAAAAACCCGTTTCACAAGGAAACGAGTTTTTCGCTGCTTCTTATAAAGAAGTTGGTGGAGATAAGCGGGATCGAACCGCTGACCTCATGACTGCCAGTCATGCGCTCTCCAAGTAGTGATCTTCTATGCCCCCATTGCGAGAATACGGCGTGTGTACCCCCACAACAAGGAATCTGACGTGTTATGCAACATTCTCTAAACTAATCAAAAACTGCTCGATTGTGATGTTTAGCCTGATTGTAAGTTGGTAATCCCGGAAAACGTCCACGCGGTCAATCATATTTGCAACAATCACTTTTTTCATGGAAATGTTGCAATTATCATAGAGCTGTGCCCATTCCAGAATCTCATCATACTGTTTGGCAATGTGCTCCGCTGCGGCTTGGCTCTTTGCGGCTTCTTCCTCGGCGTGCGCCATTGCACGTCTCAGTTCTGCGCATTTTTCTTCTTGACCACGAATTGCCATATCCAGAATATTTGGTTCAAATGCACTTTCACCAGTAAGAGATTTTACAACTTCGTCTTTCAGTGTTTGCAGATTTTGCTCGGCCTTTTCGTAGTCGCGTTTGACCTTTTGGAAAATGGCTTGCTGCGCGTCATGGTTTCCAGAATAACACGCGCGGATTGCATCTTCACGGCGCATACTGCCGATTCTGGCAAAAATACCATGTAGAATCGTATCAATCATGGCGTCCAGTTTTCTGACTGTATAGCCGGTCTGACCGTCACAGTCGCCATGCGTGCGGCTTTTTGTTTGGCAGGTGTACCGCGTTCTTGTTGGGCCGGAGCCGTCTTTTCGGGGCCGTCCCTTTCCACTGGTGGTCACACAAAGTCGAGCGCCGCAGTGACCACAGAAAATAAAGCCGGACAAAAGTGCGTTACTGCAAGTAGCGACCGGCGTATGCGGCTTGTTCGCATACATATTTGCGCGGGCATCCAGATTTGCTTGCACAACATAGAATGTTTCATCATCAATAATGCGAAGATGCTCTTGCACAGGCGAGCGTGTTGCGCCGCTGCGCATAATGCCGATGTAAAGCGGATTGCGTAGAATTGCTTTAATCGTGGATGGGTGCCAGTTCTTTCCCTCGCGGTTCTTAATGCCGTTCTTTGTTAAGTAGTTTGCGACGCGCTGAGAACCATATCCCTCATAACGTGCCTTTGTAAACATGATTCGTACAACCTCGGCTTCATCCTCACGAATGGCAAGATCATTGACTTCCTGTTTGCGCTTGTTGGTACGCCCGGTTCGGATGTATTTATAGCCGTAAGCCAGACCGCCGCCGGTATAGCACCCCTCGGAGGTCAGAATTGCCATACTGTTTGCTACGCGCTCTGCGGTTTTCCGGCTTTCACCATCTGCCTGCCAGTAGCGGATATAGTTGGTCAGTTTGTCCACATGGCTTTCAAATTTCTGCTCACCCTCAACAGCGCTCCAGATGCGAATGTCGTGCTGTGCAAACCATTCTACAACGAATGGCGTTTCATCGGAGATTCGTCCGATACGGTCAAACATGAATACAAGCAGAATATCAAATTTGTGTTCCAGTGCGTAGCTCTTGATCGTCTGGATTTTGTCACGTTTTTCTGCTCTGACCTTATGGCCGGAAACGCCCTCCTCTTGCAGCTCGCATATCACCGTCCAGCCTTGCTGTTCTGCAAAGTCCCGACAACGGATTCGCTGCATCGGAATATCTGCTTGATTCTGCTCGTTATGGTATAGTTGCTTTCCGGTTGAAACACGGTAAAGGCAAAGGACACGCGTACCGGGGGCAATATAAGATGGAAGATCAATCCGCCATCCAGTTTGTTTGTCGAAGATATAACTTTGGAGATAATTTGTCTGATTCATAGTCAATCCATCCTTTCTGAAATCTGACGAAGATATATGATGAATTGACATATCTGAAATATTCGATTTTCAAGGTGCAATACCGGATATTCCTAACAATATTATCTCATATATCATCATTTTTGTCAAATTTCTCGACACAAACAGTCGCGGAAGATAGGGACTTTAAGAGAATAGATTTCATTTGTCGGCAAAGCTCGTCATCACGCTGCTCTGCACAAATCGCTGTGACCATACAGCCGTTGACATTCAGATAAAGCGTATGGTTTGCCTTATCTACATGAAGAACTTCACACACGTCGGGCTGCAAACAAACCGCCTCCTCACGAATTAGTTTTGATATTTTTCTCATAGGTCGGGCAGACGGCAGCGGCAAACTGCTCCATAGGCGTTGCACCTCCCTCCATGCTCATGGCGGGGCGTTCCATTCTGTGACGTATGGCTAACGCAAGTATCATTGTTCTTTGTATGCGGTCGTCGCACGATCCAGCCATGAATCGCTCTCCATGTAGGTGTTTCTCGCTCCGCGCCGGAACCGGTATCACCTCCCATTCCGCGCATCCCCGCGCACCCATTGGCTCGCACATACAAAAACGTATCTGTTGACCCTATTCAGTTGTAAATCAGACTTTTATCTGCGGTTGATTGTCAACCAGGGAAAACGCAGAACCTTCCGGCGCTGTGCTTTCCCTGACCGGCAATCCGGTGTTTTGGGTTGTTCTGAAGCAGCACGTTCGCAGCGCAGACACACCATGCGCCCCTCCGGGATGATCTCACCGCACATCACGCAGCGCTCCTCAGAAAAATACATCATGGAAATTCTCCTTTGTGGGGGAATGCGTCCCAAGTCGGGACAGATTTAGATTCAGACAGATGCCTGCCTCGTAGACTGGACAGGACATCTGTATAGTCAAGTATCCTGCCGCATAATCATAGACTTGAAACCTTAGTACGCAAGTCTTGCCGTATTACGCCTTAGCGCAAACGTTCAATGGGTATGCGGTGATAGCTTATCCCTGTCGGTCGGCCCATAGTTTTGCTGAGATCAGCGAAATCAGTTCTTTAGCTGTGGGTGGATCTTCAATCCAATACGCACGCAGTTCGTGTCTACGCCCGTTCTGCCAGATATCCTTGGCTGCACGATTCAACGCCCGCGAAACAGCTTCGTTGGTGCGTTTTCCTGTCCGAATCCGAACTTCATTGCAGATTACCTGCATCTTTGGCATATTCGGCTGGTATGCGATTGCAACATCAATCGCATGGCATAAGATGCAATAACAGTCCTTGCCGCGTGTCTCGACGATGGAGTATATAGCGTTCTGAACATCCTTCATGTTATACATTCCTTTCCCGTTCGAGCTGATATAAGCATAATACATTTTTCTGTGCTTTTCAGGTTTTCTGCCAAACTTTGACCCACTTGGACAAACTTTGACGGATTCAAGGTCGAAAGGCAAGAATGCGCAGCAGGTGTTCAGTCTATGGTCTACGATTATTATGCGGCATGAAAAATAGAGGGAATCCATTACCCGGACATGGGTAACGGATTCCCTCTTGTTTGCCTGTGTCCCATTCATATTGAATGTACATTTTGTATGCCGACACGGTTTGATTGCGTCAAGTGATTACATTTTACTGCACCCGATATCCGGCCATAATCAGGCCAACGATCACCTGCCAGAAGTCGGTTTCTTCTGCACAATAATACTGGCAGTCTGGAATCTCGTGAAAGGACACAATGCGGTTTTCTTCATCCAGCCATGCTTCAAATAGACTTAGCATTTACTTGACCTGCTCCATAAGATAAAGGTTCAGCCTTGACTGCATTCGCTCCACCGCAGTATCCAGATCAATATTTCCAGAAACTAGATCGCCCATTTCTTCCAAAAGAATTGACATTGCCTCTTCATCATAAAAATCCATAGTCTCGCACGTTTTTGCCAGATCGACAATCAATTGCACATCATCAAATGTTGTGATTTCGGCATAGGGAACCTCTATATTTTTGAGAACGTCCAGATTATCTTGCAGCAGCGGCGCGTAGACGGGCGTTCCGTCCGCACTGTATTCCATCCATGGATGAAGCAGGAGATACTTGAGAAATTCCCAGCACCCTTCGGGGCAGGAAGTTGTCGCACTCACACCCAATGGCATCATCAGCCTGACATCCATGCCGTTGCTCCCGTCCGGAGTTGGCCATCCCACATAGCCTAATGTCTGACCGCAGCGATAACGGTCAAAGGAAACCTCCAGCGCAGAACTCAGTCCCACATAGCAGCAGATCAGCTCTCCGTCTACAATTCGCTGCGGCACATTTTTGTCAGGGTTGTATCCTCCATCATAGCTCCCGGCCTTCAACGCCGACTGCAAAATCTCACGAAATTCCGGTGTGTCCAGATTGCACTGTGCATGTTCATAGTCAATCACACCACGCAAATATCGCCCACCGATTCTTTTCAGAAAATTTTCCGGATCCATATAGTAGATCATATCCTGCTCCGGCCGCAGGGACTTTTCTATATCCAGATACTCCGTAATCGTCCAGCCAGTATGAAGTTTCTGGGTCTGCTGTGAGCAGCTCAACGCCACTACACCAAACGTAGGAGACAAGAGATATAGTCCTCCATATTCGTGCATCGCTGTCCATGGAATAATGTCTTCTTCGCTGATTTCGCTGTCCGATGCAATCAGTGGATCCAGATCATATAGAAGTCCGGCGGAGATCCACGGAAGCGGAGAAAGCATATCGTTTCTGAAATAGTAGATATCCGCAGCATCACCGGCAAACAGCTTTGTTTGCATGACAGTCTCTGCCTGCTCCCGCGACTGTGTATTTTCGGCATAGTCGTCGATCACGACTGTGTATTTCGTGTTTTCGGCGTTGAAATTATTGACAAGGCTTGCAAGCGTGTCATCACGCAGTCCGATACCGCCCAGCACGAGTGTTGTCTTTCCCTCCGGTGCATCTGGCACATCTAACTCCACATCCGCCTGCGAAGGGGCAGAATTATTCTGCTCTGGTAAATCCTGCGCTGTAGATTCCGGCGTTACAGACTCCTGCGCTGGGGATTCCGGAACTACAGCAGGCAACTCCACCTTTGAAACGCTCTTTTCTCCGCTGCATCCGCTCGCAAGCGCACACAACAAGCAAATGGCAAACAGAATTGAGATTTTTCGCTTCATTGTTCGGTCTCCTTTCTACTGTTCAGAAATGCTCAAAATCAAACTCAAAAGCTTTTGACTTTTTTTCATTTGGAAATTCTCCCTTAGAACACGCTCTGAAATAAGGAGCGCTGCGATGCTTTCAGCGCTCCCCATTCAAAAGGTTGTTTGTGTGATGCGTGGTTATTTGTGTAAAAGTGTACCAGTTAACCTCCTTTCTGCGATAAACTATCGCTATAGTCTGTTTTAAAACTATCACAATAGTCTGCGAATGTCAAGCCATCTTGACAGAAATAGACGAATGTGATAGTCTAAAGACATCTTAAGAACAGGAGACAGAACATGAAACTGTTTGATTCAGAGTGGAAGGTCATGGAGGTTCTCTGGCAGGAAAACGACCGGACGGCGAAGGAAATCTCGCTGCGGCTGGCAGACAGCATTGGCTGGAATAAAAACACGACCTATACGGTCATCAAAAAGTGCATCGATAAGGGTGCGATCGAGCGCCGGGAGCCAAACTTCATCTGCCATGCGACGATCACAAAGCAGCAGGCGCAGAAGGAGGAAGCCGATACGTTGGTTGAAAAGGTATTTGGTGGTTCCGCAGAACTGCTGTTTGCATCTATTCTGAGTGACCGGTCATTATCGAAAGAAGAGCTTGCGCGGCTAAAAGCGCTTGTGGAGGATATTGATGCATGAATGGCGTACAGGCTGCGATTTTTAGTAGCAGCGCGATGATCCTGCTGGTGCTTGCGCTGCGGCTGTTTCTGAAAAAGCATCTGCCGCGCGGGATTTTTCCTGCGCTTTGGTGTCTGTGCGCGCTGCGGTTGCTGCTGCCGGTCGCAATCCCCACGCGCCTGAGCGTCTGGAATCTGCTGCACACACCGGCCGCAGCGCAGGCAAATGGTGTCGTTTCAGACGCGCTGACACCATTTCCGGCTTTCGTGACCAACGGCACCGCAGAATCGGCAGCAGATGCTGCGGGCATCCGCCCGATGCTTCTTGTCTGGCTCGTTTGCGCGATACTTCTCGCGGCATATTTTGCCGTCGGATATGCCTGCATGGTACGTCGGTTTCGCGGAACACGGCTTGCTCCGCAGCCGTCCATTGACGCGCTGCTTAACCGCTTCCACTTTTCGCGCGATCCGCGCATCTGCGTGAGCAGCAGCCGTCGCGCGCCGCTCACCTTCGGCGTTTTTCGTCCGACCGTCCTGCTGCCGGAAGATCTGCCGGTTGGAGACGCACAATTTCAGCTGGTTCTGGCACACGAGCTGGCGCACATCCGGCGGAAGGACTGTCTGCGCAAGCTGCTTTTGACGGTATGCTTATGCCTGTATTGGTGGAATCCGCTGGTCTGGATGATGGTATGGCTTGCAAACCGCGATATGGAGCTTGCGTGTGATGAAGCGGTTCTGCGTGCGCTGGGGTCGGATTGCAGGAAAGCTTACGCGCTGACGCTGCTTGACATGGCGCAGCGAAACCCGAAATCAGCGCCGCTGTGCAGCGGCTTTGCAAGAAGCGGCGCCGAAGAACGGATTCGCGCGATTTTAAGTTTCAAAAGGATTCCGGCATGGGTCGGAATCTGCGTAGCCATTCTATTCGTACTGACGGCAAGTGTCTTTACAACGCAGGCAGTAAGCCCAAGCGCCATCCCAGAAATGGAACCTGCCGTGCAGGAAGAAATTCCGAAAGAAAATGCTGCTGTGAGCGTGCCAGTATCGGAATCACTTCCGACAACGCCGCCTATCATGCCTGAACAGGAAGCTGAATCAGAAATTGAATCGGAAACGCAGACTCGGTCGGAAGTGCCCGCCTATATTTTCCCGCTGGAGGACGCACACGCTGAGGTAACGAATTCCTACGGCTGGCAGGAGAATCCGGTCGTAAAGCAAAAATCCTTACATCCCGGCGCTGATTTTGCGGCAGACTATGGCACGAATGTTCTTGCTGTTGCCAACGGCATCGTTCTGGATTGCAGCTATGACGCTGCATACGGCTATATCCTGACGCTGGAACATGAGAATGGCGTTCAGACGCAATATGCGCATTTGTCAGAATTTCTGGTGAACGCCGGAGCAGAAGTCCGTCAGGGACAGATCATTGCGAAAACCGGCGACTCCGGCTGGACAACTGGCCCGCACCTGCACTTGGGTGTTCTGATTGACGGTGAAGCCGTTGACCCACTGGAAACCCTGAAAAGTGAATAATAAAAGCAGCGCCGAGACGATCAAAAACGTCTCGGCGCTATGTCAATACTTTTTTTATGAAAAACAATCGGGTCTTGCCACGCTTGTAAAACCTGCCGAGCCGGTGATAACAACGCCGTTCGCGCCGCCGCTGCAATGGACAATCAGGAGGTTTCCGTCCGCGTCCCTGCCGCCGACGATGCCAACGTGTACATCTGCCGGGTAAAATACGAGGTCGCCCGGTTGCGCGTCGCTCCATGCAATGTTGGTGCAATAGCTGTGCTGCGTGGCAGCTCCGCCGCCGCGACCGGGGTAGTAGCTGCCGTTCGTCGCGTTGTAGAATGTCCAATCGACGAATCCGCTGCAATCCAGTCCGAACGGGCGCACCGTGCCGGTGGAGCCGCTGCCTGCGGCGGTGACTTCTGTTGGAACGCCCCAGCGGTCATCCCAGCCGAGAGTCAAAGATTTTCCGCCCCAAAAATACGACACGCGCCCGACGAGCTGCACCGCCGTTTCCACGACGGCCTTTCGTTTCGGGTCAAGATCGTCAGGTAGGTTTTCAAGCAGTTCGATTGCGTCCTCCTGCGAAATGGTCAGCGAACCCATCGGAATATTCATGCTGCCGAGATTTTCGAGCAGAATGTCCAGTGCGTCGTTCTGATATTTTGTAAAAGCGTATATCAGGCGCATTTGCTCGGCGGTTTTGGCCGTGATCGTGATGGTCAGCGCAATCTCTGTGTGGCTGTCATCCACATCGTCGTCCGGGTTGCTGTCCGGAACGTCAACGGTTTGCGTTGCCGTCGTGATCTCGCACATATCCCAGAAAACTTGACGCAGCAGCTCCACACGTTCTTCGTCAAGCGTGAAAACGTCAATGCCGTCCTCCGAGCCTGCCGTTTTGGACGCAAACACAGCTACGACTTCGCGCCAATCCGGGGCTTGTCCGACGATCTGAACAGACGCAAAATCTCCGTTTTGCAGGCGCTCCAATTCGGCGTGATATTCACCCTGAATTTCCGCAATGGCTGTCGCCAGTGGAACGGTATCGTCGCTTTCCTGTTCATCTGCGAAAAGAATCCCCAGCGGCGATGCAAGGAACGCGCCCGCGACAATGACGATGGAAAACACGATAAAAAGCGCCGTACCGCCGCCCAAACTGGCAAGGGCGCTTATCAGCTCCTTGACGGCCTTTGCCGCGGCTTCAGCCAGCTTTTTCGCGGCTGCGGCGGCTGCTCTGGTAGCCCGGTTGTTGCTCTTTTGGAGCATTTTTCGCTGTGCATCCTGTGTAGCTGATTTCCGTGCCCGCTTTGCAGCGGTTTTTGATGCAGGTGTTTTTGGCTGCACCTTTGGCGTGCTGATTTGTTCCGTATCTATTGTCCGAATATCAACGCCGCGTCGGGATTTTTCTCTCGGTGCGGCGTTTGGCTTCGGCTTTTCACGGATGGTGGGCGGATGCTCCGCTGGTGGCTGGACAGGCTGCCGCGTGGGTGATGCAGACTTACCGCTGCCAGCCGTGACCGGCTGACGCTTTGGCGTAATCGTGGGTGCATCGGAAGCGGGGTACTGCGGTGGAATCGAGGTAGCCGGTTCGGATGAATAGATCGATTCGATGGATGGATTTTGGGAGCGCTGCGCTTGTTTTTCTGCAAAGGCTTGCCGAGCCTGCGCTTGCGGCGTGGGTGGTAAATCTTGCGCCGGTGTTACCGCCGACCGCTCACGAACAGACTGCTCCTTGCCGCGCATAACTGGGGTCGCTGCGCTGCGTGGTGTCCATGTGTCCGGCTGCTTCACATGATGAACGGCGGATGGTTTTGCTGGCGCGGCTTCGGGTTGCGCCTGATTGTAGGTTTCCGGCGCATCCGGCTCTTCGCGGATCGGCGGCGGTTCTTTCGGCAGCAAATCATCCGCAAGACGGATTTCCGGCTGCTCCGCATGAAGATGATCCCGCGCAGACGGTTTCTCTGCGCGGGATTCCTTTGTTCGCTTGGCATAGGCGCGACGGCCTCGCTCCTGTGGCGCTGGTATCGGTTTGCTCTGTGGCCGTTGCGGTTCTGGTCGGGTGCGTATATCCTCCGTGCGCTGACGCGGTGCATTTTCTGCCGATGGCACGGTCACTGTGGTATGCTGCGGCTGCTCCGACGTGATCGGCGGCGCTGGCGTGGCCGTTTTTGCGGTTTGCTGGACATAGGCACGTCTGGCCTGCTCCTGCGGCGCGGGTGTCGGTTTGCTCTGCGGCGGTGTCGCATCTGGCCGGGTACGCGGTGCGTCTGTTCGTTCTCGCGGCGATTCCGGCGCATGGCGCGGCTGGTCGGACTGCTCCGGCTGCACACCCGCAGAAGAATCCGCTGATTCTTTGCGGGCTGGCTGTTGGATTGCATGGCGCGGTAGCTGAACAGTTTCGTAGACGATTTCGCGGGCAGTCATTTCTACCTGCTCGGTCGCCGTGCGTTCCGCGCTGTCCGAGCTGTCAGGCTGCTTCGCGCTGTCATTCAGTTCTTTTACGAATTTCTGTACCATCTGGCGCTGCACGATGGACACAGCTTGATGTTTTGGCTGCTTGTCTTTCGGGCGGTCGTTTCGCTCTCGAATATCAGGAATTGTAGTCACCTCCATATTCTGTCCCAAGTTGGGACACGATTTGTATTGATACAAATTTTAATCCCACCATGAGATCCATTTTCCGAATGGAAACGTGTCTCGTGGTGGGATTTGTTTTTGCGTCCCAAGTTGGGACAGATTACCGGCTCTCACCGGGCGTGGTTGTCATTAACTTATATAGCTCTGTCTGGCGGGGAATGGTGTTGACGAAAGGCACGATGGAACCACCCATGCGCAGCAGACCGTGACCGGCTTCGGCGTTTGTGATATAGCCGAGCTGCGTATCGGAAATGTGAAGCAGCTTCGACAGCTCTGCGCGGTCGGTTGCCGCCTGATTGAACAGCAGCAGAAATTCGGAGTTGGCGAACATCAGACGCGCCGTTTCGGATTTCAAACATTCTTCTACGTTCTGGCTTGCCGCTGTCAATGCAGCGCCATATTTGCGGAATCTTTTCCATGCGCGATACAGGATTTCGCCGGAGTATTTGTATTTGAAATACAAGTACACTTCGTCGAGGAACACCCAAGTATATTTGCCGCGCTTGCGGTTTTCCATGACGCGGTTCTGAATGGCTTCAAGTGCTACGACCAGAGCGGTCGGGCGGAGCTGTTCACCCATTTCGTACAAATCCAAAACGACGATGCGATTGTTAATGTCTACGTTTGTCGGGTGTGCGAACACGTTTAGACTGCCCTCTGTGATAAGCTCGGCGGCGAGGGCAATTTCTCTGGCTTCGGGGTCGGGCTGCTTTAGCACCTCCGTGCGCCAGTCGGACAGAAGCGGCATAGGCAGCGCACCTTTTGCATGGAAATAGTTCTGGTAGACGCTTGCCGTGCATCGGTCAATGATGGATTTTTGGCTGCCGGTCAGCAGGCCAGCGCCCATTTGCTGCTCCAAGATGCTTGTAATCAGCTCGGATTTCATGGCGATGGGATTTTCGCCGTCCTCATAGCCGTCCTGCAAATCAAGCGGGTTGATATGGTGCTGGCTGTTTGGAGAGATTTCAATTACTTCGCCGCCCAATGCCCGCGCAATGGGCGCGTACTCGCGCTCCGCGTCGATGATGATAATATCGTCGTTGGTAGAGAGCGCGACGTTAGCGATGGTATTTTTCATTGCCACGGATTTACCAGAACCGGACACGCCGAGATAGAACGCATGGGGTGAAATGAGCCGCTTGCGGTCACAAATCAACAGGTTTTTGGAGATAGCATTGACCCCATAGTATAGACCACCGGGGTCTTGAATCTCCTGCGCTCGGAACGGCATGAGAACGGCGCAGCTCTCCGTGGTGAGCGTCCGCAAAGCGTGGATGCGACGCAGGCCATACGGCAAGACGGTGTTCAAGCCGTCCTCCTGCTGGTAGCGGAGAACAGAGAAACCGCAGAGCTTTTCCTGCGCGATGGATTGCAAGGTCTGCGTATCCGCGTCAAGCTGCTCCAAACTGTCCGCGATATGAACGAGCGTCACACAGGCAAACATGAGCCGCTGATCGCGGGCGGTCAGGTCCTCTAGCAAATCTTTTGATTCCGTCCGCATCTGCTCCAAGTCATAGGGAACCGTCGCGGTGAAATTGTTCTGCCGGTTCTGCCTTTGCTGCCAGCGTGTAATGTCCGTTTCCACGCCGAGGATTCTGGACTGCACCTCCCGAACGGCTTCTTCGGTGGGGATAGGCAGAATATCAATGGACAGCAGCAGATTTCGGGAAAAATCAGACAGGTCTTTTATCATTTCGTCGGAGATAAAAGATGCGTAGTCGCGCATAAAAAGCACCCGTCCAAATTTGCCGCCCATTTCAAAATACCCGGCGCGGAATTGCAGTCCGTCCGGGCAGATCAGGTCGCGGAAGTCGATGCCGCGCTTGATGTTCGCGGACAGGTCAAACCGGAAAGACGCTTCTTCGCCAGGTTGGAAGAAGTCATGCAGGAGCCGCAGCCGGTCAGCGCAGGAAATGGCGTAGGCCCCGGAATCCAGCCGCCCAAAGCTGGCAGACAAGTTGGTATCGACGCGGCGGAAATAGGCGCGGGTCTGCTCGATCTTCCGTAAGCCGATTGACAGTGTGATGTACTTTTCCTGCACCAAGTTGTTACTCTCAGCAGCTTTGTCCAGAATGATTTGATTGTATTCCCCACGGTAATAATCCAGACCATCGTTACATTCCGGCATGAGCATCGTGCGCTGAAAGTCAACCGGATTTAATCTTCGGTTAATGATCGTGATTTTCGCGGTCGCATCGGTCG
>OLGE01001332.1_pt1 | contig 25634 bp, 25 predicted proteins | sample 1605151 | NCBI WGS metagenome assembly OLGE01 (sample SAMEA3888912, study PRJEB22519) | human gut metagenome | biome: human gut; feature: human-associated habitat; material: faeces | place: Denmark | collected 2010
TCAGGTTCTAATCGGGGCAACTCGGTGGAGGTTCAAGTCCTCTTATCCGCACCAAACAATGAAAATCCGAACCTTTTCTCGATAGGAGAAAGGTTCGGATTTTTGTTTTATTGGCTCATGGATCGTGCCGGAATTTACGGCTCATGCAAGACTTTCAATGATCTTGGCACATTTTTCGATGCCGATGACCCCGCTGTCCAGCGCAATATGATAGTTGGCGGCATGATGATGCGTTTTTCCATTAGACTTCTCCTTTCTGGTTCAGTTCACGGTAGGTTTTGCAGATCAGATAGCCTGCAATCAGGAAGGTGAGGATATCCGACATGGGCATGGAGTACAGCACGCCGTCCAGCCCGAAGAACCGGGGCAGCAGCAGGGCAAAGCCCACGCCGAACACCACCTCACGCACCATGGACAGGGCGGTGGATTCCGCCGCCTTGCCCATGGCCTGCAAAAAGATGAAGCACGCCTTGTTGACACAGGCCAGAATGATCATGCACAGGTAGATGCGGAAGGACTTCACGGCAAAATCGGTGTAGTAAACGCTCTCGTTGGCGGCACCGAACAGGGCAATCAGCTGACGCGGGAAGCCCTCCACCAGCACCAGTGCAACGGCACCCACTGCGGTCTCTGCCAGCAGCAGTTTCGTGAACAGCTCCTTCACACGGGTGGGCTTTTTGGCGCCCATGTTGAAGCCCACCACGGGGATGCAGCCAGCCGCCATGCCCACCACGATGGAGATGACGATCTGGAAGAACTTCATCACGATGCCCACCACCGCCATGGGGATCTGGGCGTACTGCTCCTGCCCGAACACGGCATCCAGTGCGCCGTATTTGCGGATCATGTTGTTGATGGCTGCCATAGCCGCCACAAGGCTGATCTGGGACAGAAAGCTGGTCATGCCAAGGGTCAGGGTACGGCCGCAGATAGAGCCTTTCAGCCGGTAGTCACCCTTTTCAGGGCGAATGATCTTCATGTGCAGCAGATACCACACTGCCAGCGCTGCCGTGACCAGCTGACCGATGACGGTAGCCACCGCTGCGCCCATCATGCCCCAGCGGAAGCCGAAAATGAAGATGGGGTCCAGAATGATGTTCAGCGCCGCACCCGCAAGGGTGGACACCATGGCAAACTGGGGGCTGCCGTCCGCGCGGATGATGGGGTTCATGGCCTGCCCAAACATATAAAAGGGCACGCCCAGCGTGATATAAAAGAAATACTCCTGGGAGTGGTGGTAGGTCTCGGCGTTGACCGTTCCGCCGAACATGGCAAGAATGGTGTCCGCAAAAACCAGATAGAGTACGGCCAGCACAATGCTGCTGACCAGACACATCACCACCGCATTGCCGACGCTCCGCTTTGCCTTGGGAATCTCGTTCTGCCCAAGGCTGATGCTGACGAAGGCGCAGCAGCCATCACCGATCATGACTGCGATTGCCAGCGCTACCACCGTCAGGGGGAAAACGACCGTATTGGCGGCGTTGCCGTAGGAGCCCAGATAGCTGGCGTTTGCAATAAAGATCTGGTCCACGATGTTGTACAGCGCACCCACCAGCAGCGAAATAATGCACGGGATCGCATACTTCTGCATTAGCTTGCCGATGCGTTCCGTGCCGAGAAACTGATTGGAACTTTCCATGGGATTCACCTTACCTTTCCATTTTGGGGCAAATAAAAACAACGAGCAGCCCTCATGCAACCGGTTTTACGCATGAGTGCTACTCGTTGTACGAAATCATTATAGCCTGCCTGTCTGGAATTTGCAAAGGCAGTTTTGCACAAGAATTGTACTGGGCATTCTGCGCAGATTGCACGAGGAAAACTTTGTGGAAGATGCCCTTTGAAGCCCGCCAACCTACCGTGGTACAATAAAGTAAAGAGTAAAATTACGCTGGAAAGTCTGTTTTTGCAGCCTTTTCATACAAGGGAAAGAGGCAATACCATGTCACGGTTTCAAGCGGGAGCGCTGGTGGTCTACGGAAATCTGGGAGTGCACGAGGTGGAAGGCGTCGGGCTGCGGCGCTTTTGCGATGAGTCCGCCAGAGAGTATTACACCCTCCGGCCCTATTTTTCGGATTCCCACGACCGCAGCTATATCCCCACGGAAAAGGAAGCGGCGTTGCGCCCGGTGACCCCGGCACAGCAGGCAGCAGCCGACCTTGCACGCATCAAAGCGGAGAAGCTGCCCATCCCGGCGGGGGTACAGACAGCGCTGGCAGAACATTATCAGGCGCTGCTCCACACCAATGATTTTTACCAGTACCTGACCCTGTTCAAGGAGCTGGGGCAAAAGCAGACCCAGCAGCAAAGCCGCGGCCGAAAGATCAACGCTATGGATACCTACTTCTACCAGATGGTAGAGCGTGTCCTGCGGGAGGAGCTGGCGGTGGCGTTCGGGGAATCGCAGCAGGAAGCCGGCAGGCGTCTGCTGGAGGTTTTGCGCTAAAGCCGCATGGTGATTTTTACCAACAAATTCAAAGGCTCTTTTTGTATAGAATCGCCTTTGCATTTATTTTTTGCGTTTCTTATAATAAAAACAGGACGCTGCAATGCTATAATTTGCGGCCATAAAACTTCTTTTGGATTGGAGAGAAGAACATGAAACGTGTAAAATCTGCCTGCATCTGCCAGACCCTGCACTTTACGCTGAAGGATGGTCTGGATCACCTTTATGCCGTCAAACAGGTTAAGGAAGAGGTCGAGACTTACAAGAAAAACATGGAGCGCAACCATACAAAGTATAAGATCGTGGAACAGACCGAGCAGCCGGACGGTTCCATCATCGTAAAGATCATCAAACAGTACAACGCTGCGCCTGTTGGCGATTATCTCAACTGATTTCCGCAACGAAAAGACCGCTTCCGTTTAAAAACGGAGGCGGTCTTTTGCGTCCGGCAGATCTACCACTGGTCAAAAGGATCGGGAAACGTTTAAATTATTTTATCATCGTATATTTTAAAATTCGATCCTATACTTTTGGTGCGGATATAAATCGGAGCAACTTTGTAGGAATCAACAAAGAAGGACGGTTTGCTATGTAAAACCTTCGTGAGAGTTTGCCACTTGAAACCCATCAATGCCTTATGATATAATCCCTCCAGCAGAACGCGCTGTGTGTGAACACGTAAGACCAGTTTCTTCACACGCAGGCGTTCTCTTTTTTATTCCAATAAAGTTAGCTTAAACTAATTCGAGGGAGGGCTTTTCATTCGTAATCATTGTTCCACTGTTTTTCTCGGCGTTCTGCTGATGATTCTTTCGGTTTGTTCTTTGTTTGTCGGGGTGCTGGACATCCGGCCTTCTGACCTGTTTACAGGCAGCGTGGAAACATGGGAGATCTTTCTGATCTCCCGCCTGCCGCGTCTGCTTGCCATCCTCTGCACAGGCATCGGCATGAGCGTGGCGGGGCTTATCATGCAGCAGCTCTGCATGAACAAGTTTGTTTCGCCCACCACAGGTGCGACGATCTCTTCTGCGCAGTTTGGCATTCTGCTGGCTTTGCTGTTTGCACCGGGTTCTACCCTGTGGGGACGTGCTGCCTTTTCCTTCGTTTGTGCCGTTCTCGGTACATGGGTCTTTGTCTGGTTCATCCAGCGTATCCAGTTCAAGGACGTTGTCATGGTCCCGCTGGTCGGCATCATGTTTTCCAACATCGTAATGGGCGTTACCAATTATCTTGCCTACAAATATGAGATGACACAGGCTCTTTCCAGCTGGCTGGTCGGTCATTTTTCCACCGTCATTCGTGGGCGGTATGAGCTTGTCTGGCTGACGGTACCGCTGGTGATTCTGGCATTTGTATTTGCCAACCACTTCAATATCGTGGGCATGGGAAAAGACTTTTCTCAGAACCTCGGCGTTCCGTATGATCTGGTGCTGTTTATGGGTCTGACCATTGCTGCCATGATCACGGCATCCGTTGTTGTCGTGGTCGGCTCGATCTCCTACATCGGCCTCATTGTGCCCAATATCGTAGCAATGTTCAAGGGTGACCAGATCCGCGGAACGCTGGTGGATACCGCTCTGTTTGGCGCAGTGTTCGTGCTGGTCTGCGATATGATCGGGCGGGTTGTGATCTATCCCTACGAGCTGCCCATCGAGCTGATCGTTGGCGTTATCGGCAGTATCCTGTTTGTCGGTCTGCTGCTGTATCGGCTTCGGCATGGACGCAAGGCAGTCCGGCTGGGCAAAGCTGCCAAGAAAACCGGAGGTGCAGCATGAAAATGCACAAAAACCATCTGCGCCTGCTGATCCTGCTGCTTCTTGTTCTGCTGGCCTGCGTAGGCTATATGACAGTGGGTGTCCACTTTGATAACCAAAAATTATTTGCCTACGCCATGCGCATCCGCACGCCCAAGCTGATCGCCATGCTCATCACGGCATTTGCCATTGGAAGTGCCTCCATCGTGTTTCAGTCCATCATCAACAACACCATCGTCACGCCCTGCCTGCTGGGCATGGACCAGCTTTATTCGCTGATCCACACGGCGGTGTTCTTTGTGGCGGGTTCGGGCAGCTTTCTGGCGGTCAATGCCAACGCAGCCTTTGCGGTAGACCTTGCCATTATGGGCGCTGTTGCCACCATGATTTACAGCTATCTGTTCCAGAAAACGAACCACAATGTTCTGTACGTCCTGCTCATCGGCACGGTGCTGACCTCGTTCTTTTCCAGCATCCAGACGACCTTGACCCGTGTGATGGACCCCAACGAGTACGACACGCTGCTGACGGATCTGGTCGCCAGCTTTTCCAATGTCAATTCGGCGATTCTGGTGCTGTCCGTTGTGGTTCTTGCGCTGGTCGCCTTTGCCTTCCGGAAAGAGCTTGCGCTGTTGGACGTTCTGACACTGGGCAAAGATCAGGCCATCAATCTGGGCGTAGATTATGACCGCTGTATCCGCCGCCTGCTGCTGGGGGTCACACTGTACATTGCAACAGCCACCGCTATGGTCGGGCCGCTGGCATTTCTGGGGCTTATCATTGCCAACCTTTCCCGGCAGTTCCTGCGCACCTACCGGCACAGCCAGCTCATCACCGGCTCTGTTTTGTTCGGTATGGCTGTTCTGATCGGCGGACAGCTTCTGGTGGAGCGGGTGTTCGTTTACTCGGTTCCGGTCAGTGTGTTCATCACCGTGGGCGGCGGCGTGTATTTCCTGTATCTGCTGCTCACCCAGAGAAAGGCATAACACCATGTTTGTAAAAGAGATCACCAAACGCTACGATGGCAAAGCCGTTGTCGATGGCGTGAGTTTTGAGATTCCGAAAGGCAAAGTCCTTTCCCTCATCGGTCCGAACGGCGCAGGAAAATCCACCGTGATGGGAATGCTGTCCCGCCTGATTGCGCGGGACAGCGGTCTTGTGGATTTTGAGGGGACGGAGATCACGCGCTGGAAAAGCCGGGAGCTGAGCAAGCGGCTCGCCATCCTGACCCAAGCCAACAATGTCCAGATGAAGCTGACTGTCCGGGAACTGGTTGCATTTGGCCGCTTTCCGTATTCCGGCGGGCGGCTGACCCAAGAGGACAACGAGATCATTGACCGTGCCATTGCCTACATGGAACTGGGCGATTTTGAGGAGCAGTTCATCGATGAACTGTCCGGCGGTCAGCGGCAGCGTGCCTATATTGCCATGGTCATTGCGCAGGACACCGAGTATATCCTGCTGGATGAACCGACCAACAATCTGGATATTTACCATGCAACCAACCTTATGCGCATCGTCCGCCGCCTGTGCGATGAGCTGGGCAAAACGGTGATCCTTGTTCTGCACGAGATCAACTATGCTGCGTTTTATTCCGACTACATCTGTGCCTTCGTGGATGGAAAAATCGCAAAATTCGGTACTGTGCAGGAAGTGATCACCAAAGAAAACCTGTCCGATATCTACAAGGTAGACTTTGAGATCATGCAGATCGAAGGCAAGCCTTTGTCGATATATTATTGATTTCAGTACTTTTTAAAAGGAGCATTCTTATGAAGAAAATTTCTCGTCGTTCGTTTTTGACCGCTATGGCCGCTGTGAGTGCGGCGGGTGTTCTTACCGCCTGCGGCGCTTCCTCCTCCACGGCAAGCTCTGTGGCATCCTCTGTGGCTGCATCCAGCGAAACCGCAGCCTCTTCGGAAGCTGCACCGGAATCTGTGACCATCAAGGCGTTCAACGGTGCAAAGGAACTGGTAGATGTGGAAGTGCCCTTTGACCCGCAGCGCATTGCAATCCTCGAACTTGCTTCTCTGGACATTCTGGATGAACTGGGCGTTGGCGACCGTGTGGTCGGCACGGCATCCACCTCTCTGGACTATCTTCAGAGCTATGTCACCAATGACAGTATTGCAAACCTTGGCAACATCAAGGAAGCCGATATGGAAGCTGTCATGGCCTGTGAGCCGGACATTATTTTTATCGGCGGACGACTCTCCAAATCCTATGATGCTCTGTGCGAGATCGCACCCGTTGTTTTCCTTTCGACCGACGCCGAAAAGGGCGTTGTGGAAAGCACCCGTGAAAACGCCATGACCATCGCTTCTATCTTTGGTCTGGAAGACCATGTGGAAGCTTTGATGGCAGATTTTGACAGCCGCATCGACGCCCTGAAAGCCTTTGCAGAGGGCAAGACTGCCATCGTCGGCATGACCACCAGCGGCAGCTTCAATGTTCTGGGCAACGATGGCCGCTGCTCCATCATCGGCAAGGAGATCGGCTTTGAGAACATCGGCGTAGGTGCCAATATCGACACCTCGACCCACGGCAACGAGGCTTCCTTCGAGTTCATTGTGGACAAGAACCCCGACTACATCTTCGCTATGGACCGCGATGCAGCCATTGGCACCGATGGCGCACAGATGGCACAGGAGATCCTGGAAAACGAGCTGGTCAAGAGCACAGATGCTTACAAGAACGGCCACATCGTTTATCTGGCACACCCGAATGTCTGGTACACCGCAGAGGGCGGCATTCAGGCACTGAGCGAAATGCTGAGCGATCTGGAAAACGCACTGCTGTGATTTTTTTCGCAAGTTAAGAAAATAGTGCAACACGAAAACAGCATATTTGCGATATGCAATTCAACGATGTTGCAAACGATCAAAAGTTGGATTGCGATGGCTGCTGCGGTTCCGCAAGCTGGATATGCGCCTGAAAGACCAGCGGCAGGCACTGGTGGATACCTTCATCAATGCGATTTACCTGTATGATGATAAGGTTTTGATAACCTTCAATTATAAAGAAGGAACACAGACCGTCACCTTTGGAGAAGCGACAGAAGTTGCATCCGAGGGAAATGGTTCGGATTTAGATTGCTTTACTGCACCAAAAAAGAAAAGCACGAATTTCCGACAAACGGATCTTCGTGCTTTTTTGTTTTTCTATTTGGATCATATCGCTAATAGCGGCAAATCGTTGCTGAAGGCTCACGCAAAAGTTACGCAATTTTGTGCGCTGGCCCGTGCTGCTGGCAGCGCAGCAAAAATTTGCGCTGTAAGCCCTTTTTCCGTGTCATATCGTTTTGCTCAATCGAAATCGTGCTCTTGCTTGTTGGCTTCGTCCGGTTCGTGATCATCAGGATCATCGCCATCATCATCCGGTGCATCCCATTTTCCGTCATCGTCCGGCTCTGCATCCGCTTCCATTACCTTACCGGTGCAGGCATCCACATCAAACTCGTATTCCACGCCGTTGGCAATGAATTCAAATTCGTATTCGCCGTCCTCTGGATCGTATTTTTGCTCACGGAATTCCGCAGTTTCCAGCCCCAGCTGTGCCAGCACAATTTCCTTGGCCTTTTCCTGCCCGATACAGCCGGATTCGTTCAGCTCATTTTCACCAACCGTCACCGTTTGCGAGGCAATGCCGCAGCTGTGCGCCGAATCGCGCACCTTCTGCGCCAAATCCTCAAGAAAGTCATCGTCCGGATAAACCGAGCCCTCTTTGAGCTTCAACACGATATTCTTGGGGTGGCCGTTCACTGTTTTTTCAAAATATCCGTTTTCGTAAATTTCGCAAACCAGTTGATTCAATGCTGCGCCGCAGTTTTGTCCCTGAAGCTCACCAAGGCCTTCCAGCACAACTTTTCCATCTTCGTTCAGGCCTTTTGCCTCCAAAACCTGCCCCACATCATCATATTCCAGCTCAATTTCAGGATTGACACTCAGCAGCAAAGCACCTGCTGCTTTATTTTCCGGCTGTGAAAGCACCGTGGACGGTGCGCTGCACCCGGCCAGCAGACACAGTGCAAGCGCTACAGCGGCAGCAAAGTTTTTTTCGTTCCTCTTTTTCATCGTGATCTCTCCATTCTCAAGGGCAGTACGGTTTTCGGCACCATCAGGCAGCCTTACGCCGGTTTGCCTTGCATATTTTTCGGTTTTTCTCCGACTATCTATAGATTACGGATAAGGTTTTGCAAAATCGGGGTCGAACGAAATTTTATTTTTGCCGGGTTGGCACTGCAAAGATAAACAGCCGGGTTTCATGCCCTTTGCCGCAGCCAAAATTCATTTTTCAGTCCTGGTCGATATCCGTTTCGTCCTCCTCTGCCTCCTCGCTGCCGGCATCTTTATCCTCCCCATTCAAAATTGCATTTCTGCAATTTCCCTGTATAATGGGAAATAGGAAGAGAAGGTGCTGTGTATGGCTTTACCCGGAACACCCGGACAGAGGATTTCTGATTTGTGCAACGGCAATCATATTTCTCAAAAGCAGCTTGCGGAGAAGATAGGCGTATCTGCTTCCCAGTTGAGCCGCATTGTCAGCGGTGAAACAAAGACGGTCAGCAGCGCTATCCTCATAGGCGTGGCAAAGGAATTTAAGGTGTCCACCGACTACATACTGGGGTTATCCAATATCAGCGTCCGCAAAAGCTATGATATATCTGAATTGGGCTTGTCTGAGGGGGGCAATCAAGGGGCTTGTGACGGGTACTGTGGATGTGCAAATCCTCAACCGGCTGTTGGAACACAAGAATTTCCCGAAACTGATGGACTTGATACGGATTTACTTTCAAGACACCGCAGCAAAGGGTATCATAGCACGAAACCGACTAATCGAGTTGGCAATGGTTTCCCTGTCTGATCTGATGAAAGAACACCTGGAGCATCGAGCAGAAGCAAACGCTGCTTACCATAGACGATGTAGCAAAAATGGTTGCTGGACAGCTTGTCCCGATGGACGAGGAAACAAGCAACCAATTTCGGCGGTTGATGAAGAAAATCATGGAGCAGACAGATAAAGAGATTGAGGTAAAATAATATGGCACAGTCGGAAGTCAAGAAAATAATCAGGCAATTAAAGAAAAATGAAATTACAGTTTTCGATGTTCCAGAGGAATATGAGAATGATATTCAGATTGTAACTTTTGAACGAAAAGCGAGATTGCGCATAACTGGTAAAAAAGGCTTTGATATTATCTCCAATTCCTTTTTTGTTGAAGAAACTTTAATTCGCATTAACATAGATAGCGAAGAACGAAAAAAGGATATTTTTTTATCATTTGATGATTTTGATTCTTACTTTGACTTTTTAAACGGAGATATTTATGAAAATGCTTGCTATACATTTTGTCCTTTTTCGAAAATCTCTATTTCTAAAAGAATTGACGCAAAAAAGTTAATGGCAAGAAAAGCGTTTATCGAAGATACAATAGATGATTATTCATTGTCATTATCGAATAAAGAACAAGAACATTATGAGGAAGGAAAACAAATTCACAAATCATGTCAACAGTGGAACGAAAAATTTAGCAATTGTAATAGCTATGCTGAATTAGTAAAAATCGTGGAGAATTATAAAAAATCTAAGATTTCTTCCATTGTAGATGTCAGCTTTTTCTTCTTTCAATACATTTTTGCAGATGTTGAGAATAAAAAAAGATTCTCTATTATTATGGAATATATGTCCTCCGGTGCTTATCCTGAATGCAAAATGATAAATGCTTTGTGTTCAATATATGATCCTGATGATGTTATGCAATCGTTCAATTATTCTTTAGGAGCAAAGGGAACAATATATAAGCATAAGAAGAAATTAAAAGAGTATATTGATCTCTTGAAAGATGGAGAAATTGATTTTTATTCAGAAGCATTGTTTGACAAGGAAACGCATTACTATTGTGAAAAAACTAAAGGATATCAAAAGGATAATACATATTTTCCAATCACAACAATTTATAGGTATTTTGAAACATTTGATGAGTTTGTTAATTATCGAAATGGGAATTTGACATACTGTGATTTATCAGATGCACTTGAATGTAATGCGGATTTTTCTAAGTATATCGTTGATGAAACAACAAAGCTTCCGATTCATGCAAATATGGATGCCATATATTCTGTAAAGAAATACTATCATAACAGAAAATTTTATGTAACACAAAAGTGGCTCAATAAATCTGGCAGTATACTTAAAGAATATAATCATACATTTAATTATTTTTTTGATTTTGTTGCTTTTCTTAAAGGAAATCTGTCCAATGCAAATTTGCTTTTTTGTGATGGGCTTAACAATTTAGATCAGTGGGATTTTATTGACTTTACAGGCGTAAAAATGAAAAGCAGCTTGTGTGAAAAGTTTGGTTTACAATATGATACTTATACAATTAACTTGAATGTTATAGAATCCTTTGAGTGTATTGAAAAAAACGAATCCGAAACTGCTTTAGTTCTTCAATCTTCGAGAGATTTGGTATCAGAAGTAGCAGGACGAGACTTATCAAATTTCGATTGGGCTTTTGATAACAAATGCCAAAGAGTTCACTATATTTCAGATCTTCATCTTATGCACAGAATACAAAATGCAGGCTGTCGTTCAAAAGAAGATGTTATATATGTGATTCAAAAAATAGTCGATACTATTGCCAATGATGCAGGAAGCTTATTATTGATTGACGGTGATGTAGCATCAGATATTGGAATATTTCAGTTATTTGTAAAGAGGCTTTTCCAAACATTACATCGGAACACACAGGTTGTGTTTACGCTTGGAAATCATGAGTTATGGAGTTTTCCGGGTTTTCAAATAGAACAGATTGTTTCAAAGTATCGAACTATTTTAGAAGAATATGGTATGTATTTACTTCATAACGATCTTCTTTACAAAGAAGATTGCGGTTTGCTTGCTGATCCGAAAATAGGAATACACCTGATTAAATACCATGATTTGTGCAAAATGAATGAACTGCAAATTGCTGACCGCTTGCGAAGTGCAAGATATGTGATTCTCGGCGGATTGGGATTTTCGGGATATAATATGGAATTTAATGCCGATAACGGCATTTATCGAATGACTGTGGATAGAGATACTGAAATAAAAGAATCTAAAATTTTTGAAGATTTGTATAATCGTTTACGTCCTATTCTTGCCAATAAGAACACGATTATTTTAACGCATACACCTAAAAAAGATTGGTGTAGAGAAGCAGATCCTAATAAAAATTATGTTTATGTAAGTGGACATACACATAGGAATTTTTTCCATGATGACGGCGAGTATAGAGTTTATTCAGACAATCAAGTTGGATACCATAGCGAGAACCCTCACTTGAAAACTTTTTTAATTGATAACGATTATGATTGCTTTTCTGATTATGAGGATGGTATATTTGAGGTTACAGGTGAACAGTACAATGACTTCTACCGTGGGAAAAATATATCAATGACTTTCCAGCGAGAAGTAAATGTACTCTATATGTTAAAAAAGAATGGGTATTACTGTTTTATCCACAAATCAAGAAGCGGCAGTCTTACTATCCTTAATGGTGGTGCTATGAAAAAATTGGAAATTCAAGATGTTCAGTATTATTATGATAATATGGACACTATGATTTCTACAATAAAAACGCCGCTTGACAAGTTTACTTCATTCCAAAAACGTGTTGCAGATATGGTGAGAAGAATTGGTGGAGTTGGTACGATTCATGGGAGCATAATTGATATTGATTTTTATAATCATATATATGTGAACCCACTTGACTTATCAATGACAGGATATTGGGCATCCGATATAATTAACAAAATTGTATATCCGTCCATTCCGGCGTTATTGGAGAAGAACTGTCCTACAATATTTGGCGAATATGTTAAACTTCTTAATGGTAATGGCGAAAATCCGTTAGCACCAAAACAACAAACGAATGTTGCAATATTACCACAGACGTATCTTGATACGGATATTTACAAGGCTTCAAGAGAAATAAAGAAAATGCAGAAACTTCATTCAAATATATTAAGCTCTTGGTATGTGCCCTATAAAATAGGAAAACTACAAATACAAGGCTTTTCGGAGCCTATAACATCTAAAAAAATAAAACAGAGCTATCACATTACGCAAAAGGCCGCCCGGTCAAGACCAAGGGCGGCTTTTTTGCGTGGAAAGCTCGGAAGGAGGCAGAAATTTTCTAAAAAATAAGTGCAAAATTTTCAAGCTCATTTTTGTACAAAATTACAGATAGATTGGAGGTTAGCAAGTGGAGGAAAACAAAAATATTCCCACCACCGAAGGCGAGGCGATTACTCCCGAGGCACCTGTCACGGATATTCCCAGCACAGATGCCCCGCCCCCGGATTTGACCGCTGGAGTCCCCCAGCAGGAACAGGCTGGGGCAACGATGACCGAACCCGGTGATGTTGTCGTGTCTTTTGACAAGATCGAAGAGCTGATGGCAGAACGCCGGGCGGCTGCCCGTGATACCGTGGAAAAGGCCGAGCCCGCCGCCCCGGAGGTTGATGCTCCCGCTGTGGAGCCTGTCGATCCCATCCCGGATGCAAAAGCGGCAGAAAAGACCACGGAGGAAAAGCCGCAGGAGGAGGTTGCGGCTGAACAGAAAAAATCCCGCCGTGGCCGTCCCCCGAAAGCTGAAAAAGCGGAGCAGGCAGCGCCCGAGGCTGGAAAAGAGCAGACGGCGGCAAAGCCCCGCAGAGGCCGCCTACCCAAGGCGGATAAGGCGGCCCCCGACGAGGCCCAGCCGCCCAAACCTCGAGACAAAGTGTCCCGAGGTAAAAAAGCCGTTCCCGCCAAGGAGGAGTCTCCCACCCCGGAGTCGGTAGCCGTTAGCGGCAATACCGCCCCGGCTGCTGAGATCCCGGCAGAGCCCAAAGAGCCAGCACCCCCGCCCCGTCCCATTGAGGAGGGCAAAACCGTCTATATCAAGTTGAGCGAGCTCCATCCGTTCCATACTTTCCGGGAACACCCTTTCAAGGTGGTGGACGATGCCGCCATGATGGATCTGGTGGGGACGATCAAGGAACACGGCGTTATGACCCCCGCCACCGTCCGCCCAGAAAAGGACGGGACGGGCTATGAGATCATTGCGGGCCACCGCCGCTGTCGTGGTAGTGAGCTGGCCGGTGTGGAGGAGCTGCCCTGTATCGTCCGGGATATGACCGATGTTGAGGCTGTCCGGGAAATGAAAAACAGCAACAAGCAGCGCGGCGACCCTCTCCCCAGCGAGCTGGCGAAACTTCTTGATTTGGAAGTAGAGGCCATCAAGCACCAAGGCGGGCGGCTGGATGGTGTTGCTCCCGGTGATGTGGGAAAACGCTCTGTTGAGATCGTTGGCGAAGCGCACGATATGAACTACAAAAAGGTCATGCGGTATCTTCGCCTTAATTCCCTTGTCCCGGAGCTGCTGAGTAAGGTGGACGAAAAGGGGCTGGGCTTCATGCCCGCTGTGGAGCTCTCGTACATCAAACCGAAAAACCAGAGGTTGATTGCCGTATCTATTGACGGTGAGCAGTCCTCGCCCTCCCACGCCCAGGCCAAACGGCTCCGGGAACTGGATCAGGCGGGCAAGCTCAACGGCGATGTGATCGACGGTATTCTGAGTGAAAAGAAAAAGGAGGATCGCGGCGTGATTATTTCTATGGCCGAACTGGAAAAGTATTTTGGCAAGGAGGTCACTCCTATCAAGATGAAGGAGCAGATCATGTCCCTGCTGGACGAATGGAAAGAGAAACAGCCGCCCGAGCTGACGAAGCCCGAGAAAAAGGCAGATTTGGAGAAGTAACCTCGAGACACTTTGTCCCGAGGTTTTTTCACGCCCTTTCACAGAGGGCTCTGGTGGTTTATCCCCCGTCGCCGCTCATATCCCGGCGCAGTCGGGAGCTGTCCGTCAAGGGGGCATTGGCCCCGCCGCTTGCGGCGGCTTGCTCTTGACGGGCGGCCCCGGCTGTGCTACTCCCAGCGGCGCAACGGGGGTATATCCTCCAGAGCCGCGCCCTTTCCCATGATTGGGAAAGGGCGGGGGATTGGGCTGAACCTACATTATTAAAATATCGGAGGTATTCAATATGAAACGACCCCTTGCGTATGTTACCGCCGCATGGTACGGCGGCGACAGCGAAAACGCAGAACGGGCGGCGCAGTATTGCCGCGCTGTGTATGAGGCGGGCTTTTCGCCCATCTGTCCCACCCTGTATCTGCCCCTGTTCCTCAATGACGCTGTTCCCGAGGAACATAAAAGCGGCATCGACATGAGCCGTGACCTGCTCCGACGCTCTCATGTGCTGGTGGTGTGCGGCCATACCGTCACCGAGGCCATGAAAAACGACATCGCCGTTGCCCAGCGGCTGGGGATCACAGCGACCACCCTTGAGGGCATTTTGACCGTCAAGGGACAGGGCCGCAGACGAAATGACGATTAAGCTGGGGAGCCTGTTTGATGGGATCGGGGTGTTCCCGCTGGCGGCAGCCCGCTGCGGGATCACCCCGGTATGGGCCAGCGAGATCGAAAAGGCCCCTATCTCCATCACAAAACGGCACTTCCCGGATATGGCCCATTTGGGCGACATCACTCGCATGGACGGCGGGGCCATCCCGCCCGTCCATGTGCTGGCCTTTGGATCGCCGTGTCAAAACCTGTCCCAAATCGGCAACCGGGACGGCTTGGCTGGCGCAAAGTCCAGCCTGTTTTTTCAAGCGATCCGCATTATCAAAGAAATGAGGGATGCAACTGACAATCTATTTCCAGTTATCGCTGTTTGGGAAAACGTCATGGGAGCGTTTTCTTCAAATGACCGGATGGACTTTAGAGCCGTGCTATCCGCTTTCACAGACGCCGAAATTCCAATGCCTGCTTCGGGAAGATGGGCAAATGCCGGAATGGTGCGAGGGGGATGCCCCGATCTCGCATGGCGGCTCCTGGATGCCCAATACTGGGCAAGGCCCCGGCTGGCCCGGCGGCAGCGCGTCTTTCTCGTGGCAGATTTTAGAGGGCGGCGTGCTCCCGAAATACTGTTTAAGCCCCGGCCAATGCACCCACTTCCTCCGTCTGGCGGAGCGTGCCGGGTGCCCGCCCCCGGCGGAGATCGAGGCCCTTTTCTTGAAGCAGGGGGGCGAATACCCATCGTCCGACCCTTTCAAGGATTCCGTATGCGGGGAGCCGCAAAAGGCGGACAGCACACCGCGTTCCGAAACAGCTTTGGATTACCAACTGACCCTTTTCCCACCCTGCTGGCTGGAACAGTAACGCCCTTTGCCTTTTGGTATGAGGACGATCCGGCGGGCGGCTGTGTGCGTTTTCCCACAGAATTGGAGTGTGAGCGGCTGATGGGCTTGCCGGAGGGCTGGACAAAATACGGTGCGGACGGCAACGAGATCAGCGCCGCCAGCCGCTATAAGGCCCTGGGCAACGCTATCGCCTTACCCTGTGCGGAGTACATTATGGCGGGGATCGCGGAAGTGCTGCGCTGAGATACCCCGGACTTCTGGACAAAGTGTCCAGAGGTGGCCGGGCCGGAAAGGAAGTGAGCAAAATTCCCTATGTAAATGTTCCAAACGATTTGTCAAAGGTCAAGACCAAACTGGCCTTTAACCTGACGAAACGCCAGCTTGTGTGCTTCGGGATCGCGGCGGCGGTGGGCATCCCCACCTATCTGCTGGCCCGGAGCACCATCGGCAATACCGGGGCCATGTTCCTGATGATGGCCGTGGCGCTCCCGGCGTTTCTGCTGGCGATGTATGAAAAAGACGGGCTCCCGCTGGAAAAGGTGGTGGGAAACATCATCCGGGCCCGTTTCCTGCGGCCTGGGATCAGGCCCTATCAGACGCAGAATATTTACGCCCCGTTTACCCAGCGGGGCGCTGCGGGAAAGGAGGATGCGATTGAAAACAGCAAAAAACCAAAAGCGCGGCCCCGGAAAGGCCACTAAACGGAAAGCGGCCCTGTCCGCCCAGCAGACGATCCCTTATCTGGTGATGCACCCGGACGGAGTGTGCCAGCTCCCCGGTGGGCTCTATACAAAGACAGTGGAATATGAGGACATCAACTATTCGGTGGCAAGCACCGAGGATCAGACGGCGATTTTCGGCGGCTGGAGTTCGTTCCTCAATTACTTTGACACCTCTTTGCCGTTCCAGCTCTCCTTTATCAACCGCCGCTCCCGTTCCCGGAACAAATACCGGGTGAACATCCCCCAGGCCCAGGATGACTTCAACAGCGTCCGGGCCGAATTTACCGGGATGCTAAAAAACCAGATTGCCCGGTCAAACAACGGGATCGAGCGGTCAAAATATATCACCTTTGGGCTCCCCGCCGATGGGATCGGGGAGGCCCGGCCCCGGCTGGAGCGTGTGGAGGCCGATGTGACAGGCAATCTCAAACGGCTGGGGGTACCTTCGGAGCCCCTGGACGGGCGGTCACGGCTGGCCCTGCTCCACAGCCAGATGCACCCCGGCAGCCGGGAGCCGTTCCGCTTCTCCTGGCAGGACATTCCCAAAACAGGGCTGGGTACCAAAGACTATATCGCCCCGGACAGCTTCGACTTTAGGCAGTCCCGCCTGTTCCGGGTGGGCCAGTATTGGGGCGCGGCGTCCTATTTGCAGATCATGGCTTCGGAGCTCTCCGATAAGCTCCTGGCGGAAATCCTGGAGCTGGACGCAGAGCTGACCGTGACCATGCACATCCAGACGGTGGATCAGCTCAAGGCCATTAAAACGGTAAAAGGCAAGCTGTCCGACATTGGAAAAATGAAGGTGGAGGAACAGCGCAAGGCGGTGCGGGCCGGGTATGATCCCGACATCCTGCCCCCCGACCTCATTACCTTTTCCAAAGACGCGGCGGAGCTGCTGGCCGACCTGCAATCCCGCAACGAGCGGATGTTTCTGCTGACTTTTACGGTGGTGAACATCGCCCCCACCCGCCAGCGGCTGGAAAATGATATTTTCACGGTGGGCGGCATCGCGCAGAAATACAACTGTGCCCTAAAGCGTCTGGACTGGCAGCAGGAGCAGGGCTTTGTGTCCTCCCTGGCCCTGGGCTATAACGAGGTGGAAATCCAGCGGGGCATGACGACCAGCTCCACGGCGATTTTCATTCCCTTTATGACCAGGGAGCTGCGGATGGCGGGGCCGTCCCTCTACTACGGGATGAACGCCCTTTCCCACAATGTCATCATGGCTGACCGCAAAAAGCTGAAATCGGCCAACGGGATGTACCTCGGCTCAACGGGATCGGGCAAGAGCTTCGCCGCCAAGCGGGAGCTGCTCAATGTGTTTCTCGCTACCAATGACCGCATTGTGATTGTTGACCCGATGGGTGAATATGTCCCGCTGGCCCGAAGGCTGGGAGCCCAGGTAATCGAGATTGCCCCGGACAGCCCCAACCACCTAAACCCGATGGACATCCAACTGAATATGAACGGCGGCGAAAGCCCCCTGTCCATGAAGGCGGATTTCCTCTTGTCCCTGTGTGAGCTGATCTTGGGCGGCAAGGAGGGCTTACAGCCCATCGAGCGGACGGTCATTGACCGTTGTGTGCGGCAGGTCTACCGGGAGATGGCGCTGGGGCTGGAAAATGCAAAAACGCCCCTGCTTCAAGATTTGTATGAGGAGCTTCTGAAGCAGCCCGAGCCCGAGGCAAAACGGGTGGCAACGGCGCTGGAGCTCTACTGCACAGGCTCCCTCAACCTGTTCAACCACCATACCAATGTGCAGACCTCAAACCGGGTGGTGTGCATCGTGCTGAAGGGCATGGGTGAAAACCTCCGCAAGATCGCCATGCACATTACCAATGAGTTTGTCACCCAGGCCGTGGACGAAAACTACCGGGCGGGGGTGGCGACTTGGTGCTACTTCGACGAGTTCCATGTTCTGCTCCGTGACCAGTTGACCGCCAGCTACTTTGTGGCCGTCTGGAAAATGCTCCGTAAAAAGGGCTGTGTCCCCAGCGCATTGACGCAAAATGTGAAAGACCTTTTAGCCAGCGCAGAGATCTCAAACATTCTGGATAACACCGATTTTATGATCCTGCTGTCACAGGCACAGAGCGACCGGGCGATTTTGGCGAAGCAGCTCGGCATTTCAGAGCACCAGCTTTCCTACATCACCCACTCCAACGCGGGCGAGGGCCTGTTGTTCTATGGGAATGTGACTATCCCGTTTATTGATCGCTTCCCGCGTGGTGAGATTTACGATCTGCTGACGACCCGCCCGGAGGATATGGCCCATGAGCGAAAAGACGAGTAAGGGCACTTCGGGACAAAGTGTCCCGAAGTCCAAGTTCCGACACAAGAGCCGGCAGGAACAGGCGGCGGAGTCCAAGCTCCGTATGGAAAAGCGGGGTGAAAAGCTGGATAAGGCCCGGGGCAAGCTGGCGAAGCAGAAACCGCCCAAGCGTCCCGGCCCCGTGAAGCGTGCGGGCCGGGCGGCGCTGGGCGGTGTGCATGGCTTTGTGCATGGGAAAATCTATAAGGTGGAGCATGAAAATGTGGGCACCGAGGGCGCTCACCGCTCCGAGCTGGTGGGAGAGTCTGTTCTGCGGCATGGTACGCGCCATGTAAAAAAGGCCATCCGGGAACACCCGGCAAAAGCAGTCCGCAAGGCCGAGGCCAGGCATATCAAGGCTACGGCGGACTATCAGTACCGGGCGGCGGCTCTGGAGCATCCTGAGCTGGACAAGGGGGCCTTTTCCCGGTATCTGCAAAAGCGGCGTATCCAAAAGCAGTATGCGAAACAGGCGCGGGAGGCCGCAAAGCAAGGGGCAAAGGCCGCTGAGAAAACGGCTGTCACCACGGAAAAGCTGGCGGCCCGGACGATGGCTTTCGTCAAGCGGCATCCCGTGGGCGTGGTCATCGGTCTGGCCTGCGCCCTGCTAATCTTCTCCCTCCAGTCCTGTGTTTCCTCGATGGTGACGGTGGGCAACGGTCTGGTGGGCGCGGTTGCGGCCAGCACCTATGCGTCCGAGGACGCGGATATGCTGGGGGCCGAGGCCGCCTATTGTGAGCTGGAGGCTGAACTGCAGGACTACCTCGACAGCTATGAGTCCACCCACGATTACGACGAATACCATTTTGACCTCGATGACATTGAGCACGACCCCTATGTGCTGATCTCCATGATCTCCGCGCTCCACGAGGGGGCGTGGACGGTGGACGAGGTACAGGGTACGCTCCAAAACCTCTTTGACCGCCAGTACATTCTGACCAAGGAGGTGGAGGTTGAGGTGCGGTATCGGACGGAAACCGACACTTGGACGGACGAGGAGGGCAACACCCACACGGACACTTACCAAGTGCCGTATGACTACTACATTTGCTATGTGACGCTGGAAAATTTCAATCTGTCCCATGTGCCGATCTACATGATGTCCGAGGAACAGCTTTCCCGATACGCCCTCTATATGGCCACGCTGGGCAACCGCCCCGACCTGTTCCCGCAGTCCGGCTATGTGCCCAAATACACCAACCCGCCCCCGAAGCACGATGTCCCGGAGGCATATCTGGCCGATGAAACCTTTGCCGCCATTCTGAAGGAGGCCGAGAAGTATTTGGGCTTTCCCTATGTGTGGGGCGGCTCCAATCCCAACACTTCCTTTGACTGCTCCGGCTTCGTCAGCTATGTTTACAATCAATGCGGCTGGGACTTCGGACGGCTGGGAGCCCAGGGGCTCTACAACATTTCCACCCCAACCAACAACCCCAAGCCCGGTGATCTGGTTTTCTTCAAGGGAACCTATGACACACCGGGCGTTTCTCATGTAGGCATCTATGTGGGCGACGGCTGGATGCTCGACTGCGGCGACCCCATCCATTATTCCAATCTCAACACGAGCTATTGGCAGTCCCACTTCTACGCCTACGGCAAACTTTATTGACAAGGAGGATTTTTGAATATGGCAATCAGCAAAAGCGCAAAAATCGAGGCTGAGATCGAAAAGGTCAAGGCCAAGATTGCGGAACAGCAGGCCCGTCTGAAGGAGCTGGAACAGAAAAAGCACGAGGCGGAAAACAGCGAGATCGTGGACATCGTGCGGGGCATGAGCATTTCCCTCACCGATCTGCCGCTGCTGCTCCAGTCCATTCAGAACGGCGGTGGGGCTACTTTGGGACAGAGTGTCCCGAAGTCCGAGGACAAGGAGGACAGCGAATGAAAAGAGGATTTAGGATGCTGATGGCGGCGCTCTGCTCCGTCGTTTTTTTATGCGGCTTTTCCGTCACGGCCTACGCCGGGGGCGGCGACGAGTACATCGAGGAAACCACGCCCCCCGAGCAGACCGGGGGCGTGAACTGGGAGGGGCTTGACCCGGTGGAGCCCGGCGAGGGCTTTTCCGAGGAGGGCTCCCTTGTGACCCGCGATCTGCTCTATGACAAGCACACCAACAAGCAGTTTATCACCCTCCAGACCGGCGGTGGCAGCACTTTCTATATCGTCATCGACTACGACAAGCCGGTGAACGAGGAGGAAGAACAGTATCAGACCTACTTTTTCAGCGTTGTGGACGAGGCCGATCTGCTGGCCGCTATGGAGTCCGCTGGCGTTGAGCTGCCCGCCTGTGTCTGTAAGGAGAAATGCGTGGTGGGTGCGATCAACACCGATTGCCCGGTCTGCTCCGTCAATATGGGCGAGTGTGCGGGCGTGACCCCGGAGTCCGAGCCTGAACCTACCACGGAACCCGAACCCGAGGAGGCCGCGAAAAAGAACGGGGCCGGGCCGCTGATCCTTGTGCTTGTCATCTTCGCCGTTGGCGGCGGGGCCGGGTGGTACTTCAAGATTTACCGCCCCCAGCACCAGCAGGCCGCCGCGCCCGAGGATGACTACGAGGAAGAAATGGACGCTTACAACGATTTTGAGGATGACGGCCCTCCGTGGGACGAGGACGATCCCGAACCCGGAGAGGAGGACGAAGCATGAACTTTACGAAAAGCCCCTATGAGGCCATGATGAAAAAGCCGTCCCACATTCAGACCCCGCCCCCGTCCAAGGCACCCAAGGGCTCCCGCTGTCACGGCTGTCCCTACTGGCGGGGCATCGCCTGTGTGTCCTGTTACCGTGAGCTTTTGGGCAAGCCGGGCGGGAGGTGATGCTGTGGCCCGTGAGCTGACCCGAGAGGAAAAGGGAAAAATCCGTGCGCTGGTGACAAAGTGGTGCGCCAACTACGACCGGGAATACGGCTGCTTACCGCTGGACTGCGAGTGCTATATGCTGGGGAAATGCTGGACGGGGAGCTATTGCCGCTACTTCCGGGATGCCGTTCTGCCCCTTGACCCTGTGCTGGAGGCGGGGCTGACCGCCGAGGGCCCCGCCCCGGAAACCCGGCTCTGCCCGGTCTGCGGCAGCGTCTTTCTCCCGGACGGCAGGACGCGCTACTGCTCCCCGGCCTGTGCCAAGAAAGCCCACCGCCGCCAGCAGCGGGATCACATGAAGAAAAAGCGGGGCTGGTCTGTTGACAATTAGGCCCGAAAAAAGCCCGGTATCTCAAGGTTTTTTGGGGCCGCTTTAGGGGTGGCCCGTATGTTTTTACTGCCCGCCCCTGTTTGGCCCCGATGCTGTCAACATTTTTACGCCCTACTTTGGGACACTTTGTCCCGAAGTAGGGCTATTTTTGAAAGGAGGAACCATGCCGAAGTATTATGAAATCAGCGAGGTGGCGGCAAAGCGGGCAAAGGATATGAACAGCTTTTCCGACTACAAGCCCGGTTCGGCTACAAGCGCCTACCGCCAGATGGTGGATAAGGCGTATGCCATAGCGGAACGCCAGAAGGCCCGTGTCGATCCCATGTACCATGACAAGATCGACGCGCTGGTTGACCGCTACGCCAAAAAGCTGGCCGCCAACCTCAACGAGTCCCATGTCATTGATGGCCGTGTGCCGTCCATTCTGATCGCCGGGGGCGGTAATTTCCCGGTACGCAAAAAGGAAAAGCAGAACGCCGCTCGTGACCGCAATATGGGCGAGTACATGGAAATTGAGAAGCTGCTGGATAAGATCAAGTCTGTGGGTACAGGCGGGATCAGCGCCGACGATGACCTTGCCGTGGAAAAGCTGGAAAAGAAACTGGCGGGGCTGGAGGAGCTGCAAGCCACCATGAAAAGCGTCAATGCCTATTACCGCAAGCACAAGACCTTGGAGGGCTGTCCCGGCCTGTCCGACAAGGATATTGGCAGACTGCAATCCTCTATGGCGAATGACTGGCGCAAAGACCCGGTGCCTTATCCCTCTTTTCTGCTGACAAACAACAACGCCAATATCCGCCGGGTGCGCCAGCGCATTGACGATCTGAAAAACCGCAGCGAGTTTGTGGGTTGGACTTTCCCCGGCGGCGAAGCCAAGATCAACGAGGCCGAGAACCGTCTGCAACTGCTTTTCGATGAAAAGCCCCCGGAGGATCAGCGGCGGGCGCTGAAATCCGAGGGCTTCAAGTGGGCACCCAGCCAAGGTGCGTGGCAGCGGCAGCTCAACCAGAACGCGATCCGGGCGGCGGCCCGTCTGGACTTCCTGCGTCCCGAGGACGGCCAGAGCCCCTACCAGCTCCAGCCCTTTGCCCGGAAAGCGGAAAAGGATATATCACGATAAGGAGGAACGATGGATAAAAACCAAGGCTATGCCATTCTGAAGGCCGTGATGCTGGAAAACGGCAGGGGCTTTGCGCTGGGTGAACACCCCACCGCTCCGTCCCCCTATGTCACATGGGCCTGTTACGATGACAAAAACGGCCAGCGTCAATATGAGTGGGGGCACTACGGAAACGATCTGACCGCTATGGAAAAGGACTTTGCAGACCGGGTGCAGGACTACCAGCGGCTTTTCAAGGTCAAGATCGTGCAGATCGAGGCCCCCGGCCTTTACAAGTATTATTCCACCCAGCGGCCTGTGGACATCGGCACATTCCCGAAGCCGCCCCATAACACCCCGGATGAGATCGTCAACTACGATCAGCGTATCCCCGTGGAGGGCGGCGCGTTTGTGGCGTGGGGCCATCTGACCTACACCAAACCGCTGACGGAAAAACAGGCGTCCGACTATGAGCTCCGTCCCGCACCCAATATTTCCGAGCTGCGGCGGGAAAGCTGCGGCAGGCCCCGACCGATTGCCCAGCAGATGAAGGAGGCCGCTGCTCTGACCGAGGCCAACCGGGGCGATCCTGCCCCCAAGAAAAAAGCCCCCGACCGGGGCGACCGATAGGAGGATCAAAATGGAAGAAAGATATAATCCCATGAAAAGCGCAGAGATCGCCGCCGAGCATAACTACAACATGATCGACGGCGTTCTGAACAACCAGCTTCCGGCTCTGCCCCCGGAACGGGAAAAGAAACTGGATAAGGTGAAAGAGCCGCCCAACAAGCGCCGCAGCCGGGAGCGCGAGGAACGATGACAAAAAAGCGCATCCGCAGTATGCCGATCTATGTATGGGTGCGCCCCGATGAAATGGAGGTTATTCAAGGGCGCATGGCCGAGGCCGGGATCAGCAACCTGAGCGCCTATGTCCGCAAAATGGCGCTCAATGGGTATGTGCTCCATGTTGACCTCTCGGACATCCGGGAGCTGGTGTCCTTACAGCGTCGGTGTGCAAACAACCTCAATCAAGTGGCGATACAGGCCAACACCTACGGAGGTATCTACCCCGAGGAAATTGCCCAGCTTCAGAAAGACTATGCGGCCCTTTGGGAGCCGCTGTCCGATCTGCTCAAAAAACTCTCCGCTGTGACGGAGCTCTGAATGTCCGGGGGATGGCCTTGTGCCGTCCCCCGGTTTTCTCGACTTCAGGACAAAGTGTCCCGAAGTGGGGAAAGCCAAAGGCATCCTTGTTGTCCCATTTTTACGGAGTTATAATGGTATTGTAGAGGATAACAACAACTTTTTAAGGAGGTTTCAAGCTATGCGGTTCGTTCTGAAAATCTTTGCCGCGCCCTTTGTTCTGGCGCTGTCCCTCGCAGTCGGGGTGCTGTCATTCGTCTTTTCGCTGGCATCTTGGGCGTTTAGCATCCTGTCTCTGATCTGCGCCGTGACCGCCCTGTTTGCGTGGTTCGTTGGCGGCGATGCCTTTTGGGGAGTCCGGGGACTGATCATCGCGTTCTGCGTTTCGCCCTTTGGTCTGCCCGCCGTGGCCGAGTGGCTGATCGGCAAGCTGGACGGGCTCAACTACTCCTTGAAGTGCTTTATCACGGACTGATCACTTTGGGACACTTTGTCCCGAAGTAGCGAGGCGGCGGCTGACCACAGCCGCCGCTTTTCTCTTGGAAAGGAGGAATACCCACGGCCACAACCTACCTAAAGGCACACCACATCAGCAAGGGGGAAACCATCGCCCAATCGCTGAAAGACCGTTTTGAATACGGGCAGAACCCGGACAAGACCGAGGGCGGGGAGCTGATCTCCTGCTATGAGTGCGACCACATGACCGCCGATGCGGAGTTCCTGCTCTCCAAGGCAAAATACAAAGCCACCACGGGCCGGGAACAGCGGCGGGACGCGGATGTGCTCTGCTATCAGATCCGCCAGTCATTCAAGCCCGGAGAGATCACCCCCGAGGAGGCAAACCGTGTGGGATATGAGACAGCCATGCGCTGGACGAAGGGCAAACACGCCTTTTTTGTGGCCACCCATACAGACCGCCGCCATATCCACAACCACATTTATTACAATTCAACCGCGCTGGACTGCGCCCACAAATACCGGGATTTTTTCAGATCGGCCAGCGCCCTGCGGCGGGTCTCTGACCGGGTATGCCTTGAAAATGATCTGTCCGTGATTACCAACCCAAAGCTGCACAGCAAGGGGCGTTTCCTCCACTACGGCCAATGGATCGGTGAGCGGCCCCCGTCTGCACAGCAGAGGCTCCGCCTTGCCATCGGTGACGCGCTGGCAAAAAAGCCCGCCGACTTCGAGGCGTTCCTGCGGCTCATGGAGGGGGCCGGGTACGCCGTGAAGCGCGGGCGGGGCGGCGTGATCTCGTTCCTTGTGCCGGGGCAGAAGAAACCCACCCGGCTCCGGGTATCCACCTTGGGTGACGGCTACGATCCCGAGGACATCCGGGCGGTGATTGCCGGAGAACGGCCCGCCCCGGCGATCCCCGACGAGGCCCCGCCGTCCCAGCGGATCAATCTCATAATCGACATTCAAGAGCGGTTGAGCCAAGGCAAGGGCCCGGCCTATGAACGGTGGGCCAAGGTCTACAATCTCAAACAGATGGCCGCCGCCCTGCAATACCTCCGGGAACACGATCTTATGGACTATGCGGCGCTGGCATCCAGCACCGAGGCGACGGTGGATCGGGCTCACAAGCTGGTCGGGGAGCTGCGGGACACGGAGGCCGCCCTTGCCAAAACCTCCGAGCTCATGGGCGCGGTGGTGCAGTACGCAAAGACGCGGCCCGTGTTTGACGGCTACAAGGCGGCCCGGTATTCTAAAAAGTATCTGGCCCAGCATGAGG
>OLGE01001336.1_pt1 | contig 25606 bp, 17 predicted proteins | sample 1605151 | NCBI WGS metagenome assembly OLGE01 (sample SAMEA3888912, study PRJEB22519) | human gut metagenome | biome: human gut; feature: human-associated habitat; material: faeces | place: Denmark | collected 2010
GCAAGACGGAACTCACCACCGCCATGAAGCCCGACACGGAAGGACTCGCCGTGGCATTGGGACTGTCCTACGACGAAACGCTTGCCGAACTCACCGACTTCTACGACGGCTACCATTTCAGCAACAACCCGGAGGACATCTTCAACCCGTTCAGTTTGATGAAAGCCCTCAACGGAAAGAACATCGCCCCCTACTGGTTCGGCTCCGGCACACCAAGCTATCTGATAAAGAGTCTGCAGAAATACCATGTCAATGTGATGGACATAGAGAAGAAAAGCACCGACATCGACGACTTCGATGTGTCGCCGGAACAAATGACATCGGCGCTGCCGCTGCTCTACCAGAGCGGCTACCTCACAATAAAGAGCTACAACCCCATGCTCCGACGTTACACGCTCGGCTATCCAAACAAAGAGGTAAAGATAGGAATGCTGAAGAGCCTTGCACCCAACTACCTCTCGCCCGTATCGGTGGACAACAGCAGTCTGGTGAGCGACTTCATGGAAAAGCTTTACGACAACGACATGAATGCGGCGCTCATACGCCTGAAAGCCTATCTGGCAAGCATCTCAAACCGCCTCTCCAACAAGAACGAACGCGACTTCCAAACCGTGTTCTACCTCATCTTCAACCTGCTGGGGGCTTACGTTCTCGTGGAATCGGACAGCGCAATAGGACGCGCCGACATAGTGATACACATGGCGGACACCATATATATAATAGAGCTGAAATACGACGGCACTGCTGCCGACGCCATAAGGCAGATAGACGAGAAGGTCTATCTCATCCCATACACCGCCGAAGGCAAACGCCTTGTAAAGGTGGGGATAAACTACGACAGCACACAACGCACAATTGGCGACTGGATTATAAAGGAAGAAACGGCAGGGAAATAAGCATTAAGAATCGGGACAAAACGCCAAAACAGGAGTTATCGGGAGTCTGGCTTCGCCGGAAGTCAAAATGAAAATAACGGACAAAAGCATAACCAGTTGAAAGAATATGCTATTGTCCGTTATTTCCCATCCGCCACAGGCGGACTAACTTCTGCTAACTTCAGTTTTGACACAACGCCATTGTCTATAACGCTTTGTCAGCGACAGCCCTCATTGCGCAATGTGCTTTTCGCCGCTCTTTATGTAAATTTCCCCACTCTTTGGAGAGTATATCCGTCTGCCGGAGAGGTCGAAAGTCCGTGTATCGACATTTGGCACATCAGCGACATTGGCAGCTACGCCGGTAGGCAGGTTCTTCGCAAAGTCGTCTCGCGTAAAGATGAGACGGCTGTTTTCATAGCATTCCAGAAGATACCTGATGGATATTCCGCCCGTGGGAAGATCCCAATTAGTGAAATAAAAATCTATGCTGGAGCCAACGCCTTCCACCCAAATCATAGGAACACCTTTCGCGTCCTTGGAACCGAAGACTATACGGTTGCGTTCTTCACCCCAGGCGTTCACCACATCCTTGTATTTCACTTTGTTTAAATCATCCATTGTCATGTCACCCTTTTCCATGTTGAAATCAAGCATCAGCGAAAAATTTTCAGGCGATTCGGGACCTTCCCATACATACACCTTGCCCGACTCCTCGTATATGACCAAGTTTAGGACAGACACCTTTTTCGTCGCATCCTCATCATATTTTCTATAACACAACTTCTTGCATGTTCTGCCAGCAACTATCGTATCGCCACAGACAACAGCAATGGAAGTGCTGGGCGAAAGAACATGAAACTCCTGTCCTATTACAACAGTGGAATAAATCCACATCTTGCCATCTGTAAACATTGGCTTGTACTCCTGTGCACTTGCAGTGAGGCAAATGAATGCAAAAATAATTAACAAAAGCTTTTTCATAATCGTATTATTTTATTATATTTTTTGAATCCACAACTTTTCCATCAACAATAAGAGAAACGACATGCACTCCATTGGGAAACCCAGAGAGATCGGCAATCACAGTTGGTGACTCTACTGACAATTTATGTATAATGCTGTTTCCTAAGACAGAAGACACTGCAACTTTCGCATTTTTTACATTTTCTGCTAATTGAGTGCTGATTGCTACATTATTGCTTGACCTATCCACAGAACAATTAGTAATTGCATTTGGAATTGTAGGGGATGGGGTCACCGTCTTAAAACAAGGAATGTAGTTTTGTTTCATAATACATATTGTAGCAACATCATCCAACTGGAAGGTTGCGTTACGAACATTTCTTTTTATAAGTCGAATCCGTTTTCCATTACTATCTTTACTTGAGAAATAAATTTGGCATCCGTCAAGACCCGTATCTATTACAACACTTTTCTTTCCTAATCCATAGGTAACCGAAACATTTGACATGACTTGAGGCACTGTTGTATAAATTGGCATTTCGGGATCTCCAATAGGACTTATGCCAAATTGAAGCCATCTGTATGCACCGTTTACTTTAGCAGCAATACTGGCAAAAGCATTCTTTGCAGCAGCAACAATTTCACCAAAATGTTTATCGGTTATATTATCAGAAAACAATTTTTCATAAAATTGCGAATCATAACTAAGAGAAGAACCAATATAAGGACCCCTGTTTTCCCAACCATATCTTGAGCACCCAAGATAAGCAACAACTCCGTTATTTGGATTTCTAATAAACGCTTCACTAAGACATGGATCAACGCCATCTATATCAAAAGCATTAGTAAAACATGCCGCTGTAGTAATAATGGAATAATTATTATTCGTTAAATCAGCAGCTGCACTTGATTTATATAGTCTATTGTGCGTTGTTTTCCAATCTTCCAACCCCCAATTGTCATATCCTCCATGTGTAATCATTTCAACAAACGAGTACCCTTGTGATAATTGGGCTTGTAAATTACTAGGGGTAAGATCATAATCTGCACCGCCAACAAAATCTGTATATGTATCATAAAAAGATTTTTTCTCACCATTCCAATAAGGCAATACACTATTGTTGTAAAAAGAATTTCCTTTAAAGACAACATCACTATAATCTGAATTCAACTCTTTTGCGGACTTGAACATAGTAGCACCACTTATCAACATGTTGTTGTTCCATCCTTTTTCCAAAGGATAAAGTTCATAACCAATAATTTTACTTGTAAAAGCATCAACATCCGCACTGGAACGCACAGGTGCTCTTGTTACGAAAATGGAAGGATCAAGACTTACACTATCCGAAACTTCTCCATAAATGCCATTACCATTAGCATCCCACGAAAAGCATTTGTCAAAACAGGCATAATACAAATCTACAGGGATGGTTGAGTCCTTCTCTCCATTCGCACTTGCATAGCATCGTCTCACGGGCACAATAGTATTATCCCCACCAAGCAGTACATATTTCAACCTGTTATTTTCATACTGTTCTTTAAGATACGTTTTTATCGCAAGTGGAACATCCATATTCGGATATTTCCCTGCAATAGTCTCAACAGCAACAATTTCTGTATCTAAGCCCTTCAAATACTTCAAGTTTGCCAAAGCCTGAAAACTACTTACCAGATTTTCAGAAGTAACTATCAGATACTTACTGGTTATGCTCTCAATAGGTTTTATTTCAATATCCAATCCGCTTGTCATGATTTCCGGCTCATTGAAATCATCCGGATTTACAATCTGACTCATTACGATTTCCCGCATATTCTGCCCAATACCTTCATTGTCTAACGACAGCAGCATAGGCGAATCTTCAAAACTTATATTAAGAGTAACATTATTCCTTAAATATAGTTTTTTCCCTTGTACATCATACTCAAAAGGACAAACTAGAAAACGAAAAATCGTATATCCATCAATTGTACTTGTACCGACATAATCCACGGCTTTATTCGGATATACAGACATTTCATACACCGGTAAAGTCTTCGCAGGAACAACACCTTTATAATTTGTAGGTTGAACTACAGGATTTGCCGCAACGACAACATCATCATATATCAACTGTCGCGTAACGGTTTCCGTCACTCCACCATATAATGAACCATTTGGAAAGCCTACGTTTACCGCCACCAAAGGTAGTCCAGGGAGTGATGTATCTTCATCGTAGCCAGCAACAAGTCCATGCGAAGCAACTTCTATTGCACCCACTTCATCCTTAACAAAAGAAAATTGCTGTTTGCTGAAATCCAACTTTACTGTTTTTACATTTCCAGCAACTCCCACTGATAATGACAATAGAGATGTCATAAACATAAAAAAGGCTCTTTTCATAAAAACGATTTTTTAATGTTAAACAATAAACTTATTTAAAAAGATTCTTAGAGCTTTGAGTTTGATGATAAATACACGGATGAATTACTTATTGATCATTGGCAAATTTATATAAATTATTGCAAAGCAACAAATAAAAACATGTTTTTTTATAAAAAACCACTTTTTTATTAGAAACGTTCAATTTGTATAATCACTGCATTCAAAAGAAGCCTTCTTTGAGTCGCAAACAAGGCTTCTTTTGCTCCCAAACAAGGCTTGTTTTTACCGCAAAGAAGCCTTGTTTTCAAGCCGAGGAAAAAGACACTGAATTTCAATGCGTTACAAATGTGTTTCCAGCACCCTCTGCACGCAATCGCGACATGGTGGGAAACGGGCATGAAAAGCGCACGGTGATGCAGGAAATTGTTCTTTTTTTCCTAAAAATATATTGATTTATATAAATTAAGACTTCATTCACAGCTTTTTTTTTGCCCATTAAGATTAATCTTATAATTTTGCATTCAGTTTATAAACATTATAAAAAACAAATTCAGGACATATCGATATGACTTCAAAAAACAAAATGATCGCACGCATTGGCGTGGGTGTAGTGGCTCTGGCACTGCTCGGATGCATAGGCTACCTGGCGTTCAACCTCGACCAGCAGAAAAAGGAAAACAAGGAAATGCAGGCACTTGCCGAACTCGACAAGACGGAAATGGAAAACGAGTATCAGCAGTTTGCCAACCAATATAGCGAAATGAAGACGCAGATAACCAACGACTCGCTCGTGGCGCAGCTCACCGCCGAACAGCTGAAGACGGAGCAACTGCTCAAGGAACTGCGCGACACGAAAAGCAGCGACGCACGCGAAATAGCGCGACTGAAGAAGGAGCTGGCGACGGTGCGCGCCGTCCTGCGCAGCTATGTGATAGAAATAGACTCGCTCAACCGCCTCAACCAGAACCTCACGGCCGAGAACACACGAATAAAAGGACAGTACAACGAAGCCACACGACAGATAGAAGGACTCAACTCGGAGCGTGCCACACTCTCGGAGAAAGTGGCGATAGCGGCGCAGCTCGACGCCACCGGCATAAGCATGCAGCTCAAGAACAAGCGCGGAAAGAACACCGACCGTACAAGCAAATGCAAGACCATACAGGTGAACTTCAACGTGGCAAAGAACGTAACGGCAAAGAACGGGACAAAGACATTCTATGTGCGCATAACATCGCCGTCGGGAACACTCCTCGGCAACGCCGGAAACTTCAACTACGAAAACCGCTCGCTGCCCTGCTCTATGAAGAAAACAGTGGAATACGACGGACAGGAAACTGCCATAAGCATGTTCTGGAACGTGTCGCAGTCGCTTCTTGAAGGAACTTATCATGTGAGCATCTTCGCCGACGGCAACATGATCGGCTCACGCAGCTTTACATTCAAATAAATGAGACACACATTATTAATTATAGCCACAACCTGCTTCGCCCTCGAAGGGCAGGCACAACAGGTGCTGAGTCTTGACAGTTGCCGCGCAATGGCACTACGCAACAACAAGACACTCAGTGCGGCACGCCTGCAACAGGAGGTGGCAAAATACACGGAGAAGGCAGCCAAGACAAAGTATCTGCCGCACATCGACGCCGTAGGAGGCTACGAGCTCACAAGCCGCGAGATTTCGCTCCTGAGCAAACAGCAGAAGGCCGGACTCAACGCCATAGGCACCAACGTGACAGCGGGAATAGAAGGGAAAATCGCCCCGATGATAGGCAACATGGTGCAGCAGGGAGTAATCAGCCCCGACCAGGCATCGAACATAAGCAGCCTGCTCGGAAGCGTGGGCTCGACAATAGGCGAAACGTTCAACCATCTGGGACAAAAGGTGGTGGATGCGTTCCGCACCGACACACGCAACATGTATGCCGTGTCGGTGGCGCTGACACAACCCATCTACATGGGAGGCGCGATAAGCGCAGCAAACCGTATGGCACAGATAAGCGGACAGATGGCCGCCAACAAAATAGAAGCCACGACACAGCAGACACTGCACGACATAGACAAGACCTACTGGCTCGTCGTGTCGCTGAAGCACAAGAGAAACCTCGCCGACAGCTACCTGCAGGTGGTGCAGAAACTCGACGACGACGTGAAGAAGATGATAAACGAAGGAGTGGCTACACGCGCCGACGGACTCAAAGTGGACGTGAGACTCAACGAAGCGGAGATGACACTCACCCAGGCGGAGAACGGACTCGCACTGTCGAAGATGCTCCTGTGCCAGCTCTGCGGCATACCCGTGGAGACGGAAGTGACCCTCGCCGACGAGAACAACGACAACCTCGCCGTCACAGACACCGACACCACTGCCGACAGGCAAGTGGCATGGGACAACCGTCCGGAACTGAAACTCCTGCAGAACACGCTCGACATGAGCAAGCAGTCCACACGGCTCATGCGCGCATCAGGACTGCCACAAGTGGCACTCATAGGCGGATACATGGCGACAAACCCCAACGTGTTCAACGGATTCGAACGCAACCTCTCAGGAGTGTGGAACGTAGGAGTGATGGTGAGAGTGCCCGTATGGAACTGGATGGAGACATCGTATAAAGTGAAGGCAAGCAAAATAGCATCGACAATGGTGAGCCTTGAACTCGACGAAGCCCGCGAAAAAATAGAACTGCAAGTGAGCCAGAGCAAGTTCAAGATGAAAGAAGCACAGAAAAGACTCACCATGGCATGCAAGAACGTGGAAAATGCAGAGGAAAACCTGCGATGCGCCAACGTGGGATTCAAGGAAGGCGTGATGCAGACCACCGACGTGATGGCAGCACAGACCGCATGGATGCAGGCCCTTTCGCAGAAGATTGATGCGGAAATAGATGTGAAACTAAGCTATGTGAACCTGCAAAAGGCTCTCGGCATACTGCAATAAACGTAACATTCCCAACAGGAAATCAAACGGGCGGGTGCATGGAAAGCCTGCTTTCTGATTGCCAAACGCAAGATTAAAAAACAAAGAAACAAAGTAATATGTCTGAAAAAACGCAACATAAGAATATACTTATCACCATCGCCGGAGCAACAGCAGTGCTGGCAGCAGTAGCCATAATAGGCAGCCTGTCGCTCAAGCAGGAGCCGGAAATAATAGAAGGCCAGGTGGAAGTGTCGGAATACAGAGTGTCGAGCAAAGTCCCCGGACGCATACTCGAACTGCGTGTGAAGGAAGGCGACTATGTGAACGCCGGCGACACACTCGCCATAATCGACGCACCCGAAGTGAAAGCCAAGATGACACAGGCACGCTCGGCGGAGAATGCAGCAAGCGCCATGGACGAAATGGCAAACAACGGAGCACGGAAAGAACAGATACGCGCCGCCAACGCACTGCTGCAACAGGCAAAGGCAGGACTCGAAATAGCACAGAAGTCATACAACCGCGTGCAGCGTCTGTTCGACGAAGGAGTGATGTCGGCACAGAAACGCGACGAAGCCTTCGCCAACTACAAAGCACTCGAAGCACAGGTGAAGGCGGCACAAAGCCAGTATGACATGGCAGTGAACGGCGCACGCTGGGAGGAAAAGAAAGCCGCAGCAGCCCAAGTGGACAGGGCAAAGGGCGCAGTGGACGAAGTAAACTCATACATACATGAGACAATGCAGATAGCACAAATGGCAGGAGAGGTGAGCGACATATTCCCCAAAGTGGGCGAACTCGTCGGCACCGGCTCGCCGATAATGTCCATCTCGCTCATGAACGACCTCTGGGGAACATTCAACGTGCGCGAAGACCAGCTCAACGGAATGACCGTCGGCAGCACAATAACAGCTTTCGTGCCGGCATTCAAGAAGGAAGTGCGCATGAAAGTGTATTACATCAAGGACCAGGGAACATACGCCGTGTGGAAAGCGACAAAGTCGAACGGACAGTACGACCTCAAGACTTTCGAAGTGAAAGCACGCCCCATAGACAAAATTGAAGGACTTCGTCCGGGAATGTCGCTCATAATAAAGCAAAACAAGAAGTAAGTGCAGGTGAAAGGCATCATAGAAAGTGTGCTCGGCATAGCACGGCGCGAATGCAAACGACTGCTCGAAAACCGCATTTACATGTTTTGTATGGTGGTTTTCCCGATAGCCGTGACCCTGTTCTTCACCTCACTCATGGGCGAAGGACAGCCCGAAAAAATGCCGATAGGAATCGTCGATCTCGACAATTCCACCACCACCCGACGACTGACACGGATGCTCGACTCGTTCCAATCCACCGAAGTAGTGAAACATTACGCCAACTTCGAGGAGGCACGCAGCGCAATGCAGCGCAACGAAATATACGGATTCGTGCTCTATCCAGAGGGAACCACATCGCAACTGCTCGCCTCACGACAGCCGAAAATATCGTTCTACTACAGTTATGCATCGCTCACTGCGGGCGCACTCGTGTTCCGCGACATGAAGACGGCAGCCACCCTCGGATCGGCAGCAGTGGGAAAATCGGTGATGACAGCAAAGGGTTGCACGCAGGAACAGATAATGGCGTATCTGCAACCCATCGTCATCGACCTGCACATGATAAGCAATCCGTGGGTGAACTACAACATATACCTCAGCACAATGCTCGTGCCCGGATGCCTGCTGCTGTTCATCTTCCTCATAACGGCATACTCGTTCGGAACGGAACTCAAGAACAACACGTCGCGCGAACTCATGCAGCGCGCCCATGGAAATGCTTTTCTGGCAATGACGGGCAAGCTTCTGCCGCAGACCCTCATCTTCCTTGCAGTCATGTTCACATATATGTACTACCTGTTCGGAGTGCTCGACTTCCCCCATCCGGGCGGAATATGGCCCATTATAGTCCTCGGAGTGATTGGAGTGCTGGCCTCGCAGGGGCTCGCCCTGTTCTTCTTCGCCATGATGCCGTCGCTCCGAATGTCGATGAGCATCTGCTCGTTGTGGGGCGTACTGAGCTTCTCGCTCGCGGGTTCGGCTTTTCCTGTCATGGCAATGGACGGCGAATTGCAGATAATCTCGTTCCTTTTCCCACTGAGACACTTCTTCACCATATATCAGGCAAGCGTGTTCAACGGATTCCCGCTGCACGATGTAGCGATAAATCTGGCAGCCCTTGCAGCCTTCGCACTGCTTCCTCTCGTTGTATTGCCGCGTTTGGGCAAGGCTCTCAACGAATATGTTTACCTACAATAATGACGAAATGAACAAACTGTCAAGCATCATATATAGCAGAATCATCGACATCTCGAAAGTGTGTCTGCACGAGTTCCGCATGATATTCAAGGATGAAGGCGTACTTATTTTCGTCGTTCTCGTGCCGCTTCTCTACCCCTTGCTCTACTCATGGATTTACAACAACGAGGTAGTGCATGAAGTTCCGGTGGCTGTCGTGGACAATTCACACAGCGCAATGAGCCGCAAATTTACGAGAGCATACGATGCCACGCCCGATGTTAAGGTGGCCTACCACTGCAACAGCATCGAGGAAGCGAAACGACTCGTTGGCCGTCAGGAGGTGTATGGCATACTCTACTTCCCCACCGACTTCAATACGAAGCTCAACCGCACGCAGCAGTCGCACGTAAGTCTGTACTGCAACATGGGAATAATGCTCACATACAAGGCTCTATACCAGTCGGCAATGGCAGTGGCAAGCGCCCTCAACGCCCAGATTCAGGTGTCGGTGTCGCAAAACTACACCTCGCGCGAAGATGAAATAAGCACCCGTCCGCTCGATTTCGACGAAGTTCCCATATTCAACAACACCGGCGGTTACGGCAACTTCATACTCCCCGGCGTGCTCGTGCTCATATTGCAGCAAGTGCTTCTGCTGGGAATCGGAATGTCGATGGGTACTTCTATGGAAGAAAAGCGGTTGCAACGCATCAGCGGAATGCTTGCCAAGCCGTTCGGACTCGGACGCATAATGATAGGACGCACGCTGGCCCTGTTCGGATTCTTCACACTCATCGGCACATACGTCCTGCTTGCCGTGCCCAAGATGTTCAACTTCGTGCACATCCTGCACGGCTCCGACTTCGCCCTGTTTCTCGTGCCTTACCTGCTGGCGTGCATCTTCTTCGCCTACACCTTCTCGTTCTTCGTAAGGCAGAGAGAGAATGTCATGCTGCTTGTGGTGTTCACATCAGTACCGTTCCTGTTCATGTCGGGCGTGTCATGGCCTAAGAGCAACATACCGGAAGCATGGAGTTACGTGTCGTATCTCATCCCCTCCACGTTCGGAATACAGGGATTCGTGAAGATGAACACCATGGGTGCCGTCTTCTCCGACATCATCCCCGAAGTGAAAGCACTGTGGATTCAGGCCATTATCTACTTCTGCACAGCATGCGCCACAAGCCGCTGGCAGATAAGACAATGCTGTAAATAGAAAACAATCCGTATCACGGAAACATCCGTATAAAAGCGAAAACAACGATGCCAAGAGCCTTTCCTGCGCCATAACACTACGGGAAAAGTTCTTGGCATCGTTGTCTTTCACGCCTTCACCACACCGGAAACCCATACATCCATACACGTTTCCGCCCGAAAGCGGGCTTGGGTAAGAAGCAAAAAAAAGCATTCTTCGATGTGAAGAATGCTCTCTGTTGGGATACTCGGACTCGAACCAAGAATGACAGGACCAGAATCTGTAGTGTTACCATTACACCATATCCCATTGTTATGTCAGCAATCATTTCCTGATTGCGATTGCAAAGTTACTCATTTATTTTAAACCTCCAAAATTTTCAAGTACTTTTTTCAAAAAAAAATTAATAAAATCGCAATTTTAATGTTTTTCAGATTATTAACCGTACCTTTGTAGTATAAAAAGAAACAGAACTAACAAAAAGGAAATCAATAATTTGAATGAAGACAGAAAGTAAATTGGTTGATACAATAACCAAAGGTATTCAAGAGAAAAAAGGACAGGAAATAACCATCGCCGACCTTCGTGGTCTCGACGGAACAATTGCCAATTATTTCGTCATCTGCCAGGGAAATTCGCCGGCACAGATTGAGGCCATAGCCGAATCGGTGAGCGAAACGGTGCGCAAGGAGCTGGGCGAGAAGCCTATCCGTGTCGTGGGTCTGGAGCAGTGCTACTGGGTAGCCATGGATTTCGGCGATGTTCTGGTACACATTTTCGTACCGCAGGCGCGCGAATTCTACGACCTTGACAACCTGTGGGACGACGCAAAGATTACCAACATTCCCAATATTGACTGACAACCATGATCAACAATAACAACCCGAACAACGGAAACGAACAGCCAAAGATGCCTAAATTCAACATGAATTGGATTTACACCATTATAATAATGGTGCTGGCTATTCTGTTCTTCTCCGACGGTGGCAACGCTTTCCTTGGCGAAACGGCCGCAAAGCAGGAAGCAACCTACACCAAATTCAAGATATACGTAGAGAAAGGCTATGCCAAGAAGGTAGTCGTGAACAAGGACAAGGGCGTGCTGCGTATGTATGTCAATCCCAAGAACCTGCGCGACGTGTTCGGCAAGACTGCCAAACAGTTGGGTCCCGACCCATATGTCAGCGTGGCTTACGGTTCGCTTTCCAACATTGACGAATACCTCACCGAAGCGCAGCAGAACCGCAAGATAACCGACTTCAGCTACGAGAACGACGACAGCAGCTTCATATCATCACTGATTTACACCTTCGGTCCGATGCTTCTCTTCGTCGGCGTATGGATATTCCTCATGCGCCGCATGAGCGGTGGCGGCGGCAGTGGCGGCGTGTTCAGCGTAGGCAAGAGCAAAGCCAGAATGTATGAAAAAGGCAACGACCTCGGCATCACCTTCAAGGATGTAGCCGGGCAGTCGGGAGCCAAGCAGGAAGTGCAGGAGATTGTCGATTTCCTTAAGGAGCCGCAGAAATACACCGACCTCGGAGGCAAGATACCAAAGGGCGCACTTCTCGTAGGTCCTCCGGGAACGGGAAAGACCCTTCTCGCCAAAGCCGTGGCTGGCGAGGCCGGCGTGCCGTTCTTTTCAATGAGCGGTTCCGACTTCGTGGAGATGTTCGTGGGCGTAGGCGCAAGCCGTGTACGCGACCTTTTCCGACAGGCCAAGGAGAAAGCGCCGTGCATAATATTCATCGACGAGATTGATGCAGTGGGCCGTGCACGCAGCAAGAACCCAGCAATGGGCGGCAACGACGAGCGCGAGAACACGCTCAACGCCCTTCTTACAGAGATGGACGGTTTCGGAACAAACAGCGGCGTAATAATACTCGCAGCCACAAACCGTGCCGATATGCTCGACAAGGCACTGCTTCGCGCCGGCCGTTTCGACCGACAGATAAACGTGGATCTGCCCGATCTGACCGAGCGCAAGGAGATATTCCAAGTGCATCTGAAACCAGTAAAGATCGACTCGACAGTAGATATAGACTTCCTCTCACGCCAGACGCCCGGATTTTCGGGTGCCGACATCGCCAATGTGTGCAATGAAGCCGCACTCATCGCAGCCCGCCACAACAGCAAGACAGTGGGAAAGCAGGACTTCCTCGACGCTGTCGACCGCATAATCGGCGGACTTGAGAAGAAGACCAAGGTGATGACAGCCGCCGAGAAACGTGCCATAGCCATTCACGAGGCCGGCCACGCCACCATTTCATGGTTCTGCGAGCACGCCAACCCGCTCGTGAAAGTGAGCATTGTGCCGCGCGGCAGAGCGTTGGGAGCAGCCTGGTATCTGCCCGAAGAGCGACAGATAACAACCAAGGAGCAGATGCTCGACGAAATGTGCGCACTCCTCGGAGGACGCGCCGCCGAAGAACTCTTCACCGGACACATCTCCACCGGAGCCATGAACGACCTCGAACGTGCCACAAAGAGCGCATTCGGCATGGTGGCATACGCAGGAATGAGCGACCGTCTGCCCAACATCTGCTACTACAACAACCAGGAATACCAGTTCCAGAGGCCCTACTCGGAGACAACCGCCAAGATTGTCGATGACGAAGTGCTCAAAATGATAAACGACCAGTATGCCCGTGCCAAGAACATCCTGAAGGAACACGCCGAGGGACACAACGCCCTTGCCGAGCTTCTGCTTTCGCGCGAGGTGATTTTCGCCGAGGATGTGGAGAAGATTTTCGGCAAGCGTCCGTGGGTAAGCCGCTCGGAAGAGATAATGGAGGACAACGCCCCACGCCTCGAAGACATGCCCGAAGCCGTAAAGGCGGCACAGGCCGAGCATGAGAAGGCACTCGCCGACAAGCGCGACAAAGAGCAGAACGGCACAGCAGACAGCGGCGACGGCACCACCGGCGACACCGATGCAGAACAGACACAACAGCAATAAAAACAGAGAACGACATGAGTGAAAAAATGAAAAACCTCATCACGCGCAGCATAACAGGCGTGATTTTCGTGGCAATAGTGGTGACCTGCTTCCTCCGCCCCGAAGCAATGATTCTTGTCTTCGCGCTCGTCACGGGACTCACCGTATGGGAATACACCGGACTTATCGACGCGCACACCGACGGATCAGTAAACCGTTTCATCACCACCGCCGCCGGCGTCTATCTGTTTTTCGCCATGGCAGGCTATTGCAGCGGCATCACTCCGCCGGCAGTATTCATCCCCTATCTGCTCACAGTGGTCTATCTCTTCATCAGCGAACTCTATCTTGCCGCACCCAACCCCATAAACAACTGGGCCTACACCATGCTCTCGCAGATGTACATAGCACTTCCCTTCTCCATGCTCAATGTCCTTGCGTTCCGCACCGACACCGACGGCAACACGCTTTTCACGCCGCTCCTGCCCCTGAGCGTGTTCGTGTTCCTGTGGATTAACGACACGGGAGCCTACCTCAGCGGTTCGCTCTTCGGCAAGCACAAGCTGTTTCCGCGCGTCAGTCCGGGCAAGAGTTGGGAAGGAAGCATAGGCGGCGGACTCCTCGTCGTGGCTGTTGCCGCCCTCATGGGATGGCTCGAAACAAGCGGCACGGTGGTGATGGACAATGTCTATTTCAGCATCCCCGAATGGATGGGACTCGGACTCATCGTGGTGTTCTTCGGCACATGGGGCGACCTTGTAGAGTCGCTCTTCAAGCGTACACTCGGCATCAAGGACAGCGGCAACATACTCCCCGGACACGGCGGTATGCTCGACCGCTTCGACTCGTCGCTCATGGCACTGCCGGCAGCGGTGATATATGTCTATACGCTCACGTTCTTCGCATAACAGACCCGTACTCCATGAACCGGAGGAAACAAACATAAAGAGACAACCGACTGCCTTTAGGCTTATTGCCAGGCAGTCGGTTGTCTCTTTTTTATCCCAAATCGGTCATTAGATTTTCACTCAGCTTCGTCTTGGTTTCGAGCAGATTGCAACGTTCGTGTTGAAGCCATAGCGGGCTATGGCGAAACGCGGACGGCGGCAAGATGACGAAACAAAGGCGGAGAAGAGGGGAAAAGAAAGACATATTCTCTTATAACACGCCTGTTTCGGTCTAATGACCGATTTGGGTTTATTGCTGTCCGGCAAAACTTTCAGCTACGGGTTCCGCGAAGCGGGACCTCTATGCGAAACCCACTGCAACTTTCTCTATTTTTTTGCCGGACAGCAATAATTCAGAATTATGAATTGCATAATAGGAGGTCGAGCGTCCCGCTCGACAACACTGAACAAGCAGGTTGAAAGGTTCGGTATCGGGTTTGTATGATGATGCGGTGCGATATTGTAATGCGTTGCAGTTCTATGTGATTGTGGGTCTGGGCGATGTTGTCGAGCAGGACGCTCGACCTCCTATCTGCCAATTCATAACTGGTTTTGCGACAAACCGGTCTGTCACTCAAAGCATACGTCTTAACTCCTGTATTCTTAACTCCTGCCTCCGCAAAACATTTGGCTTAACTTCTTAACTCCTGACTCCTTAACTCCTCAATCAAACACTCCTTAACTCCTACACTGAGTTTCCCTCTTTTGAAAACAAGGCTTCTTTGCAGTGCAAACAAGGCTTCGTTGCATCATAAACAAGGCTTCGTTGCAGTGCAAAGAAGCCTTGTTTGAAAACCAGTATGTTTCCATCCCCAACACGACGAAGTAACGGCTGCATACGCACGACACTTTGACATGCAAAAGAGACATAATGTCAGAAAGTAAAGCGTTGGTATGTTAGTTGCATTATAGCAGGTGAAGCGACAATGAAACGCTTCGCAAACATATCAAGAAACAAAAAATTTAAAACAATATTGGAGGACAAAATTATGGCAAACAAGAATGGATGGTTACCCGAAGTGTTCAACGACTTCTTCTACACCGACTATATGCCGCGTACAAGCGCAACAGCACCCGCAATCAACGTGAAGGAAACAGCAGCAAGCTACATCGTGGAAATGGCTGCTCCGGGAATGCGCAAGGAAGACTTCACCGTACACATCAACGACGACGGCGACCTCACAATAAAGATGGAGAACAAGCACGAGAATGCAGGCGAGGCTGAAAAGGCACACTATCTGCGCCGCGAGTTCGCCTACTCTAAATACGAACAGACACTGATCCTGCCCGATGATGTCGATCGCAACAAGATTGCGGCTTCAGTAGCCGACGGCGTTCTCACCGTGACACTGCCTAAAATCACCCGCGAAGAGCACAAGGTGAGCCGTCAGATAGAAATAGGATAAGGACGCTCCATGCGCCCCACCGCAAGAACCGACAACAGGCAAAGCCGTAAAAGGGAAAAAGAAGAGAGTAAGGATAAGGTAATAAAAAGATAATAGGTTTTCATTATATTTGTGTGATTGTAATGTAAATCCCCGGACACTGATAGAAGTGTCCGGGGATTTTTTCATTCCGGAAAGCCGTTGCTGGCGGCTCAACCCAAATCGGGCATTAGATTTTCACTCAGCTTCGTCTTTGTTTCTAGCAGATTGCAACGTTCGTGTTGAAGCCATAGCGGGCTATGGCGAAACGCGGACGGCGGCAAGATGACGAAACAAAGGCGGAGAAGAGTGGAAAAGAAAGACAGATTCTTTTACAACACGCCTGTTTCGGTCTAATGACCGATTTGGGTTCAATAAAGGTAGAACATACGCTCCATCATCTGCCACTTCTCGTCGGATGTGGCACCGGCGGCACACTGTTGGAACATGGCGACGTGACGCTCCCACTCCTCCTGGCGCGGAAGCGTGGCAAGACGAGCCATTGCCTTGTCCCAATCGAAGTCCTGCGGAGCATCGACAATCATCACAAGTCGGTTGCCAAGGATGTATATCTCCATCTCAAGGATGCCCACCTGGCGTATGCCATCCTTTATCTCGTCCCAGAAATGCTCCTTGTCGTGAGCCTCACGGTAGCGGCGTATCAGGTCGTCATCGTCCTTCAAGTCCATTGTCTGCACATAGCGTTTCGTAGGAACGCCATACTGCTTGCTGTTGAATCCTTCTGTCATAATAATGTTTTTTTGTTGGTTGTTTAACACTGTACCCATGAAACCAAGAAAGCCTGAACCACACTGTCGGCGCGATTCAGGCTTTGTTCAGGGTTTTATCGAGTCCTCAGCAATGCCTGCTTCGGAACATATCGTTGTTTACAGATTTGCAAGTTCTATCACTTTATCAACGGCGGCAGAGAGTCCGTCCACGTTCTTTCCGCCCGCCTGAGCGAAGTGTGGCTGTCCGCCGCCGCCTCCCTGGATGAGCTTTGCAGCCTCACGCACCATCTGTCCGGCATTGAGCTGATGATCCTTCACAAGGTCGTCGCTCAGCGCAACGTTGAGCATCGGCTTATCGTGAGACACTGTTCCCACCACGGCGAGCATGTTCTCGGCAACGCTCTGGCGCAGCTTGAACATCAAGTCCTTGGCTGCTGCCGGTTCCATGGGCAGTACGGCAGAAATCACTTTCACACCGTTCACCTCGCGTGCTCTGCTTATCAGCTCCGTCTTGGTGCGCTCCACGGCCTGTGCCTGGAACTGTTCTATCGACTTCTTCATGGCATCATGCTCCTCAATGTACTTGCCGATGACGCCCTGCAGGTCCTTGGCGTTGTTGAAGAGTGCGCGTATTGCCTTGAGAGCGTCCTCAATGTTGTACATGAGTTCCTCGCATTCTCTGCCGGTCTTTGCCTCGATACGGCGGATTCCGGCGGCTACGCTGCTCTCCGAAATAATCTTGAACATTCCGATACGACCCGTAGATTGCGCATGGATACCACCACAGAACTCGCAGCTCGGACCGAAGCGTACGACACGAACCTTATCGCCATACTTCTCGCCGAAGAGCGCGATGGCGCCGAGTTTCTTAGCCTCCTCAAACGGAGTATCACGGTGTTCGTCAAGCGGCAGGTCCTGACGGATGAAGTCATTCACCATGCGTTCCACCTTACGGAGGTCTTCATCGCTCACTTTCTGGAAATGCGAGAAGTCGAAACGCAGTGTCGTCGGCGACACGAACGAACCCTTCTGCTCCACATGGTCGCCCAGGACCTGCTTCAAAGCATAGTCGAGCAAGTGTGTGGCGGTGTGGTTTGCGGCAGAACCGGCACGCTTATCGGTATCGACACAAGCCATGAAGTCGGCTTCAGGATGCTTCGGCAGAGCCTTAACGATGTGTACCGACTGTCCGTTTTCGCGCTTTGTATCAGTGATTTCTATTGTCTCTTCCTCGTTCACGAGTACGCCCTGGTCGCCCACCTGACCACCCATTTCGCCATAGAAAGGAGTGTTGTCGAGCACAAGCTCGTAGTAAGTGTTCTTCTTCTGGGTCACCTTACGGTAGCGCAGGATGCGGCATTCGTATTCAGTGTAGTCGTAACCCACAAACTGCTGTTCGCCCTCTCGCAGGCTTACCCAGTCGCTGTTCTCCACAGCGGCAGCGTTGCGAGCGCGCTCTTTCTGCTTCTGCATCTCGGCGTTGAACTCGTCCTCATCAACAGTGAAGCCATTTTCGCGGCAGATAAGCTCTGTCAAATCGAGCGGGAAACCGTATGTGTCGAACAGGCGGAAGGCCTGTACGCCGTCAAGCCGAGTCTTGCCCTGCTTCTTAAGCTCGTCCATTGCGGCAGAAAGCAGGTTGATACCCTTCTCCAGTGTGCGCAGGAACGAGTCCTCCTCTTCCTTTATTACATGCAGGATGAGGTCGTGCTGTGCCTTGAGTTCGGGGAAAGCCTCACCCATTTCGCTTGTCAGTACGGGAATGAGCTTGTAGATGAACGCCTCTTTCTGACCCAAGAATGTATAGGCATAACGCACTGCACGGCGCAGGATGCGGCGTATAACGTAGCCGGCCTTGGCGTTGCTTGGCAGCTGACCGTCGGCTATTGAGAACGCAACGGCACGCAGATGGTCGGCGCAGACACGCATTGCCACGTCGGTATCTTCGTTTTCTCCGTACTTCAGTCCGGTGATGTTCTCCTCGGCTTTGATGATGGGCTGGAAGATGTCGGTGTCGTAGTTGGAGTTCTTGCCCTGCATGGCACGCACCAGACGCTCGAATCCCATGCCTGTATCGATGACATGCATCGGCAGCGGAACGAGCGAGCCGTTGGCCTTGCGTTCATACTGCATGAACACGATGTTCCATATTTCGATTACCTGAGGGTCGTCCTTGTTCACGAGTTCGCGACCCGGAACGGCTGCTTTCTCCTCCGGTGTGCGCGAGTCGAGGTGTATCTCCGAGCAGGGTCCGCAAGGTCCTGTGTCGCCCATTTCCCAGAAGTTGTCGTGCTTGTTGCCGTTGATGATATGGTCGGCAGGCACATGCTTTGCCCAATATGACGCAGCTTCGTCGTCGCGCTCAAGTCCTTCTTCCTTGGAACCCTCAAACACTGTGACGTAAAGGTCGGCAGGATTGAGCTTCAACACATCCACAAGATACTCCCAGGCATAGTCGATTGCGCCTTCCTTGAAGTAGTCGCCGAAACTCCAGTTACCCAGCATCTCGAACATAGTGTGGTGGTATGTGTCGTGTCCCACCTCTTCCAGGTCGTTGTGTTTGCCGCTCACGCGGAGGCACTTCTGTGTGTCTGCACGACGGCGCGGCTCCGGTTCGCGTGTGCCAAGAATGATGTCCTTCCACTGGTTCATACCTGCATTGGTGAACATGAGTGTGGGGTCGTCCTTTATTACCATCGGGGCAGACGGCACGATGGTGTGTCCTTTCGACTCGAAGAACTTCTTGAACGAGTCGCGGATTTCGTTAGCTGTCATCATTTTATTTTTTGTTTTGATTTTCTTACTAAAAGTTTTGCAAAGGTACTTTGTTTTGCTTATTTTTGCAAATAAATTAATCATTGTTTAATAAAAAACTGGTTTGCCCGACAATCTGCGGCACACCTGTTTCATATATAAGCGTAACCGGCATGGCACTGAAGACAGACAAGAACGTGAAACTCTACTACTCCATAAAGGAAGTGGCACAGATGTTCGACGTACGCGAAAGCACATTGAGATACTGGGAGACCGAGTTCCCTCTTCTCAAGCCCAAGACCGTGGGGCAAAGCGTGCGCCAATACACCGAGAAGGACATTGAACAGGTGCGCATCATCTACAACCTCATAAAGGTGAGGGGCTTCAAAATAGCCGCCGCACGCAAGTATCTGAGCAAGAACCGCACGGGCGTTGACAAGAGTTCGGACATACTTGACACGCTCATTTCCGTGCGCGACGAGCTAAAAGAAATAAAGAAGCACATCGACTCGCTCGTGTAAAACGCCACGAAACCATACCCCGTGCTTACCAGGCACGCCTCCACCCCGCCCCGACCTTGCTAACCAAATCATCAAATCCAAATATGAAAAGAATCCTATTCGCTTCGTTCGTAACACTGATGGCATCGGGAATATCCGCCCAGACAGTGAAGAACATGAACGACCTGACACCCGAACAGAAATCAATGGCAGTAAGCCTGAAACTCACCGGCGAACTCTCTACCGAGGGAAACTCCGACTACCGCCAGCTGCGCGACCTGTGTTTCCAGATGCGCAGCGTCGATTTGTCGGAGGCACAAAGCACCGTCATACCCAAGAACGCCTTCCACTCGCGCCACCAGATTGAGCACATCCTGCTCCCGTCGCGCCTTGAAAGCATAGGCACACAGGCCTTCTTCGCCTGCGACAACCTGTGTGAAATCGTCATCCCGCAGACAGTTTCCGCCATCGGTGCAGCCGCCTTCTCAGGCTGCAGCCGCCTTGCCGAGATAGAAATCAAGGGCACACCGCAAATCGGCGAGTATGCCTTCGCACGCCTGACGGGACTCCGCACGGTGAAAGTCGATTCAAGAATCCCGCCGAAAGCCGACGCTTCCGCCTTCCACGGCATCAACCGTGAAAGCGTGAAACTCATTGTTCCCAAAGGCAGCGAAGCCGCCTACCGCAAAGCCACAGGTTGGAATGTGTTCTTCGCCGAGCCGCGCCAGACACGACAGGTGTGCAGTCCGACACAGTGTCTTGTGCCCGCCCCGCTGCAGCTCAATGTCGCAGCCAAGGCGAAGCCCCTCGAAGTGAAGACAGCATGGAACGTGACTGCGGCAGAAGGACTCGACAACGAGGTGGAACAGGCACGCCACATGCTCACCGAACGCATCGGCAACATCGCGAACAGCCGTATGCGCGGAGTGCAGCTGAGCATGGCCATCGACGAAACGCTGACCGACGACGAGGCATACACACTCAACATCGATGCACGAAACGTGACCATCAAGGGACGCACAGCAAAGGGAGTGTTCTACGCTCTGATGACGCTCGACCAGCTTCTGCGCGGCAACGGCACTACGGAATGCGTGGATGCGATACCCGCACTGAGCATCAGCGACAAGCCACGCACCCATGTACGCGAGCTGATGGTGGATCCGGCACGCATCTTCATACCCTTCAACGAGCTGAAGGCATTCATCCCCGAAATGGCACGCTACAAGCTTAACGCGCTGCACCTGCACCTCGTCGACGACCAGTCATGGCGCATCGAGATAAAGAAATACCCGCAACTCACCGCACAGGCCTCCTACCGCTGGGGACAGGACGACCTGCAAATGCCCATAAGCGGATACTACACGCAGGACGAAATGCGCGAACTCGTGAAGTATGCAGCCCGTTACCATGTGGAGATTGTGCCCGAAATAGAGATGCCGGGACACGAAGTGGCAGCCATAAGCATATTCCCCGAACTCACATGCCACCAGCGCCAGGTGCCGATACGCACCACCTGCGGCGTGAGCAACCAACTGCTCTGCCCCGGCAACGAGTTCACCTACGAATTCTTGGGCAACGTGTTAAAGGAAATCACCGACATATTCCCGTCGAAATACATACACCTCGGCGGCGACGAAGCAGGCAACCCCGCCCTCGACTGCTGGACAGACTGCCCCAAATGCCAGGCTCTGAAGAAGAAACTCGGCATCACTTCCACCGACCGTTCAGAGAACTGGCGACTGCAAGGCTACCTCTTCGACCGCATCATAGAACTGCTGCGCGACACCTACGGCAAGACGCCCATGTTCTGGTATGAATCCGACTTCAAGGAAATACAGCCCGGATGCGTCACCTTCGCATGGCGTACAGGACAGACACAGGAAGCTCTCGACGCCGCCGTGCGCAACAACGCACGCATAATGCTGTGCCCCGGCGACCACTGTTACTTCGACTATCCGATGGCAAACGGCGACATGCCGGAGGTGAACTGGGGCATGCCCGCCACCACACTCAAGGACGCCTACGCCCTCGACCCGGCATGGGGCATGGACGAAGCGTTTGAGAAGAACAACCTCTTCGGCGTTGCCGGCACCCTCTGGAGCGAATGCATCACCACTCCGGAGCGCATCTACTACCAGGCTTATCCGCGTGCCATCGCCCTCGCCGAGGCAGGATGGAGCGTGCAACAGAACCGCTCATGGGAGGGATTCATGCAGCGTCTGCGCCCCACCCTCACCGACATGATGCGCCGCGGCATTACATTCTCAATGGAACTGGGCGACAAATAACACCAGCACAGTCACCGGTTTACACACAAACTGAAGGTAAGTCAAAGCGGGGCTTCTCCTATAAGAACCGCAAGCGATTTTCATACCGTTTCCAGACAAGGATTCCTTGCATTCAAAACAAGGCTTCTTTACTCTCAAAACAAGACTTCTTTACAACGCAAACAAGGCTTCTTTTGAGAGTAAAGAAGCCTTGTTTTTTGCGGCACTCACAAAACGCTGAGAATCAATGATATTATGATGGCAAAAGAGCGTCACCACTCGTCAAACGGCAAGTCCTGCTCACGCCATGTCTGCTGCGGCACGGCAGCGTCGTCGGCACGCCCCACACCAAGCCCGAGGAGGCGTATGGGGTGGTCGCGGTTGAAGCTGACACGGGCGAGAAGCTGCTTGGCAAGTGGCAGAATGTCAGCCTTGCCGACGAGAGGGCAGTCGGCGGTGATGCTGCGCGTGACGGTGGTGAAGTCGGCAAACTTTATCTTCAGCGTGAGAGTGCGGCCCTGGAAGTCGTTCTTCGAAAGCCGCACGACGAGTTCGAGAACGATGTGGTAGAGTTCGATTATCACCGCCGAGCGTTTCCAGATGTCGTTCTCGAAGGTGGCTTCACAGCTCACCGACTTGCGTTCGTGCTCCACCTGCACCTCGCTGTCGTCTATTCCGCGCGAGAAATTATAGAACATCTGTCCGCGTTTGCCGAAGAGCCGCGTGAGCGTGGTGAGCGAACAGGCACGCAACTGCCGCACGGTGAATATCCCGACACTGTGCATGTCGCGTGCCGTCTTGGGACCCACGAGCCACAGTTTCTCAAGTCTGAGGTTGTCGAGGAAGCTTATGGCACGCTGCGGATGAACCACACAGAGTCCGTCGGGCTTGTTGTAGTCGCTCGCAATCTTTGCCAACAGCTTGCAGTACGACACTCCTGCCGATGCCGTGAGATGCAGTTCGTCGCGAATCGCCGCCTTTATTTCCATGGCGATGTCCTTTGCCAGAGGTATGCCGGGCTTGTTCCGGGTGACATCAAGGAACGCCTCATCAATGGAGAGAGGCTCTATAAGGTCGGTGTAGCGGCTGAATATCCCGTGTATCTGCCGCGACACCTCAGCGTAACGCTCCATGCGCGGGGGCATGACGACGAGTTGCGGGCAGAGGCGTTTAGCCACTGCCATGGACAGGGCGGAGCGTACACCGTACCTGCGCGCCTCATAGCTCGCCGTGGAAACCACTCCACGCTCGGCATCATGCCCCACTGCCACGGGTCTGCCGGCAAGTTCGGGATGGTCGAGCAGTTCCACGGCTGCAAAGAAGCAGTCCATATCCACATGTATTATCTTACGGTATTCACTCATCGTTTCTGTCGCTGTTGCGTTGTGGCAACGCATGGCAAAGTTACGGTTTTTCGGGCAAACACACACTCTGCCCGCCAGGCAATAAAGAGTAAAAAAGTAAAAAAGTAAAAAAGTAAAGGGGTAAAAGGGTAAAAAAGTAAAGGGGCAAAAAGTAAAAAACTGACTAATAGCATGATAGGAGGTCGAGCGTCCCGCTCGACAACACCACCCAAGCAATTCATAATTCATAATTCTTGCAAACCAAGCGGCAAGACCGAGCGCATAACCAGCCGACTTGCTCAGTTTTGACTCCGACCTCCTATCTTTTGCAAACGTAAAATTGGTTCCAAACCTTTCCTCCCCGTCTTCAGCCATGCTCTCGGAATCTCTTGCTGTTGCCGTTAGAAACATGGAACCACTGACGCCCTAAGAAGACCGCCTCGCATATATGCTTACCTGCCGAATGTACTTCTGGTGTACTTCTACAACAAAGTACACCCACCTCGCGACGCCATAACCCGCTTATATTCAACACGAAGCAGAGTTTCAAACTTTAAAAGGTGTACTTGTGTACTTTTTTTGACAAACTGTTTTTATAGGACATATTCTCTCTTAACCTTAAATTAGCAGACAAAGTATTTCCGTATATTCTTTAGAATTTTTATTGTGCGCATACGCATATCTGCACGATAAAAATCCAAAGACGTTCAAATTCGGACACAACGCCCCTTTCCCCATTGGGGATTGAGATTCAAAAGCCTCGAAAAAAAAGATCTATCCAAAAGAAAGTTTGTCATACGGCATGCCGGTATACAAATTCAGCTACCATCTTCTTGCCGTCCTTGTAGCGGTTGCCGTCGTCGGCGAGCTTGTAGCCCGCGCTGTCCAGCAGGGACGCGGCCATCAGCGGGTCGTAAATGTCGCGGATGGTCGATTCGTTGGAGAGCCATGTGCCGGAAGGAATCGGGGTATAGGCGACGGTCGCCATGTTCTGATACGCGGAGGAGATCAGCTCGCTGCGGTTGATGGCGTAGGAAATCGCCTGCCGCAGGAGGTTCTGGCCGTTGTCGTCGCTCTTGAAATCCTTATACGCGCGGTTGACGAGCAGCACCTCGAGCTGCCGGGTGCGCGCGGTGATGGAGAAGGTATTGAGCGAACCGCTGTAACGCGAGGCGTTGATGGAGCGCGTCATGGCGATATCGACGCTCTGCGTATCAAAGGCGTTGAGCGCCTGCTCGGCGGTGTCATAGATGCTAGCGCGGACATAGCGCACCTGCGGCGGGCGGTTCCACCATCCGTCGTTGGCGGTCAGCCAGATGGCACTGCCTTGCTCATAGCCGTCGTATTTATACGGCCCGGTACCGGCGGGCATGTCGGCGGCGACCTGCGAGGCCGGGAGAATCGGGAAGGTCAGCGCGTAGAGCGAGCCGTAGCTGGCGCGACGCAGGGTGAAGACGATGGTTTGCTCGTCCGTCGCCTCCCACGACTTGATGGAATAGAAGGTCGAGTAATACAGGCCGCGGTCGGCAACGGGTACCTCGGAATCGAGATTCTCGTCGAAACCGGCCAGCTCGAGCATGTAATCCAGCGTCGCCACCACGTCCGCGCTGGTGAGCGTCTGGCCGTTGTGGAAGGAGATGTCGTCGCGGAGCGTGACCTGCACCTTGCGGCCGTCGTTGGAAAAGCTGTACGCATAGGCCAGCTTGGGCTGGGGTTGATAATTGTCGTCGATCTCAAACAGCCCCTCGTAGACCAGATTCAGCAGGCTCACCACGTCGCGATGGTTCAATTCCAGCGGGCGAAGGGCGAGGTGGTCGTCTGCCACGATGGCGACGGAGAGGGACGTGGACGCGGCCAGACCGGCGGCGGGAAGAACCAGCAGCGCGCAGGCCAGCAGCAGCGCGGCAAAACGGGAAATGCGCATGAACAAAGCTCCTTATGATTCGGTCGGTTCGGGGGTTTCCACGGGGAAATAGTATTTGCGGTAAACGTCGCGGGCGCGCAGCACGCGGGAGGCATACGTCGCCGTATCCTGCGTGGGGATGACGTCCAGCGTCACGCCGTCGGCGCTGTATTGCGGATTTTTCAGCCAGCTGTCCACGTTGCCCTGA
>OLGE01001338.1_pt1 | contig 25582 bp, 26 predicted proteins | sample 1605151 | NCBI WGS metagenome assembly OLGE01 (sample SAMEA3888912, study PRJEB22519) | human gut metagenome | biome: human gut; feature: human-associated habitat; material: faeces | place: Denmark | collected 2010
CTTCTTTACAACGCAAACAAGGCTTCTTTGGAGTGCAAAGAAGCCTTGTTTGAAAAGTGGATAATTCTATCTTGGTTTTCAAGGCGTTACTGCCGCCTGAAAAGTCATTTGCCGTTGCAGCATCCGCCCTGCTTCTTTGCTGCACAACCAGCCTTTGCCTTAGGACATCCCTTGCCGGCATTCGGGCATTCCTTCGTCTCTTTTGGGCACGCCTGCTTGCATTCCTTGTCGGCAGAGCAGCCGGCATTCTTTGCGGCACAGGCGTTCAGCTGCACCTTGCAGATGGTCTGCCGGGCCTTGCAACAGTTAGGTTTGCCTTCCTTGCTGCATGCGTTCTGCGATATTTCCACGGGTTGTGTCGTGTAGCCCAGTTTGCTGAATGCAGCCACAATCTTGCAGGGTGTAGTCTTTTCAGCGTCGTATTTCACCATGACCTTCTGTTCCTTCAAGTCGGTCTTTATCAGTTCCACACCGTTTTCAAGTTGCAGACGGCTCTTTATCTTGTTGCCACAGTCGGCACTCTGCATCTGCGGATTGGTGGTAAACATCACTGTCTTGATGTCTTTTGCCGATGCTACCAGTGCGGTGAGCATCATAAGCATCATAAATAACGATTTCTTCATTTTCAAAAAAGTTTGGTTCTACAATAGCTTTCGCAATCAAATGCCATGAAAAGCATTGATTGCGACAAAGTTAATGCAAAGCACTATGACCGACCAAATTATTGAAATCTTTTTAACATAAATCTTCATAACGCCGACGGCAGACCGCCTGTGCTATGAAAGCCGCCGCCGGAAAAAGCCACAAGCCGCGACGGTCAGCGCGAAGCCGTGCCGGCATCCATGCGAAAAGGCGCACGGAGATGGGTCAGACGGTAATCTCGCCGGAGCCGTAGCAACGGTGGTGCTGCTCGTCATATACCACGCAGAACTGTCCCGGAGCGACGCCCTGTATCAGTTCTTCGGCATGAACCACAAACTCGCCCTGCCCCGTACGCTCAAGCACGGCGGAATGATATTCGGGCGTATGGCGTATCTTGAAGCGCACACGAGCTGATGTTCCGGGTTCGCCCCACGGGTCGAGCGTGAGGAAATGGAAGTCGTGTATCGGGAAATCCTTTTTGTAAGCCGTCGTCGGTTCAAAACCCTTGCTCACATAAAGCACGTTGGCAGCCACGTCTTTCTTCACCACATACCACGGACCTCCGCCGAAACCGAGTCCGTGACGCTGCCCTATGGTGTGAAACCACAGTCCGCGGTGCTGCCCTATGCGCTTTCCCGTCTCAAGCTCTATCACTTCGCCGGGCTGCTCGCCGAGGTAGCGGCGTATGTAGTCGTTGTAGTTTATCTTGCCGAGGAAGCATATTCCCTGCGAGTCCTTGCGCTTGGCGTTGATGAGATGCTCACGTTCAGCAATCTCGCGCACCTCACCCTTCTGGTAGTGTCCTATCGGGAAGAGAGCCTTGCGCAGCTGCCAGTCGTAAATCTGTGCAAGGAAATCGGTCTGGTCCTTCACGGGGTCGGGACTCGTGACGAGCCACTTGCGCCCCTCTTCGTCGATTTCGGTCTGGGCGTAATGTCCCGTTGCTATGAGGTCGTACTCATGTCCGCGCTTCTCGTGGAAGGCTCCGAACTTTATCAGCCTGTTGCACATGACATCGGGGTTGGGCGTGAATCCGGCACGCACCTTGTCCATCGTGTAGCGCGTCACGTTGTCCCAGTATTCACGATGACAGTCCACCACCTCGAGACTGCAACCGAAGCGGCGTGCCACGGCAGTCGCCATCTCAAGGTCTTCCTCGCTCGTGCAGTCCCATTCCTCTGCCTCTTCGGGACCTATCTTTATATAGAAACAGTCGGGATGCAGCCCCTGTTGCGCCAGTTCGTACACCACCACCGAGCTGTCCACCCCTCCTGAGAGCAGGACAGCAATTCGCTTGTCGTTCAATGTCTCGTTCATACGGATGCAAAATTACTGCATTTTTTCTTAACTACACACATCTTTTTGTGGATAATGAGCTGAAACTGCTTCACATACTCGCCATTATGCTTGGCGGAGTGGAATAAAATGTATATTTTTGCAATGCACGGATTTATGACAATGAAAGGTAAATCCGCAAAGGAACAACATAAAAAAGAAAAAGAATATGAAGGTAATGCAGAGTTCGTTGGTGCGCTCTTTGTGCGCCGTTATAGTAGGAGCGTTGCTCGTGAAGTACCGCGAGCAGACAGTGACATGGATGACAATAGCCATTGGCGTGCTGTTCTTCCTGTCGGGAGTGGTGTCGTGCGCCACATATTTCGCCGCCCGTCGCAACAGCGACATGCCACAGGTGTTCGACGCCGAGGGCAGGCAGCTCACGGGATTCAAGCCGCAGTTTCCCATCGGCGGACTGGGAAGCCTCATCCTCGGACTCATTCTCGCACTCATGCCGACGGTGTTTGTCGGGTTCCTCATGTACATCCTTGCCGCCATACTCATCCTCGGCGCAGTGGGACAGTTTGTCAGTCTCGCCTCCGTCTCACGCATGGCACACATAGGATTCTACTTCTGGATCATGCCGTCGCTGACGCTTCTCGTCGGCATCATCGCCGTGGTCTATCCGCAAGGCATCGCCAGTGCGCCGCTGTTCGTGATAGGTTGGTGTCTGATGCTGTACGGCGTGGTGGAGTGTGTGAATGCCATAAAGATGCACCAACTGCGCAAACAGCTTGAGAAAGCGGCGTTGGCGGCGCAGCAGAAGCCTGAGGAAGAGGCGTAAAGCCGCCTCACGCAGAGGCATGGAAACGAAAAAAGGGAACCACCGCAAGTCTTGTATTTTCCAAAGACTTGCGGTGGTTCCCTTTCGTTGGCGGCACCTTATTTTTCCGGCACTATGCTCTCGATGTAGCTGCACACCATGCCTATGCCCTTGATGTTGTCGCCACCCTGCGGTATGATGATGTCGGCGAAACGCTTGGTAGGTTCTATGAACTGCTCGTGCATGGGCTTGAGCACCTCCAGATAGCGGTCGAGCACCATCTGGACATTGCGTCCGCGCTCCACGATGTCGCGCTGGATGTTGCGGATGAGACGCTCGTCGGAGTCGCAATCGACGAATATCTTGAGATCCATCATGTCGCGCAGCTTCTTGTTCAGAAGCGTCATTATACCCTCGACGATTATCACCGGCTTCGGTTCCACATGCACGGTGGCAGCCTCACGGTTGCATTTCAGATAGGAATAGGTGGGCTGTTCCACGGCGATGCCGTTGCGCAGGTCGTTTATCTGCTTTATGAGCAGTTTCCAGTCGAAGGCGTCAGGATGGTCGAAGTTGATGGCACGGCGTTCCTCCTCGGTGAGGTCGGTGGTGTCGTTGTAGTAGGAGTCGAGCGGCACCACAGCCACATAGTGGGGCGGAAGGGCTGCGGCAATATTCCTTACCACTGTCGATTTGCCCGAACCGGTGCCTCCGGCGATGCCGATTATCGTCACATTGTCGTTCATAGTTATTCTGTTCTTGATTCGTAATTCACTTTTTTTCATTTGTCATGGCTGCACGCCCGCACCGTCAGGAAACACAGTCCTGAACATCACATCATAGTATTCGGCCTTGCGCTCAGTCCTCATCGGGTAGGCACGCGAACTGCTCGGCATGCGCCAGAGCCGCAGTGTGCGCCCCTCGAAAGCGAACTCCACACTCGTCCCGACGCCCGGCTGCCGACCTATCAAGAAGCAGGAGCAGAGCACATCGGTGGCTTTCTGTCCCGTGGTGACTATGTCTGTGAGCCTGGGCAGGTTTCGCACCATCGACATAAGGTCGGTGGGTTCCACCACTTCAAGGTCCTTGTCGGACGCAGTGTTCTTCAGACGGCGCACGGCACAGGCCGTGTCGTACATGCCGATGCCTTTTGACACGAGGAAAGGCACGATGGCGTCAAGACGAAAAGTGCGGTTCGCCGCATCCACAAAGTGCATCTTGTCGGCAAAGAAGCACAGACCGAAGATGCGCCACATGTCGTTGGTGAAGTTGGGATAATAGAACTTCATCGCCCAACGCTTGGGTGCAGGAGGGAAACTTCCAAGCATCAAAAGACGGCATCCCTGCGGCAGAAACGGTTCAAAGGGATGCCGCTCCACAGGCTGCAAGGCCTCCTGCGCTGCGCTTTCGCCACTCTTTGTATGCTTCATTTCGTGTCCTTTGCGAGGTAAAGCACTACCGGCAGATGGTCGCTGTAACCGTTGAGCCACACCTTGCGGGCCGTGGTGCGCTTGGGAGTGCCGCAGTATTTCCCCTCGGCATTGAGCAGATAGGGGCGTGAGAAGATGTCGCTCTTCACATATTTAAGTTTTCTGAGTTTCGTTCTGCCCTTATAGTCAATGAGATTCGGTGTTATCACAATCTGGTCGAAGAGGTTCCATGCGCCACGGTAAGAAAGCGTTCCGCGCCCTTCTTTCACAAGAATGTTGTACCAAGGGTTGTACATCTCACCCTTGCGCACCTCGTTCTTTTCGGGCTTTGCCATAAGGCATTCGAGCATACTGCGGTTTGAAGGGTCGTCGTTCATGTCGCCCATCACTATCACCTTGCACTTGCGGTCGTCGCGCAGAAGCGAGTCTTTGAGTGCTTTCACCTGTCGTCCTGCCACCTCACGAGCGAAACTGTCGGCGCCACGACTCGGCCAATGGCACACCACCACCGTGACATGCTCGTCGCCAAGAGTGCCGCTCACGGTGAGATAGCCGCGTGTCGGGTGGTTCTTGTCGGATTCGCGCTCGTAGCGGTAAGGTACAAGCTTCACGTTGCGAACAGCGAAAAGTTGCGGATTGTAGAGCAGTGCGCAGTCGATGCCGCGCCTGTCGGGACCCTCGACATGTATGTACTTGTAGCCACGGGCGGCAAGCTGCGGCTCGCTCACAAGGTCGTCGAGCACACGGGAATTCTCCACCTCGGCGCAACCCACCACGGCACAGCCCACGCCGGGCAGTTCGTCGGTGCCCATATCGGCTATCGCCTGTGCCATGTTGCGAAGTTTGTTGGTGTATTTGTTGCTGTCCCACTGGTAAGAACCGTCGGGAAGGAAGTCGTAATCGTTCTTGCCCTCATCGTGACAGGTGTCGAAAAGGTTCTCAAGATTGTAGAAACCTATGCCGTAAACACTTCGTACACGACGGCCTACGGCACCCTGTGCCACAAGGACGAAGAGCAGTAACATGATGATTGTTTTCTTCATTTTTTCTTTGTTTTCAGACCTTCGGCTATGTTTTTCGTCATAGCCTGTAAGGATTTGGTTTGACTTTCATTAAAAAAGCGGCACCGCTCATGCCAGCACCTCATCCATCTTCACATCGAACGGCGTTGCCGGTATCTCGTCAAAACGCTGGAACGGGAAGCAGACACCTATCTTATAGGCTTGCGGAAGAAGCGGCAGGAAACGGTCGTAATAGCCTTTGCCGCGCCCCATGCGGTTGCAGCAGCTGTCGAAAGCCATGCCCGGAACGACGGCGACATCTATTTCCTGCAAGCGGTCGAAGGGTTCGCCCGTGGGTTCAAGGATGTTGTAGGCACCGGTTTCAAGGTCGGTACTGTCGCGATAGATGCACAACTGCATCGTGGTCTCGCCCGTAACGACGGGCAGAAGCACCTTCTTGCCCATGGCGACAAGCGTGTCAAGAACCTCGTGTGTAGCCACTTCGTCGGGCAAAGAGCAGTACATGAGTATCGTCTCCGCCGCTTTCACACGCCGGTGTGAAAGCAGTGAAGACATTATCCTGTGCGACATTTCAGCGAGTTGAGTCTCGGTGAACTGCCGTTTTCTGCTTCTTATCTCTTTGCGCAGTTCCTGTTTAAGCATTGTGGGCTATGATATTGGCATCGCGGAGAGGCAGAAAGCGAAAGCCGGCAGAACTTGCCAGAGCCGTCTTGCGACCTTTCTTTTCTGTTGCCGGAGCCGGTTTCTTGGGGAAAGCGGCATTGTTATGGAACACACGCAGTGCCGACTCGATGGCAGGATCGTCGATGTTGATGTATTTGTTCCATGCCTCTTCGTCGAGCATGTTGTAGATAATGCGACTGTTGATGAAGCGTTCGAGCAGCTTGTGCGACTTCTTTATCATGAGGTTGCGGCGCTTCAGACCGTTCTTGTCGGCGTAGGTGGCGAACTTATCCACTGTGTTCTGGCTCACAAGATACTTCGACAGTTCCATCATCTCAGTGAAATTGTTGAGTTTTAGACGGTTGTCATCGGTATAGGTGAATGCAAACTGCAGGATTAGCCCACTCATTGTGGCTTCCTTATAATATGAAGTCATGCCCAAAGTATCCTCAGGAATGAAGATGTCGGGAGTGATTCCGCCGCCGCCATACACGGTGCGTCCGATGCCGGTATGGTAAGCCGGACCGTGATGCTTGATGCTGTCCTGCGAGAAGAACTCTCCATGCTGGTAGCGGCTGAGCAGGTCTTGCTCGTAATCCTTGCCGTCGCCGGGGGCGTAAGGCTTCTGTATGCAGCGGCCGGACGGTGTGTAATAGCGTGCGATGGTGAGGCGTATCATGCTTCCATCGGGGAATCCTATCTGCTGTTGCACAAGTCCTTTGCCGAAAGAGCGGCGTCCGATGATGGTGGCACGGTCGTTGTCCTGCATGGCTCCGGCAAAGATTTCGGATGCAGAAGCCGACCCTTCGTTGATGAGAACGACGAGCGGTATGCGCTGATAACTTCCATGTCCGTCGGAACGATAGTCCTGTCGCGGAGATTTGCGACCCTGTGTATAGACAATGAGCTTGTTCTTCGGCAGGAATTCATTTGCCATCTGCACGGCAGAATTGAGGTAGCCGCCCGTGTTGTCGCGCAAGTCGATGACGAGATTGGTGAATCCTCCCTGCGAAAGGTTGGCAAGAGCAATGAGGAGTTCGGGGTAAGTTGTCTCGCCGAAGTTCTTTATTCTGATGTAACCCGTCTTGTCGTCAAGCATGTAAGTGGCGGTGATGCTCTTCTGGGGGATGTCGCCTCGTGTCACGGTAAAATACTTGATGGACTTCTGTCCGTAGCGCACCACGCCGATTTTCACCTTTGTGTCCTTCGGACCTTTAAGGCGGTGCATCGCCTCTTCGTTTGTCACTTCCTTGCCGACAAATGGTTTCCCATCGACACTCACAATCTTATCGCCGGCAAGCAGGCCCGCTCTCTGTGCCGGACCGTTCTTGATTACGTTCTGCACATGTATCGTGTCCTTGCGTATCGTGAACTCGATGCCCACGCCGGAGAACGAACCGCGCAGGTCGTCGGTGGCAGTCTGCACATCCTTGGCACTGATATAGACGGAGTGCGGGTCGAGATCGGAGAGAATCTGAGGTATCGCCTTATCGACAAGCGAATCGATGTTCACCTTATCGACATACTGGTCGTCGATGATATGCAGGAGATTGGAGAGGCGGTTGCTTCCCGAATTGATGATATTGAGTCTGTTTCCCGAAAAATGGTTGGCATAAAAAGTGCCGATAAGGATGCCGATGACGACGCATACAGCCATCAACAGCGGCATAAACCTGTTGTATTTATTCATTTTCATTGTCCTCGGGGTTTAAATAAATAATCTCTATATTGGCCTTGCGGAGCAGTTTCAAGCCGTCGTCGAGGCGGTATTTCTCGCCATAGACCACGCGTTTTATGCCCGCCTGAATTATCAGTTTGGCGCATTCTATGCACGGAGCCGCCGTGACATAGAGCGTCGAGCCTTCGCTGTTGTTGCTGCTTCGCGCCAGTTTTGTGATGGCGTTGGCCTCGGCATGCAGCACATACGGCTTCGTGACATTGCTTTCGTCCTCGCAGATGTTCTCGAAACCGCTTGGCGTTCCGTTGTACCCGTCGCTTATTATCATCTTGTCCTTGACGACAAGAGCCCCTACCTTGCGGCGTTGGCAGTAGCTGTTTTCCGCCCAGATGCGTGCCATACGCAGGTAACGGCAATCGAGCAGATTTTGCTTGTTATTTGATTCCATTGCGTTTAAGTAATGCGTTGATTGACGGTTCTTGCCCCCGGAAGTTCTTATAGAGTGTCATCGGGTGCTCCGTTCCGCCCTTGGAGAGGATGCAGTCACGGAAGCGTTGCGCCGTATTGCGGTCGAAAATGCCGTTCTCCTTGAACACACTGAAGGCATCGGCATCAAGCACTTCTGCCCATTTATAGCTGTAATAACCGGCGGCGTAGCCTCCCGCCATGATGTGCGAGAACTGCGTTGTCATGCAGGTATCGGGCAACTGGCGTGTGACGATGGCGTCTTTCCATGCCTCTTTCTCAAACTTTATTATGTCGTCGGCAAACGGTTGCTTCTGAGTGTAGTATGCCATGTCGAGCAAACCGAAGCTCACCTGCCGCAGACAACTGTATGCCGCCATGAAATTGCGGCTCTTCACGATGCGTTCTATAAGTTCGTCGGGCATGGGTTCGCCCGTCTGATAATGGAAAGCGAAGGTGCGGAGGAAGTCTTTCTCCACCGAATAGTTCTCCATGAACTGCGAGGGCAGTTCCACAAAATCCCACCAGACGTTGGTACCGCTAAGACTTTCGAAGCGCGAATTGGCGAACATTCCGTGCAGAGCATGACCGAATTCGTGGAGGAATGTCTCCACTTCGCCCAGCGTCAGCAGTGCGGGTTTCTCGGCAGTGGGCTTTGTAAGGTTCATCACGACACTCACATGAGGGCGCACGTTGTTGCCTTTCGAGTCGATCCACTGTCCCTGGAACTCCGTCATCCATGCTCCTCCCTGCTTGCCTTTGCGTGGGAAGAAGTCGGCATAGAGCACCGCCAGATAGCTACCGTCCTTGTCGAACACCTCATAAGCCTTCACATCAGGGTGATAGACAGGTATCTCCGTGTTCTCCTTGAATGTTATTCCGTAGAGCCGTGTGGCGAGTCCGAACACTCCGCCTATTACTTTTGAGAGTTCAAGGTAGGGTCGCAGCATCTCGGCGTCAAGGTTATATTCCTTCATCTTGAGCTTGTGCGAGTAGTAGCTGAAGTCCCATGGCTCCACGATGAAGTCGTCGCCGTCGATTGCTTTCGCCTCCTTTTCAATGGCTTCCACCTCTGCTACGGCTGTGGGTTTGTATGCGCTGATGAGGTCGCCAAGCAGCTTATACACGTTTTCCACGTTTGTTGCCATGCGGTGTCTGAGCACATAGTCGGCGTAAGTGTCGAAACCCAGGAGCTGGGCTATCTCTCTCCGAAGATTGATGATGCGCTGGCAAATCGCCAGATTGTTCTCCGTGTTGTCGTGGATGCCTTCGGTGTTGCGTGCCATGTACATTTCCTTGCGCAGTTCACGCTTTGTGGAATATGTCATAAACGGCGAGAAACTGGGGAAATCGAGTGTGAACACCCATCCTTCCAGACCTTTCTCCTTAGCGGCGAGTGCCGCTGCTTCGCGCGCCGTTTCGGGCAGTCCGTCGAGGTCGTCCTCGTTGGTTATGTGCAACTGATAGGCCTTGTTCTCCTTGAGCAGATTCTGCGAGAACTGCAACGAGAGCATCCCTGCCTCTTCGGTGAGCTGCCGCAGACGCTCCTTCCCCTCATCATCAAGCAACGCTCCGCTTCTGACGAAGCTGTCATAGCAGTTTTCGAGCAGCATCGTCTCCTCGGCAGTGAGCGTGCGATGGTGCTCATATACATATTTGATGCGCTCAAACAGTTTCCTGTTCAACCGCACATCGTTGGCGTGTTTGGTGAGAATGGGACTTAGTTTCTGTGCCAGAGCGTCGAGTTCGTCGTTGGTTTCGGCACTCAGCATACACGAGAACGCATTCGACACACGGTCGAGAAGGTCGTAATAGTGCGCTCCGTTCTCGTTGTCCACGCGTATTATCGTGTTTTCAAATGTCGGTTCCGCCTCGTCGTTTGTTATCTTGTCAATCTCCTCATCGTCGCGTCTGATGCCTTCAAGGAAAGCTTCCTCATAGTCGGAAATCTCTATACGGTCGAACGGAACGGTGTCGTGCGGAGTGTTATATGGTTCAAAAAACGGGTTGATGCGCTTCGCTGCATCTGCTTTATTGTCTAACATACTAAATCTGACTTGTTGTGGGCGTAAGGCCTTCACGCCCGTAATATTGCCTAATATGCAAAATTAGCAATTTTATTACACACGGTTTTCCTTGCCAACTGTTTTTTAACTAATATTATTGAAGTTACGAGCAGCAGAACAAGAAAGCCATTCTTCGTGCCATGGTTTTCATGTTGATAAACGAAAAAATATACGACGGCAGTGCGCAGAACCCTTATCTTTCCTGCATACATATATATAATGTGGGAAAGAGCATGCGCAACATGATACGAAGCATCAGCCTCTGAGCCGCTCAAGATTAGGAATACTGATGATGCCACGTGTGAAACTGAGCAATCCTTCGGCCTTCATACGGTTGAGTTCTTGCGACACATTGAGTCGGCTTTCGCGCAGTTCGGCGGCGAGTTGTGTGATTTTTATCCTCACCGTCTTCGCCCCCGTAGGACGACTGCATCTTTCTTCAAAGAATCTCACTATCTGCTGCCGCAGTCCATCGGCCTTGTGCCGCCACGGCATACGTTGTGCCTTCTGTGCGGTGGTGGCAAGGATGTTGAAGAGATTGAGTCGCATGATGATAAAGTCGTCGGTGAGTTTAAGTATGTCGTTCTTGCCTATCGACACGAAGTGACACGGCGTGTGTGCCACAAACGTGCGTGTGTGGCGCTGTGTGAGTCCGAAGAAATGTTCCAACTGCAATGTGTAGGGCGGTCCGAAGCGTTCCTCCACAGAATAGGTACGGTCGTCGGCGTAGGTTATGACATCCACTTCGCCGTCGATAAGGAACATGAGTTGGTCGCACACGTCGTTCTCCTGCCGTATGACCTTGCCTTTGGCAAACTTCTGAAAATGAAGTTTCGTCTGGCCTATCATCTGTGTCAGTTCGTTCTTGCTCATGCCCTGAAAGAGCGGTACCTGCAATAGACGGTTTTGAAGACTTAGTTCCATTGTTTTTCCTTTTGGTTAGTTCGGCGGACATCTCCACACGACAAACATATTATCAGAGTTCCGCACGCCTACAACACACTTTCTACACGCCGGCGGTCAGCGGAACTTCATTCACTTGTTTCACTTTACTATCTTGTCCTGCAACGACGGCGAGAACCACACTTGCAGCGTCCCCTTGTCGTCGGTGTATATCAGGTAGGCCATGAGTTCGGGATGCTTTTCGAGCAGGGCTTTTGCCTTTTCCTTTCCCATCACCATGAACGATGTGGCGTAGGCATCGGCTTCGGCGCACGTTTTGGCAAGCACTGTCGCCGAGAGCAGACTGTGCTGCACGGGATAACCCGTGTGCGGGTCGATGGTGTGCGCATATTTGCGTCCGCCGCGATAGTAGAAGTTGCGATAATTGCCGCTTGTCGCCATAGCCATGTCCTTCACATTTAGCACGGTTTGCAGTTCCTGCCCGACATTCAGCGAGTCGTCAGAGGGTTTTGTCACACCTATCTTCCACGGCACACGCTTCTCACTTATTCCATGAGCCACCACTTCGCCACCTATCTCCACCATATAGTTACTGATGCCTTTTTGTTCGAGCAGTCGTGCCACGACATCGCATCCGTAGCCTTTGGCTATCGCGCTGCAATCGAGCATAGTGCCGGGATTCTTCTTGGTGATGCGGCGGTTGCTGAGAGTCACGCTGTTGTAGCCCACAAGCCTTAGCAGACTATCCACCGAGTGCGTGCCGGGATGGTTACCCGTCTTGAAACCGAAGCCCCACGCATTCACCAGAGGCGCCACTGTTATGTCGAATGCTCCGTCGGTGTTGTCGGACACTTTTTGGGCGAGTGTAAACACTTCGTCGAACATTTCATTGGTCTGTACGCTTTCATTGCGGTTGATGCGCGAAATCACCGATTCCTTGTTGAACATCGAAAGTGCATCATCTACTTTCTGCAATTCGGCAAGTATGCTGCTGTGCAGACTTGAATCGCTCTGATATGTAATGTGATAAAACGTACCAAACACCTTACCCTCATCATGCTGATAGGGCGTGCTCCGCTGCGTGCGGATTACCCAAACGGTGCCTACGAGCAGGAATATGAGGAACGGCAGCTGCCATATCAATTTGTTTCTTCGTGTCATTTTTTTTATAGTTATATTTCGAATATGATGTTGAACGTGCCTCCCAGACGTGTGCCTCCCTTCTTGCCGTAGCCCGGCACATACCATGTGTTGCCCAGGGTGCCGTCGTCGTGCGCTATGCGACTGCGGTATCTCACACTCCATCCAAGCCTCAGCGGACCTGCTATCTTGGCATCCACGCCAAACACGCCCTCTATCCAGTGGTAGTTGGCCTTCACGCCTGTGACACTGAACGGCACATCGTCGCCCCAGACGGGGTCCTTTATGCCCTCGCCTTCCACATCGAACTTGTAGAAGGTGCAGCCATATCGGAATCCGGCATAGGCACGATAGATGTCGTGCTTGTTGCGCAGCAGGTTGAAGTCGAGTCCCACACGGCCGTAGGGTGCTTTGGTTTTGAATGTCATAGAGGTGGTGATGTCGTTGGCGTCAGCCTTGCCGTAGCCCAGTTCCACCACGGGGAAGTACTTGTCCTTCAGGTTTATGCGCAAGGCTGCCTCATACTGTCCGTAGTCGCTCACGGCCAGTTGCACCAGCCCCACCAAGTCGGCAGACACGGCAATGCCGCGGAACAGTGCCACAGTGTCGGCTTCCTGCTTCGCAATGCCTTTCCTTTCCTGTGCCGCCGACGGTGTCGCCACGGCAAGAAGGAGCAGACTAATAGCGATTGCTCTTGAAATAAATGATGAGATGCGCCTTTGCGTCATTGTATGTAACCTTGTTGTTATTGACAGCTATCGAGTCGATGCTGTGGTGTGTTGTCTTTACTGCCGTTATGTCGTGAAACATGTTCGGGGCACAATCCACCGACTCGAAGTGCGGCAGATTGGTCTTGTCCACCCACACGGTATCGGTGGTTTCGGCAGAGGTTTCCTTCTGCACGAGTGTGAGAAAGTATATGTCTTGGCTGCGATTATAGCTCATCGGCACTTGCAGACTGTCCGATTCTGTAAGTCGGTTGATGAGCACGGTGTCGTTGCCGTCGCCTACGGTGCGCGGCGACGCTATGGTGAGCGTGTCGTTGAGCACGCTTGCATCGCCGGCGAGACGCATCTTGACGCACACGCGGTTGTTGAGCGGACAGTCAATCGACGAGCACGACACTGCTGCCAATGCCGCTACGATGCACACCAGTGCCTTTAATGTCAGTCGTCGCATCGCAGAGTGGTTTCTATCTGATAGTCGTTGCGGTTCTGCGAGGAGCGGCTCACGAGGTCGGCAATGAATCCGGCAAGGAAGAGCTGTGTGCCTATCATCATCATCGTGAGGGCGATGTAGAAGTAGGGCGAGTCGGTGACGAGACGCTGCGGTATGCCATGCGAGAGGCACCAGAGCTTGTCCACACCCAGCACAAATGCCGAAACGAAGCCTATGAAGAACACGAGAGTGCCGAGGAAACCGAACACATGCATGGGTTTGCGACTGAAACTGCTGAGAAACCACAGCGTGATGAGGTCGAGATAGCCGTTGAAGAAGCGGTTCCAACCCATGAACTTCGACTTGCCGAACTTGCGTGCCTGATGGTGTACGGGCTTTTCGCCGATCTTGTCGAAGCCGGCGTTCTTGGCGAGGTAAGGTATGTAGCGGTGCATTTCGCCATACACCTCAATATTCTTCACCACTTCCTTGCGATAGGCTTTCAGTCCACAGTTGAAGTCGTGCAGGTTGTGTATGCCGCTCACCTTGCGTGCCGTGGCGTTGAAGAGTTTCGTCGGTATGGTCTTCGAGATGGGGTCGCCCTGCTTGCGGTTCTGCTTGTAGCCGCTCACGAGGTCGTAGCCATCGTCCTTTATCATGTGGTAGAGTGCCGGTATTTCGTCGGGCGAATCCTGCAGGTCAGCATCCATCGTCACGACCACATCGCCCTCAGCGGCCTTGAATCCGCAGTAGAGCGCAGGACTCTTGCCGTAGTTACGGCGGAACTTTATGCCTTTCACCTGTTCCGACTTGCGTCCCAGTTCTTCTATCACCTGCCATGAACGGTCGGTGGAACCGTCGTTCACGAATATCACTTCATAACTGAAGCCGTTGGCTTTCATCACGCGTTCTATCCATGCGTAGAGTTCGGGCAACGACTCTTCTTCGTTATACAATGGCACTATTACTGTTATGTCCATATCGTTATATTTTTTTCAGGATGTCTGTATTTATATTCTTGTCTCATCTGGCGGTGGTCGTCCATCCGCTGCGCTTGCACACTGCGGCTATCGGCACGCTCACCACCGCGCCTATGGCGAGGTTCTGCATGAGGAATATGAACGCCCACTGCACCGGGGTGAGCATCGACACGAGGCGCATGCTGTCGGCTATCTGTGCCTTGCTGATGCCGTTCTGCTCATAGACGGGGGCGAGCAGACGCAGGCTTTCGCCTATCGCCGACGCGAAGGCTCCGCCGTCGAGGAAACGGAAATAGGCGAACTGCGCAAGGGCGAACACGAGCGACGCATAGACGAACACATAGAAGGCGAACGCAAAGGAGCGGCGGAACGAGGCGGTGCCGTCCAGAACCTTGTCGCGGAATTGTATGAGACGCCATACCACAAAAAACGGCGTGGCAAGCGCAAGCAGGTTGCCGAAAGCCCCGGCAGGTATCACCGTCATGCACGCAAAACTCGCAATCCAAAGCATAGCCAGCATCATTCCGTCCTGTCTGGCAAAGGCTTTGAGCTGCATGAAATCTTCAATTCTTATCATTAATAATATGTAGCGTTTTCAAAACTTATGCAAACTTACGCATTTTTTTCCGATTATGTGTGGCTTGTAAATATAAATTCACTTTTTTACCCAAGTTTCGCAAGTTTTCACAACGCGCAGGGCGGTTTTCAAACAAGCCTTGTTTGCATCGTAAAGAAGCCTTGTTTACATCACAAACAAGCCTTGTTTGGAAGCAAAAGAAGCCTTGTTTGAAAACGCACCGTAAACAGACTATTCCGCAACGCCCCGTGGGCCGCCAGGCAAGACGGCTGCGCCGAGAAGCCCAAAAAAAGTTAATAACCCGTCATTTTCCTGTTTTTATGCTTGTGTTTTGGAAAATTTCATTACCTTTGCACTCACTTTTTAAAAGACATGGGTAAGTCTTGCACGGCCAGCTCCCTTCGAATCCTCCAGGACGGGAACGTAGCAAAGGTAGTTGGTTGTAGCGGCGCGATGTAAGTAGCTTACCCACCCGCCTCTTTAGCTCAGTTGGCCAGAGCACGTGATTTGTAATCTCGGGGTCGTTGGTTCGAATCCGACAAGAGGCTCAAAAATGGTGAATGCGAGACAGAACTTCGGTTTTTGTCTCGTTTTTTGCTTTTATAAAGTTTCAAACAGACAAATACTGAATTTATGAAAAAGATTGAAGTTTCTGAGTTGAAGGACAATTTCTTCGACACGATAGGCAAGGAATGGATGCTCGTCACCGCCGGCGGCATCGACAGTTTCAACATGATGACAGCCTCATGGGGCTGCATCGGATGGCTGTGGAACAGAGCCGTGGCAGTAGTATTCATACGCCCCGAACGCCATACACACGACCTCATCGAGCAGAACGACAGCGTGAACCTCGTGTTCCTCGGCAACAGCGAAGAGGCACGCAAGGCATACGCCTTCTGCGGCTCAAAGTCGGGACGCGACTACGACAAGGCGAAGGAGACGGGACTCACTGCCGAAGCCACCGAAAACGGATGCGTGACATTCGGCCAGGCACGCCTCACCCTGGAATGCCGCAAGCTCTACAAAGACAATCTCAAGCCCGAAGGATTCATCGACAAGAGCCTCACACAATGGTATGGCGGCGCAAAAGGCGGCTACCACGATGTGTATGTGCTCGAGATTACGGGCGCACTGGTGGGATAAGTCACTCGTCATTCACCACTTCAAGCGTGTCGCCCGACACCCTGAAGTGCACGTCGCGCCCGGCATAAAGCATGCCGTAGGTCTTCCCGGCGTCAGAATGGTACTGCGGACGGGGGTCGAGGGCGAGCACACGTCGCAGGGCGGCAAGCTCGTCGGCGGCAAACCGCACCGCAAAGGAGTCGGGGATGACCACCTTCAGTTCACGCCTTGCATGACTATCTACAAAGCCGCAGCGTGCATCGGGATGAGCGTCGGCGTAGGCCACATACGGCTTTATGTCGTAAATGGGAGTGCCGTCCATAAGGTCGGCGCCGAGAACATGTATCACAGGTCCCTGCGCCGTAGCCCACTCTATACGGTCGAGGCGCACACAGGAGAGCCCTATGGGGTTGGGACGGAACGGCGAACGGGTGGCAAACACGCCCATACGCGTGTTGCCGCCAAGCAGCGGCGGACGCACCACCGGACTATTTGCCGCATGGCGATTGGCTGAAAACTCCCAAATGAGCCACATATAGTCGAATTCCTCCAACCCACGCAGAGCGTCGGTATTGCGGTATTTCGGCGCGAAGACAATAGTCCCGCGCAGCTGTTCAGCCAGTCCGCTCTGTTTGGGAATGCCGAACTTCGAGGCGAACGGCGACTTGAAAAATGCTATCGGTTCTATTTCCATAATGTCGGTAAGATGTTGCTTGCAGTCAAATTCTTTGCTGTCTGCCATAATCCAACGGCAAGAGCAGTTGCAAAAGTAATGCTTTTTTATCTAAGTCCCGCACATTTCCCAGCATTATCCTACTCCCCTTACTGACGAAAAACAATAAAAACAATGTGAAATGTTTGGCGGTATGCGAAAAAACATGTACCTTTGCACACTGTTGATAAGTACACAATTTATTCACAAACAATATTTTAAAGAAAATGAAAAAAGGTATTCATCCAGAAAACTATCGCCCCGTCGTATTCAAGGATATGTCCAACGGCGATATGTTCCTTACAAAATCTACATGCAAGACAACAGAGACAGTAGAATTTGAAGGCGAAACTTACCCAGTAGTAAAGATTGAAATCTCAAGCACTTCTCACCCGTTCTACACAGGTAAGAGCAAGCTTGTCGATACAGCCGGCCGCGTAGATAAGTTCATGAGCCGCTACGGAAAGGTTCGCAAGTAATACGATAGATACTTTTTACAGAAGATACTTACACTGAAAGTGTGTTTTTGCGTAGTTGCATATACGCAGAAACACACTTTCTTTCATTTTAGGGGCAAGAGAAATAGAGTTAGGAATTAGGAGTTAGGAATTAGGAATTGAAGGTTTCAAAACTGGAGTTAGCGGAAGTTAGGCTTTGCCGGAAGTTAAAGGAAGATAACGGACAATAGCATAACTCATTGAAAAACAAGCCCACTTGTATATACGCCATACAGATTTTTACGAGTTCATACCAACGATAGGAGGTCGAGCGTCCCGTTCGACAACACTGCGCAAGGCGGTTCATTATGCGCTCGGTTTCGCAAGAATTAAGAATTATGAATTAAGAATTATGAATTATGAATTGCCTCACCCCTCTCCCCAACCACAGTCCGGCAAACGTGAATGCTCCATTGAGCATAAGCAGTTCGTAACCGAAGCGATAGCCCCATAGAGCGGAGGCAACCTCCGAGATGGCGTAGCAAAGCAACGGCGACGCAATGGCGATATAAGGAACTGTGCGGTCGGACACACTGCGCCGTGTGAAGAGTCCGTAAGCGAAGAGTCCGAGTAGCGGACCGTAAGTATATGAACACATGACATAAATGGCATCGATGACACTCGTACTGTTCACTATGCGGAAAAGAATGATGAACAGCACAAACACCATCGCCATACCTATATGTACACGACGCCGCAGAAGTTCGTCCTTCGGGCGTTCGCACAAGTCCACACAGAAACTGGTAGTGAGTGCCGTCAGTGCCGAGTCGGCACTCGAAAACGACGCCGCCACAATACCTATGGTGAACAGCACCACCACTGTCTGGCCCAACTCACCCGTTGCCGCAAACATGGGCAGAAGCTCGTCGCCCTGCTGCGGAAGTGCGACACCCTGCCGCTGGGCGAGAATGGTGAGTAGGACACCAAGCGAAAGGAACATGAAGTTGGCAGGAACAAAAGCGAAACCGTAGGTACACACATCCTTCTGAGCCTCGCGCAGTGTCTTGCAAGTGAGGTTTTTCTGCATCATGTCTTGGTCGAGCCCCGTCATAACAATAGCTATGAATGCACCGCTAAACAGCTGTTTCCAGAAATTCTGCGTGGAAACGAAGTCGTCCCACACGAACATACGGCTGTGACTGTCGCTCCATACCGCTCTCATCGCTTCGGGAACACTCATGCCCAACTGCTGAATCACATTATATATAATAAGCAAAAGTGCCGTAAACATGCACAGAGTCTGGAACGTATCGGTCCACACCAGCGTCTTTATGCCTCCACGCCGCGTGTAAAGCCATATCAATGCCACCATCACCACCACCGTAACGGGAAACGGAATGCCCACGGCGTCGAGCACGAAGCGTTGCAGGATGATGCAGACAACATAGAAACGCACGGCGGCACCCGTCATCTTCGACACAAGGAAGAAAGCCGCCCCCGTCTTGTACGACCTCTGCCCCAGCCTCTCCTTTAGGTAGGAATAGATGGTGGTGAGGTTAAGCCTGTAATACACAGGCAGCAGAATGAAGGCAATGGCGAAGTAGCCGAGGATGAAGCCGAGGCAGGTCTGCATATAGGTCATGCCCGTGCGCTCCACCATCCCAGGCACACTCACAAACGTAACACCAGAGATACTCGCACCCACCATGCCGAAAGCCACCATATACCAAGGCGAACGCCGGTTGGCCCGGAAGAATGTATTGTTGTCGGAACGCCGTGCCGTGAAGTGGCTGAACAGCATAAGTGCCGCGAAATATGCAGCCACAGTGATAAGTATTGTCATTGTCTTGGAATCGTTTTTTTCTTACAGTCGGCAAAATTAAGGCTTTATCATGTAACGGCAAAAGGATAACAGCAATAAAAAGAAGTTTTTTTTGACAGCACCCCTACCCACAAATTCCGCTTCACAACACCTCCACCAGCACCCCATTTGCAAGTTTAAACCCACATTTCCACCATCCGATGTACTTCGAGTGTACTTCCATAACAAAGTACATACGGCAACAATCCTCATAAAGCCCTCATGTCCAACACAATACAACACTAAAAAACCGCAAAGGTGTACTTATGTACTTTTTTTTTGAAAAATATTTTTTCTATTTATTGGTACCGGACAGCAATATAAAAGAGTAAAAAAAACTTTTAAAAGTAAAAAGGTAAAAGAGTAAAAATGTAAAAAGACTTTTAAGAGTAAAAAAGTAAAAGAGTAAAAAAGTAAAATACTGGCAAGAGCAAAGATAGGAGGTCGAGCGTCCCCGCTCGACGACACCACCCAAACAATTCACAATTCATAATTGCAGACTTGCTCAGTGTTGCCGAGCGGGACGCTCGACCTCCTATGTTTAACAAAGGTAATGTCCGTTACCTTCCATCTGCCGCAGGCGGATTAACTTCCGATAACTTCTGCCAACTCCTGCTTTGACCACTCAACCTATTCATATAAACCTATATTGGCATTTTACCAAGTGATAACCTTATCTACTATTTCTTGTTGCTCCAAGCTACTTCTTCGCAGATAGATACGTGTTGTCTCTATGCTTTCGTGTCCCATAAGGTCGGCAAGCAGGGCAATGTCGTTGAACTTCTCCAAGAAATTCTTGGCATAACGATGGCGGAACGAGTGAGGGTACACCACTTTTTCATTCAAGCCATACTTCACCGCATAGTTCTTCAACTGCTGTGATATGCCTCTTGTCGTGATGCGCTCGCCAAAGCGATTGAGAAAGAGATAGCCACTTGTACGGTTGAGTGTCTGCAACCACTTTTCTGTTTCCGTGCGCAATGTCTTGGGGATATAGATACGCCGTATCTTGCCACCCTTGGTGTAGATGTCGTAATAGCCTATTTGCACGTGCTCAACCTTGATTTGCACAAGTTCGCTCACTCTGGCACCAGTCGCAGCCAAGAAACGCACCACAAAGTACCACTCCAAGTTGTCTTCCTTCTTCAACTTGTTCTTCAAGAAGGTGTAGTCGGCATTGCTGATGACATTCTCCAAATAAGAACGTTGCTGCACCTTGACCGACTTCAAGCGGAGTTTCGTCTTTCCCACAAATACAAGGTACTTGTTCAACGCCTGAATACGGAGGTTCACCGTCTTTGGCTTGTAAGTCTCAATCAAGTAGGTCTTGTAAATCAACAAGTTTCTCTTGTTCAACTCTTTGTGTCGAGAGCCAAACTCCTTTACGGCATACAGATATGCCGAAATTGTGTTCTTAGCCATATTGCCTTGGCTTAGGAACTCTTCAAATTTGTTTAATTCCATCTCTATTTGTTTATTAGTGAAACATAAAGTTGTCCTAATAAATAGGCATGGATTTGTTCTATGAGTTCCTATTATGAGAAGTTGCTTGCTACGGGGGAGGTGAAATGTATTGATGAGGAGATACCGTTCGAGATACCGAAGGGGTGGGAATGGTGCAGACTTAATGAAGTGGCAACATCTGTTACAGATTTTGTTGCAAGTGGCAGTTTCGCATCATTACGTGAAAATGTCAAATATTATAGTACGAAGGAATATGCACTATTGGTTCGTACCAAAGATTTGTCATGCAACTTTAGTAAGGATTTGGTATATACTGATAAACATGGATATGACTTTTTATCAAACTCAAATTTGTTTGGTGGAGAACTGATTTTACCAAATATAGGTGCATCTATTGGCAAAGTATTTATTGTTCCAAATCTAAATATGCCAATGACATTAGCTCCAAATTCTGTTATGATACGTTTGGATGATGTATGCACAAAATCATGGCTATATAATGTTTTTTCATCTCCTTTTGGTTATGATACATTATGGTCTATAAGTAGTTCTACTGCACAAGGGAAATTTAATAAAACTGACTTCAGAAAGGTTCTTGTCCCTATTCCACCTATAGAAGAGCAGAATAGAATTGTTACAAAAATAAAAGAACTTTCACCATATATGGAGAAATATAGTAAAGCGCAAGAGCATTTAGATGCTTGGAATGTTGCTATAAAGGAAATCTTACAAAAATCCATTTTACAGGAAGCAATTCAAGGAAAACTCGTTCCGCAAATAGCAGAAGAAGGTACAGCGCAAGAACTGCTGGAACATGTAAAAGCAGAGAAACAAAAGTTAGTGAAAGAGGGCAAGCTAAAGAAGTCAGCTTTGGCTACTTCTGTTATCTATCGTGGTGACGATAACAAGTATTGGGAGAAGTATGGTAAAAACGTGGTATGTATTGATGAAGAAATACCATTTGAAATTCCGAATAATTGGAATTGGTGCAGGCTTAAAGATATAGGAAAGACAGAAACAGGTACTACTCCTTCAAAATTACATCCAGAATACTTTGGAAATTATATTCCTTTTCTAAGTCCTGCTAATATATTTGGTTCAAAAATAATAAGCGAGACACAAGGGCTATCTAACATTGGAGTTCAATTTGGTCGTGTTGTACCTAAAAATAGCATTCTACAAGTCTGTATAGGAGGGTCTATTGGAAAATGTGCGATAGTAAATAAACCTACGACATTCAATCAGCAAATAAACTCAATAACGCCATATTTTTGTAACGTTGAGTTTGTTCACATCGTCCTACAGTCAGAATATTTCCGATTGGCGATAATAGATAAAGCGACAGGAACGGCAACTCCAATAATCAATAGAGGAAATTGGGAAACATTACTATTTCCATTACCCCCATTGAAAGAACAGCAGAGAATAATTGAAAAGTACAAAGGTGTAACAAGTATTATGAGCAAATAGGGAGCGAAGTAACCGAGATAGAACTGCCTTTTGACTTTCCAAGAACTTGGTCTATTGCTCGATTAAATGCTGTTTGTCAACTTACAGACGGCATAAAAACCACTGGCAAACAATGCTTATTAGATGCAAAATATCTGCGTGGTAAAAGTTCTGGAACTATTGTTGAACAAGGCAAACTTGTCTATAAGGGTGACAATATAGTACTTGTAGACGGTGAAAACTCTGGTGAAGTTTTCATCGTTCCACAAGACGGTTATATGGGTAGCACTTTCAAGCAATTATGGATAAGTTCCTCTATGTACAAGCCTTATGTCTTGGCTTTCATACAGTTCTATAAAGAGACATTGCGCAACTCTAAGAAAGGTGCAGCAATTCCACACCTCAACAAAGAATTGTTTTATGGGCTTATTATTGGTATTCCACCACTGCAAGAGCAGAGAAGAATAGTTCAGAAACTTGAACAATCATCGCAGTTGCTTCGATAACCTATTCATTTGTTCTATTATACGTTGTTGCTCTTGCAAAGGTGGCAAAGGTATCAATAAATTCGACAAACTCTTACTATTCAGGGTTTTACCTTTAATTGCATCTTTAGATTCTCCGAGATTGGCAATTAGAGGCAAAACTTTGAACAGGTAATTCCTCATAGCATATTCTTTATCAATGACAGGACGTATAGTTATAATAGCTTCATTGTGATAAGCCTCAATATCCAATATTGAAGTTTTGCCGATGCTTAGTTTGAAACTCATAAGAAGACTTCCTTTTTCACTGATAGGAGCGGAGAAAACTTCCTTGACTGCCAAATCCGAAACCTTTTCTTTTGTTGTAGATATTGAGCCTCCATCAACCATATCAGATATTGAAACCCAATTGTATTCGCCATTTATCCAATATGTCTGTTCTCCTCTTGCTGGCGTTTTTCCAATAGTCATAGATACAATATTGGAAAATCTGCACCAGCACCAATTGTATGGCAAATCGAAAGGAATTTCATCGGTAATATCATTGCGATTTTCACCTATCTGCTCATAATACTTGTTATCGTCACCACGGAAGATAACAGAATCGTTGAGGGCAGACTTCTTTAGTTTGCCCTCTTTGACCAGTTTACGTTTCTCTACCTTTATCTGTTCAAGCAGTGCTTGTGCTCTGCCTTCTTCTGCAAGTTGCGGAACGAGCTTACCTTGTATTGCCTCTTGTAAGATGCTCTTTTTAAGACAATCCTTTATAGTAGTGTTCAGTTCGTCCAATTTGTTCTGAACATTATTATATTTCTCTATTTGTGGTAATAGTTCAGCTAACTTTGCCACAATTCTTCTTTGTTCTGATAGAGGTGGAAAAGGCAAAAGTAATCCTTTCAAACGATTTGCAGACAGTCCAGGCATGGCAGTTCCAACAGATGCCAAATTGTTGCTTTCTTTCAATAAGTAAATGAAATAATACACATATTCACATATACCGCTAACACACGGACGCAATCTATGAACATGATTTTGAAGACAAATATCATAATTTTCATTCCATATTGCTGAACGTCCATAACCAGCACCACCTTCACAAACAAGCAAATCTCCTTGTGTAGCCGAACAAGTCTTAATATCTTCGTCAGTAAAATTCATAACCTTTACATTATCAAGGATAAAGTGTCCCCAATATAGATTAGAGGTCGTTATGAACTTTTGTGGAGTTCCACCACCTTTATTGCTACTACTCTGTTGCTTTCCGCTTGTATGGTTGAATATATTGCCTATACGCGTCCATTCCCACCCCTGCGGAATCTCAAACGGCACCTCCTCATCAATGCATTTTACCTCCCCCGTAGCGAGCATCTTCTCATAATAGGAATTGTCCTCACCACGGTAGATAATAGATGCGTTCTTGTCACGCTTGATTTTCTTCTCCTTGATCAAGCGTTCTTTCTCTTGGCGAATCTTATCAAGCAAAACGCTTGCTGGTTCATCATTAGGGTCTTGCGGTACAAGTTTTCCCTGTATCGCCCATTGTAATATGCTGTTCTTTAATTGCTTTCCGTTCATTGTTCTTTACTTTGCGAATTGGCTAACCGGTGGTTAGCCAATTCATAAATTATTCATAGTCTTCACCTCTGACGCCTAACTCCCCGTTGCTCATTGCATTGGCAATGTCAATCTTCAATTCCTCATCGTAATCCTCACCATTCATGAAACAAGTTAGTATGCGGAGAAGCAAGTTTTGGTCGATGTTGGATGCAGCCACATGATAGACGATGGACTCCATTTGTCGCATAAACGTTGTCGCTTGCCAGAAGTACGAATTCTTGTGAAGAAAATATGTTCCAAGTGTCAAGGCAATACGTTTGTTACCGTCATTAAAATAATGCCCAGAACAGAACTTGAACACCAAATAACAGAGTTTATCGGCAAAGTCGGGATAATACATATCATTCTGCACGAAATCGAGAGTGGCAAGAATGCCACCTTCATCTCTGACTCCATCGAAGCCACCATCGCTTGCGTCTATCATCTTAGCATAAACGCTTAGGACCTCTTCATAACTGATGTATTTCACTTCCTCATTCATTATCTGCCTGCTTTAATCTTTTCAAGACATCCTTGTTATTTTCAAGAATTCTGTCAAAATCTATTGACTGGTTTCCAATAAAACGTTCAAATTCTTCTGGTGTTACCGCTCTGAGGTATTCGGCTATATTGCCATGATAGGCATCACGAAAGCTATAATCACGTGAAGCCATCTTGGTACGAGCATCATTAAGATAAGGCTTTTGCATCGGATGTTCTGCCAAGTCGTCAACAATTTGTTTTACCTCGTCCATTGATAACAATCTACCTCCATTTTCCTTGTATTGCTGCTGTATAACAGCACCAATACCATTCTCAAATGAAGATATGACAAGCAACACTTCGGCATAGAGAGTATGGCGCACATTATCCTTGGAGTCAAGAGAAAGAACCCTTCTGTATTCTTTGGCATTTTCCTTGAACACAGCTTCGTATATCCAGTCTGTTACTTGTGCATATTTGTAGGTTTTGTGTCCACCCACACATTGGCTCATTGCGGAGGTTAGGTTCTTCCGATAGTTCTCTTCAGTGATAGCTGCTGGAATATAGTTCACATCACGGCGATTGATATATTTTGTTCCGCCACCTGTTTTCTCATTTATCGTAGCTATCACAAGATCCAAAATGGCACTACGCAAAGCCTTCGCTTTTTCACTCTCCGTAAGCAACATACCAATATTTAGGAACGAACGGAAGTTGAACAAACCGAGTTGCGTGGTTTTGCTCCCGACATTGATGACGGGAGCAAATTGTAACTTTAAGTCTTTCAGACGTTTACCTTTACATAAAACATATCCATTGCCAGATAATTCAGAACCGAAATTCTCAAGATATCTTTCAATTGTTCTTTCTTCAACTTCATAGAAATCGGCCACCATTTTTTTCGTAAAACGGTATTCTCCATCAAACATCATACCAGTAATGTCCAATGTCTTTTGTATCTTTTCTATTGCAAAACGGTTGTTCAACACGTTTAGCCTTTCTATCTTTGATACGGTTAAATCCTTCATTGTATTATTCTTCAATGTTTATTTTAATTCCCAAGATACGCTGTATCTCTGCCAATGTCTTATCAATCTCATGATCAAGAGCCTTGCGCTTCTTGAAATAGTCGGCAAGCAGTTCGGCAGGAG
>OLGE01001342.1_pt1 | contig 25540 bp, 35 predicted proteins | sample 1605151 | NCBI WGS metagenome assembly OLGE01 (sample SAMEA3888912, study PRJEB22519) | human gut metagenome | biome: human gut; feature: human-associated habitat; material: faeces | place: Denmark | collected 2010
ACGACACAGTGGAGAAAGGGTTTGTAACACCGGCGGAGCTGAGGCAGTGTTTATTCGAGGAAGCCGGCGTGCGGTTTAAGCACCCCAGCGGCGCACTAACATCAGAGAGAAAAGAGGCGACCAAAGTATGATCCTCTATTTCCGAAAGGGAGCCAGAGTGACCGAGCTCCTGCTGGCGAAGGATACCCTGAGACCTGGCATGCTTACAAATGGTTACCTTTTCATGGTGATCGAGAGCGACGCCCGTGGACATATCGGGATCATGCCAAGTGAGCGGGAGCACTTCGATCTGGAGTGGATGGCAAGCGCTGCCTTCTGGACGCGCGCGCAGCAGCTTTCTGACCGCGGGTGGGAGGCAGACGGCTATCCGGGCGCGGTCATCCTCTTGAAGTACTACGAGGCAAGCGACACGGCAGAGAAGAAGAAACGCGCGCTCGAGCGAAAACATGAAAAAGGGCAGGCACTTTGCCGGAAGACATACAAGCCAAGGCTCTGCGCTGAGTGTGGTCATCTGTTTCAGCCGAACACCGCAAAGCAGAAGTACTGCAGCATAGGTTGTCGGAAGCGGTATTGGCAGGAGGCGCACCGGCGTGAGAAGAAGGAGAAACAAGGATGACGGAAGACGAGGTGCGTGATTTCTTCGAGAAGCTGCGCAGCCAGCGGCAGGAACTCTATGATCTGATACAGGAAAGGGAGCATGTGGCAAATGACATCGCCGCCGTGAAGGCGGTGCAGTACGATAAACCGAAAATCACTGTCACGGTGAACTCTGACTTGTCTCAAGTACTGGAGCGGATCATCGAACGATGCGACAAGCTGGACAAGCGCCTGCTGGAATGCATGGATATCCTCACCAGTATGAGAAAGAAAGCGTATGAATTGCTTGCCCTATGTCGTGATACAAAGGAGAAAACGATACTTTATGATAGATATCTGGCTGGCATGTCATGGCGAGAGATCGAGGAGAAACGTGGATTCACAAGGCAGTGGCTGGCTCGCATGCGAGACCGCGCTATCCGTATGATTTCTCAAAACACCTCTTGACTGTTTACACAAGTTTACATCGAATGATGATATAATAGTAAAAGGGAAATCGCACAGGGGAGAAATTCCCGACAAGTCGATCTGTGCTATCGTTTCCATGCTTGGCCTCCTTCAAATTTAAGGTATGCCGTAAAAGAGCGTCTCATAAGAGGCGCTCTTTTGCGTGGAAAAAAAATGAGGAGGAGAGATGGGAAAGCTGACTGAAAAGCAGAAGCGGTTCATAGATTTTTACATCGAGACTGGGAATGGCGCCGAAGCGGCGCGCCGTGCGGGGTATTCTGAGAAGGTGGCCCGGCAGTCCGCGGGGAAAATACTTGCTTCGCCGCGGATCGCCAGCGCTATTGCTGCCCGTCTCAAGGAAATAGAGGAGAACCGCATTGCCAAGGCGAAAGAAGTGATGGAGTTCCTGACGTCTTCCATGCGCGGCGAAATCAAAGAGGAAGTCGTTGTCGTGGAAGGAACTGGCGGCGGCTGCAGCGAAGCAAAAACCATAGAAAAGCAAATCGGGGCTAATGATCGTATCAAAGCAGCGGTGCAGCTGGCAAAACGCTATGGCTTGGATAAACTTGAGGATAATATGGATGGAAATGGTGGAGGGGTAACGATTATTGATGACACGGATCAATCTTAGTTATGTGATAGCTAAACCATTCTGGGCAGTGCATCGCGATGTGAAGCGTCATGGGCATACCTATTATGTGCTGGGCGGCGGCCGAGGAAGCACGAAGTCATCGTATGTGTCTATTGAGATCATGCTCTTGCTTCATTCTCATCCGGAATGCAATGCGGTCATCTTGCGCAAGGTTGGGAATACCCTCAGAAACTCTGTATACCAGCAGATGGAATGGGCTATAGATACATTAAGCCTAAATCCATATTGGAAAAAGAAGATCTCACCGCCGGAAATGGTGAACGAAAACACCGGACAGAAAATCATCTTTCTGGGTGTCGATGATAAAGGGAAGATCAAATCTTTGAAAACGCCGCACGGGTATGTAGGGATTGTGTGGTATGAAGAAATGGACCAGTTCTCCGGAATGGAAGAAATCAGAAGCGTGAATCAGTCATTACTTCGTGGCGGTCCACGCTTCTGGTGCTTCTCATCCTACAATCCACCAAAAAGCCGTGACAACTGGGTGAATGAAGAGATGCTGAATGCTGAGCCCGACAGGTTTTTCCATCATTCCGATTACAGATCAGTCCCGTATGACTGGTTGGGCCCGCAATTCTTTGAGGATGCGGAAAAACTAAAGGCAAGAAATGAAATGGCGTATCGTCATGAATATCTGGGCGAAGTGACAGGGACAGGCGGCACAGTCTTTGAAAATGTGGTACAGCAGGCGTTCACGAAGGATGATTTACAACAGTTCGATCGCAGGCGCTACGGTCTAGATTTTGGCTTTGCGCTGGATCCGCTGGCCTTTGAGTGTATGCATTACGATGCAAAGCACGAACGGCTATACATCTTTGATGAGATATACCAGACGCACCTGACGAACCCTGCAGCAGTTAGGTTGATACAAAGCAAAATGATCAGCAAAGCTGTCATCCGCGCCGATTCTGCAGAGCCTAAGAGCATCAGAGAGATGCAAGATGCTGGCCTACACGTATACGGTGCTAAGAAATACCCCGATAGCGTGGACTATGGGATCAAATGGCTGCAGAGCCTGGAGGCCATCGTTATAGATAAAGCACGCTGCCCGAACACCTATAAAGAATTCGTGAATTATGAATACGCCCGCACAAAGGATGGAGAATTCATTTCTGCCTATCCAGACAAGAACAACCACGCTATTGATGCCGTGCGGTACGGATGCGAGGATCTGATGCCGGCATTCACCAAGGTTAGAACCGGCCGTGTGAAGTACTAAAGGAGCGAAAATGCGAAACGATAACCATTCATTATACAGAATGCTGGAAGACGGATATTTCGGGATTGGCGGGTTTATCGACGGTGAATATCTGAACAAGCATCCAAGAGAAAGCGATGAGAAATATGCTATGCGCCGCCATCTGGCTTATTATCTAAATTACCTGGCACCATGCGTTAATGCGCATGTGTCACCAATTTTCAAAACATTAGCGCAGAGAGACTGGAAAGGACCAGGAGCCAGCATCTGGGAATCGTTTTCTAAAGATACAGATTTTCTCGGGACACAGATCCAAGCACTCATGAAGAAGGCTGCTATTTCGGCAAAGCTAAATGGAATTTCTTATATCGTCATGGACCGTGCAGAAGGCCTCGACGAGGACATGCGTGTATCTGACTTGGAAGAAAATCGCCGAAATCTTCCTTATGCGTACGTGGTAGATATCAACGCAGTTGAAGAAGTTACTTTGGATCCCTTTGGCCGTATCTTGAAATTTGTATTTCTCGAGCCGGAAGCAGGCAATGAACATGTCTTTGCAAAGCGAACGATGACCGCAGACGGATGGGAATACATCAGCTCAAAGGGCAGGAAGAGCGGCACGTGGAATCTTGGATGTGTGCCTGTTATCCCGCTCGCCGCAAAAGCGCACAAGACGCACAATCCCTTCCCTCCTTCTGAATTCTTGTCTATCCTGAAAACGAATGTAGCAATCTACAACATGACAAGCTGGCTATCTGATATTTTAGTAAATCAGACATTTTCCATCCTGACCTTCCCGTCTGCTGAACCCGAGAATATCGACATCGGAACGGATAACGCGCTGGCCTATCCGCCGGAATCCAGCCACGAGCCAAGTTTCATCGCACCGCCGGACGGTCCTGCTACCATCCTTGCTAATCAGATCGCACTATTGCAGCAGGAAATATATAGAATGGCTGTAGTGGTCAATGTCACCGGATCCTCGAAGCTGCAAAGCGGGATGGCGAAGGCGTGGGACTATGAAGCTACGAACCAGATTCTTTCTGATTTTGCTGATCAGGTAGAAGCTGCCGAAATGAAGCTCGCAAAGCTATTTGAACGATGGACCGGTGTGGCACTGGAATACAGTGTGAACTACCCGAATGACTTCAAAATCAGTGAAGTGGAGCAAGAACTGCTGAATGCGGAAACCGCAAAAGGGCTTTCTTTCGGGGATGATTTCAATGTTGAAGTGTTCAAGCGGGTACTAACGGCTTACTTGCCGGAGCTGACTGCAGATAGCTTCGACAAGCTGGTAGAAAGCTATAGGCAGCAGCAGGCAGAGGAGAAATTGGACATTATCCATGAGGGCATGAACAATGGTGAAGAGGGATCAGAAGGCGCTGCTCCGAATAATCAGACGCCTAGAGAGTGAATACCAAGAAGAAGCTAAAGAAGCCGCCGAGGAACTTTATACCCTGCTAGATCGGGGCTGCAAAGTAGAGGCGGCATTGGCCCAACTGCGGAAAGACCACCCAGCGCTCTTTCAGCTATCGGGCTTACAGGATGCCATGGTTGAGGCTGCTGCTTATGGATATGGGATTGTGCCGGCGATCCTGACCGACACCCAGGCGAAGGCATGGCGGGAAGCCCTGTCAAAATCATGGGATGATAGTGGGATGACACTATCGGAGAAAATCCATGGCGCCGGCGTCAAAATGAGAGAAAGCATCATCAGTACCATTCGCTCGCAGATGCGGCGCAACGCTACATGGACATCGATGGCAAGAGAATTGTATGATGGCTATAATAGCGGGAAGGCTGTCACTATGCAGCAGGCACTGCCAAAGTACCTGCAGACCGTGAGAAACGCCTACGGCACCCCCAGAATCGTCGCTGAGAGCCGCAAGGCTTTGAGGAATATAGAAAGACTATCCCAGAACGGAGCGCCTACAAAGGCGCTTAAGGCGGCGTATAAGCAGCTCATAGAAACAGCGCAAACAGGGACAGAAGAAGCTCTGAATAAAGCGTGCTGGGTGGCCATGCAAGAGAAAAGCCGTTATATCGCGGACCGCATTGCCCGGACAGAGATGGCAAGGGCATGGGCCGATGGGTTTTTAGCTGATATCATGCAGGATGATGACGTGGTGGCCGTGAAATGGAAATTATCCAGCCGCCACCCTGTTTTTGATGTTTGTGATATGTACAGCAAGGCCAATATGTACAACCTTGGCGCCGGTATCTATCCGAAAGCCAAACTACCGCCGCTTCCTGCGCATCCTCACTGCCTGTGCAGCTGCACAACTGTCTATGCCGGTGAAGTCGACCTGAAGAAGCAAAAGGACTGTATCAAGGCGGAAGGTGAAAAATGGCTTTCTAATCTATCGGATGACCATAGGCGGAAAGTGCTGGGCATTCAGGGAAACAAGGCATTTAAGCGTGGTGCAGACTGGCGCGAGTATATGAGGAATTGGACAGCGCCCCAGAACACGGAAAGCAGAATTTCTGGGCTCCTGGAGAAAAACCTATTCCCTCCTACAGATGCCTTCATCGCATCGCTTGCTCAGAAGTACGGTATGACGTATACTAAGGGCAAGAAAGGCGAAGATCGGTTTTATTCTGATGATGGACGGCCAATTTACCCACCTAATAATGGTGCTGTAGGTAAAGAAGAAAAAACAGTGTTACCTAAGGGAACCGTCGTCAGCAGATATGGTTCCAATAGAGGAAAGTATACCTCGCCAGATGGAACATCCTTGGGTGAAAGATCATTAGATAAAAAAACAAGATATGATAATGAGCTCCATTGCTTTGAATTAACCGAGGAATTTGAATGCATTGAGGGAGTAGTTGCTCCTTGGTTTGATCAAGTTGGTAGAGGAATTCAGTATAAATTCTCCAAATCTATTGAACAATTGATAAAGGAGGGCGTTTTAATTGAAATATAGAATTCAAACTACTCATGAATTGAAAAAAATAATGGATAATAGTAAAATCAATAAACATTATTTTAGTATTTATCCAGATGAAAATTTTTATACTGAAGTAGTTACGTTTATTAGGAAAAAAGCTAGTAAATGGGAAATAGGAGTCAAAGAAAGATGTATAGATTGTGATGTTAAACAGTTTGATACAGAAGCAGAAGCTTGCCAGGCGTTTTTAGAAGAATTTTACCCGGAGGTACTTGATGGCAAAAAATGATTACAGCGTTATCGTATGCATTATTTTGTCGTACATGTACGAATGCCTGAAAGCGGGAAAGCAGGTTGAGCTTGAACTAATGAACCCTGAAGCATTGAAACTCTGTGATAATTACTGGATGTACATTATCAGGCATTTAGTAAAAGACGGATATATCGAGGGTGTACTTTGTACCCATACGAAAGAGGGCTATAGCTTTACTTTTGATGATATCAATATCACGCCGAAAGGGATTGAATACTTGCAAGAAAATAGCTACATGCAGAAAGCGAAAGAGACCGTGTGTAGTTTGGCTAATTTTACTAGTCTGACGTCAGCCTTGGTCAAAATGGGCTTAACTGTGGCTAAATTGTGAATTGAATAATCAAGCGCGCGAAAGCGTGCTTTTTTATTGCCGTGGAGACGGCTCAATACAGGGCGGAGGCCCATTATACGGAGGTATAAAAACATGGACATGAAAGATGTTTACGCTGCACTCGAGAAGCTGGATAACGGCGCAGATCTGATTACAGCCATTAAGGGCGAAATCAACACACTGAACAACGAGGCAAAGAAGAACCGCATTGCAGGAGAGCATACCGCGGAAAAACTCAAGAATGTACTCGCAGGACTGGATCTCGAGGATGCAGACGATGTGGCCGACAAGGCAAAGAACCTGAAGGCTGCACTCGACACGTTCGCACAGGGCGGAAAGAAACCGACTGAAGTAGCCAAGCAGATCACCGACCTGACCGCACAGGTCAACAAGGTGACCAAGCAGCTTGATGCTATGACCAAAACAGCCCAGGCAGAGAAAACAAAACGCTTGGACAGCTTGAAAATGGCCAAGGCAGTGGAGCTGCTCAGTAAAGGTCATGCGGCGAGCCCGGAAAACATGGCAAAACTGCTGGAGGGCAGCATCATCGTTAAGGACGATGAAAGCCTCGCCTATAATGGCAAGGATGGAGAAATCAGCCTTGAAGATGGTGTGGCTGGCTGGCTGAAGGAAAATAGCTGGGCGGTCAAGGCTAACGGCGGTGGCGGAAGCGGCAGCCCTAACGGCGGGAACGGAGGCGAAAGCTCCGACCCATTCCTTGCCGGATTTAATTCTTAAAAGGAGAAAACAAAATGGCTCTTAATTATGCAGAAAAGTACAGCGCACAGATTGATGAACGCTTCAAGCAGGGGTCTATCACGGCCCCGGCAATTAACAACAACTATGACTTCGTGGGTGTGAAAACTGTCAAAGTTTATTCTATCCCGACGGCAGACATGAATGACTATACCCGCACTGGGTCTTCTCGCTATGGCACTCCTACGGATCTGCAGGACTCCATCCAGGAAATGACCCTAAGTAAGGATCGTTCTTTCACCTTCACGATCGACCGTGGCGACAATCTCGACCAGATGATGATTAAGGACGCCGGGGCAGCCCTGCAGCGCCAGCTTGATGAAGTAGTCATCCCGGAAATCGATATTTATCGCCTGGGCGTCATTGCAGCAGGTGCAAAGAACACTGCGACCGCGGCTATTACAAAGGCCAATGCCTATAGCGCTTTCTTGGATGGCGTGGAAAAGCTCACTGACGAGCTGGCTCCGCTTGGGGGGCGTATTGCTTATGTATCCAGCGCTTTTTACAAATACATCAAGCAGGATCCCTCTTTTATTCAGGCTTCTGACATTGCCCAGAATATGCTTCTCCGTGGTCAGCTTGGCATGGTAGATGGGATTCCGATTATTACGGCTCCCACCTCTTGGATGCCGAAAAATACCGCATTCATTATTACTAACCCGGTAGCGTGCGTGGCGCCTATCAAACTGGCAGATTACAAAATCCATGATAATCCGCCAGGAATCAACGGCTGGTTGGTTGAAGGCCGTGTGATTTATGATGCATTCGTTCTGAACAACAAGAAGGGCGCGATTTACGTCCATAAGACTGCTGCCGAATGAAGGTATCGGTAAAGGCCGACTTTAACAAACTTGTGAAAGCCTTTGAAGCCGCTCCCGAAGAAACGAGGGCGGCTGTAAGGCTGCAAGTCAAAGCGGCGGCCAGAGATATCCAAGAGTATGCACGGGAGCATCATAAATTTGTAACGCGTGGCGGAGCTACAGAAAAAAGCATCCAGATGTACGCAGAAGGAAACACGGCCACGGTGTATCTCGGATCTGACGTGGCAGTATACCAGCATGAAGGCACCCCGCCGCATATCATCAAGGCTAGGAACAAGCTGGCGCTCCGTTTTGTGAGAAATGGTGACTTTGTCTTTTGTAAACGCGTACATCATCCGGGCATACAGGCAGATCCATATTTATTCGATGCAGCCGAACACGAACGGGCAAGGATTCAAAGCCGGTTCGCTGATGCCATCGAGAGTGTTCTAGGGAGGTTGTGATGTCTTATATCACCTTAAACGATATCTTCGATGAAGTTCTGACTTGCACAGATGAAGATATCACCGTGGGGAATGACACGATAGCCCGAGAGGCGCGACGCCTTCATGCAAAGATCGTGGAGCCTGTAGCACCTATTATTAAGCGGCTTGGGGTGTGCGCGGCTTGCTGTAACCGATGCTTAATGCAGGCAGGCACAGACCCTACCACGACATTCAACGGAGCCAATGGCGTTGAATACTCCGATGTATATGCCCAAAAGCTAAAGATGTATCGTACAGAAATGGATCGGATTATTTCTACCTTGACGGCTGAGGATTTCGGAGCCATGGGAGGCAGGGCGCGCTATGCTATCCCCCTGCATCGCTCATGAGTAAGCGCACGGCAGTAGAGGAGGCTCTTTATTCGCTCCTCATGGACCAATTCCCCAAAATACATTGGCAGAAACTCGTCACAGGGGCAGCGCGTGGCCGCGAAATGATGGGAACTATTGCCTGCGAGCGTATTTCTTATGAATGGCTCGACAAATTCACCAAAGCGGCCACTGCCACCTTTAGCATCTATGTGATGGACATATCCAGTACGAATGAGGTAGACAACATTGCGGATGATATTATCCGCGTCTTGAGCAATGATCGGACACTATCTGGCACGGTGGTGGATTCCCTGGTGAAAGAAGTTATATATGGCATGGCACAGGGGCGCCCTGATGTCGGAGCCGTATTGATTCATTTTGTTGTAACCTATGATTGTTAAAGAAAGGAGCCTTATAATGAGTACTAATTTCCCAACTCGCGCAGAGGGCACATCTAATGCTACGGCGGGTAAAGACTATCTGATTTATTTGAATACAGGGACCAGTGAAGCGGTGCCCACATGGACACTGCTTGGTGGACAGCGCAGTGGGGACCTCTCTCGTGAAGCGGATGAAATCGACGCTAGCCACAAAACATCCGGCGGGTGGAAGTCTACCCTTCCGGGACTGCGCTCCTGGTCGATCGACCTTGAAAGCGTCTATTTGAAAGACGATACAGGTGCAAAGTTCCTTGAGGAGGCGTTCCTGGTAGGGAAGCAGGTCAATGTAAAGTTTGAATACCCTGATAAAAGCTATGTAACCGGGTGGGGCAGCGTAACTGAATGCAGTCTTTCTACGCCTCATGATGATGTGGCGACTCTGTCCGGTACGATCAAGGGCGATGGTGCGCTATCTGAACTGAAACTCGCTGTCCCTGGGAAATAAAAATATTCGATAAGGAGAAAGGCGTGCATTTGCGCGCCTTTTCTATTTATATAGGAGCTAAAGAAGCATGAAAAAGATTGATATGGAGCCATTTGGCGAAGATCAGCAGATTTGGTTTAACATTGGGCGGCTTCGCCGTGTCGAGGAAATCCTGAAGCAGCCTATTGGGGAAATTCTGAAGAATTTAAGTAGCCTCAGTCTGAAAAGCCTGATTGTGTTGCTTATGGTAGGAATGCGGCAGCATGGCACTTATAATGAACAGTACTATGAGGATAAAATTGATAAAGCCATGGACGCAGGGTATGCCCTTGGAGATATCCAGTATTGTGTGCTCAAGGCTATTGCATCCTCCGGTATCATGGGGAAAGCCGCTTATTACCAGTATTTCCCCGAAGAGCTGACACCTAGTGAAGATAAGGAAATCGAAGCCGAAAAAAACTGATAGAAGCGGACGGCCTGATGTCGATGGTGGAATGGTGCCACCAGGTCAGGGTGCCCGCGTTTGGCTTTTTACGGCTCAAGCCGTGGGAATTCGACAGGCTTTCTATTTTTGAGTTCTTTGACATGATCATGGCATGGCAGGAAGCAAAGACGGCGGAAAGATGGGAACGGGCCTATTGGGTAGCGAATATCATGAGCCCGCACCTTAAAAAGCCTGTCAAACCTGCTGTCTTGATGAAATCTTTTGAGAAGAAAAAGACGAAACGGGAAATCATTGAAGAGCGTGAAGCGTTCTTCAGCAATTTTGAACAGGAACGGGAGGAGGTGGAGAAATGCCAAAGAAAGAAATAAAGGTGGAAATCGTCGCAGAAACTAAGAACGCAGAGGGGAAGCTGGCCACTGTGTCTGCAGCGCTGAAAAGCGTGGCGAATGATGCGGCAAGGGCATCGAAACAAGCGGGAAAGATTGATGACTCCGGCATGAAGAAAATGGCATCGTCTGCAGATGGCGCGACGAAGCGTGTCAAATCACTAGCCGATGAGCTGTCAAAGGCCTCAGCCATGGCAGGGAAGCTGGGGAAGGTCGTACAGGGGCTGGGGAGCCTGGCTACTGGCGCCTTTGCAAAAGATATTGTCAATGGCTTGCTTGGCGCGGGTGCAGCTTCCATTAAGGCGGCGGCACAGATGCGGCAGTATGAAATCGCCTTCCAAACCATGCTGAAAAGTGCTGATGAAGGGACGCAGATGCTGCGAGATTTGCAAAAATTTGCCGCGGAAACGCCCTTCGATGTCCCCGGCGTTGTGTCTGCTGGGCAGCAGTTAATGGCCTTTGGCTTTAAGGCGAAGGAAGTGATCCCCATGCTAACCAGCCTGGGGGATGCTGCAGCAGGGCTAGGGCAGGGAACAGCTGGCGTTTCTCGCTTAGCTTATGCACTTGGCCAGATGCAGACCAGCGGCAAGTTGAACGCCCAAGATATGATGCAGCTAACATCGGCAGGGATCTCTGCGTGGGATATGCTAGCCGATGCGGCAGGGGTTTCTATCGCCGAAATCAAGGACATGACCTCTAAGGGCATGGTGGACTCCAAAGAAGCAGTTAAGGTCATCGTTGCCGGGATAAATGAAGAGTTCGGCGGCATGATGGCAAAGACAAGCACGGAGGTGTCCGGGCTTCTCGCCAATATCGAGGAAACGGCGGGCACGACCTCGGCAGTGATCGGTCAGTATATGATCAATGCGTTTAACATCAAGGGCATCCTGCAAACAGCATCCGGTGCATTGGGGGATTTTCAAACGAAATTGCAAAATGCGGCAAATTCAGGAGAAAGCTTCCGCGATGTCATTAAGGACTGCATCCCGCCGGAGCTTATCGCGGCAGCGGGCGCTCTTGCCGCTGTGATCGGTTCGGTGTTAGTTCTGGCTCTGGGGGCGGCGGCTGCTGCCGTTTCCACCTTTCTGGGTCTCTCTGCTGCGGCGATTGCTACGATTGCTGCTGTGGGGGCCGCCGTGGCCTGGCTGGCTACCTATTGGGACGATCTAGTGGACGCTATTCTGCAAATTCCGGGAGCTATTACGGCTTGCGGAGCGGCGGCTGTTAGCCTTGTAACTTCTATCCTATCTGCGATCGTGGGGCTATTCGGCGACATGTGGGCAGAGGTAACAGGCGCACAAGATAACTGGCTATCGTCTTTTGCTGGCATGCTTTCAAGGGCATCGTCTGCCGTCGTTGAGTTTGCTAATAATGCGATTGCCTGGTTTGATGCGGTATTTAACGCGAAGTCCAGAGCCATCGCGGGGCCTGCGTCTGAAGGGGTAGGGCTCAGCGAGGAAGAGAAGGCACGCCGTAAAAGCGGGCAGGATATCCAGGCTTACATTGAAGAAACTGGGATGAAGCCGTCCGCAGTACCTGCTTTTGATCCCAGCAAGTTGATCATCGCGCCTTCCGGCAGTGGTGCTGGCATCGGAGGGGGCGGCGGAAGTGTTGGCGGCAGTTCTTTTGCGTCTGCCAAGAATGAAAAATTGGAAGCTGCGCAGCGTGAGGACAGGATTCAAGAGGCACGAATGAAGGTGCAGAATGACCGCATTCGTGAACAGCTGAAGAATGAGGAAAAGCTAAGACAGACACAGCTCCAGATTGCCAAAAAGTACGGTACAGACCAGCAGAAACTTTCTATTGCTTTGGCAGAAACGGAATACACCAAGAAGCAGGACTTACAACGAGAAAACATGTCTTTCCAGGAGCAGATGCTGGCGCAGGAAAACGCGATCAAGGAAGCGAAGCTGAAAGGCGTGGATCAGGATGAATTGGACCTGTTGGAAGAGAAGAAGCAGCTTCTCGCTGATAATCATGAGCTGGCATTGAAAACGATCAACGCACAGGCCGCCGCTAGTGCTAAGGCACTCAATGCCGACTATGACAACGATCAGCTAAAGTGGCAGACGTCTTACAATACAGCCGGAAGCACTGTTGACCGGATGAACATGGACAATGAAAGGTATCAGAAGGATGCGACTAGTGCCGTCTATGCTGATGAATCCATGACCTACGAGGAACGGTTAGCGGCGCTGGATGCGATCAATCAGAAGTATGAAGACCAGAAAGCGAAAATCAATACCATCAATTCTATGCAGCAGTATGGGAATTCCCTGGCTAAAGATTTTGCTAGCGGGATCTCTGACTGGATCACCGGCACGAAGTCCTTTGGAGATGTCATGCGCAGTGTTTTAGATAGCTTGATCCAAAAACTGATACAGGCGACTATGTATGCCCTTATCATTGCCAGTGTAACAGGCGGCAGCTTCAAGGCAAATTTCTTCAAAGCCTTTGGTAATGGCTTTGCTACTGGCGGATCTGTCAGCGGTCCGGGAACGGGAACATCTGACAGTATCCCGGCCATGCTTTCTGATGGGGAATACGTCATGAATGCCAAAGCCGTGCATCGGCTGGGAGTTCCCTTCCTGAACGGTTTGAACACCGGCAGGCTGGCAGGATTGGCAGATGGCGGGATTGTCGGTTCCGGTGTTGTTGCCGGTTATAAGGCAGAGCGTGGCAGCAATGGCGGACAGGGGCAGAGCGTTAATCTGTCTATGCATGTTTCTGCTATGGATGCCTCCAGCTTTAGCGATTTTCTTAATCGGGGTGGGCTGGATGTCGTGAAACAAGCTCTTTTTGACAGCAATCGTAACTTCGCAAGTGAGGCAGGTGTGTGGTAATGCGTAAGTTCCCAGAATTAAGAAAATTTAGCTGGAACAGCACCTTTGAAGAAAGATGGAATACCACTGTACAGAAATCTGCCTCCGGCCGTGTGCGTACATTGACCAACCAGCTTTACCCGGCATGGACTATCAAAGCAAGCTATCCTGCGTTAACGGATGCACAGGCAGATGAGCTGTTGGGCTTCGTCGCCTTAATAAAAGGATCCTTTGAGGCCTTCCTCTGGCTTGATCCGGAGCATAATGCGGAAAAAGGTGCACCGTTGGCGCAGGTGAGCAGTAGCAAATATCAGTGTGTAGCGCGCATCGGCAGCTATGTAGAGCCGGTGGAATATGTAGAGAATGTAACCATTCTGGTAAATGGCGCAATCGTGCCGGCAACCAATTACACTGTAAGCGGAGGCATTATCACCTTCCGACAGATTCCATCCGGCACAGTGACGGCTAACTATACATATTACTGGAAAGTGATATTGGCAGATGACGGCCTGACCATCAGCAAGAAATTTGACAATATCAATACCGCAGAAATCAAGCTGGAGGTAGTACGATGAAGGATGTAGGCACAGGCTTAGAAAATTACCTAAATACGGAAAAGCATATGACAAGCTGCGACCTGTTCGAGCTGCGCCTGCCTGATGGCGGCGTGCATTACTACACTGACGCAGATAAGGATATCCTGTATGATGGGCATAACTATCGACATGACGTGCTGCTAATCAAACGCCAGCAGGTCAAGGTTAATGACAGTGTAGTTGTCGACACGCTGAGTGTAAACATCAAGGCAGATAAGACTGCTAAAATCGGCAACACGCCGCTGTTGAAGGCTGCACATGACGGCACACTGGATATGAGCAAGCTGTATTTACGCAGATGCTTTTTCCGTGATGCTGTAGTTATTGGGGCTATTGGCTTGTTTGGCGGCAAAGTGGAAGTAAAGTCGTGCGGCGGTTTAGGTTTGGACCTTACAGTCAAGGCTGTTACGCAAGGCCTTAGTCAGGAATTCCCGGTGCGAAAGTATTATCCGCAGGGCACATATTCGACAAAAGGCGGAACGATAACTGCCAGCACGGACAGTACAGTAGGCTGCCTGATTGCGCCATACGTTCCGCTTAAAGAGGTGCTGATGTAATGGACGAGGGAGAGAAAATAGCCGAAGCTGCTTTAAGCTGGTTGGGCACGCCGCATGTCAACGGCGCAAAGAGCAGAGGCCACGGAATTGACTGCGGTATGCTTTTGATCGCGGCAACGGAGGATGCAGGCTGCATTGCGAAGGACACCGTAAAGGTAGCACCATACAGCAACGAATGGCATCTGCATCACAGTGATGAGTGGTTCCTGCATTATGTGCAGACCTATTGCCGTGAGGTCAAGACGATGGAGGCAGGAGATTTCCTTCTGTATCAGTTTGGCCGATGCATTTCGCATGGCGGTGTATATGTTGGTAATGGGATGGTTTGTCATGCTGTGGTTGACCAGGGAGTTATTCTCAGCAGCGTTGATGATGTAATGTTTCTGGACGCTAAAGGAAGAAGCAGGCTGCGGGGGATATATAGGTTTGGAGGTAAGTAAATGGGCTTATTTAAGACGGCACACATCGTCAACAGGGCGGATAAAATCAGCAATTTTACCGTCAGCACGGCTGAGTATGGCAGCGCTGTAATGGAGCTGCTGGGAACAACGCGTATCAGCGGCAACGTTATTTATTATGATGACTTTACGGCCCATGAGCACCGAGAAACCCAGCGCTCCGGCAAGGGCGGCGGTGTAGAATCTACTACAATAACCTATACATATACGGCTGCTGTCATTATGGGACTGTGCGAAGGTCCCATTAAAGGCATCGGACGGGTATGGATTGATAAGGAGCTGTATCAGTATCCGTCCGAAAAAATCGGCATGACATTGTTTAATGGCACAGATGACCAGGCGCCGTGGCCTTATGTCGTCGGAAAGCACCCGGAAAAAGCGTTGCCTTACAAGGGCCTGGCTTACATGGCTGGCGTTATCGACCTTGGCAACAATGCCAGCCTGCCTAACTTTAACTTTGAGGTTCAGGGCAAGCTGCTGGATACTGGCGACGGCGTTGACGTTAACCCTGCTGATTACATCAGATATATTCTGGACAAGGTTGGGCTGCAGGATGTTGAGATTGTCGGTTTGGAAAATTACCGGAAGTATTGCCGGGAGTCGGATTTCCTTATTTCAACGCCAGCAGACTACACCAGCGTAAAGACAGCCCGGGATATTGTCAATGAGATTGCTAGCCTGACAAATGCATACATGTTCTGGAGCAATGACAGGTTTAAAATCGTGCCTAGGGCTGACCGGCCTGTAGGTGAGTGGCAGCCTGACAAACAGATTGTCTATAACCTTACTGCAGATGATTTCCTTGAACAGAGCAACGGAGCCTGCGTAACCTATTCTCGCAAAGACAGCAGTGAGCTGTACAACCGCTTTACCGTAGAGTTTTACAACCGTGAGAATGCTTACGAAAAAGAAAGCGTCAGCTATGAGGACAGCGAAAATATTGCTGATTATGGCTTGCGGCAGGCAAGTACAACGGCCGCTCATTATATCTACACTAAAAAACGTGCGGTGAAGCTGGCAGAAGAGCTGGCAAGGCGCAACAAATATGAGCGTAACAAATACACCTTCAAACTAGACTGGTCCTTCTGCCGGCTTGAACCGGGTGATCTAGTGACGCTGACTGATGCTAATATTGGCCTTGATAAGCAGGTAGCCATGATTGACAGCATCACAGAGGATGCGCATGGCATCCTGAGCGTTACTGCTATCAGCAGAGCTGCAGGCGATTACTCCGAAGCTCTGTATGATGTGCATGAGGTTGACAGGCCTTATGTAGATTTCAACGCTGAGCCGGGAGATACGGATACACCCCTGATATTCCAACCGCCTAGCGATTTGACTTCAAGTGGTAACGAAATCTGGATAGCAGCCAAGGGCAAGAAGGATGCCTGGGGCGGCTGCACAGTATTTGTCAGCGACAATAATACCAACTATCAAAAGGTCGGTACTATAACCAACAATGCTCGCTTGGGTACGTTGGCCAAGAACATGCAGGTTAGTGATACAACCTGCGAGGTCAAGATTAACGGTATGCTGCTCAGCGGCACCGCGCAGGATGCAGAACGGGGCAATACACTATGCTGGGTAGATGGTGAGTGCATCAGCTACACTACGGCTACAATGCTCAGTAACGGCAATTACCGCCTAGACGGCTGCAGGCGTGGGCAATATAACACTACTGCTACGGCGCATAATAGCGGAGCACGTCTGGTGCGCTGCGATGAGGCGCTACTGAAAGCAGAGGTCCGGAAAGAGGACGTAGGCAAAAAGATATGGATTAAGTTTTGCTCCTACAATATCTTTAGTACAGGGGAACAGAGCCTTGCTGATGTGCAGGCCTATGAGTATACAATTAACGCTTACTACATCCCTCCGGTGCAGGACCTGACGGCATACAATCGTTATCGTCAGCTTGCCGACGGTGTGGCTCGCTACGATATCGTCGTTAGCTGGACACCGCCAAACATGGCGACGTACCTCGAGGGCCAGCTGTGGTACAAAACCAACAACGAGCAGGCTGAGAGGTTGACGATGACGGAGGGCGTGCCGGCAGATGAGATGGGCTGGCAGGGTGGATGGCTGTATGGAGGCTCCGGCAAAGATCAATGCGTCATCCCGCAGGCCATCGTTGGCGATACCTATCGGATTGCGGTATGCACTAAAGATGAATACGGTATGGCTACCAGTCCTGATATGTCGCCTCAGATTGATATTACGGTAGCGGTGAAGACTACTACACCAAACACTCCGGATGATTTCAACATCAGCTTTAATGACGTTGCTGTAGCTACCTGGAAAGAGGTTACAAACTCCGATATTGCTTTTTATGAGGTGCGACGCGACAATCACCCCGGTGTGGAGGACGTAAACCTGCTGGCGCGTACCAACGGCCTCAGCGCGTCACTGGCGCTGTCAGAGCGTACAGGCACGCTATATCTGTATGCTAAAAGCGCCATAGGCAAATACAGTGCTCCTGCAAAAATGAAATACTACAAAGCAGAACCGCCGAGACCGGAACCTCCGGTGCTCAGTCCTAAAGTAGGCGGGATGGGCATCAAATGCAAAGCTGTACCCAGCGACTGCATCGGCGTGCGCTATTACATCAATGATGATAGCGTGTACAGCAAAAACAATACCCTGTCATATAGCTGTGAAGCAGGCGTGTATGATGTAACCTGCGCTTATGTGGATATGTTTGGCGATGGTCCAACATCCGGACAGTCGACCTGTACAGTAAAGACTGTTATTGACGAAAGCATGATTGCCGATGAAGCCATCAGCTCTGCCAAGCTGGACAAGATTGTGCAGAACAACATCAGTAATGCTACGGCCAATGCAAATGCAGCATTGAGTAATAGTAATATCACCGCTGATAAGTTGAAAAAAGATTACAGCACAACAAAGCAGACTGAAGCACTCATCAGCTCGCAGGTAGCAAGCTATACTGACGGAAAACTGAGCGGGTACAGCACGATCGAGCAGACCAACACAGCAATCAGCAACGTGGTTGTAAAAATGGACGCTGCGACAAATAAAAAATTAGAATCATACAGCACTATACAGCAGACGCAGGATGCCATCAGCCTTGCAGTAAAAGATATCGATCTTGACGGCAATACGCTGATCAGCAAAATCAACCTTGCGAATGGCAGCATCCTGCTTGACGGCAAGCTTATCCATATCACCGGTCAGACTCTTTTTGATGACAATATTGTTACAAAAAAAATGCTGCAGGCAGGGAGTGTGGATGCAGACAAGATAAAGGTAGATAGTTTGTCAGCCATCTGTGCAACAATCGGCACGCTGCGTACAGATACAAGCGGCGCACGATTGGAGATAAAGGATAACTTGCTGGAAGTTTATGACAGCAATAATGTGCTTCGGGTAAGAATGGGGGTATGGTAATGATTTACATTGGAGCTTTTTTGCTTATATCAATAGTTTGGTATCTTTTAAACAAGAACCGCAAGCGTAATAGCCAAAGCAAGCCACCACTGATACAAGAGGAGGAAGAAGGGAATACGAAACAGGAAAACAACTTATCTTTTGAGCCTACTATTGCTGAACCGCCAGTATTGCGAGATGGCGAAAAAGTAATTTTTGTAAAAGACGGCGAAAAGGCACAAGGGACGGTGAGAATTGTGGATGCAGGATTGCAAATTTTTGACGGGAATGGGAATGTTGCTGTTGACATAACAGACAGGGTTTGCAGATATTTAGGCGAGGGAAGCACTGGTTTCATGGATGGTTTTGTGACAAACGATGTGTTTTTAGAAAATGTAAATGCATGGGTGTTGCCGAAACGGATTTCCTTGCAAAGATATGAAGCCGCAGGGAATTTACAGGCTTTTCCGCATTTTCATATTTCCGGCAACAAACTAATGTGGGAATACGATTCAACTACCGAGGGGTTGAGAGAGTCTATTGATTTTTACTATGGGGTGTTCTGATGAGTAATGGATTGAAAGTTTATAACAAAGATAAAATTTTGACGATTGATAACACATATCGCGCTATTGCGTTAAAACGAATTATTGATGCGAAAGAACTGCCGACAAGAGAGGATGTTTTTTGCTTTATAAATCCTTATGAAAGTTTCCAAACAGGCAACTTGAAAGCAAGAACTATAAATACTGGGTCAGACGAATTTCGCATGTTTGCTATAGGACCTGTAGGCAAACTTCAAGAAAAAGCCATACAAATCATAAGGGCAGGGAAGGAACTTTTGTTGGCGTACAAAAGCGAAGCAGATATAGAAGGCATCGCAATCTATACTTATGGATATTATACGCCGAAACAATACGGTAATTGCGGACTACAAGTTTATAACGGCGACGGCGATTTGGTGTTCGATTCTAACCAAGCACCACTGCTTCTCTATGCAAGCACTATTGAAGATTCAGGGTATTATGACAATGGTACTGACCTGACAGGTATCAGCTCCTTTGACGCAGAAATGGCGGCTATAATGATTAGCCCGGATATCGAAGTATTAGGCGCAACTGGAGAACCTTTTGCCGACTTCATACAATTTTATGTGCGCATCGGCTTCCCCGGTGCACGTTTATATTTAGTCGCCGCGTGGCCCGGAGGTCTGACTGCCAGCGCGGTCAGAGGGGCAAGTATTACCCACATGCTAGTAGATACAAGCCATTACACGAGACGAAACAATGCAGATAAAGCCTGAAATTGAGCAGCACCGTGTTTATGCCGTTGAATTGGCGTAACTGAACGGATATAGCTATCGACGTAACCAATTTTTAAGGAGGCGACAAATGAAATCGCAAGCATTTCAGCCGGGCGAGCTGCGCGATGAATATGACAAAGTAATCCGCGCCGGAGCCTACGGCAAGAAAACACCATTTGTTAGTTCGGACAATAACGCCATCTTGGACTATATCATGAATAACTTTGATGCGTTATATGCTCAGATACCCAACGGAAAAACCTATGTAAAATCTGTCAACAATATAACTCCGGACAGTAACGGCAATGTTACTATCAATTTGGGTAGCGGTGGTGGAACAGGTGGCACAAATATTACTGTAGACAGCACATTGTCGAGTACAAGTACAAACCCTGTCCAAAATAAAGTGATTTATGTGGCTCTCAGCAATAAGCTAGATAAGAACGGTACTGCAACCTATGCTACGTGTGACGGCTCTGGCAATATCATCAGTAACACCTATGCCCGCAAGTCAGACCTCAGTGGCTATGTGAAGTCAATCAATAATGTGAAGCCTGACAGTGCCGGCAACGTCAACATCAGCACCGGTAGCACAAACGTTACTCCAGACCTTACTCCATATATGAAAAAGACTGCGGACAGCGACCTTGTAATGGGGGACAATAGGATTGTTTTCCCTGGGGTGACATTTGTGAGTGATGTCCTTAATGGAATACCTATACTTAGAGTTAAAGCAAAAAGCACGCGAGGGATATTTGTCGAGGGAAATTTACTACAGAATGGTGCATTTGTAGCCACGCGCGACTACGTTCAGGAAAACTATGCTCAATTAGACTCTCCCACTTTCACTGGGACAGTAACAGCCTCCGATGTTGTCGCCTCTACGTCCTTAACTATTCCTGGTGGTAAGATATGGATAGAATAGGAGGACGCCGTGGGTACACTTACGAAGAAACTGCACATCCTAAAAACGGGTGGGACGGAAGAAACGTGTAATATTTATACAACGCCCGAAGAAGTGGGCGGCCGCCCTTGTATCGCACTTGAAGTGGATGGGCAGAAAGGATATGTGAAGCTAGGGAGTCCCACGGACGCCAACGCAACCCATTTAAGAGTAGAGAAAGACGGCGTGATCTATGCTGCATGGAAACAGGCGGCGGCAAGCGTGCCAAGTAATGCGGCGCAAATGGTGGTTGGTCGGTTAGGTCAGTTAGGTCAGTTAGTTAGAGCTTACGCTGCGAACTATGAATATAGATGGTATGGCTTCTCACGTTCTGGTTCATCCATGGGCGAAGTTTTTGGTAGTTTAACACCAAATCCTATTAACGGGGTAACTATCTATTTAATTTGCCGTTCGGAAACGGTAATTCAAGGCGAGCGTAGGGACGTCGACTTTAGCATCAATACGGATAAGCCTTGTATGGTGACTATCGGTAATAATACATATACCGTGGACAATCGAACCAGCAATGGATACGAATATAAGACGACCGATCTGAGTAACATCAACTTGTCGGATGGTCAGCGATTGGCGATAAAAGTAGATTTGTTATAACAGACATTACCACGCACCGATTATTAAGAACACAGGATGGTAATCCTATGGAATGTATTATTATGATTTATGAAAAAGCTGTCAGCTTGTTAACTGATGGCTGGATGTATAAGGCAGTAGCTGCCTTGATTTTCTTCTTACTTCAGCCTCATGTAATGCTGTTTTCTGCTTTTACGGTGTTGGTGTTCCTTGATTTGTTTTCGAAATTCATTGCGCTTTCTGCAGGTTGGCTAGTAGAAACGGGACGGCTTAAAAAACCTTCCCTGATTGACTCTATCAGAGGCATTGGACAGGCTCATCGGGATAGAATTATCAACTCCCACGCCATGCGCACACAGTTTGCCGAGAAATTGATTGTATACCTGGTACTGGTTTTTGCCGGTTGCTTTGCGGATAGGCTTATTGGTCATACGGGCATGGCTCAGCTGGCAATGGCTTATCTTGCTGGTGTAGAGTTTTTAAGCATCGTCGAGAACCTTGACGATGCAGGTGTATCCGCCGTTCATAATCTGGCCGCGCTGGTAAAAAAGAAGAATCAGATCAATTAAAAACCGCCTTTTCTATATATCATTTTCTTGAATTATATAAGAGACAGCCGCTTGCACGTGTAAGCGGCTTTTTACGTGGAGGAATGTATGAAAGTTGTAGATATTAGCGACTGGAATGATCACATCGACTGGTCACATATGATTGACGAAGGTGTAGAGGGTGTTATCGTAAAAATCAGTGAAGGGCGCACGCTCTCTGAACTTCACGGCAAACACATTGCGGCAGCCAGCGCCCGCGGCCTTTCATGGGGCGTTTACTGCTACACCCACGCACAGACCACAGAACGGGCGGAAGAAGAGGCAGCGGCCGTCATTGGCGCACTGGAAACTTTAGGATACGGCGCTCCGCCCTTGGGGATCTGGATTGACGTGGAAGCGCCCGAAGTCATTGGCCAGGATCCTGATGATGTGACCGCCATCTGTAGTGCCTTTATTTCCACATGCAACGCAGCGGGATACTCTGCGGGCATCTATGCGAGCCTGTCTACCTTGACCGACTGCCTGAACCTGAATGATCTAGCTGATTATGTGCCCACCTGGTGCGCCCAGTATGACGATGAGTGCAATTTCTATGACTATTTCCCTGGGCGCATTCTGCAGGGCTGGCAGTGCACAGACAGCTACATTGTAGATGGGAACACTTACGATCTGTCAGTCTGGTACTAGGGAGGCTCGAAATTGTGGAGGATAAAAAACAGAAGCTGTATGCTGCTGCTCTTGCTTGCGTTGTGCTTCTTGCCGGCTTTGCGTGGTTCCTCTGTGCAGGCCGAAGTGATGTATCAGATATCAGAAGGGGAGCTCAATCAGTTACAGAACAACTTGACCGAGCTGAAAGCGGACAGCGGGCAGAAGCAGAATCTCTTGACCGAGCAGCAGAAGCAGCTTCAAATAGTCAACGAGCAGTTCGAAAAATCCAGAAAATTGAACGAAGAGATGCAGACCTCATTAGCGGAAGCGAGGAAATCCTTCAGCGAGTACGAGAAAGAGGCGGAACGGAAAATCAGAATTAAGACCAGGCAGAGAAACCTGTGGATTTCCATTGCCGCCATCTGTATCACCGCCGCTATAGCTAAATAAAAAGAGCCATATCTACACGTAAGAATTCGTGCGGATATGGCTCTTTTTGTTTGCAGGAAAGCTAGATTTTATAATCAGCCTAGTAGCTTCAATCATCAATCTGATGGCAAGCTTATTCAAAGGGGATTAGCCACTGGAGAAAGGAGCTGTGAAGTATTTAGGAATTGGAATTGGAATAGCACTTATTGGTTTCAATGTTTAGATTGACAGTGTATGTAGAATTGGATAAAATGTATTTACTAAAATCTTGATAGAAGGAGGTAAAATAAAATGATTAAGACTAAGAATGTCGTTAAGGGGTTATTTGCCATGCTTGTGTTTGGGATATCAGCCATCAATTTATTTCCACCTTCAAGTTATACCAATATGGTATCTTATAATACGGAAAGTATCACTAAAGATAGCTGGAGCCTTACCGGGAAAGCTATGAAAAAAGCCATTGATAGGTTTAGAGGAGAGCTTACAGCAAAGGTATGATTCCAAAGACAAGTATTCCATTGTATGATGAACAAGATTCGGTTAATGCACAAAAAGCAATACAGGAGAATAGAGAAAAAAATATTGCCCAAATACAAGTCACAGAGATTGAGACAGAAGGTCCTCTGCCTTCTCCTTATATTCTGAGAGGATATGATGAAATTTCCCCTGGAGCTGCAAAAATCATTATTGATGAATTTCAGAAGAATTCGGATCATATAAGGAAAATGCAGGAATTATCTTTAAGGGAGCAGACGAATAAAGACAAGAGGGGACAATGGATGGCATTTATTATTTTGGTGATAATTCTTTCCATTGTACTGTATAGCTTATATTTGGGAAATATTACATTTGCGGGAGTTGCTGGAATTGCTTTTATTGGAATGGCAGCTCAGGGATTTTTGAAACAAGATAAGGAAGAAAAAAACAAAGAAGAACAAAAATAAAAGATTCATATTTGCACAGGAAAAAACTTGTGTGGATATGGATCTTTTTTGTTTAAAAAAATTAGATTTTATCGAAGAAAAAGGGCGACTTCCATTTGACAATATATCGTAAAAGATATATAATATATACAGAGTTAAGGAGAAAGGAGGTGGTCAAAATGAGCATAGAGAAATCAGATTGGGAATGGTTAATCTCAATCATAACAAGTATTGCAGTTCCACTCATTATTGAATGGATGAAAGCAAAAGGGCTCTTCAATCAGCACCACCGCAAATGAAACTGATTGAAAAGCCTTGGTAAGAGGGAGGGTAGGAACCCTCCCCGTTTACCTCATTATAGCACAGGGAGGTTTAAAATGAAATTTTATGACTATATTTTCATGGGACTTATCATTATCGCAATCAAGCTGATTACGATAAACAAAAGCATGATAGAGGGGATTATTACTGGAGTTGTTATAGGCGGTTATATTGGATGGAGGCTATGGCATGACAATCGATGATGTGATGACAACGACAGAAGCTGCTGAAAGATGGGGTGTTGCGATTGTAACGATAAAGAAAGCCTGCGTTGGTCAAAAGGGACTTCCGCCGAGATTCAAGGAGGGAGAATTTAGGAAGTCAGGACATGCCTGGCTGGTCACGAAAGCGGGCATGGAGCGCCTGTACGGGAAAGAAAAAGAATAGCTGGGCGCAAAGTCGGGCGCAGTTGGCGGCCCGAAAGTCCCCTAAATGAGAATGGAACGGCATAGGAACGGCAGGAAATGCGACGGTATCTGCTTCGCTGAATTTCATATAATTTATCATTCTCATTTGAAGGTCTCCGGAACCAGGTGTCGAGAGTTCGAATCCCTCTAGACGCACCAGAATTTCTCCGATATTATCGGATAAAATAAAATAGCGCATTTGGGCGCACATGGAGTGGGCGCACAATTTGGGCGCAGTTGGTCCCCGTTGGGACTTTCAGCAAGTTTGAACAGGGGAAATGCCTTCTTATAAGGTCGTCCCCTGTTTTATTTTAAGAAGGCACGGTATATGTATGTACAAGACCATGATCTGAGAAACCATCTAGTATCAAGAGGAAATGAAATAGGCCATTCCAAGACGCAAGCCTCATTTAATACACTTACCGCATTAGCATTTCTGATCAGTGCGTGGACTGGCGACATACCGTTCCAGCAAGGGATGATTTTACTAGGGGTACTAGCTACGATTTGGAGTATAATAGATATACAAAAGGCATTTATAAAACCGTACAATCATGAAATTTTGTGGAAGGAGATTAAATCAATGGATCAGATCAAGCACAAGTTCTCGCTTATCGCCGTGAAAGATACCTTCTGCGAGTATTCAAATAGGTTCCTTGTCTATTGGGACGAGCGATGGGAGTGCTGGCTGCTTCTTAACTTCATGACACCAGACAATAATGAAGTCGAGGTACTTGCGAGGAGAACTGCTGAAACGTTGCATGTACCGGCAGCTAAAACGAAACTTCAGTGGCTAGATGTTCAAGTGTACACAAAATTTTCCGTAAGTGATCGTATAAGAAAGGTATACGAACACAATCTCTATATGGCAAAGATTACAAGCTGGCCGGAAACATTAAGGCAAAGGCAGTTCGTTCTTGATGGTGTAGAGTACAAGTGGATGACACTCAGGGAAATGAAAAATGATTCCAACATTATGAAGAAAAACCGCGATGTAGTAGCCATGTTAGAAAAAGAAGCCGCATGACTTATGTTAAAAGAGCACCCCGAAATGGGTGCTCTTTTCGTTTGGTTAATTATAAATGGCGTCGATCTTCTCGGCGATGGTTTTAT
>OLGE01001347.1_pt1 | contig 25474 bp, 21 predicted proteins | sample 1605151 | NCBI WGS metagenome assembly OLGE01 (sample SAMEA3888912, study PRJEB22519) | human gut metagenome | biome: human gut; feature: human-associated habitat; material: faeces | place: Denmark | collected 2010
CTAAAAATATTTCTACAGAATCCAGCATTTCATTTAAATTTCGTCTTAGACTTTTCATAAGTTCTTTTGTTCGTTTTGCATTATATGAAAGAACTTCTGCTTTGGGTAAAAGAAGCTCATAAGGCTGAACGGATAATGCTTCTGACAAGGCAAGCAGCGTGTCGAAAGAACCCCATTTTTACCAGTTTCTATAGCGCTTAGATATTTTTCGGACAAATGTATTTTTTCTGCCAATTCCCAAGATTCAGAATGGGAAGATGGATATAATGCTTACAGTCAAAGGCTTGTTGTTGCCTTAAAAAATAACAATGCAGAAGATGTAGAAAATGAATTGTATTATGGCGCTAATCCAGATGTAAAGTTTACTGTAGATAATAAACCTTATACTCCTTTGTGGTATGCTTGTGAAAATTGCAATGTTGAAATTGTAAAAGCTCTGGTAAAGGAAAATGCAACATTGACTATAAAAAATGATGAAGGTCAAACACTCTTAATGATTGCAATTCTAAATAATAATTTTGAAGTTGCATCTTATCTTATAAATGCAGGTGTTGATATTTTAGCTAGTGATTCTAATGGAAAAACAGCTTTGATGCTTGCTGTTTATAAAGGTTCTATGCAGACAGTGCGTTTGCTTTTTCCTGATTTGACTGATTCTGCTAAAAATGCAAAAGACCGAAACGGAAAAACTGCATTGCATTATGCAGTGGAAGGTGGCTGGCTTGAAATTGCAGGTTATCTTATTGAATCTGGAGTGAACAATTCTATTGAAGATAATGATGGATATACGCCTTTTATGCGAGCAATTGACCGCGGAACAAACATGATAGATCTTTTTCTAGGCAATCGGCATTTTAATGTAAATAAAGCAAATAGCGCAGGGTTGCCGCCGTTGCTTTGGGCAATTAAAAAAGGAAAATCTCTTTATATTATTGAACTGATTGTTAAGGATTCAAGAGCGTCTGTATATGTAAGGGATAGGCAAGGCAGAGATGCTCTTGATTATCAAAAAGTATATCAAAGTTCAAATAAGGAACTTAAAAATCTTTTGAAGCGTTATCGCTGAAAATATAAATCTGATTTATGTTAAATTTTTTATCAATAAATAATTGATGAAATATTGCAAATTGTTAAAGACAAAAGGAGCTTGATATGAAAGTGAAAAAAATGTTTACAGTAATTGCGCTTTGCCTGATTTCTGTATGTTCTGTATTTGCCCAGCATCGTTATGATGAAGATTTACTTAGGGCTTGCAAGGGGAACTCTCTTCGTGATGTTCAAAAATGGTTAGCAGCTGGAGCAGATCCTAATGCATGGCAACTTGAATGAATCTTCTGGTAAATATACAGCACTTAGTTATGCTTGCAGGAATGGAAATCTTCCTATGGCAGAAGCACTTGTAGATAAAGGTGCGTATGTAGATGTATCAGAAGACTTTGAAGTTCCTTTACTTTTTGCAATAGAAAAGACAGATTTAAAAATGCTAAATTATCTAGTTAAAGTATGTAAGGCAAATACAAATATAAGAAATTTAAAGAAAAAAACACCATTAATGTTTGCTGCTGAATCTAATAACGCAGATGTTATGAAATTAATACTTGGTTCTGACTTTGGTGATGTTAATAGTTTAGATGATTGCGGTCGTAATGCTTTGCACTATGCAGTCGAATGTACAAATACTGCAGTTTTTGATGTTTTAGTAAGGAAAGGAATAGATATTTATCATTGTGATGATGAAGGGTATAATCCGTTTATGCGTGCTGCTATTGAGCAAAATACAAATATGGTAACATATTTTTTGACTAGAGTGCCTTCTTTTGATGTAAATAGAAAAGATGATAAGGGATTTCCACCTTTATTATTATGTATAAAAAATCGTGTTTCGATTACACTTATAAAAAGAATTCTTGAATATGCTAATGAGCCAACCAGTGTTGTAGATGTTGATGGACATGATATTTATTATTATCTAGACCGTTGGGGTACTAAAGAAATGCGTGATGCAGTAAATGAAGCCATAGCCAAATACTACTAATATGAGGTCTTGCATGAAAAAGGTATTTTTTTATTCTATTGCGTTTTTAGCATTTGTTTGTGTTTTGAATGGCTGTGCGTCTACAAAGAAAACATCAAATTCTATTGTTCAGCCGGAATCTCCAACGGTAAAGGTTGAAGAAAATATTTCCATAGATTCTAACGGAAATACGCCTCTTATGATTGCCATTCAGAAAAATCAAATTGATACAGTAAAAAAAGAACTTTCTGACAGCCGGTATAATGATAACAACAATGCTTTGTTGAATCACACAAATTTTAATTGTGAAACTGCATTGCATATTGCTGTCAGGAATCGTAGCGAGGCGATTGTAAAATTGCTGCTTGATAATCGAATTGAAAAAGATACAAAAAATCTTAATGGCGACACAGCTCTGCATATCGCAACAAAAAACGGTGATATAACAATAGTAAAAATGCTGATAGATGCAAAATGTGATATTAACGCTGTGAATGAAAATGACGCGACTGCTCTGCATATTGCAGTCAGAAATCGTAGCGAAGCGATTGTAAAATTGCTGCTTGATAATCGAATTGAAAAAGATACAAAGAATATTGCTGGCAGTACAGCCTTGCATATTGCAACAAAAAACGGTGATGTAGCAATAGTAAAAATGTTAGTAGATGCAAAGTGTGATATTAACGCTGTGGATGAAAATAGTGCGACTGCTCTTGTTCTTGCTGCTAAGATAGGAAATAAAAATTTAGTAGACTATTTTCTTGAAAAAGGCGCAGATATTCAAAAACCAGATTTTTATGGAAAAACATATAAAGATTATTATGCTCCAGATAAAGAAACTGAAAAAAGAGCAGAAAATCCTGTAGAAGAAAAAAGAAAAATTTCAATTGGAAATACCGCCGGTCGAAAATATGCGGTCGTTTTTGGTTCTTCTCAGGATTCTGTAATTCAGGCGGTAAAAGATAGAAATCGTTCAAAACTTGAATTACTTATTGCAGAAGGACAAGGTCTTGATACTCCAGATAGTTTTGGCAATACGGCTCTTATGTATGCTGTTAATATGCAGAATATCTATTTAATAAACTGTTTGCTTTCAAATGGAGCAAATGCTTCAGCTTCGAATATTTATGGTCAGACTCCTTTACATTGCGCAGTTTCAAAACTGAATGCATCAATTGTTTCAATGTTATGTTCGGCTGGAGCAGAAATAAATGCCTTTGATAATGATAGAAATTCGCCTCTTGTAGTTGCTATAAAATTCAGATCTGCAAAAATTATGTCAAATCTTCTTGATTTGGGAGCAGATCCATATATTTGCTTTAATGGCAATAATGCTCTTACTTATATATGCGGTAATGATGACTATGAGATGGCAAGAATATTGCTGAACAAAGTTTCTTCTTTTGATATTAATTGGGTTAATGAAAATGGTCAAACTGCTCTTGATATAGCAAAAGAAAGAAAAAATATCTCGTTGCAACATCTGCTTGAATCTAAAATGTAAAAAAAAAGGTCTGCTTTTTTGGGGAGAGGTCGAAGATCTTTTAAGGTTTCTTATGAAAAAAATCATATTGCTTTTTACTCTTTGCATTTTTAGTATTTATATTAAAGCGCAGGATTTTATAATAAATCCTAAGTCAAAAAGTCCTGAAAAATCAACAGTTGTTATAAAATCTTTTGATATTAACGGTGCTATTTCTCCTGAGCAATTTATAGAAAACGGCTCTATTATTTATACATTTTTCTACGAGATAATGGATGGCTATGGAAATAAAATTTATAGTAAAATAATAAAATCAACCGTAGAAAACATTCCAGATTATTTTTTTACAGAACAAACTGTTTTTCATACAAAAGTTCCTGAATTCCGATGGAGTGGCGAAGGAATAGAAAATTTGGAACGCGGAAAATACAATTTCACTTTAACGATTTCGTTGATTGAAAAAAATGACAAAACAGATAATGAGCTGTCAGCAGAAAATATTGATGAATCAAATATAAGTCTTTTGAAAGACAGCTTTGGCAGGAATGTTATGGCGTCTCAAGTATATACAATTTTAGTGGATACTGAAGGACCTTATTTTGAAGTTGATTATGCAGATATTCCAAGCCAGAATATAGAAACAGAAACAAATTCTATTTTGTTATATACAACGGAAGAAAGCGATTCTGCTGTTGCATGGGAAATACAAGAAATAAATACTGGATTTTGTAAACAATATTTTTATAAAACTCCTCATGTCATGCCTGTTACTCATTTGCTTGTAAATGGAATTTCTGGAACTTGCAATTTAATTGTAAAGGCGTGGGATTCAGTTGAAAATTGCAGAGAGCAAAAAATATCAATCGCTTTGAAAAAAACTGACCCTAAGTTAAAAGAAAAATTTTATGCAATGCAATCATTAGAAAATGTTCTTGATGCATTTAAAGAAAAATTCAGCGCATATAAAATTCAGTTAGAGGAAAATTTTTCAGACAATGTAGTTGTGCAACAAAAAAATCTTTCTAGCAACTTTGTCAAAGAACTTGTATTTAAAAGTAAAGATAAAACAGTTTGTATTCCTACAGAAAATTTAAATAAAAATATTTCATGGAAATTTAATAAAGATGATTTGCCTGTTGGAGATTACAGTGCTTTTGTCCGATTATTTGTTTCTGAAAAATTATACGATTTTGAAGTCGGTTCTCTAAGCGTAAAAAATGATAACGAGAATTCTCCTGCGAAAGTTTTGCTTGCATTGGAAAGCAACCGGGAAGTTGATTTAAAAATGTTAAAAAACAAAGAAACTTCTTTATTAACAGGTTCTTTTGTATATTTGCAAGATACTGATTTAAATCCTGAATTGAAAATTGAAATTTGCGATTCAAAAGGAAATCTTATAAAAAACATTAATAATGAAGATATTAAAGAACAAGACGATCAATATAAATTCTGCTGGTATGGAGAAAATGAAAATAATGAAATCGCTGTTCAGGCAGGAGAACAGTTCTTCTGTGTTCTTTTTAGCGAAGGAAAAATTTTAGAAAAAAAAGAATTTTCATTAGGCATGATATATGAGAATGAAGATGGAAAATCTAAAATTTGTATTCCAGATTTAATTTTTCCTCCAAATCAAAATGGATTTTTTGGTGAAGAAGATTTGTTTTTGATGAATTATAAAATTTTGAAAGATATTGCTTCTGTTATAAAAAATAATGCTGATTCTATACAGACAGTTCTTATCGCTGGATATGCAAATCCTACTGCATATCCTAAAAAAGATGCAATGATTGAAGAAGATACAGAAAGTTTAATTCCTCTTTCCTTGCAACGGGCAACGGCTGTAAAAAATGTATTAGTTGTGTTGGGCGTGCCAGAAAACATTCTTGAAGTAGTAGGAAAAGGCGGACTTGAATACGTGGCAAATCCTCTTGATAGCAATGAAAACTATAAAAACCGAAGAATTCAATTTTTTATTAGGTAAAGTATGAAGAAATTTATTTTTAAGATATGTTTCCCTTTATTTGTAACAGTTGCTTTCTTTTCATGTAAAACTACTTCTTTGCCTGTTATGGATATAAGAGATTGGTTTTCTGTTGATATAGAAAAATTTCCAGATTCAGATAATAAAGATCCTTACGATGTGAACACGAACAAACATTGCAGATTGTTCGCAGCTGTAAAAAATAATGACTTAACTTCTGTCAAAGAATATATGTCAAACGGAGCAAATCCAAATGTGTGCGATAGATTGGGGCAGACAGCTTTAATGTGGGCTTGTAAAAATGAAAGTGAAGAAATTGTAAAATGTTTGCTTGGCATGACTCGAATATCATATTCAAAGGTTGCCAAGAAAAAAAGAATTTGTAGTTCTGCAGATGTAAATCTTGTTAGCAAAGGCGGCTATACTGCGCTTCTTTGTGCTGCTTATACTGGAAACGAAAAAATTTTTAATTATCTTGTAAAGAAAGGAGCTGGAATAAAAGCAAAGGACAAAAAAGGTGAAAATATTATTCATAAAGCAGTAAAATCAAGAAATGCAAAGTTCCTTCAGCTTACTCTTGATACATATTGTGTTCAAACTGATAAAAATAATTCAGATATTAGCATAAATTCAAAGGATAATTACGGATACACGCCACTGCATTATGCGATGCTTCAAAAAAACAGCGGTTTGGTTCAAATATTTTTAGATGAAAAATACAATGCAGATATTGAAGCGGAAAGTAAATTCAATGATTCCGCATTGAGTATTGCTGTAAAAAATCATTCTTTTTTATTGTATTGTAATTTACTGGATTCTTTGCTGGACATGGAAAATAAAAAAGAAAAACCAGATTATGCAAGCATTGGTTCTAATGTTAAATTATTGAATGGAAAAGAATATATAGAGGGATTGGATAAATATTTTGATTTGTTTGCAAAAGACTCAAATAATGACAATGAGCTTTGGATTGAAGATTTTAGAACTGCATTGGAACTTGTTCATAAAGGCGAAAAAACAAATCTTAATGAATATAATAAAAAATTAGAAAAACTTTATGCCGCTATAATTAATAATGATGAGCTAACAATTGAAAGTAATTGGCGGTATTTAAATGATATGCAGTCTTTGATATGTATGGATTATTCAAAAAAATCTGTTTTATTAAAATCAATAGATAATTCTAACAATGCTCTTTTATTCAAATTGATGGATGAAGGCATTAATATTCCATACGGTCATTCTGATGGACAAAATGTTTTTTATTATGCTTGCGGGCAAAAAAATAAAGAAGTAATACAAAATCTGATTGATTCATATAGAAAGTATTCTGATTATGTTCAAATTTCCTATCAAAATATTCTTAATAAAAATCGCACATCATTGATGTTCTTGCTGGAAGAAGGCAATGAAAATTTATGTGAGGAATTGGGACTTGAATATATTATGAAGCTTATGGTTTATACTGAAGAAGATGGTTCTCTTGATTTAAGAGATTCAAATGAGAATCCTCTTTCTTGGTATATTATAAGAAGTAAATTGCCATCAAAAATCAAAGACAAAATATTTGACTATATTTTAAATTATTCAATAAGAAAAAATCCAGATCAAAAAGTTGATGATAATAAGCCTCTCATGCGTTATGCGTTAGGTGAAAAATATTATTATGCTGTTAAGAAAATGCTGAATTGCGGTGAAATTGATTACGCAATGACTTATATGGAAGCAGGAAGTGTTGTGCCTTGGACATTGGAAGAGTTTGCAAAATCAAAACTAAATGATCCAGAATTTGACAAAAGCGAACTGAACCAAATACTGCAAGAATATAATAAATTGAAAAATTCATTAAATGATAAATAAAACAGTGGTATTGATTTTTCTCTGAACACTTTTCTTGAAAACTTATTTCTCCTCAAAAGACACTGCGAAAAGTGTATAAAATTGTTGAAAACTCCATTGGAAAAGTGTAATGTATAAATAAAAACTCCCTTGGAAAAGTGTGTTGGTAAATGAGGTTTTATGTACAAACGGAAAATCATGGATGACTTGATAGCTTGGAAAAATGATGCAGGAAAAAAAAAGGCTCTTGTAATAAAGGGAATGAGACAGATTGGTAAAACATTCATTGTGAAAGCATTTGCCGAAGAGAATTATGAAAATGTCGTCTATATAAATTTCAAGGATAATGAATCTGCAAAAAAAATATTTGATGGCGATTTTGTAATCAATAGAATTACCTTGGATATTTCTGCGCTCTTTCCCGGTACACATTTTGTTCCTGGCAAAACAATTATTATTTTTGATGAAGTTCAAGAATGTGCTAATGCAAGAGCAAGTATAAAAGCATTTATGCTTGATGGTCGTTATGATGTAATTTGCACAGGATCACTTTTAGGAATTAAAGGATATAACCGCAAAAAAGGACGTGGAATTCCAACGGGATTTGAACATATAATTTATATGAAGCCTATGGATTTTGAAGAATTCTTATGGGCTAAGGGGATAGACGAAAGTGTTATTTCGGAACTTAAACGATGTTACAGGGAAAGAACTCCTGTAAGCGAGGTCATTCATAATTCAATGCTAAGAAATTTTAGGGAGTATATATGTGTTGGCGGGCTTCCTTACGTTGTAGATAGATTCCTTGCAACTAACGATATGAATGTTGTATATGCTGAGCAAAGGGACATTATTGAAGAATATAAAGATGATTTTGGTAAGCATCTGGATGAAAATGAAAGGGAAGAGATTGATTTAACTTTGCTTGCTAGAATAAATAGAGTTTTTGACTCAATTCCTGCTCAATTGGCAAAAGAAAACAAGAAATTCACTTATGCACAGCTAGAGAAAAAAGGTCGGGCAGAAAACTATCAGGCCGCAATTCAGTGGCTGTTTGATGCTGGAATAATAAATATTTGCTATAACCTTTCTAATATTAGTCTGCCTTTTGAAGGAAATAAGATAGACAATATTTTTAAAATATATATGCAGGATTCGGGGTTGTTTGTTGCAATGCTTGAGCAGGGAAGTTCTGCTGCCTTATTGAATGGTGATTTTGGTATGTACAAAGGTGCTATTTACGAAAACATAATTGCTGACGCTTTTTCAAAAATGAATAGACCTCTTTATTATTATCACAAGGAATCAGGGTTAGAAATTGATTTTATTACGAAATATCAAAATAATGCTGTTCTTGTTGAAGTTAAGGCAACTAATGGAAATACTAAATCTGCAAATACTATATTGAAGAATAAAGAACAATATAATGTGAACCTATGTATTAAATATGGTGATTGCAATGTTGGACAGGAAAAAGAAAAATTAGCTCTTCCTTATTATATGGCTTTTATGTTGGAGTAAAAAAGAGTCGCTATCGATTGAAATGCTGTTATAAATTCTTTCCTTCTGAATAACTGTTGTATGACATTGCAGAATAACTTATTTACTGCGAGTAAACAATATATTTACCAGTGGTAAACAGTCTGTTTTCCCAAGGTAAATAAGCTATTTGCTTTAGGAAAATAACTTATATGCACATGGAAAACAAATCAATCTTAATCCTAAACGAATATAATTCCGTTTTTCCTAAACAATCGAAATGTCGAAAAGAGATGAGTTTGGTGGCTCCTCGTTATTTATAAGCTGAAGAAGAATCTTTGCGTTTTGCGCGCCCATTTGTTTTATCGGCTGTCTTGCGGAAACCACAGGTTTTATGATGTAGTGAATGGGCTTGTAGTCATCGAAAACTGCGAATCCGATTTTGTCCAAGTTAAAGCCTGCTTTTCGCATTGTGTCGAATATGAAGAAGAGAAAATCTCCGCCGGCAGTTATAAAAACTGAATCAATCTTTGGGTTCTGCTTTAGAAATGCGCTGATGTTTTTTACGGTTTCTTCTTCTGTGTACGGGCTGTGAACGACTGGCGGATTTTTTATTCCCTGTTCCTTTAGCGCGCTCTTGAATCCTTCAACGCGTTCCTTGTTGTAAAGAAATTCTTTTGGACCTGCAATGCAGGCTATATTTTTTCCGCCGTTTTCAATCAGTCTTGAAGTTAGAAGATATGCGCCTTCCTTGTTCCGCACGTCAACGCAGTAGTGGTTGCAAAGCTGAGTCCGTCCTTGAATAACAAACGGAATTCCAGAAGTGTTCAAGAGCTTGATTAAATCCGCATGCACATATTCAGCCGGAACCACAAGCCCGTCTATGGATTTTTTTAATATTGCGTTTTCAAGCGATTTTAGCGGCTCGTTCTTGTCCTGTGTAATTACAAGAAGATTGTAGCCGTTTTTTTCAGCCTCGCACGAAACTGCGGAAATTATTTCTATCCAGTATGAAGTTGAAAGCGTGTATTCGTAATCTGCGGAAATCAGAATTCCGATTGTCTCAGACTTGTTGTGGGAAAGTGCCCTTGCCGCCGCATTTGGAATATAGTTATACTCCGAGGCAAGTTTCATTATTTCAATTCGTTTTTCTTCGCTTACGCCTTTTTGTCCGTTAAGAGCTTTTGACACTGTGCTTTTTGCAACGCCTGTAAGCTCTGCGATTTCTTTTATCGTGTATTTCATGTTCATTTTTTTGTGATATTTATTTTTTTTCAGTTAAGGAAAATTTAAGGAAACTGTTTTCCTTTTGTTTCTATAAATATAAATGAAACTTCGCTTTTGGGCAAGGAAAAAATTGGTTAGTCTGATTAAATGTTGTTGCCGTGCTTGTCACAGCAATCTTTATGGACATAAAAAATATATTATGCCATAATAATCCCATGTAAAAGCCAAGTTGAAAATTTATATTTTCTTATTGACTTTTGGGAGTTTAATTATGCCGCACATTGTTCCCATTAGAGACTTAAAAAATACGACATCAATTTCAAATCTTTGCCATGAAACTAGCGAGCCTATTTTTGTTACAAAAAACGGCTATGGCGACATGGTAATTATGAGCATGGAAACTTTTGAAAAATCAGTTTTCTTGAACAATCTGCATGAAAAACTTGCACTTGCCGAAGCAGATGTAAAAGCTGGCAGAGTTTTCGATGCTGATGATGCAATTTCTGATATAAGAAAAAAGTATGGCTTATAAAGTTGAAATTACGGATTCAGCAAAAGAAGAACTTGATGCGATTGTCCGATATTTTGTAGAGACTTTAGCAAATCCCATTTCAGCGGGAAAGCTTTTGGATGATTTTTACAAACAAAAAAGTTATCTTTGCAATGACCCGTATATGTTTCCTCTTTGTCCTATGCAAAGTTTGCAACGAAAAGGATACAGAAGATTTTTATTTATGAAAAATTATGTTGCGTTGTACATTGTTGAAGATGAAAAGAATAAAAAACTTGCAACAATAATGCACATATTTTATGCAAAAAGGGACTATGAAAAATTACTATGACTTGTTGTTTCAATGAAAAAAATGCTTCCCTAGAAACTCCAAGGAAGCAAGTGTATGTTAAGTTTTATTAAAATAGGAGGCTAAAATAAAACTTAAATTCTAAAGTCTAAAGCTGAATGTTCCCGTGATGCAGCCTTTGTCAGTTTCGTTCTCATTGCTGTTTGTGTAAAGCTGATCCTGACGTTCGTAGCGGAAGTCAACATTGAACTTTTCAGAAGGATAGATAACAAGACCGAGTCTTGAGTCCACTGTGTACTGTCCAGTTCTCTGGAGATTTGAACCGCACCTCTGAATGCAGCGTCCAAGTGCATAAGGCTTGATTCCAACAGGAAGTCCGCTCTTTGTTACAGTTTTAATCATGTATTCAAGCTGGGCTGCTGCAAAGAACCTTGAGTCTCCGCCGTCCTGCTCCGCAAAGTTTACCCATTCAAACTCAACGAATCCGCCGAGATTTGGAATAAGCGCATTTTCATCAGGAGTTTCAAATGCTGAAACTACAAGGCTTGCAATTCCGTTGTTGTCTGTGTTTACACCAACAGAAGCTCCGATTGGAAACTGGCGACCCCAGAAGTCAAGAGAGTCGTGTCCGGCTTTTGCGTCTGCTCCGCGTGGATACCATGCCAATCCGCCGCCAACTTCAAACTGGCTGTTCTGCTCTTCTGTCTTGCTTGCTCCGTTGTCGTAGTAAGTTCTTGTTCTTCCGTCGCTGTAGTTGTAGTCAATTCCAGCATAAGGAGCGATTACGCCTTTAGAAGTTTCAATGTTGTAAGTAATGTCTGCGCCGAATGCGCGGATGTCTTTTGCTGTGCTAAGCTCTGTAAAGTTTATATTCTCATTCTTTCTGTCTTGACCTTTGCGTTTAGATTCATAGGCTTTTTTGTAGTTGAAAGTTGTGAGTCCGCTAAAGTTAAGTTCAAGCTGCTCTGTTGGCTTAAACATAACATCAAGCTGAACTGCTCCTGCATTTCCTTCGTTGAGCTTCTGATAAGGCTTTCCTCTCTTGATGTTTGCGCTTGAAGTGTAAGGGCTGTCTGCGTTTCCGTAGCCGTCTGGTCCGTCAAGATTTGGATCCTGTGAGCTTATCCAAGAACCTGCCGCTCCTGTAGAAAGCTGAACTTTAAGATTGTCGAATTCAACTCCTGTGGAAATAACTCCTGTGAGTCCAAGGCTTCCTGTGTCTTTGTCAAGGAAATTTCTTGTGTCCTGAATTCCGTTGTAGTACAAAAAGCCAAGTGCGTTGTCCTTGTCGGTGTCGAATGCCTTGTCGCTGCGGAAGTCGTCAAAGATTGACTTTAAGCTTGCATGGTTGAATCCAACTTGCGCACCGTCTTCATAGTCAAAGTTGTAGAAGTTCATGAACCAGTTTCTGTACTTTACGCCTGCGACAATGCGTGAATAGTCAAAGTAGTTCGATGCTTTGTCGTTCCAGTTTCCTGGGCGTTCTTCCCATCCTGTTGACTGTTTCTTTGAATCTACAGTTCCTGACTGTGAGTCGTCTCCGCCATTGTAGCTGTCAAGGTAAGTTTTCTTTTCGTCGTAGAATTTGAAAACGTACTTCAAGTCTTCAACTCTAAAGTAAACAGAAAATCCGTCGTTTTCTGAGCTGTAGCCGCGGTTTGCTCCAGGAAACAAGTCCCAATAGATTTGAGCCTGGTCAATTGTTGATTCCATTCCGTAGATTTTTTCTTCAAGGTTGTAGCCAACTGTGTTGTGCATCTTAAGGTCGAACCAGGCGTTCTGTTTAACAGGAGCATCATCTGCAAAGGCCGCCCCCAGTGAAAGGAGTAAAGACGATAAAGCCACAGGCATTTTTTTAATCTTCATAAAAACCTCATAAATTTTTGTTGTTTTAAGAAACCGTTTTCTCTTTTGTATGTTTATGATAAGCATGGAAGTTTTGCGCTGTCAAGTTTTTTTTTCGCAAGTTTTAAATATTTTTTTGTGAATTTTGCACTTTTTTCCATTGATTGTCACATAAAATATAAATTTTTTCTTCAGAAAGTTTAAAAAATCCGAAAAGACTGCGTTTTTTCAGGAAAAAGTCAGTTAAAATTCTGTTACAAAAATAATAAAAAAAGATTGACAACTGTCTTTTCGGTGATATAATAAAATAAATAAAGAAACCGTTTTCTCTGTTTTAAAAATTAACAAACAAATGGATTGGCTTAATTTTTGTTCTTTTATGTGAAGTCCGTTTTAAAAAACTGCGGCTGCTTCTGAATATTGGAAGCCAGCATTTTGGAGGAAAAATGAAAAGAAGTGTAGTTTTGTGCGCTGTGGCGGCTTTGGCTCTTGTGGCTTCGGGTTGCTCAAAAAACAATGGCGGTGAAAATTCCATTCACGGAAAAATCGGTGGAAACATTATTGTTCTTACAAACAGAACAGACATTGTAGACACCAAGTTTCAGGAATACAAGGAAGCCTTTGAGGAAAAATATCCGGGAACTTCTGTAGAGTTCGAGGCGATTACAGACTACGAAGGAACTGTAAGAACACGCATGGGAACTCAGGAATACGGAGATGTTCTTTGCCGCCCGAATATTCAGTCAATTGACTTTGAAAAATACTTTGAGCCGCTCGGCAAGCTTGAAGACTTTGACAAAGTGATGAGCTTTACAAGAACTTCAAATGCAATTTCTTACAAGGATGTTGTGTACACATATCCTATGGTTGCGACTGTAAGCGCGGGAATTGTTTACAACAAGGCTGTTTTTGAAAAGGCTGGTGTTGGAGTTCCAAGAAACACAGAAGAATTCTACGAGGCAATGCAGAAAATCAAAGACAAGACAAATGCGGTTCCTGTATTTATGAACTATCCTTCTGGATGGACTTTGAATCAGTGGGAGGGCGGACTTTTGAGTGCGTCTGGAGATTCGGAATACAAGAGAAAGATTATCCATGAGGATTCACCTTTTGTTCCTGGCGATGGACACTATGAGCTTTACAAGATGATGTACGAAGTTGTAAAGCGCGGCTTGTGCGAAAAAGACCTGCTTGCTTCTGAATGGGAGCAGTCAAAGCAGGATCTTGCCGACGGAAAAATCGGATGCATGGTTCTTGGTTCTTGGGCGATTCAGCAGGTAAAAGATCTTGCAGCCCGCCCGGAAACAATCGGATATATGCCGTTCCCGTTTGAAATCAACGGAAAAAAATATGCGGAAGCTCAGCTTGATATGCCGCTTTGCATCAACAAGTACAGCAAAAACAAGGCGACTGCTTACGCTTGGATAAAGTTTATGTCAGATGACACAGACTGGGTTCAGTACACGGAATCTATTCCAGTAAAGAAGGGCGAGCCTTATCCTGCAGTTTTGGATTCGTTTGGTGAAATGGGTGTTCAGTACATTGAGTCTGCTCCGGCGGAACCACAGTACGAAGGCGTTTACGACAAGATTGACAAGGAATCTGAAATCGGCTTTTGGAGCGACCCTGAAAAGAAAAGAATTATCGACGCTGCTATTGGAAGCACAAAAGAAACTTTTGAAGACATCATGGCAGACTGGAATAAACGCTGGGCAAAAACCAGAGCAGAATATCTAAACTAAAAAGTTTTAAGAATGCTATTAGATGATGATATGGAGTTTTGTGTCTTATAATGGCATTCAATCTAAAAAAATATTTTCATATTTGGGCGCATAAAAATTGCGATTAAGGATGAAATGTAAAACTTTCGTGCATAAAGGCATTGGAATTTCTTTGTGGAAATTCCAATGCAAATGGGAGGCACAATGAAAAACCAGATACAACTTTCAATTAAAAAACAGCAGAAGGTCGTGATTTTCACATTTTTGCTAGTTCCGCTTGTACTTGTAATCGTCTTTGGATTTCTTCCAATCATAAATATGTTTGGCTACAGTTTTCTAAAGTGGGACGGACTTGGTCAGAAAAAGTTCATCGGAATTAAAAATTACATAGAAGTTTTTTCACGCCCGGAATATTTAAAGGTTTTTGCAGTCAGCATTTACTATCTTGTGGGCTCTTTTATTCAGCTTGCCCTTGCGCTTTTGTTTGCGGTTGTTTTATGCACAAAAATAAAAGGCGTTAACTTTTTTAAGGGAGTTTTGTTTTTCCCGAATCTTATAAACAGCGTAGCAATCGGTTTTATTTTTACATATTTTTTCAAGGACACAGGAACTCTGAATTCATTTTTGAATTTCCTTGGAGTAGAAAAAACACCTCTTTGGCTTACAAATCCTAAACTTGTAAACTACTCATTGTCGTTCACGTCTATCTGGCGATACATGGGATTTAATATTGTAATGTTTGTGGCGGCTATAGAGTCTTTACCAAAAGTTACTTTTGAAGCGGCAGCCTTGGACGGAGCGAACGCCTGGCAAAAGTTCCGCTTTATAATTCTTCCTGGAATTGCCCCGGTTCTTCAGATTAACGCGATTCTTGCTGTAAAAGGCGCGGTAAGTGTATTTGAAATTCCTTACATTATGACTGGCGGCGGAAACGGCTCTTCAACTTTTGTAATCAAGACAATGGACACAGCATTTAAATTCAACAAGATCGGACTTGCTTCTGCCATGGCGATTGTGCTTACCATTATGGTTCTTTTGATTTCGTTTATTCAAAATGCGGTTTTCAATAAAGACGAAAAAAACTGACATAATTTTTTTAGGAAGGTTGATTATGAATTCAAAAATTAGAGAAAGTCAGATTTCGAAATGGCTCAAATATATTTTGCTGTGCTTTTCCGCACTGACTGTTATTCTTCCGATTCTTGTTGTTTTCCTTGGCTCTTTTAAGACTGGCGAGGAATTCAACAGAAGCCGTCCGTTTGATTTTCCAAAGTTTCGGGCGAACAACGAAGTTTGGAAAGGCGCGGAATCTTTTGACAACGGAAATAAAATTGCGCTGAATTCTTCTATATTAATGGGACATAACTTAAAAGGATTTTCGTTTCTTTATGATAAGATAGAAGACAGTTCAAAAGAAAGCTTTATTGTTGTTTCTGATTCTTTAGGAAATGAAGTTGCAAGAGTTGAGCTTCCGCTTGATTCCGAAGAAAGTTCTGTTTCCGTTGATAAAAAAACAGCCGTATCTTTAATGGTGAATGGTGCTTATGTTTCTGGAGAAAACTGCACTGTAATCAGAGTAAAAGTTATAGAAGGATTTTTCCTTGAAAACTACAAGACTGCGTTTATAAAAGGAAATATGCTTCTTGGCTTTTGGAACACATTTATTCTTATTCTGTTTTCCGGTGTGGGAACTGTAATGACTGGTTCTATGACAGCGTTTGTTTTGAGTCGCTTTGACTTTAAGCTTAAGAAGATTGTGCGCCAGATGTTCCTTTGGATTTCTCTTATTCCGACGATAACAACTCAGGTTGCAACTTTCCAGATAATTCAGAAACTTGGAATGTATAATACACATTTGTCTGTAATCATTCTTTCTATGGGAACTGATATTATTGCGATTATGATTTATCTTCAGTTCTTGAACAATATTTCAAAGTCGCTTGACGAGTCTGCGGTTATTGACGGAGCCGGATATTTTCAGGTTTTTGCAAAAATAATTTTCCCTCTGCTTCAGCCTGCGACAGTTACAATTTTAATTTTGAAATGCGTAAGCCTTTACAATGATTTTTACAATCCGCTTTTGTATATGCCGAAAAAATCATTGCAGGTTATTTCAACTTCGCTTTATAAATTCAAAGGTCCGTTTGGAACAAACTGGCCTGTAATTTGCGCTGGCGTTGTCATCGCTGTTATTCCGACTCTTGTAGCTTTTATTTCTTTGCAGCGTTACATTTACGGCGGAATGGTTACTGGCTCTGTAAAAGAGTAGGGGAGGAATTTGTGAAACTTATAAAAAAATTGACTGCTGTTTCTGTTTTGTTTTTCTTTGGTTTGCTTGCTTCTTGTTCTGCTTCTGAGTCGAAAGGCTTTGTAACAGTTCAGAAAGATAAGTTCATGCTCAATGGAAAAGAATTCCGTTTTGTAGGCACAAACAATTATTATATGCATTATTCCCCGGACAAAATGATTACTGACGTTCTTGATGATGCTCAGAAAATGGGCGTAACAGTTTTGCGCTGCTGGGGATTTCAGTTTGGACCTAATGCTGTTCATAATTCGCACGGAATGGATGAGCCTGGAATTTTTGGAGTTCCTAAAAAATTTATAAATGAAAACACAAAAAAGCCGGATCAGTTTGGCTATCCGCGTGATATTTTTGAGCGGCTTGATTTTACGATTGCGGAAGCTTCCAAAAGAAACATTAAGCTTGTGATTGCCATGAACAATTACTGGGACGCTTTTGGCGGACTTATGAACGCAACTACTTGGCAAAAATGGTTCGGACTAAAAAGCGCGGAAGAATTCTACACAAATGAAAGTTGCCGCAAAGCATACAAGGAATTTGTCGAGCATCTTGTTACAAGAAAAAATTCTTATACAGGAATTCCGTATAACGAAGATCCTACAATAATGACTTGGGAGCTTATGAATGAGCCTCGCAACCAGAAAGATGCAAGCGGAAGAATTGTAAAAAACTGGGTTGCTGAAATGAGCACCTTTGTAAAAAAACTTGCTCCGAAACAGTTGTGCGCAGTTGGAGACGAAGGCTTTATGAGACAGCCGGGATTCACTCCTTATGCTGGTGAAGGCGGAACTTGCTACAATGGTTACGAAGGAACTGACTTTGATTCTCTTATCCGCCTAAAAAATATTGACTACGGAACTTTTCATCTTTATCCAGAAACTTGGGGAATTCTTGACAATGCTCAGATAGTCTGGGGCGATGAATTTATAAAAAAACACGCAGCTTCCGGACGCTCTGCAAAAAAGCCGATTGTGCTTGAAGAATACGGAACATCTTCCGGCGGAAGCTTGAATCGTCTTGCGGTTTACGACATTTGGAATTCAACCGCATACAATGAAGGTCTTGCAGGCTCGATGTTCTGGATTCTTACGTCATCAAATACTTATGAACTTTCAGAAGGCGGAGATGGAATATATGATGACTACGATGGATTCAGAATACGGAATGACAAGTCCAGTGTTTCAAAGCTTTTGAGCGATTATGCGGCTTTGTTTTCTGGAAAAGATTCTCCTGAATATCTTTCCAAGCCTCGTGTTTATCTTTTGAATCCTGCGCGTGATCAAGATGCAAAAGGTCTGTTTGAGGTGAGCGCAAAATTTATGCCGGGAAAAAATTCTTCTGTAAAGGCAAAGCGCGCTGAGCTTTATATAAACGGAAATCCTGCATCTTCTCCATGCACATTGAATTACAATGTTGCCTCGGATATTTACAGAATAAACTTTGACACGCTTGCAAATGCAAAAAGTTTCCCAGACGGAAGTGTTCTTTCTATAAAAGTTGTGTTCACTTTGAGCGATGGAACAAAGCTTGAAACTGAATCAAATTCAATCACAATTTCAAACAAAATAACTTACAGCGTCATAAAGCATTACGATTTTAAAAACGACACTGCGGACGCTTCCTCTTTGGGCGGATACATGGCTAAAATAAAAAGCATAAAGCACACAAGGCTTAATGGCGGAATGGTTGAAGTTGACGGCTCTTATTCCGGTGAAAATAATTGGGAAGAACTAAAGGTTAAATTTGGAGCAATGAAAGAAGTTGCCGAGGCTTCAAAACTTGATTTTACTTTTTACTACGAAAAAGACAAGGCAGTTCCTCATGCTTCAAAGAAAAGCGAAGGTGAAAAACTTCCTGGAGTTCAGCCTTATGTGGCCTTTGATCCGGGCTGGGTAAAAACAGGCTTAAAGGAAAACAACACTTTATTAAAAGACTTGCCGGTTGTAACTCTTGATGACGGAAAATCTTATTACAAAATTTCTGTTTCGCTTGAGTTCCAGCAGAATCCAATATATACGTTTGTAACAATTTGTCCTGCTATGGGCTATGTGAAGTACAACGGACCGATTTATATCGACGATGTTATTCTTTATAAAAAAGACTGAGAATTGGAGTAATGCAATGCTTGAAGAAATGTTTGCTGAAGTTGAGAGTGAGCTTATTTATCATATCATTCCTTTCTGGAAAAAAATGAAGGATGATGAGCGCGGAGGATTCTACGGACTTCTTGATTTCGAGTTGAATTTGCATAAGGATGCTGAAAAAAGCTGCATTCTTAACAGCCGCATTCTTTGGTTCTTTTCTAATGCGTATAAACTGTTGGAAGATAAAGAACTTGTAGATTACGCCAAGCACGCTTACAAATTCCTTTGCGATAAATTTTTCGACAAGGAAAACGGCGGAGTGTTTTGGTCTGCAAATGCTGACGGAACTGTTTTGGATTCAACAAAGCATACTTACAATCAGGCGTTTGCGATTTACGCCTTGTCTAGCTACTACGATATTTCACATGACAGAAATGCACTGGACAAAGCGTTTGAGCTTTACAAGACAATAGAAACTAAATGCCGCGATTCCGAAGGCTACCTTGAGTCGTTTACTGCTGACTTCAAGCCTAACGAAAATGACAAGCTCAGTGAAAACGGTGTAACAGCTGAACGGACGATGAACACTTTGCTTCACGTTCTTGAAGGCTACACTGAACTTTACCGTGTGAGCCGCAGTGCTGATGTAAAGAAAAATCTTGTTTTTATCTTGAATCAGTTTGCTGACAAAATTTGGAATCCAAAGGAAAAACGGCAGGAAGTTTTCTTTGATAAAAATTTCAATTCGCTGATTGACTTGTATTCCTATGGACACGACATAGAAACTTCTTGGCTTGTGGACAGAACACTTGAAATTCTTGCTGATGACGAGCTTCGACAGAAAATTGCGCCAATCACAGAAATCATTCCGTACAGAATTCTAAAAACCGCCTACAAAGACAATTCTGTTCTGAACGAATGCGAGCGCGGAAAAAATAGCGAGATTCGAATTTGGTGGGTTCAGGCAGAATCTGTTGTTGGCTTTCTGAATGCGTATCAAAAGACAAATGACAAAAAATTCCTTGATGCCGCCCAGTCAGTTTGGAGCTATATCAAGAATTATATAGTTGACAAGCGCGATGGCTCGGAATGGTTCTGGTGCGTTGATGCGGAGCGCAAGCCTTCAACTCGTCAGCCTATAGTTGAGCCGTGGAAATGTCCTTACCACAACGGACGAATGTGCTTTGAAACAATTTCAAGAATCAAGAGGATAAAATGAACTTTGAAGAAAAAGTAAAAATTCAGACAGACAAATATGAGTCGCTTATTGCAATGAAAAATGAAAAGAGCGATTTTTACAATGGAATTTTTGACCGCTACAAGAATCCGGTTCTTACAAGAAATCATGTTCCGCTTTTCTGGAAGTATGACATGGATCCTGCGACAAATCCGTTTTTTATGGAGAGGCTCGGAGTAAATGCAGTAATGAATTCCGGCGCATTATATATAGATGGAAAATTCTATCTTGTTGCCCGTGTTGAAGGCGCGGACAGAAAATCATTTTTTGCCGTTGCAGAAAGCACTTCTGGAGTGGACGGATTCAGGTTCTGGGATTACCCTGTTCAGCTCCCTGACACTTGCGCAGAAGAAACAAACGTTTATGATATGCGGCTTACTCAGCATGAAGACGGATGGATTTACGGAATTTTCTGTTCGGAAAGCAAAGACACAAAGTCAAAGGACTTGAGCGCGGCAGTTGCTTGTGCAGGAATTGTGCGCACAAAAGATTTAAAGAAGTGGGAGCGTCTTCCGAACTTAAAGACATTGCGGTCTCCTCAGCAAAGAAACGTTGTTCTTCTTCCTGAATTTGTAAACGGGAAATATGCATTTTACACACGCCCGATGGATGACTTTATTGATACTGGAAGCGGCGGCGGAGTAGGCTTTGGGCTTTGCGACGACATAACAAATGCCGTAATTGATGAAGAAAAAATTTCAAGCAGAAGAAAATACCACACAATCACAGAAGTTAAAAACGGAGCTGGAGCAGTTCCAATAAAAACAGAACGCGGATGGATTCATATTGCGCATGGAGTCCGCAACACAGCAGCTGGTCTTCGCTATGTTCTTTACTGTTTTGCAACTGATTTAAAAGATCCGTCAAAAGTAATCGCTGAACCTTCAGGGCTTTTCCTTGGACCTCTTGGAGAAGAGCGTGTGGGAGACGTTTCTAATGTTGTGTTTACAAACGGAGCTGCGGTTACGCCGTCGGGCAATGTCTATATTTATTATGCCTCAAGCGACACAAGGCTTCATGTTGCAACAACAACACTTGAAAAACTTACCGACTATGTATTCAACACTCCGTCTGACCCGGGACGTTCTGCTGACTGCGTAAAACAAAGGTGCGATTTCATTGCAAAAAACCTTGAGTTCATAAACAAAAAATAAATTTCGGAGAATAAAAAAATGATTAAAATTAAAGGCGAATCAATTCCAAATATGCCGTGGGAAGACAGACCTGCCGGCTTTGACAAACCTGTCTGGCGCTATTCAAAAAATCCTGTTATCGGAAGAAATCCTATTCCTAATGTAACCCGCATATTCAACAGCGCAGTCGCATTATGGAAAGAAGGCGGTTTTGTCGGCGTGTTCCGTGCTGAAACTTGTAACGGAATTCCTTACCTTTACTATGGATTCAGCGATGATGCTCTCAATTGGAAATTCAGCGATGGCAAGATTAAAATCACTGACGAAAATGGAAACGATGTAAGCCCGAACTACGCTTATGATCCGCGCCTTGTAAAAATCGATGATGTCTATCATATAATCTGGTGCACGGACTTCCACGGAGCTTCAATCGGAATCGCGACAACAAAAGACTTCAAGACTTTCACTTCTAAAGGCAACGGTTTTCTTCCGTTCAACAGAAACGGTGTCTTGTTCCCAAAAAAATTCAACGGAAAATATTATATTATGACACGACCGTCAGACAGTGGACACACTCCGTTTGGCGACATTTTCCTTTCTGAAAGCGACGATCTTTTGCACTGGGGCAACCACAAATGGATTATGGGAAAATCAAGCGAGTGGTGGCAGTCTGTAAAAATCGGCGCGGGTTGTGCTCCAATTGAAACAGAAGAAGGCTGGCTTTTGTTCTACCATGGTGTTACAGGAACTTGCTCCGGCTTTGTTTATTCAATGGGCGCGGCTCTTTTGGATTTGAATGATCCTTCAAAAGTAATTCATCGCTGCGGAAACTTTCTTCTTACGCCTGAAGTTGAATATGAGGAGCGTGGTTTTGTTGCCAATGTTGTGTTCCCTTGCGCGGCTCTTGTTGACGCTGACACAAATAGAATTGCAATTTACTACGGCGCAGCGGATACAAATACAGCTTTGTGCTTTACAACTGTTGACGATGTTATTTCTTACATTAAAAAATATGACATTGTAAAGTGAGATATAAAAATGCTAAAGCTTAATCCTATTCAGTGCGATAAAATCTGGGGATACGAAAGATGGATAGCTTCCACGCATCCCGATGGTTGCCAAAAAGAATTTTTGAATGCCATTGGAAAGGACTATCCTCTTATCGTGAAAGTAATTCAGGCAAACGAAACTCTTTCTGTTCAAGTTCATCCTGATGATGAAACTGCAAAAAAACTTGAAGGGGAAGGTGTGCGCGGAAAAACTGAATGCTGGTACGTTCTTGACGCAGAGCCTGATGCTAAACTTGCATACGGAATAAAAGAAGATTTTTCCAATGAGCAGATTGCTTCTTCTATACAGCAGGGAACTTTTCAAAATGAACTGAATTTTATCAACGTAAAGAAAGGCGATTTTGTTTTTATTCCCTCTGGAACTGTCCACGCCATTGGAAAAGGAATCCGTGTTCTTGAAGTTCAGCAGTCAAGCAACATAACTTACAGAATGTATGACTGGGGACGTCCGCGCGAGCTTCATGTTCAAAAAAGCCTTGCATCTCTTAAGAACAATAAGTTGCTGAAGGCAGGACCTTTTCCAGGAAAGTTTGAGTGCGAATATTTTTCACTTGAATTGCTTGAGGAAAAAAGTTTTGTTTCTAAGAAACTGACTTTGCTTTATTTGCTTGATGGGCAGAATGTTGAGCTTTGCAGTTCTAATGGAACAAAAATTCAGATGTCGCAAGAAGATATTGTTGTAGTTTTCCCTGACGAAACAATTTCTATAAGCGGAACTTCAAAGTTTATGAAGATTTGCTAGTCTATTAGTTTTTTTTTCAAAAATCACAGTGATTTTATTAGAAAATAAAAGTTTTCAGTAAAAATCACAATTATTTTAGTAGATAATAAATGTTTTTAGTAAAAATCGTAATGATTTGACTCTTGCATCCTAGTTTTGTTGTTTGAATTTTTAGTTTTAAGACATTTTTTTACTGCTGCGCTTTGCTTTGTTTTTCTCTTGATAAATTCAGTCAAAATTTTATAATTAGAATTGTAATGAAGAGAATTTTTTTGCTTTTCGGTTTGATTTTCTCCTGCGGATTTTGCTTCGCTTTTCCATGTGTAACGCAGTTTGTCGAGGCTGGTACAGGTTACGTTGCGGCAAAAAATGTGGAGCGTGAATTCAATCCTTTTAACTTTACTTACGGAATTGCGGAAAAAAACGAAAGTTGCGTGAATTTCTCGCCGAATTTCAAGGCGTTTGCTTCCGTTCAGTTTTCTGACAAGATTTTTGACTTTACAACGCTCGGCAACTATTTTATTCCGCGGTTAGGGCAAGAGACTGATTCCCAAAAAATCGGCTTCGGTGCGGAGCTTGTCTATCATTTTCAGCGTTACTACGATTTGTATTCTGAGCACGACATTTATCTTGAGGGTGTTTTCCGCCTTGCGTTGAAGAATCGGCTTCTTTTTCTTGCGAATTTAGGCTCTGGCTTGAAGTTTGCGAGAATTGACGCTGTTGACCGCGATTTTCTTTGGGATTTTTCTTTGAGCGGCTCTGTCGCTTTGAATTACTATTTTGACTGTGGCGCAGAAATTTTTGGCTCGATTGTTTCGCATGAGGTTTACCGCTATCCGCTTGCGTTCACACCGCTTTATTCTCTTGGATTCGCCTGGAATTTTAGAAACGGACTTAGAGTCTCTTCTGATTTTGGCTTGCGTCTGCGCGACCAGTTTGTTGTGGCTCCTTACATCGACCGCTACGAATGGAATTTAAAAGCGAGGTTTTCATTTTGAGAAGATTTAGAAGACTTTTAACTTTGATTTCAATTTTGTTTTTGTTTGCTTTTTCTTCATGCGCGAACTACGGATTTTACCAGCTTTTGTTCGGCGAGGAAGACGTTGATGATCGTTTCAGCGGATTTTCAGACTTGAGCGGTGAAACTGTTCTTTCTTCAAGTTTAGGCTTGAACGGAAAATACAGCTTTATCGTTGTTACCGACGTTCACATTGGCGCAAGCGACGTTCGTTCATCAAAAATGAATGATTTTCTGGACGAGATTTCCTCGCTTTTTGAAAGCATTGACAAGACTAAAATCCCGCGGTTCATAGTAAACCTTGGCGACACTGCCGACGGTGGACATTTGTCTGAATACAACGACTACAATTCCTATCTTGAAAAAATCAGAAAGCTTGCGGTTGAAAAAAATGTTGTAAGTTCTACGGAAGCTTTTAAAATTTACACGATTCTTGGAAATCACGACCTTTACAACAACGGCTGGACAGACTGGAAAAAAATGGTTTATCCGTATAAGTCAACGTATTATTTTTCGCTTTCTTCCGGTGCAGCCGATTATGATTCATTGCCGTTCAGCTTTTATTTTGTGGACACAGGAAACGGTGCGTTCGGAACTGACCAGCTTGACACCTTTGAAAAACTTCTGAAATCTGACCCGAATCCGAAAATGATTTTCTCGCATTATCCTTTTTACAGCGACAATGTTCCTTTTATGGCTCTTGAAGACACAACCGAGCGCAACTATCTTCTTTCGCTTTTTGCAAAAAATAATGTGAAAGCTCTTTTCGGAGGCCACGTCCATACGGTTTTTGAACACGGATTCGGAAGCTTCTCGCAGATAAACACTTCCGCGCTTTTCAAGAACGAAGCGTTCCGCCTTGTAACCGTTGACGAAAGTACTTTGAGCGTCTCAACAAAGCTGATTGGGTTTTAGCTTGCGTTGTTTTCCCATATTAGACTAAAACTTAATATTCGGATTGATTAGAATTTAAATGCGCGCTGCTGTTTTAAAAGCGACTTGAGTTTTTTTGTTTTAAGGCGGTTTTCTTTTGAAGCTATGGTTGGCTTTGTTTTTATTCGCTTTTTGTTGATTTTTACAGCTGAAATGATTTTAGATTCGATGCGTTCCAATGCAATTTTTCTGTTTTGCTCTTGAAATCTTGAGGCTTCACAGTCAATGAAAATTTCAAAGTCCTTGTTGATTGAAGATTTCAGTTTGTTTGTTAAAAGCTCCAGTTCTTTTTCTGAAAGTCCTGAAAGTTTTGCAAGCGGAATTGAAATGTGGACTTTTGTATTTACTTTGTTTACATTCTGTCCTCCTTTTCCGCCGGAGCGTGCAAATGAAAAAACTGCGTTGTTGCAAATTGAATTATGAAGTTCTTGTTTATCCATTGAATTTTTCCATAAAAATATTTCAGCCTGAAAAAAAAGAGCCGCCTGTGTTCAGACAGCTCCATGTTTTTATTGAAAGTTTTTTCTACAGATTGTCAAAAAATCCCTTTGCCTTGAGCAGCTCCGCGTTCAGGATTCCGCCAA
>OLGE01001369.1_pt1 | contig 25185 bp, 34 predicted proteins | sample 1605151 | NCBI WGS metagenome assembly OLGE01 (sample SAMEA3888912, study PRJEB22519) | human gut metagenome | biome: human gut; feature: human-associated habitat; material: faeces | place: Denmark | collected 2010
GGGCTTCTTGAAGACCTGCTCGGTGAGGTAGCGCTCGTGCTCGGTCTGGAGGTCGATGCCCCACTCGACGGGGTAGTCGAACTTGTGGCCGCTCTTCTTGAGAATGTCGACGGCCTCGGTGTAGCTCACGCGGCCGAAGTCGTTGGAGACGACGTTGTGCAGACGCTCAAGCAGTCCCTTGTCGACAAAGGAGTTGAAGAACTCCATCTCCTGCGGGCAGCGCTCCATCGTGCGGTTGATGATGTATTTCACCATCGCCTCGGCGGTGTCCATGTAGTCGTTGAGGTCGGCAAAGGCCATTTCCGGCTCTATCATCCAGAACTCGGCGGCATGGCGCTGAGTGTAGGATACCTCGGCGCGGAAGGTCGGGCCGAAGGTGTACACGTCGCCGAAAGCCATGGCGAAGTTCTCGGCGTTGAGCTGGCCGGAGACGGTCAGGCTAGTGGGCTTGCCGAAGAAATCCTTGCTGTCATCTACCGTGCCGTCCTCCTTGAGGGGGAGGTTGTTGAGGTCAAGCGTCGTCACGCGGAACATCTCGCCCGCGCCCTCACAGTCGGAGCCGGTGATGATCGGGGTGTTGACGTATACGAAGCCGCGGCTCTGGAAGAATTCATGGACGGCCTGCGCCGCAACGCTCCTGACGCGGAAGGTTGCGGAGAAGAGGTTGGTTCTGGGGCGCAGATGCTGGATCGTGCGCAGGAACTCAACGCTGTGGCGCTTTTTCTGGAGGGGGTAGTCGGGGGTCGATGCGCCCTCGACGGTTATCGCATCCGCCTTCAGCTCAAAGGGCTGCTTTGCTTTCGGAGTCAGCACAAGCGTACCATCAACTATCAGCGCCGCGCCGACATTCTGCTTTGCGATCTCATCGTAATTATTGAGAGAGCCTCTCTCAAACACGACCTGCAGCGACTTGAAGCAGCTGCCGTCATTAAGCTCGATGAATCCAAAGTTTTTCAGGTCGCGGACGGTTCTGACCCAGCCGCAGACTCTGATCTTCTGCCCATCAAAAGCGGAAGCGTCGGCAAATATACCGGCAATTTTCTGATGCTTCATAATGGCACCTTTCCTTTCTTTGTGCCGGGCGGCACTCATAATTGTGAATAATATACGGCATGTGCCGTATTTTATTATTATAAACAGTCCTTGCGGCTTTTGCAATATTTTTATAAACTTTTTGCGCGCCCGCTTATGTTGTCCGCCGTTTGTGTTGCGCAGCGGAACGCTTTGCTATATAATTACAAGTACTTTATCTGATAAGGAGAAGTGATCTGCATGAAAAAGAAAAGCTGGGTTTCTCTTATCATATCCGCCGCGGTGCTGACGGCACTGCTGGTTCTGGGCTTCGGCAGCGGGGTGTTTCAGCCGGAAGCGCTGTCGGTACAGGGCAGGCAGGGAGCGGAGACTCTTCTGCGCCTGCTGACAATGGCGGCAGCGGTACTGCTTGTGGAAAAGCTCGCAGTCGCCATACTCGGACTGCTGCATCCCGCGGGCAGCAGAGCACGCAGTCTGATTACGCTCAGCATGAGCATACTTCGCTATGCCGCGGCGCTTGTGATACTCTGCTGGGGCTTGACGATACTCGGAGTAAATATAATGGCGGTCGTCGCAAGCGTCGGCGTTCTGGCGCTGATAGTGGGCTTCAGCGCGGAAAGTCTCATTGCGGATATGGTGACGGGGCTGTTCATGCTGTTTGAGAATCAATACAATGTCGGGGACATAGTCGAGGTTGGCGGCTTCCGGGGCACTGTTACGAGTATTGGGCTGCGCACAACCTGCATCACGGACTCAAGCGACAATATAAAAATCGTGAACAATTCGGACATGCGAAATATCCTGAACCGCTCCGAGCGCAGCTCAAAGGCGGTTGCGGATATTGGAATACCGTATGATACGGATATCGAGAAGCTGGAGACGAAGCTGCCTGCGCTGTTGGAGAAAATCTTTGAAGCGAACCGCGAGCGTATGAACGCCGTGCCGGTGTATCTCGGAGTGCAGGAGCTTGGCGAATCGGCGGTTGTCCTGCGTTTCTGCGCAGACGTTACGGAGAAGAACATCTACGCGGCACAGCGCAGTCTGAACAGGGATCTGCTTCTCGGCCTGCGCGGCCTTGGGATAGAGTGCCCGTTCCCGCAGCTTGACGTACATAGTAAATGAGCCGCATGAAAAGAAGACAATCCGGCGAGTTTTCGCCGCTTCCTCCTGAGTCCGCGCCGCTGCCGGACGAATTTAACCGGGGCTGCGCCGATAATACCGCCGCGGCGGGGAAAAAGCGGAAGAAATGGGCGTACTATGCAGCGGCCTTTGCGCTGTTTGTATGCATACTTGCACTTGGTGAAGTGAAGCCCGAAGCGAAACCGCAGCTGCCGGAGTCGCCGGCGGCAGAAACCGAAGTGCCCGTGACGGCATCCACCGCTCCCGGCAGCGGCATATATTTTGCGTATATCAACGGCTCATACTGCGTGGCCGACGCCGTAATAGCTGAGCCGCAGAGCGTAAGCGCGGTCAAGGTAGAGGCGATAGACGCGCGGGACGGAGAGACGCTTGAAGAGTTCATTCTGACGCGGGTAGAGATAGACGCGGGACACTGGTCGGCTTCGTTCCTGTGGACACCGCAGGATTTCGCGGCCTACGAGAGCAGGTTCGGCGTGGGAGCGCTGCCGATTGTGAAGCTGCGCATGAGCCTTGAGCGGGGCGAGGAGGTCGAAGAATACAGCGCGGATAAAAGCTGCGGTTCGGGACCGGAGCTGCTCTATGACTTCGACGCTGAGAAGGGGCTATATGGAGTTCGGCTCACGGGCAGCGGCATAGAGAATGCGGAACTTGTGTTTATCCTCAATGGAGCCGAACTGCCGGAGGGCAGTGTCGCCGTGACGGACGGAACGGAGGAAATCACCGTTTCACGTCCCGGAGAAGAGCCGAGCGTGGAGCAGAGGGAATACCGCAAGTTTACCGCAAGTCTGCCCCAAGCGATGCAGGATGGTGACAGTCTATCATTTATACTCAGAATAGAGCTTGGAGGACATCAATTCGAGTACACAGAAAAAATACTATGATTTAAGAATTCTTATGTGGCGCAGATTTGCGCAGTGCGTTAAGATATGGAGCAGAAAGGAGATATAAACATGAAAAAGATTATCGCAATTTTGCTTTGCATATCGGCGCTCTTTGCGCTGGGCGCCTGCGGCAGACTGACGGAGGCCAAGAGCGAATCCGTGAAGCCTGAGGTGTATTTCACCGAGGATAAGAGCGGGACATATACCGACTCCGTCGGCAACGTCTACAACTATTCATATAAAATTCCCGCGTTTTCCGGCGGGAGCGAGGACGCGGAGCGGATAAACAAGTATTTTGACGATGCGCTCCGCCCGATAGTCGAGGACGAGCTGGCCGCGATGGAGGACGAGCTGAGCCTGATGACCGGCGAGAAGTGCGAGGTGTTTGAAAGCGGCGACGTAACGTCCGTTCTCGTCTCGGTGTACTACCCGAACGACTATATACAGTATTACACCGCAAGCATGAACACGCGCGAAAACCGCGAGATGAACAATGCCGACATTGCCGCGGCCTACGGCATCGACGAGGTCGATCTGCCGGATAAGCTCCGCGAGGAGGCGACGGCGGCGGTCGAGGAATACTATGCCGATTTTGGAGACATCTCAGGCGACGGCTTTGCCGACGTGACCGGCACGCGAGACGAAACGCTTGCCGTGATCGGCAGCGACGAATGGGAGCCAACTCTGTTCATAAACGGCGAGGGCAAGGTGTGCATGATAAGTGAGGTCATGTCCCCCGTCGGGAGATATAACCAGATATTCGTGCTGTAAAACTTAAAAACACGCAAAAACAGGGACTGCAAACGCAGTCCCTGTTTGATTTTATTCGGTTCTTCCGAGCAGCCAGTCAACACTGACGCCGAGAACGTCGGAGAGCGCCGCAAGCTCAATGTCCGTCACCGGACGCTTCTGCCCTTCGAGCAGCGACAGCGCGGGGATACTGATATCTATTCCGCGCGTTTGCAGTCGGGCGAGCAGCTCGACCTGCTTCATTCCGCGCATCTGCCGCGCCTCAGTCACCCTTGCGCCGACAAGGTTTTTGCTCCCAAGCTCCAGCTTGCGTTGTCTCATAGTATCACTCCTGACAACACAAGTATATGTGAGGAGCGTGTTGACATATTTGGTATTACCAAATATAATAAAATTATTTAATAATACCAAATAAAAAGGAGCAAATTATGAAGCTTTATAAAGAGATGTACTTGCACCTGTTTAATGCAGTCACAGATGCGTTGCGCTTCCTGAGTGTTAGAGACATAGAGAATGCGGTGAGAATTTTGCGCCAAGGACAGATAACGTGCGAAGAACTTTATATTGAAAGTGATGAAGAATTAGATTGAGCTTATTATAGATCGATGTCTATCGCAAACAGACCGCCCGCGCCGCCGGAGTACAGGTACAGGACATTGTCCGTGGACTTGAATTTCCCCTCGCGCGCAAGCTTTATCAGCCCCGCGAAGGCCTTGCCGGTGTATACCGGATCGAGGAACAGACCCTCGTTCGCGGCCATCATGCGTATCGCGGCGTTGCCCTCGGCGGAGGGGATCGCGTAGCCGGGGCCGCACATATCGACAAGGTGCACGTCCTCGACGGTCGGCACGAAATCAAGCTCCAGAAGCTTGGCAGTCTCCTGCATGATGTGCGTCGTGATAACGTCAAACGGGTCGCTGTCTACCATTAGGCCGATGGTCTGCGTCTCCGGCATGAACAGCTTCGCGCCCAGCGCGACTCCGGCGTGAGTGCCGCCGCTGCCCTCGGCGCAGCAGACATAGTCGAAGTGCAGCCCCGTGTCCGCGATCTCTTTCATGCAGTTGACGTAGCCCAGCGCGCCGATGGCGTTGGAGCCGCCGCAGGGAATCTTGTAGTACGGACGCCCCAGCTCCTGCCCGACGCGATCCATCTCGGCGTAGATGTCGTCGTAGCTGTCGGTGTCCATGAAGCGGACGTCGGTGTCCATGAGGTATTCGAGCAGCTGGTTGCCCTTGCGCTCGGTCACGCCGCGCTTTTTGAGGATCAGTATCGGCGTCATGCCCAGCTTTTTCGCGCAGGCCGCCGTGAGCATGGCGTGGTTCGACTGCGCGCCGCCGGTCGTGAAGATGATCTCCGCGCCCTGCCGCTTCGCGTCGGCCAGCAGGAATTCGAGCTTGCGCACCTTATTGCCGCCGAGACCGATGCCGGTCAGGTCGTCGCGCTTTATATAGACGTTTGTGCCGAGAATGCGGCTGATGTTTTCAAGCTTCTGTATCGGCGTCGGCAGCACTGCCAAAGGTATACGCGGAAAATCGTTCAAGCTTTTCATATCGAGTCTCCTTTTTACAAGTATGAAGTATGGCTTCGCCAAATAAAGCAGCGGAAAACCGCTGTGAAGAATTGCGCTCTTCACGCCCGAAGGGCATTTCACAAATCCCGCAGGGATTTATTTTGTTGAAAGAAGCCTCTTTTGTCTACCGGACAAAAGAGGCTTCTTTCTTGGTGCTCCAACGGGGATTCGAACAGCGCAGGAAAGCTAGTATTTTCAATGGGTTCATGGCTTGTGTGTCGGAAACGTGTCGGAATTTGAATCCACTGAAAAAATTTTTTGTCCAAAATAACAAACGAAGTTTTCAATTTTCTATACATCAAGTCGCACAGCTTTACTTACAAATGAGGAAAGAAAGAACCGCGAGGTTCGCTATCCCCAAATTATCTAACTCTCCAACAGAATAGCTTCCGCGCGCCGTGTGGTTCAATACTATACGGCGCGTATCTTTTTTTGTCAAGTTTTCAGTAATGCTTCTAAAATTTGAAATATATCAAGATTTTTGGTATAATTATAAGTGAAAAGAAAGAAAAATGGCGCGAAAACCGCAATTTTATGTATTTTTAAAGGCGAAACGCTACTTATTATCACAAGCGGGAAAGCCGCAATATTCGGAGGTATTACAGAGATGGCAAAAGAAGAAAAAGATAAGAGATTCTATAAAATTTATAGTCGGCAAGTTGCTAAAGCCCTCTATGAAAAGGGCTTTTCAATTTATAAGATAACGCCAAACCCGACGCTCGCGGGATGCAAAGTTTATTGGTTTTGGGTGGTAGATGGTTTTTTCGATGAGTTCGCAAAATTCTGCCGCGATCCCGAAAAGATGAAAAAGCACAAGCGCGAGGTTAGCTAATGGAAAAGAGAATTTACACACGGCGTTTGGCGGCTTACCTGTTCGCACGTGGGTTCAAGCCTATAAGAACCGAACCGGACGCCCGCAAAGAATGGTATATGAATTGGTTCTTTGAGGATAGCGAGGAATTAGAAAACGCTATCGGAGAATATATGTTGCGCGCACAGTAAGTAAATAGTTCGTGCGCGGGACACAAAATTTTGTATTGTAGGTTAGATAAATCTACTTATAAAACGGAGAGGCGAAGAAAGAGGTAATTGGCTTTTCTAAGGGTTCTGTCCGCCCGCACCTCTCCGTAAAAATACATTACGGACAGAAGGACAAATATTATGGCTAATTTGAGACAAGCACCGAAACTTTATCATACAGGAAAAAAACATCAGGGTAATTTCTATCAGTTGCCGCAGGACTTGATGGACATAGTTTTCAATAAGCTCGACGGCAAGTGCGGGAACCAAATAAAACTAATGTGCGTGTTGTTAGGAACACAAGGAAACGGCACATTTGGAGTTAGTGAAAAGTGGATTTGTGAAAGAACCGGTATGGTTCAGCAAACCTATAATAAAGCGCGCAAAGCGCTGATTGACAGAGGGTGGCTCAAACAAGAAGATGGAAAATTGTTTGTGCTCATTTCTTTTATCTATGCGGAAGGCACAACATCAGATTGTGTCGAAAATGTTGAAAATAAAGACACAATATCAGAATATGAAGGCACAACATCAGAATATTCGGCACAATCTGAAATTGTGTCTGAGGCACAATATGACGTTGTGTATAATATAAAAGGAATAGAAAAAGATAACAAAAAAATAATAAATAGTTCTTTTTCAGCTAACGCTGAAAAAGAATTCGTTTCGGGAGAAAGTAAAATGGAAAAGGAAAATGTAGCCCCTGTTCAGACGGAAGGTGTAAAAAAGTGTAAAAAAGTTGGAGTGAGTGGGATGAATGATAATGTAAAGGAAAAGGATGTTTTTGAGGAATTTGATATTCCTGAGTTTGGAGGGAAAAGTGATTGGGAGTATTTCAAGAGTGTTTCAAGCCCTGTAAGTATGGGCGATGCGTTAGGCTTCTAAGAGAGCCGCCGCGCCGCGCCGTTAAGTAAGTCATTACATAAAGCCTTACTTATCGCTTTACTTACACGTGCGGCAACCGCCGCGAATTTTGAATTTTTGCTTGCCTTTTTTGTAGAGTAGGTTAGATTTCTCCACTTATTGGTGAAGGGTGAAAGCCCAAACTAATAATTACGGAGGATGAATGTATTGAACATTGGAAAGGCTGGCGAACAAGCGTTCGCGCACAAATTACGCGGCTCAAAATATCAGGTGGAGGACTTGACAGGCAATCCCGCCTATTTCAGCAAAGACATAGATTTCCTTGTCATAAATCCCGAAACAGGCAACCGCCGCGCGTATGAAGTAAAGAGCGACAGCCGCATAAGTCAGACAGGCAACCTATTCATTGAAACGTGGAACCGAAATTCCCCTAAACAAAAGGGCTGGTATAAGTTCTGCGAGGCTGACTATATAGCTTATTTTGACTTTCAACAAAAGTTTTTCCATTGCTTTTCTTTTGCCGACTTGCGCGCGGTTGTAGATGCGAAAGAATGGCCGCGCAAAACGTGCGGGAACGATAGCCTTGGTTATCTTGTCCCGCTTGAAGAAATAAAAAAACAACCGTCTTATATGACGATGTGAAATAAACGGAGGTAGAACACAAATGTTTAGTGAGCAATTTTGGAATACGATAGGAATTTGTATAATTATCTATGCTACTGAAAATTTGATACTTTATGCAATCGACTTTGTAGGCGGCATAAAGGAAATTATAAAAAACCGAAAAGCCGCAAAGGGGGTAAAAACAAATGGCACTAAGCCCGAAACAACAAAAGGCGCTTGAACTCCTGACTTGCGGGCAGGGGCTAACCTACGGGGAGATAGCCCGCCAAGTTGGTTGTGATGTCTCCACTTTGCGCGACTGGCGCAACGGCGAGGGGTTCCAAGAGTTCAAAAGTGAGCTGAAAAGATTGAATGACATTAGATGGCAAGCTGCGGAGGACGCCGCGCGCCAAGGTGCTATCAATCTATGTAAGGACGGCAATCAAAAAATGATTGAGTTCGTTTTGAAAAATGTCGGCTATAACCCGACGCAAAAGGTGGAGGCCGACGTGAGTTCCACTATCACGATAAACATAGGAGACGAAGGAGAAAATGCCACAGATTGAACTCAATATTTCCAAGACTCAATTTGTGCCTAAGTTCTTTCCGCTTCTAACGGACTATTCCCACCGCTGGGAATGTTATATGGGAAGCGCCGGTTCTGCAAAATCCTATTTCATTACTCAAAAGCTCATAATAAGAGCTTGCCGCGAAAAAATAAAAATTTTGGTGTGCCGCCGCTATGGCACGACAATTAGAAACACTTGCTTTTCACTGTTCAAAGACATTCTCGCAAAGTGGAAACTAACACCTTATGTAAAAATACGTGAAACGGATTTCAACATCAAATTCCCCAATGAAAGCGAAATAATATTTATGGGACTTGATGAGGAAACAAAACTTCTTTCACTGAACAACATAGGCGCTATTTTCATAGAAGAGGCATTTGAAGTTCCCAAGAACATAGTCGAACAGTTGAATTTGCGTTTGAGAGGTTCCACGCCTAATCAGCAGATATTGATGGCGTGGAATCCTATTTCCCAAAATCATTGGCTTTATGATTTCTGTGAGATAAACCCGCCCGCGTCTTTTATCTATACTCATTCAACGTATAAAGACAATCCGTTTTTGAATGACTCTTACATAAAGGAGCTTGAGGAACTATATACCCGCAACCCCGCGAAAGCGCGCGTCTTTTGTGATGGTGTATGGGGCGTTGATAGCGAAGGACTTGTCATAAAGAACTGGCGCGAGGAACCTATTGACGCGCTTGAGCTTGCGGCTAGCGGCTTAGAACGCCGCGCCGGTATGGACTTGGGCTTCGTTGATAAGACAGCAATAATTGATTCTTTCTATGACAGGCAAAATCACATTATCTACATAACGAACGAGTTCTACAAAAGCGGCTGTCAGTTGAGCGAGATAGCCGCCGCACTGAAACAAATGGAGCTGACGAAAACAAAGCTCTTTGTTGATAGTAGCGAGCCACGCTCAATTCAGTTTTTCAGAAACGAGGGCATAAACGCAGTTGCTTGCGCCAAGGGTAAAGACAGTGTAAAGGCCGGACTAATGTTCTTACAAGACAACTTACTAATTGTTTCACCGTCGTGTAAGAACTTTATAAACGAGCTGAAAAACTTCTCATACATAAAATCAAAACAAACCGGCGAATGGACAGATGACACGCTGCACCAATACTCACATGCTATCGACGCTTGCCGCTACGGATATAGCGATATATACACAAACAAGAAACTCAAATCGTTTAGCAAAACGAATTTGGGTTTGTGATTCAAGGGGTGAAATAATGTTTAGTATCAATCCGACAACGGAACTTACACCAGACTTACTATTCAAAATGATGGAGCGCTTTTCCGTCGAAGTGCGGCCAAGGCTTCAAAATTGGAAAAACTACTTTGAGGGGCAACAGGCCATTTGTAATAAGTCATATAATGATGCGTCCAAGCCCTGTAATAAAGTCATAACTAACTACTGCGCCGACATAGTTTCGAGCTATAACGGCTACATAGCGAGTCCGGGGTATATCAGCTATACAAGCAACAACGATATTTCAGAAATAATGGATTGCTTGCGCTATAACGATTATCAGGACGAGGACAGCGACTTTCTCAACGACGCGCTTATTTACGGCGTCGCTAATGAGCTTATGTATAACGACAGTGAAGGCCAAGTCCGTTTCCGCCTTATAAACCCTTTACAGAGTTTCGGCGTGTTTGACGACGCGCTTACAAACGATTTGCTTTATTTTGTGCGCTGGTATAAGGCGAACGAATGGGACAACAGCGACTTGTATAAAGTTGATGTTTATTCCAACGATGATATAAAGCACTACGAAATGAACGGCGTGTGCGGCGCTCTTCGCTTTGTTGATAGTGAGCCGCACTATTTCAACCAATGCCCCGCCAATATATTTATGCTGTCAAATGACGAGAAAAACATTTTCGATTGTATCATTTCCTTACAGGACGCATACAACGAGCTGTTGAGCGGGGAAATAGATGATTATATGGCTTTCTGCGACGCATATTTAGCCCTTGAGGGCGTTGATGCTGAAGTCGAGGATATCGCCGCAATGAAAGAAAACAGAGTTCTCATATTGCCCACAGACGCCCGCGCGGAGTGGCTTACAAAGAATTCGACTGACACACAAGTCGAAAATATTCTGAAAAGAACGCACGACAGCATATACCGCATTGCTAAGTGTCCCGATTTTTCAAGCGAAACATTTGTGGGCGGCGTTTCGTCCGGTGTGGCCATTAGATACAGGCTTACCGGCTGCGAGACAAAGGCGTCCGCAATAGAGAGCAATATGAAAAAGGCACTTCAGCGCCGCGTTGAGCTTATTGCGGGCGTTGCCTCTCTGACGCTTGGTGAGGACGTTTTCCGCGATATTCAAATCACATTTACCCGCAATATTCCGAGCGATAATACCGACGTTGTAAATCTGGTTCAGGCTTTACAGGGCGTCGTATCTAACAAGACATTGCTTTCGATGATACCGCAAGTCAATGACGTTGATGCGGAAATAGAGGCGCTTGAACAGGAGCGAAACGAAAAAATAAAAATTTACGATTTTGAGCCTGCTAACAATGTAGATGAATAAGGCTGCCTCTACTTATTATTGGTGAAAGAGAGATGATAACGACAAAATATTGGCAGGAGCGTATGCGGGATGCGCAAGACGAACAGGCCACTAAAACAATAGAGGAAACTCAAAAGCAAATACAGGCGTATTACTCAAAGGCGATGCGCCGCATAATAGCCGAATTTGAAGCTACATATGACAAGCTGCTAAACACAGCCAAGGACGGTAAACCGCCCACGGTTGCGGACTTATATAAGCTAGATAAGTATTGGCAGCTTCAAGGGCAATTACGAGCCGAGCTTCAAAAGATGGGCGATAAAGAAACGGTTCTACTTGCTGAACAGTTTGAAAAGACATTTCAGAGTGTTTATAATTCATTGGCTTTACCGTCGCAAAAACAGTTCTCTCAAATGAGCAAAGAGAACGTAAAACAGATGATTAGTCAAATCTGGTGCGCGGACGGTAAGAGCTGGAGCCAACGCGTTTGGAACGATACTGAACGGCTTCAGCAATCACTCAATGACAGATTGATTGACTGTGTTATTACCGGCAAAAAGACAACACAGTTGAACAAGTTCCTCCAAGAGGAATTCAACGTTAGTTATAACAGGGCTGACACCATCATCAGGACTGAGATAGCACATATACAAACACAAGCGGCGCGGCAGCGCTATAAGGATTACGGAATTAGGGAAGTTGAAATTTACGCCGATACCGACAATAGAACCTGTCCAATATGTAGCCAGTTGGACGGGAAACGGTATGGGGTTGATGATGCTTTACCGATTCCGGCTCATCCTCGCTGCCGGTGCTGTGTTGTGCCGGTTGTGGAGCAACCAAACGCCGCTATTGAGAACGAACAGGCTTTCACTAAAAAAGATGGGTTGCCTTCTAGTAGTTCAAGTGATAGAATAGCTCCTGAGTGGGCGAATGGGCGCTTTATGGACAAAAAAGCCGAAAATAATCATAAAAAGCACCTGAAAGAGTATAATAATATCTCATTTGATGAGTATGTTAGAGGCGCGAGGGTTCTTCTATCAAAACCTATTGGTGGGAATATTGATGGTTTTGAGAATAATGCTGACGCGATTTACAGATATGATATTGTAAATAATGATTTTGTTATAGGAAAAGAAGGAGTTATTATTACCCGATTCAAACCCATAAATGGAAAAGCCTATTGGGAGGTTATAAAAGCAAGTGAACTCGGACAAAAATAAATTCTTTTCGCCAGAAATATGTCCTTGCTGTGGGAAAAGCATAGTTGATTTTTATGGCGTATGCGAAATATGCGGCTGGGAGAATGACACATATCAAAGTGCTCACCCTGATTATAGTGGTGGGGCGAACCGTATGAGCCTAAACGAAGCAAAGGTAGCATATTCGCAAGGAAAGAAAGTGCACTAAAACCTAATAAATCGGCCATAGTAAGACGAAAAAGTCTTGCTATGGCTTTTTTATATTCAAATTGCCGTTTTGGGGGTTTAGGCAATAAACAAATAACCGCAAATAAAAATTGGGGTGTGCTTCGCGCACAAATCAATAAAGGAGAGATTTTATTATGGCTGAAAATACAGATATCGATATCACTAATGAAAATCCCGATGAGGAGCAAGAAAATAATCCTGCCGCAAAAACCTATACGGCGGAAGAGGTTCAAAAGCTCTTACAGGCGGAAGCAGATCGTAGAGTGAATCAGGCTCTCGCCAAACAAAAGAAGGACTATGAAAAGAAACTTTCTTTGTCGTCTCTTGATGAGCAACAGAGAAAGGAGAAAGAAGCGCAAATGCGAATTGAGGAATTACAAGAACAGCTTGCGAGTTTCCAAATTGAGAAAAACCGCAGTGAGCTGAAAAGTGTTCTTTCAAGCCGAGGGTTGAGCGCTGAATTTGCTGACATTATCAATGTCGGCGAGGATATAGAACAGGCACAGGCGAATATTGACGCGCTGGATAGACTGTTCAAAGCCTCTGTAAAAGCGGAGGTTGAAAAACGTCTCGCGGGAAGGACGCCTAAAGGAAACGACAGCAATCCCGCAGAGATAACAAAGGAAACAGCCAAGAAAATGTCTATGGCTGAATTGAGTAGGCTGGAAAAAGACAATCCGGCACTATTCAAGAAATTTTTTGGTTGATTAGGAGGATTATAAATTATGGCCAATACTGTATATAGCAATAAAGTAATTGAAGCAAAAGCAAAGGATATTCTTACCACCGCTATCAATGCGCGTTCTATGATGACTGTTGATGACAGTCTAACTCAAAACGCTGGTATGATAAAGACTATCAATACTTACACTTATTCCGGCACCGCTGAGGAAGTCGCCGCTGGTGCTGGTAATACTACCCGTGGTTCTATTTCTTACGTCGGAAAAGACTATACTGTAAAGATGGTTCAGCAACCTTTTGACTATTTAGATGAGGACTTTATGAAGGAGCCTGCAATCGTTGATTATGGTATCAAGGGCGCAACTTCTGTTATGTCCAACAAAATGACTGCCGATTTCTACGCCGCTCTTGCTACTAAGAACTCTGCCGGTAATGCGGAGCTTGTTAGCGGTATTACTTTTGCGAAGGGTTCTTCTCTCTCTTATGATGTTATCGTTGATGCCATTAGCGAATTGAACATTGAGGACGAGAGCAAGATTTTCGTCGTTATCCCGAACAAGTGGAAGGCCGCACTTCGCAAGGACGCGGACTATGTTTCCGCACATCAAGGAGACGTTGTGTATAACGGCCAAATAGGTGTTATCTGCGGTATTCCTGTTGTTGCTACTAAGGCGCTTACTGATAAGGCTTATGTAATGACTAAGGAAGCTGTCACTCTCTTCCTCAAAAAGGACATTGAAGTTGAACAGGACAGAGACGCCGATACCCGCAAGAACAGCATTTATCTCCGCGACTGCTACGTTTGCGCTCTTACTGACGCGACTAAGGCTTGTAAGATTACCGAGGCGGCTTCTGCCTGATTTCCGCTTGGCTGGTGGGGAGAAATCCCCACCACCACGAAAAAAGGAGGGCTTATAAATGATTGATGAAATCAAAGTAATGCTGGGCGACGCCGCAAGGAACTACACTGACGCGCAAATTGGGCTTGCGCTGAAGATGGCGATTGCCGAGGTAGAGGACTATTGCCGCAGAGATTTGGATAGCTCACTTGAGCTTATAGCCGAGAGAATAGCCGTTATAAAACTGAACCGCATAGGAACAGAAGGGCTTATTAGTTTAGGATTGGGCGGCGTGAGCGAAAGCTATATTGACGGATATCCCGCCGATATTTTGGCGACGATGAACGCAAAGAGACGTATAAAGGTGATGTGATATGCGGCAAATGATGCGCGATTACACCTATAAGAAATATAGTTCTGAAGATGCCTATGGACAGCCCGCACTAACTGACGGCGGTTCTGTAAAGATGGCTATCAGCGTTCTGAATGAGCAAATCACAGACAACGTTCTCTATAAAGACGCCCAATACATAGGAATAACGCAGGACGCCATTGACGATAAATGCGTTATTATCTACGGCAATGAAAAATTGAAAGTTCTCTATGTGATGCAGGGGCGGTTCAAGCAGGTATATATGGCGAGGTGTGCCTAATGGCTGGAATGGAGGTTCAGGGGGCTGAGGAACTGATAGCTCGCTTTACTAAAATAGGCCGTCTTTCAACCGTCAAGGCGGGAATGGGACAAGCCTGCGCCATTGTGGAGCGCGCCGCAAAAGAGAAAGCCCCTAAATCAAGTGGCGCATTACGCCGCAGCATAACAAGCGCGGTTGAGGGAACCGGAACCGATATCACCGGCGTTATTTCTACCCCGCTTGAATATGCCCCCTATGTGGAATATGGAACAGGCTTATTTGCTGAAGGCGGCAATGGCCGCAAAGGTGGTTGGACTTATGCCGATGATAAAGGCGATTTCCATTTCACAAACGGACAAAGGCCGCAGCCATATATGCGTCCGGCACTGAATGAGAACAGAAATGAAATTGTTTCCGCGCTTGGGGAGGGAATACTAAGTGATTGATTATCACGCAAAATTGCTTGCGTCCTTGAAGGAGATTGGTATTCCAGTCCATTATGAAATGACTTTATACAGCGGGCTTTCAACGCCCTGTATTTCATATATGGAATTATCTAATGTCTCCACACAGGCGGGCGATACTTTGGGTTATAGCCGCTTACAGTATCAAATCAAAGTGTGGGGGACGCAAATAAGCGACTTACAAAAATACGCGTTGCTCATAGATAAGAAACTGCGGCCGCTTGGTTTTTCCCGCGTCGGCTGTAATGAGATGTATGACAACAACAGTTCTATGATACAAAAAATAATGACTTACGAGGGGTTAGCCCTCGAAGATTTCTAAGATAGGAGGATAAAAAATGGCTGGTGTTCTTTCTAAAGGTATAAAACTTTCATATAAGAATGGTGCCGAATCTCAATTTGTTGAGCTGGCTGACTTACAGGAGATTCCGGATCTGGGCGGCGAAGCCGAGGCTATCGAAATTACTACTCTTGGCGATGCCGCGCATAGGTATATGGACGGAATTTTGAACTATGGCGATAGCCTCGCGTTCAAGTTCCTTTACGCAAAAACGCAGTTCAGCACTTTGCAGGCGCTCACGGGTGAAAGCACTTGGAAGGTAGAGCTTCCTGACGGCGAAAGCTGCTCTTTCACTGGCGGCAGCTCCATCAAGCTCGACGGTGTAGGCGTGAACGCCGCGCTTACATATACCTTGTCAATCAAGCCCACTTCTGAAATGACTTGGGCATAACCCATATATGGGGGTTGGGAAAGGGGTTTTACTCTCTTTCCCCTTCCCCAACTGATAAAATAAAAGGAGAGATTTATTTATGATATATGTTGATTTCAGCGCTGGCGGCAAAGATTATAAATTGAGGCTCAATACCCGCAACGTAATAATGCTTGAAAAGCAAATCGGTTGCAATCCTGTCGCCATTTTTGGCGATGGCGAGACAATACCAACTATCACTACAATGGTAGCAATATTGAACGCGTCATTACAGCAATACAACCACGGTATCACGCTGAACGATGCTTATGACATTTATGACGCGTGGCTTGCCGATGGGCATACCGCAACGGACTTTATAAAGGTAATAATTGAGCTTTATAAAGTTTCCGGTTTGATTGCCGACAATGGAGCGGGGGAAACCGAAAAAAACTGACAAGTGGGGGCGGAGCTGACAACAGTTCTGCCCCCGTTTTATTTAGCAAGCGAATTTATGAGATGCTTGATAATGCTATGGATTGGGGACTTTCTGAATATGAGTTCTGGAATATGACGATTGCCGAAATATTCCGCTACATAGAAAGCAAGAAACGAGTTCAGAAACAGCGCTCACAAGAAAAGGCAATTTTTGATTACAAGCTCGCTGAATTGGTGGGCGTGAGTGTTAGCCGCATTTATAGTAAATCTGTATCAATGCCGCCGATAGAAGAAGCATATCCCGCGTTTTTCGATAAAAAGGAAATCGAGGAACAGCGGCAAGAGAAACAAGATGAATTATCCGCATTACGGTTCAAACAATTTGCCGATGCTTTCAATAAAAAATTTCGGGAAAGGAGGGAGCAAGTTTGAATGAGGAACTAAAAGTAATAATCAGCGCGGAAACCGCACCTTTGAAAAAGGCAATGAATGAAGCTAAAAATTCGGTGAAATCTTTCAAAGAGCAAGTAAAAAACGCGAGTTCCAACGCAAAAGACAACATAAAGAAAATGGGCGACTCCATCATAAACACGGCTAAAAAGTTTGGCGCGGCGCTTGCCAAATCTATGAAATCATTCTTACAAGAGGCTAAAAAATCTATCAAGTGGGTTGTGGCGGGAATTACACTCCTTGAAAAATCTACCGAGGAATATAGAGCCGGACAAGCCAAATTATCAACGGCATTTGAACAAGCCGGTTTTAGTGCTGAAGCCGCAACAAATACATATCAAGGCTTGCAAAGAGTTTTAGGCGACAGTGCGCAAGCTGTCGAAGCAGCGAACCATTTGTCTTTGCTGTGTAATACTGAACAGGAATTAGCCCAATGGACGACTATTTGTGAAGGCGTATATGCGACATTCGGTGATAGCTTACCTATTGAGGGCTTGACAGAGGCCGCTAATGAAACCGCTAAAACGGGTAAGGTTGTGGGCGTTCTTGCTGATGCGTTGAATTGGGTTGGTATAAGTGAGGACGAGTTCAACGAACAACTTGCCGCGTGTAATTCTGAACTGGAGCGCCAACAACTTATAACGGAAACTCTGAACTCTCGATACAAGGATTCTGCTGTCGCCTATGAGGAAAACGCCGCAAAGCTGATAGCATACAATGAGGCCAATGAGCGGTTTAGAGCTGCTTTAGCTAAGGTAGCTGACGCGCTTCTACCGCTTACTACGGCGATAACAGATTTGTTAGCGGGGGCGTTAGAACGGGTAGCGCCTTACATAGAGCAATTTGCTAACGCCTTGGCTCCACTTATTATCGAAGTCCTCCACAATATAATTGATGCTATTGAAAATGTAGCGACATACATAATTGATAACTGGGGTGTGATATCCGGCATATTGACGGCTGTGGCTATTGCCATAGGAATTATTGTTGTGGCTGTCGCCGCTTATAATATCGCACACGCTGGATTGATAGCACAGATACCCGCCCTTATTGCTGGGCTGGTTGCCTCGACAACAGCGTGGCTTGCTAACGCGGCTGCTACAATGATAGCGTTAGCGCCTTACTTTCTTATCGTGGCTGCTATTGCGGCAGTCATTGCGATTATTGTGGTATGTGTCAAGCATTGGGACGAAATCAAAGAAGCCTGTAAAAACGCTTGGGACGCTATTGTAAATGCTGTTTCAAGCGCCGTTGAGAGCGTCAAGGCGTGGTTTGGCAAGATGAAAGACGCTATTAGCGAAAAGGTAAATGATATCAAATCCAAGGTTAGCGAGAAATTCAGCCAAATCAAAGAAACTATGAATAACGCTGTGAGCGCCGCGAAAGAGTATGCGAAAGGAAAACTGAGTGAAATGAAAAGCGCCTATGACGAAGCTGGCGGCGGTATCAAAGGCGCTGTTGCCGCTATAAGCACTGGCGTGAAATCGGTTTTCTCTGATATGTTCAACGTCATAGACGGCTTGACAGGTGGAAAACTTAGCGCCATTAGAGACAAGTTCGGCGAGATTCTGGGCGCGGCTAGGGATAAAGTCAAAGAGATAATTGATAAAATCAAGAGCTTTTTCAATTTCAACTGGAGCTTGCCTAAACTCAAAATGCCCCATATCTCGATAACCGGCAAGTTTAGCCTAACTCCGCCGAGTGTGCCTAAATTCTCGATTTCGTGGAACGCAAAGGGCGGTATTTTCGATAAGCCCACAATTTTCGGCTACGGGAACGGATTACAGGGCATAGGCGAAGCAGGAGCTGAGGCTGTTGTCCCGCTTGAAAATAACACTGAATGGCTCGATAAGATAGCGGATAAGTTGTCCGCACGAATGGGAACCGGAAGCCGCATTGTTTTACAGGTTGATGGCAAGACTTTCGCGGAAACTACCATTGACAGCATAAACGCCCTTACCCGTCAGACGGGGAATTTGGGACTCAATTTGGCGTAAGGAGGGGTAAAATGAGCTACTTCAAGATAGGAGATACGGATTTCAGCGCCTATGTAAGCGGGCTGACAATCAGTTCAAGCGCGAACTATACCGCACAGACAAACGCGAATTGTGATACCGTGATAGATTACATCAATACTAAGCGCGTTATTGAGGTTGAAATTATCCCTCTCAATTCTACCGTTATGGCGTCTTTACTTGGTGCTATAAAGGCGTTTAGTGTGAGCGTTAGTTTTCGCAATCCGGAAACGAACCAGATGGAAACCGGCGTCAGTTGTATCATCCCGTCAAGTGATGTCGAATATTACACGATTCAGGCGTCAAACGTATCCTACAAGGCGATGAAACTAAAATTCACAGAACTATAAACAGGAGGGATAAAATGTGCTGAATATGACAGACGTTTTTTCTTCAGCGATTTATTCTTCTGTCCGCAAGATAAAAGCCAAGGCAGAGTTTTATGAGAACTCTGCCTTGAGTGCTATTTATACCGGAACAGATAAGATAATCAGCTTTGACATTCAGCGTGTAGGCGAGGACGGTAAATTTTTCGGGTTCGGTATTTGTCAAAGGCTGAATATACACTTGATTGATATGGAGCGCGCACTGACTGTATCAACCGCTAACTCAATCGTTATGGGTATAGGCGTCCAAGAAAATGACGGAACCATCGAATACGCAGGCTATCCTACGTTTTACGTCAGTGAAACACACAGAGATGAAAACACTAATGAACTTTCTATAACGGCTTACGACGCATTGTATAGCGCCACAGAACACACAGTTAGCGAATTGACGCTTACTAAGCCTTACACAATAAAGCAATTTTGCGAGGCTTGCGGGGACGTCTTGGGCGTTTCAGTGAGCGGCGCGGACGGCTTTACATTGGAGTATGCGGACGGCGCAAATTTTGAGGGAACTGAAACCTTGCGCGATGCGCTTGACGATGTAGCCGAGGCCACACAAACCATTTATTTTATAAACTCTGACAATGAGCTATGCTTCAAGATGCTCGACAAGAGCGGCGCTGCGGTTGAAACTCTCACAAAAGCTAAATACATCACACTCAAGAGCGGCGAAGGGCGCAGACTTCAGACAATTTGTAGCGCGAATGAATTGGGCGATAATGTTAGCGAAAGCACTACACAAATAGGCTCAACTCAATATGTGCGGGATAATGCGTTCTGGGAATTGCGGGACGACATTGGAACCCTTGTTCATAACGCTATTACCGCGATAGGCGACATTACGATTGATATTTTTGATTGTTCTTGGCGAGGAAATCCTGCGCTTGAAATTGGCGACAAAATCGACATTGAGACAAGGGATAACGGGACGCTCACTTCTTTCGTGCTGAATGACACTCTCAAATATGATGGCGCGCTCACCGAACAAACACTTTGGAAATACGACGAGAACAGCGCGGAAACTGAAAGCAATCCCACAAGCATTGGCGACGTGATAAAGCAAACCTATGCCCGCGTTGATAAGCAAAATAAAGAAATTACGTTGCTTGCGTCCTCTGTGGAGGGCTACAACGAAAAGATAGCACAGCTGCAACTCACGCAAAATTCAATTTCCGCTACTGTATCAAGCGTTGTTCAGAACCAAACGGATTTGACGAACAACCTTGCCAATTTGCAGGACAACATAAACCAACAGAATCAAAGCAACGCCGAGCAATTTGAAACGCTTACTAAAAAAGTTGATGCCACAATGACGAGCGATGAAATCAATCTCGCCATTTCAACCGAAATAGCAAAAGGCACTGACAAGGTTATTACTTCAACAGGGTTCAAATTCGATGATGAAGGCTTGACTATCAGTAAGTCAGATAGCGAAATGAGCACTAACATTGACGAGGACGGAATGAGCATTTTCCGCAATAATGAAGAAGTTCTAACCGCTGACAATACCGGAGTAAATGCTACTAACCTCCACGCGACAACTTACTTGATAATCGGCAATAACAGCCGCTTTGAGGACTACGGCAGCGACAGAACCGGTTGCTTCTGGATAGGCAACTAAGGAGGGAGGAAAATGGCTGAATGGAAAACAACAGGCTCATATAACCAATATCATAATTACTATGTTTGGCTAAAATACACGACTTCGTATAACGAAGCTACAAACCAAACCACCGTTTCGATTTCTGGTTGGGATATGGCGTGGGACTATATGGTGAACCAATATTACCTAACCGATGGTGTATTTACTATTAGCGCTACTGATAACCCGACAAGTTCCGATACGTATGGTGTTTGGTATGGGCAAACAAGAAACCCCGGCCAAAGTGCTACATCAGGCGGCGAACCTAAAACAATAGTTGTTCAGCACGGGCGCGGCATAGATAAGAAAATCACTATTTCTTGGAGCGGCTACGGACAAGTTGGAGGAAAATATAAAGCTACTTGGACGGACAGCACCACAGTTCAAACCGGCACAGCAAGCACACCAAGCGAGGTAAATTGTGCTGCGGCCTACATCGGCGGCAACACAACCATTACTATCAATAGGCTCAGTCCGCTTTTCACGCATACGCTTACATATACCTTCGGCGCGCTGTCCGGAACGATAGCCACAAAGACAAGTGAAACAAGTTTGACTTGGGCAATACCTACGACATTCTATGCGCAAATCCCGAACGCAAAGAGTGGGCAGGGCGTCATAACTTGCACCACATATAACGACACTCTCACAATCGGCACGACAACTTGTAATTTCACTGTCAATTGTGATGAGGCGCAATGTAAGCCCGTACTAAACGGGAGCGCTAAAGACACTAACGCGACTACTGTGGCCTTGACGGGTAATAATCAGAAATTCGTAAAGTATTTCAGTAATATAAGCGTGAACACAGGAGCCACAGCAAAGAACAGTGCGTCGATTGCCGCGCAAGTGATTTCTTGCGGCGGTAAATCCATATCGAGTGGAACCGGCACTATAAGCGGCGTTGAGAGTGGTAGTGTTGTATTTCAGGCGACAGATAGTCGTGGCTTTACAACACAGCAAACGCGCACCTATGATTTGGTTGAGTATATCAAATTGACTTGCACGCTCAACGCAAGCGCGGCGACTACATCGGGAGTTGCGACGCTGAAAATAAGCGGCAACTATTGGAATGGCGATTTTGGCGCGGCAAACAACACACTTACCGTTCAATATCGCTATAAAGTAAAAGACGGCAGCTATACTAACTGGACAAGCGCGACAGCCACAGCAACGGGCAATAAATACGATATCACAGCCACTATTTCGGGGCTGAATTATCTGAACGCTTACACATTCCAAGCCCGCGCGATTGATAAGTTATCTACCGTTGAAAGCAATGAGCAAACCCGCAAAACCACGCCTATTTTCGATTGGAGCGAGGACGATTTCAATTTCAATGTCAATACAAAAGTTAGCGGCAATCTGAGCGTTAGCGGCGCTCTGACAATAAATAACACTAACATTGTTGATTTGCTCTATCCGGTTGGCTCAATTTATATTTCCGTCAAGAGTGCAAATCCAAGCACTTTATTCGGCGGCACTTGGGAGCAAATCAAGGACACATTCCTACTTGCGGCTGGCTCAACTTACAATGCTGGTTCAACAGGCGGTGAGGCAACTCACACATTGACAGAAGATGAAATCCCAGCGCACAGACATAAGATTACTTATCCCAATGCAGGTGGCCCATATGGTGATGCGGCCATAGGTTATCCAGCAAGTTCTAACACCACAAAAACTTGGATGGCAGAAATGTGCAAGACAGAAAGTGTTGGTGGAGGAACCGCGCACAACAATATGCCTCCTTATTTGGCGGTTTATATGTGGAAACGCACTGCGTAAGAAGGTGAGATTAGTATGGATTGGCAAAATCTAAGCGCACTTATTGTATTGGTGGGTTTTATCATCACAATTGGTAAGATTATAGCAGCGAATACAAAGGCACTAACCCAATTACAAGATAGTATCAACAGACTTGACAAAACGCTTGACAAACAAGGCGCGAACATTGAGCGCGTGGAATCTGAAGTCAATGAACACGAAACAAGAATCACAATTTTAGAAAATAAGGGAGATGGCAGCAAATGAAAAATAAAATAGCCAAGCTCATAAATGTAAAGAGCATAATTACTTTGATACTTTGCGCGGTATTTGCTTATCTGGCAATTATCGGCTCAATAAGCGCGGAACAGTTTCTCACTATATTCACTATGAGAATCAGTTTTTACTTCGGAACACAAACCGAAAAAAACAAGTCCGCGCACGATGAGACAGAGGAAAAATAAAGCAAGAAAGACGCCCTTCGGGGCGTTCTTTTTGTATATATCTGAAAAAACGCAAGTTAGAGCACACAAACTTCAATTTTAGGAACTTTTGAGGCAAAAACAAGGCAGTTTTTCGGCATTTTCTCAAAATCTCAAACTTCGTGGCGCGGCACGGCAAAATTGGGACTATTTTCCTGAACTTTTTAGTAGGAAATGTGGGCATAGACGCCCAAAATGGGGAGAAGCAAATAACAATTTTATGAACTTTCAATAGTCTAAAAATTCGGTTTTTTAGTCTAAAAATCCAAAAATCTGTACTTTACAAACACATTTGATGGTGCTATAATTCAAATCGTCAAGAGGACAAAGGGTGGCCACTCCGAACCGAACGACAACAAAACAAAAAATTTATTTTGAAAGGAATTACCTAAAATGAAAAAGAATTCTACTAAGCTCGTTCGCCCTGAAAGCCTCGTCAAGATTACTATTGAATATGTCCAGTATTATATGAGGAATGAGGCAAACGCCGAGGAAGCCAAATGGATTATGGATGATTTGAACGCCTGTGCCGAGCTTTACGGCGAACAGAAAGCCTTTATTCATTTCCGCTCTGACTTCGCCCGCAAGTTCCTTCCTGAACTGTATCAGAAGAAAACCACGCTGGATAGTTTCAAGGCTATTTACGCCGAGATAACCGCCGCATAATTAGTTGAAAGGAGGGCGCAGAAATGTCAAAGTTTGATTTGCGTAAGGAAATAAAGATTTATTCCATCAAGAGCGGCTATTCGTTTGATGATATTGCCTTGAAGATTGGCGTTTCTCGCTCTACGTTCTACAATCGGCTTAGCTGTCCCGATACATTCACCATTAGAGAATTTGACACTCTGGCTAATATCATTCAAATGAATAGCGATGACAAGATGGCACTACTAAGCGCGTTAGTTGCGTGAATAGAAAATCGCGTCGCAGAACATAATCGATTCTGCGACGCGATTTTTATTTTTTCTCGCCGAAAGCGCTATTCATAACGTTGTCCATTACAGTGTCAAATTCTTTTTGCTTGTCGGCGAAAGTATGCTGATAAACGCGCTGAAGCATATTTTCGGTTGCGTGTCCCATACGCTCTTTTGCGTATCGGTTAGGAACACCGATCATTAGCATTACTGACGCGTAATAATGACGGAGGGCGTGAAAGTTATAAGGGAAATTGAATTTGTCTCGATAATACCTATAACTTTCTTCATAGCCGCGCGGATTACCCTTGAAAATATATTCGTCGGGCTTGCCGCACTTACCGAGGTTATCAATCAATATCTGCGGCATATGTAAGGTTCGTTCGCTTAGTGTTGTCTTTGGCGCTTTCTCAACGAAAACGCTATTCTCGCCTTTTACTCTTGCTTTACTTATGTGTATAGTCTTTGCTTTAGCGTCTATATCTTTCCATCGTAAAGCCACTATTTCACTCTTGCGCAAGCCAAGCGTCGCGGCGAACAAACAATAAAGATAAATGCGGGTGGACGCGATGTTCTCAAGAAAGGCGCTTACTTCTGCTTCAGACGGGATTTGGATTTCTTTGTTTTCTTTTTGCGGGAGTATGACGCCTTCACTTAGGTTATACCCATTGGCCTTCAGGACGCTACTAAAGAAAGCGTTAGCGGAGGCTACTGTTTTAGGTGCTCTACCCTTGCTATAAGTATTTATGGCGCTCTGATACATTTCCTTTGTAATAATTCCTATGCGGACATTGATTATTTCCCTGAAGGCGCTGTTCCTGATTTTCTTATATCCTGCGATAGTGGATGGTGAGAGCAGCTCCGAACGGTTCTCGATGTATGCGTCCGCGAGCGCGCCTAATGTCTTGTTTTCAGGCTTTGCGTTATGTTCGTGTTCCATAACAAAAGTTGCGGACAGTCTTTCAGCTTCTTTCTTTGTGTTAGCGGTGAATGACTTGGTTTTATATGAGCCGTCAAAATCTGTATAGTAGGCTCTGCACCTCCATTTTCCGCTTGGTAATTTAGTGGCCTTTGGCATAAATGAAAACCCCCTTTTCACTAAGGCAAGTTTATCATTCTATGGTGTAAAATGCAATGCCGTGTCGGAATTCGTGTCGGAAATTATTCCGAAACATTAGTCAGGTTGTAAAAAACATAGGAAAAAAGTTCGGAATCCAAAACAGCGAATTTAGAACTCTGGACTCAAAAAACATAGTGATTTCAATGGATTGCTGGCACGGCATAGAAAAAGTGAGCATTTCTGACGATAACAAAAATGCTCACTTTTTGGTGCTCCAACGGGGATTCGAACCCCGGACACCCTGCTTAAAAGGCAGGTGCTCTACCTACTGAG
>OLGE01001373.1_pt1 | contig 25144 bp, 19 predicted proteins | sample 1605151 | NCBI WGS metagenome assembly OLGE01 (sample SAMEA3888912, study PRJEB22519) | human gut metagenome | biome: human gut; feature: human-associated habitat; material: faeces | place: Denmark | collected 2010
GGTTGTGGTAACTGTGCTGACGTCTGCCCAGGTAAGAAGGGTGAGAAGGCGTTGACAATGGTTCCATTCAACGTTGACGCAGAGGATATGGTCAAGGAAGCAGCTAACTGGGAGTACCTCGTACACAACGTTGCTTCTAAGCAGGATCTCGTTGACATCAAGCAGAGCCCTAAGAACTCTCAGTTCGCTCAGCCATTGTTCGAGTTCTCTGGTGCTTGCTCTGGTTGTGGTGAGACTCCATACGTTAAGTTGATTTCTCAGCTCTTCGGTGATCGTCAGATGATTGCTAACGCTACTGGTTGTTCTTCAATCTACTCAGCTTCTATCCCATCTACTCCATATACAAAGAACGCTAAGGGTCAGGGTCCTGCATTCGACAACTCATTGTTCGAGGACTTCTGCGAGTTCGGTCTCGGTATGGTAATGGGTAACAAGAAGATGAAGGAGCGCATCGCTCACTTGCTCGAGGAGGCTAAGGCTAGCGAGAAGGTTTCTGCTGAGTTCGTAGCTGCTGCTGACAAGTGGATTGCTAACATGAACGATTCTGAGGGTTCTAAGGAGGCTGCTGCAGAGTTGAAGCCTCTCATCGCTGCCGGCGCTGAGAAGGGTTGCCCTATCTGCAAGGAGCTCAAGACTTTGGATCACTACCTCGTTAAGCGTTCACAGTGGATCATCGGTGGTGACGGTGCTTCTTATGATATCGGTTACGGTGGTCTCGACCACGTATTGGCTTCTGGTGAGGATGTTAACATCTTGGTACTCGATACTGAGGTTTACTCTAACACTGGTGGTCAGTCTTCTAAGTCTACTCCACTCGGTGCTATCGCACAGTTCGCTGCTCAGGGTAAGCGTATCCGTAAGAAGGATCTCGGTTTGATGCAGACTACATACGGTTACATCTACGTAGCTCAGGTAGCTATGGGTGCTGACAATGCTCAGACATTGAAGGCTATCCGCGAGGCTGAGGCTTATCCAGGCCCATCACTCATCATCGCTTACGCACCATGTATCAACCACGGTTTGAAGCGTAAGGGCGGTATGGGTCGTTCACAGCACGAGGAAGAGTTGGCTGTTGAGTGCGGTTACTGGCACTTGTGGCGTTACAACCCACTGTTGGCTGATGAGGGTAAGAACCCATTCACACTCGACTCTAAGGCTCCTAACTGGGAGAACTTCCGCGACTTCCTGCTCGGTGAGGTTCGTTACCTCTCTGTACAGAAGGCATTCCCTAAGGAGGCTGATGAGCTCTTCTCTCAGGCAGAGAAGATGGCTAAGCTCCGCTACCAGACTTACGTTCGCAAGAGCCAGGAGGACTGGAGCGAGGAAATCTAATCTGATTCTTCTATATCAGTAATATAATGCAAGCCGAGAGGATTTTTTAGTCCTCTCGGCTTTTTTTATGCGTTTTGGCATGTTTATCGAAAAAAAGTCGTAACTTTACAAGAAAAGACCAACATGAGACTAAACAAAACAAGAGCATCAACTTCCAGACAGCCTATTCCTTGGGCGAAAACTTGGCTGCCACCTGTCTCGACCTGGCTTGGCACGAACTGACTCCCGAACAGGTTCCTTCTGCCTACATGGCTGGAGCCTTCGAGAAAGAAGCTCTCTTCAAGGCAGGAGTTCTCAATACTCAGATACCTCCACGATACTCTACCACTTACTTTAACCACGTATGGGTAGGTGGCTATGCAGCAGGCTATTACAGTTATCTGTGGACAGAGGTTCTCGCTGTCAACGTAGCCGACTATTTCGCTCAGCATGGTGCACTCGACCCTGCTGTTGGTCAGGCTTTCCGCACCAAGATTCTCAGCCGCGGCAATACCAAGGATCAGCTCGAAATGTTTACCGACTTCACTGGCATGAAGCAACCTGATGCTTCTGGCCTGCTCAAAGCAAGAGGATTGTAATAAAGGTAAAAAAGGTAAAAAAGTAAAAAGGTAAAACTGAATCTTACTGCCGATAAAGATTTTTAAGGCAACAGAGCCTCAGTACATCATACAACAGGACAGGTGTCACGACCGACACACTGTCCTGTTTTTCGTTTATACTCATCTTAACCTTCTGAACCCAGCGACAACTCAATAGCTTTCTATTCTACAGACTTTCATAAAGAAACTAAGAGACAGCACATTTTCTGCATTTTTTTTGTATGTTACAAGAAAACGTTGTATCTTTGCATAAGTAAGACAAGATGTTATATATGAGCAAAAAAAATACAGGAACACAAAGACATTACTATAAGAATCTATTAAGCATTGGCATACCTATCGTCATAGGACAGTTAGGAACCATCATCTTGGGTTTTGCCGACACCATCATGATAGGTCACCACAGCACGGAAGAACTGGCTGCGGCAGGACTTGTCAACAACATCTATACCCTGGTGTTCGTCATGTACATGGGCTTCACCTATGGTCTGACTCCTATCATCGGCCGACTCTATGGCGAGGAACGTATCGACAGCATCGGACAGAAGGTGCGCAACTCGCTCTTTGCCAATATGCTTACGGGCACCCTTCTCTCCATAGCGCTTGTGGTTCTCTACCTCAACCTCTCGCACATCGGACAACCCGAAGAGCTGCTCTCTCTCATCCGTCCCTACTTCATCGTCAACCTCGTCTCGGTACTCTTCATGGGCATATTCTACACCATGAAGCAATTTCTTGATGGCGTGGCAGAGACGCGTGTGGCGATGTGGGTGATGATAGCAGGCAACGTGGTCAACATCTTCGGCAACTGGCTGCTCATCTATGGTGTGGCAGGATTCCCCGAACTGGGACTTCTCGGAGCCGGAATCTCTACCTTGCTGAGCCGTGTGCTCATGGCAGCAGCCATGGTGGGAATCGTGATAGGCAGGAAGAAGTTCGCCCAGTACCGTCACGACATTTTGCATAGCAGCATCACCAAGGCCGACTTCCGCGAGATGAACCGCTTAGGATGGCCAGTAGCCCTGCAGTTGGGCATGGAGTCGTCGGCTTTCACCCTCAGTTGTGTAATGGTGGGATGGCTCGGAACCATACCTTTAGCAGCCCACCAGGTGATGATCACCCTCTCCCAGCTCTTCTATCTCGTACTCTCGGGTATGGCTGCCGCCATGGCCATCAGTGTAAGCCACTTCGTTGGTCAGAAAGACTATCAGGCGGTTCGCCGCAATGCCTATGACGGCTGGCGACTCAACCTGATGTTCTCCATCTGCATGGGTCTGCCCGTACTGCTCCTGCGCCATCAGATAGGAGGCTGGTTCAACGACAACGTGGAGGTGCAGCAATACGTGGCGTTGCTCATCATCATGATGATGGTCTATCAGTTTGGCGACGGACTGCAATACAGCTTTGCCAATGCTCTTCGCGGCATCGCCTGCGTGCGTCCGATGGTGCTCTACGCCTTCATCGCCTACTTCGTCATCTCCCTACCTATGGGCTATACCCTCGGATTCCCTCTCGGCATGGGTATCCTGGGCATCTGGATAGCCTTCCCCTTCGGACTCACCATCGCCGGCGTCCTCTACTGGCAACGGTTTGAGAAAGAACTCAGAAAAATGGAAGAAGCCAAGTAACAAGTAAAAAAATGATAACTTAAAAACCACATAACCGTGAAACATCAACAGATATACAACCTGGAAGAGTTTGCCAATAAATATCAGTTGACAGACATTTTTGGCGCTTATGCCGCCTATTTTTCAGTAGGGTTCACCCATCCTACGGGTGTCGATGTGCTCCATCATTTCAAGGAAATGGTGCAACAGCGCACACTCTTCACCAAACTCCTGCTCATCAGGAAAGGCACAGCCACCGTAGTCATCAACGAACAAGACGAGAGGAAGACGCTCAACGCTGACAGCCTCCTCGTCATGACCTCACGACACGTCATCAACGAGATAGAACTGACGCCTGACTTCAAGGCAGAATGTGTTCTCGTAGATACCGACATGGTGGACGAAAACACCATCTTCCACCTCACGGAGGAGAAGCACAAGAGTGTGAGCGATGTGTTCAACATCATTCACAACATCGTGCGCCATCAACACATCAACAAGGTTGAGATGATTCAGTCGATGTTCAACGTGCTTCGCCTCATCCTCGAGGAGCTGCCCTACGAGGAACGATCCATCTCCCACGACTTCAAGCACAAGAAGGAGGTGTACGAAATCTTCCTCCATCACCTATACCGCAACTTCCGTAAGGAGCGCCAGATCCGTTTCTATGCCAGCAATATGAATGTCTCCACGGCCTACCTCTCGCGCTTGGTCAAGGAGATAAGCGGCTCTACCATCAACGAGCACGTCACCTCGCTCATCTACAAGGAAGCCTGCAACCTTCTCTCCCATTCCGACATGTCGATTGGCGAAATAGCCGACGCCCTGAGTTTCAGCGACCAGAGCGCCCTCACCAACTTCTTCAAGATGCGTGCCGGCATGACTCCCCTCGCCTACAGAAACAAAGGCTTAGAAAGACGATGAAAGGTGATGAAACCTAAGAGAAGGGCATAAGCAGCTTGCTTCTGATAGCCATGAGCATGGGTTTCGGGAAATTACATTAGTGACATAAAAAACGAAAAAAAGCATGGACAACTCTCTCAGCCATCCATGCCCATGTATTCTCGTATATCTGATCTATTCTATTCTAATCGTGTATTATCATGGTAAAGGGATTACGCTAAATTTTAAAAAAACTACCACTATTATTTTAACTTCTTATAGCCATAGGCTGCGCGATTACCCAACTGCTCTTCGATGCGGATAAGCTGGTTGTACTTAGCCATACGGTCGGTACGACTCATTGAACCCGTCTTGATCTGCCCCGAGTTGGTAGCCACAGCAATATCAGCTATTGTAGTATCCTCGGTTTCACCCGAGCGATGGGAAGTAACCGTAGAGTAACCATGACGATGAGCCATCTCAATAGCATCCAGGGTCTCAGTAAGAGAACCGATCTGGTTTACCTTGATAAGGATAGAGTTGGCAGCACCCATCTTGATACCCTTTTCCAGGAACTTCACATTTGTAACAAAGAGGTCGTCACCTACCAACTGGCAACGGTCGCCAATGGCAGCAGTCAACTTCACCCAGTTGTCCCAATCGTTCTCATCAAGACCATCCTCAATAGAATCGATAGGATACTTGGTAATCAGTTCTTCCAGGAATTTGATCTGCTCTTCAGCAGTCAGTTTCTTGCCATTAGGATCTTTCTTCTTACCATCCTTCAACTGGCGGTAATCATAATACCACTCACCATTCTCCTGAACGGCAAACTCACTGGCAGCACAGTCCATGGCTATCTTCACATCCTTTCCTGGCTCATAGCCAGCATCCTTAATGGCCTGACAGATGCTCTCGAGTGCATCCTCGATACCATCGAGTGCAGGAGCAAAACCGCCCTCATCACCTACGGCAGTAGAAAGGCCGCGGCTCTTCAGCAGTTTAGCCAATGCATGGAACACCTCGGCACCCATGCGGATGGCCTCCTTCTCGGAAGGAGCACCCACAGGACGGATCATGAACTCCTGGAAGGCGATAGGTGCATCAGAGTGAGCACCACCATTAATGATGTTCATCATAGGAACAGGAAGGGTGTAGGTATTGCAACCGCCGATGTAGCGATACAAGGGGATGTGCAGATACTCGGCAGCAGCATGTGCCACAGCCAGAGACACACCGAGAATAGCATTTGCTCCCAAGTTCGACTTGGTCTTGGTACCGTCGAGTTCCAGCATCTTGTAGTCAATGGTGCGCTGTTCCAAGGCAGAGAAGCCCACCAAGGCAGGCGCAATCACCTTGTTCACATTCTCCACAGCCTTCAAGACACCCTTACCACCATAGCGGTTCTTATCACCATCACGAAGTTCCAAAGCCTCGTTTTCGCCTGTCGACGCACCTGATGGAACAGAAGCACGACCCACAATACCCGACTTTAATGTAACCTCAACCTCTACTGTAGGGTTGCCGCGGGAATCCAAGATTTCTCTTGCATGAACATTTTCAATAATCATAATACTTTAATATTTTAAATTACATAAAACATAAACAAAAACGCTTGAAGCACGATACTTATCGTCTCTATACGATTTCTGTTTCTGAGTGCAAAAATAGATATAATCTGAGATATCTCCAAATTTCGTACGTCATTTAAAATAGGTATTCCGATTAAATACCTACTTATGAGTAAAGAGACTAACACTATCCGAAACTTCTATCATTTACTCAACTTTCGCAAATAGAGAACTCAAAGAAATTAGAGAAGTTAAAGCCAAATGTTTTATGGCTAAGTATTCAACCCCAAATGGCTGGAAGCAAAATGCCTCCAGCCCAAGATTATCAACCTTAATTCAGAAAAACTTAAGCCCGCCCCTGCCAACCAAAGCCGCAGGAGCAGCAGGCTTCAACATAGCTTTTTACTAAAACCTTTAACACAAACGCGAAACATTCATTATTTCAAAGTGAACTTATGCGACTGCAGCATCTCGTTAGGATCGAGCGCCTTGTCGAGTTCCTCCTTGCTCATGATGCCCTGCTCTATCACGATGTCGTAGACTGAGCGGCCTGTTTCATGAGCCTCCTTAGCCACTTTGGTACTTTTCTTGTAGCCAATGATGGGATTGAGGGCAGTCACGATACCGATGCTGTTCTTTACCATTTCGTAGCAACGCTCCTTGTTCACAGTAATGCCGAGGATGCACTCCGAGGTAAGGGTCTCTATGGCATTCTTCATCCATGTAAGGCTCTCGAAGAGGCTCTCTGTGATGATAGGCTCCATCACGTTCAACTCCAGCTGACCAGCCTCTGCTGCGAAGCTGATAGTGGTGTCATTGCCGATTACCTTGAAGCAAACCTGATTGGTCACCTCAGGGATGACTGGGTTTACCTTACCTGGCATGATAGAAGATCCAGGAGCCTTAGGAGGCAGATTAATCTCGTTGAGACCGCAGCGAGGACCAGAAGCCATGAGTCGCAAGTCGTTGCATATCTTAGACAACTTAACAGCCAGACGCTTCAGAGCTGACGAATAGCTCACGTAGGCACCCGTGTCGGGAGTAGCCTCAACAAGGTCGGTAGCAGTCTCGAAGTTCTCGCCCGTCAACTTGCTCAGGTTGGCAGCACAAAGCTTGGCGAAACCAGGAACAGCGTTAATACCTGTACCGATGGCTGTACCACCCATATTGATTTCGTGCAGCAGTTTCACGTTGCGCTCCAGATTGAGGATTTCCTCCTCCAGATTGTTGGCATAGGCGTTGAACTCCTGTCCGAACGACATCGGCACAGCGTCCTGCAACTGTGTGCGTCCCATCTTGATGGCGTCGGAATACTCATCAGCCTTATAGCGGAAGGCGCTTATCAATCCTGTAAGGGCACCCACGAGATGCGTGTTCATACGGATGAGCGCCAGACGGATACTGGTAGGATAAACGTCGTTGGTACTCTGTCCGCAGTTACAATGGTCGTTGGGTGAGCAATACTGGTAGTCGCCCTTCTCATGACCCATGATTTCGAGTGCACGGTTGGCGATCACCTCGTTGGCGTTCATGTTGACTGATGTACCTGCACCACCCTGTACCATATCTATAGGGAAGTTCTCATGCCATTTGCCCTCAATGATTTCTCGGCAGGCCTGAGCGATGGCACCCGAGATCTCATCGTTGATCACACCCAAGGAATGATTGGTCTCAATGGCAGCCAGCTTCACGAAAGCGATAGCGATAATGAAGTCAGGGTTGTCGACCATAGTCTTGCGCGAGATGTGGTAGTTGTTGATACCACGCTGTGTCTGCACACCATAAAGAGCTTCTGCTGGAACCTTGAGTTCACCCAGAAGGTCGGACTCTACTCTGTATTTCTTTTCTTCAACCATAATACTATTATATTAAGCGTTAATATTTTTATTTCTTTTTCTCGCTGCAAAAGTACTGCTTTCTTTCCACATCGTCTTTATAAAAAGAGAACGATTATTTGTAAAAAACAAACAATCGTGTAGTTGGGGAGTTAAAAGAGGAGTTTTCTGGAGTTAAGGAGTTAATGGAATTAAGGAGTTAAGACAACAGCCTTAAAGGTCGAAGAATCAGGATATTAGAGGCGGTAAGGAATTTAAAAAACAAGCCCTTTGCTCCACATAGCATTCGGAGATAATTTCGTGGCATTCGGTGTGAGATTTCTCTGAGCGAGCGTGAGAAACGTGTCATTCGGTGTGAGAATTCTCGGAGCGAGCGTGAGAAACGCAGCATTCGGTGTGAGAGGAGATTATGCCAACATGCGCTTCATATAGCCCCGCACTTCCTTTCGTGCTGCACCCAGTCGGTTTTCCACACACTTGTAGTTGAGCCCCAGTTCACGGCTAATCTCTCCCACCTTCATGCCGTCGCACACGTTAAGACGGTACACCTTGCGCTGCTTCTCGCTAAGACGGGCAATGCCTCGCTCCATGAGTTCGGTAATCTCCACAACCGAATAAACCATCTCGACCGACTCGCAACAACCTGCCGTACCCATGCTGCCCTGTATGAAATGCTCATGCTCTTCTACCCGCTTCCTGTGCCGCCAAAAATCACATATCAGATGGCGAGCCATGGTGTAGACCAGGCAGGGAAGCGTAATGGGAGTAATCATCTTGTCGGTTTGCAGTAGGCGCAGGAAGACATTCTGGACAATATCCTCAGCCTCATCAGAATAAATATGAAGGCGAGATGCCACGAAGGCAAGAAGCTCCTCGTAGTGAAATGTATAGTAATCAGCAATAATAGCTTGTTTTGTTATTGTATAGTCCATGATGGTCAAAATTCAGTGGGATTAATCGAAGACTCATCCACTTCTTGAAAGATGGTTGCAAAGGTAAGAAAAATAGTTGCTACGACCAAACAAAAGAGAACAAAAAGCTAAAAATAAATCAAGACATGACTGATGCCCCTCCTTTTTGGCACACATTTTGCGAGGACATGGTCAATCGAATGAATCGAACAATAATAAAAACAACTAAATAAACATATCAATATTATGGCACAAAAAGGTAATATCGGAGTAACGACAGAGAACATCTTCCCTGTCATCAAGAAATTCTTATATTCAGACCACGACATCTTCCTGCGCGAGATGGTATCCAACGCCGTAGACGCCACACAGAAGCTTAAGACTCTGGCTGCCCAGGGCGACTTCAAGGGCGAGATTGGCGACACCACCGTGCGCGTCACCCTCGACAAGGAGGCCGGAACCCTGACCATCAGCGACCACGGCATCGGAATGACCGAGGAGGAGATAGACAAATATATCAACCAGATAGCTTTCTCGGGAGTGACCGACTTCCTCGACAAATACAAGGAGAACGCCAATGCCATCATCGGACACTTCGGACTCGGCTTCTACTCTTCATTCATGGTAGCAAGCAAGGTGGAGATCATCACCAAGAGCTATCGCGAGGGAAGCAAGGCCGTGAAATGGAGCTGCGACGGATCGCCAGCCTTCGAGATAGAGGACGCCGACAAGGCGGAGCGTGGTAGCGACATCGTGCTCCACATTGCTGACGACTGCAAGGAGTTCCTCGAGAAGAACAAGATAGAGGAGCTGCTCAACAAGTACTGCAAGTTCATGGCTGTTCCCGTGGCTTTCGGCAAGAAGACAGAATGGAAGGACGGCAAGAACGTAGAGACCGACGAGGACAACATCATCAACGGCGTAGAGCCCCTCTGGACCAAGACGCCAAGCACACTCAAGGACGAGGACTACAAGAACTTCTACCGCACCCTCTACCCCATGCAGGACGAGCCCCTCTTCTGGATTCACCTCAACGTGGACTTCCCATTCAATCTGACAGGTATCCTCTACTTCCCACGCATCAAGAACAACATCGACATGCAGCGCAACAAGATACAGCTCTACTGCAACCAGGTGTTCGTTACCGACCAGGTGGAAGGCATCGTGCCTGAGTTCCTCACCCTGCTGCATGGCGTCATCGACTCGCCAGACATCCCGCTCAACGTGAGCCGAAGCTATCTGCAGAGCGACAGCAACGTGAAGAAAATCGCCACCTACATCACCAAGAAAGTTGCCGACCGACTCAGCTCCATCTTCAAGGAGAACCGCAAGGAGTACGAGGAAAAATGGGACGACCTGAAGATCTTCATCAACTACGGAATGCTCTCGCAGGAAGACTTCTACGACCGCGCTAAGGACTTCGCCCTCTTCAAGGACGTAGACGGCAAGTACTTCACCTTCGAGGAATACAAGACCCTCATCAAGGACAACCAGACCGACAAGGACGGCAACCTGGTATACCTCTACGCCAACAACAAGGAGGAACAATACTCCTACATCGAGGCTGCCAAGAACAAGGGCTACTCGGTACTCATGATGGACGGACAGCTCGACACTCCAATGGTCAACATGCTGGAGCAGAAGCTCGAGAAATCGCGCTTCACACGTGTAGATGCCGACATCATCGACCGACTCATCGTCAAGGAGGATGCCAAGAAGACAGACCTGACAGACGAGCAGACTGCCAATCTGTCACAGGTATTCCGCTCACAGATGCCTAAGCTCGACAAGACAGAGTTCTTCGTAGAGATACAGGCCTTGGGCGAAGCCAACCAGCCCGTACTCATCACTCAGAACGAGTATATGCGACGCATGAAGGCCATGAGCCAGTTCCAGGCAGGCATGAACTTCTACGGACAGATGCCCAACAGCTACAACATCGTGCTCAACAGCGACCACGAGCTCGTGAAGAAGGTTCTCGCCGATGCCGAGCAGCATACAGCCGAGGCACTGAAGCCAGTACTGGCAGAGCTGAAGGGACAGGAAGCCCGACTGGCTGTTCTGCACCAGTCGCAGGACAAGAAGAAGCCCGAGGAGATTACCCAGGAAGAGAAGGACGACCTGCAGAATACCCAGAAGGCCGTGAACGACGAGAAGCAGAAGCGCGACAACATCATAGCCGATTACGCTAAGGACAACAATATCGTACATCAGCTCATCGACCTCGCCCTGCTGCAGAACGGCATGCTCAAGGGTGCCGCCCTCGATGCCTTCCTCAAGAGAAGCGTCAGCATGATCAAGTAAAGCGCTGATATGCAGAGAGTAATATGACTCTACTTTCTCAAATACGTAAGTTGAAACTTCCATAACTTCCGTACATAAGAAAGTTCTATAAAGAAAAGATAAATCACTTCATAATAAGACCCGACACCAAACTAAATTTGAATTTAGCGAGATGTCGGGTCATTTTTTGTTTATAGTATTTGCACCGTTGAATAAAATGTTGTAATTTCGCAATCGATATTCAACCTCAGATATACAAGTAACTTAACTATCGTATGTATAGCAGTGCTTGCCACAAAGCAAACCTGCAAGAGTTATCAGAAAGCTCAGATAAATAATACTATAGAATGGATCAGATAGTAGTAGAACTCTTCCTGTTGAGCATCGGAGCCAGTTTTGTACAACGCACCACTGGCTTCGGTTTTGGCATCTTCATCATGACGATGCTCCCCTCTATCATGCCCTCCTTCGGTGAGGCAACAACCCTCTCGGGCATTCTGGCGATGACCACCTCTCTGATCATCGTTATTCAGAAATCCAAGTACATCACCTGGAGGCGGCTGCTGCCCATTCTGTTCACCTTCATCATCATCTCCATCGGAGCCATCTTCGTGCTCCGGCGGATGGAATATCATATTCTGAACATATTGTTAGGCATTACACTGATCATTGTGAGCATCTACTTCGCCTTCTTCAGCAAACGCATCAAGGTAAAGACAACGCTGCCTGTGCAGGTTACGGCAGGAACATTGAGCGGACTGATGGGAGGATTCTTCGGAATGCAGGGACCACCAGCCGTACTCTATTTCGTCAGTTCTGAGCCAGACAAGGAACACTATCTGGCGATGACGCAGACCTATTTCCTGGCAGGCAATCTGATGATGACACTGGCAAGAGCCTACAACGGTTTCTTCACCACCACGGTCTCCATAGGTTATGTGTATGGAATAGCCGGAGTTTTCATTGGCAACCTGATAGGCTCCTGGGTGTTCAGGCACCTCAGCGGCTCCCTGCTCAAATACATCATCTATGCCTATATCGGAATCAGCGGATTAACCTTCCTACTGGGAGCGTAACGTATATGCCTGTGCCATTATCAGCAATCTACTGAAATGTGTGGACTGGAATAAAAAATGCAGGCCTTCTTTTTACAAGGCTGCAGCCACCCTTCTAACTTTTGCCAATCTGGCCATAAAGGTAGAATCATTTTTTGTTGATTGCAGATTATATCTCATCTGCATTTTCAACAAAGGCTCAGCATTCACTCCAAGTGCAGCCTCAAAGAGCAGGGCCGTTTTTTCCGTTACTGGACGACGAGCATTCAGAATTTCATTCAGAGCAGAATAGGCAATCCCCATTTCCTCCGCCAACTGTCGCTGAGAAATTCTACGATATTCTATCTCATTCTTCAGAACATCTCCAGGATGCGTAGGAAAAACCGGAGTCATATCGTTTGCCCGCATTTCCTTTATTGTATTTTTATCGTTGCTCATAACTATTTCATTTATAATGGTTTGATAATTCTGTTATATTACATGTAGCCTAGCCCCTTTTCATAAAAACATGTCACAACATCTATCTTGCAAGTCTTTGTTTATAGTATTTGCACCCAGCCTCTTCCACCATAAGCCTTCCGTTTCATTGCGACCATGGTCACGGCATCAAAGAAGGCGAAAATCAAAGACCAACATGAGAATGATATCTGTTACGATACCACCTACATCGGTAAAGATAAATATTGTTTAAATACTCATATACGCTTACATTTTTATAAGTTAGTAAAAAGTTTTCTATTTCACTCTCACCTCAGGCATCCTTGCCTTAAACTCAGAGTCTATCAAGTGGCATTGTTCCTTGATAATACCACGACGATAGACTGCAGGTTGCAAACAATAAAGATCAAATGCTTCTTTATCTACATCTTCCACTTTCTGCCATTGAGGGAAGAGCAACTTCATATAGGCTGTAGCAATGCGCTTGATGGCCTTAGAATCACGAACATCTGACTTTGCCTCAAATTCCACCAATTCATCAAACAACAAGCCATACGAGTTTTGAATGCGCATCGTGTGCATTATCTCAGAGAAATACTCCACATTGATAGTCCAACCATTAAAAATCATACTATCGTTGACACGAGGTAACTTCCATCCTTCTATGAAGGTATGGAAACGATCGAGCAATGCTGACTCCTTAAAATTGCTGGGCAATGAATCAAAATAATTTGGCGAAATAGGCAGACGATTTGCCGACAAAGGAATATTGCCCATCAGCATTAATCCGCACTCCGATGTAAATTCATTGTTATCAATCGTTGTCTTACCACTCTCCAAATATGCCTTCAATGCAGCCTGAATTTCCGCTGGTTCTTGGAAAATAATAGTCTGAATCTCATCAAAAACAGTAAAGTCATGGTTTTTAATAATACCATTCTGTTGTTTCTGTTTGTCATAGAACAACTTGGCACGAGTAACCTTACCCCCACTTACCAACCAGCCATATTTAGATAAGTTGCCGAACACATACGACTTACCAGTTCCTTTAGGAGCCAACTCTATCACATTCAACCTCGGCTCAATGAATATCAAGAGACGAGTCAAAAACTCCATCTTCTGAGTCATCGAGGTAAAGCCATCAGGATCATATTCCATCGCAGACAACAGAACATCAAACCATTCTTCATTAGTGAAATGCTGGCGAGCTTCACGTAAATACTCTATATCCACAGAGCTATATGGTTTGAAGGGTTTAAAGTCAACCATGCGTACATGGTTTTTCTTGTCGTTGTCATCATCAGGCAACAAACAGAGTTTTACGATACCCCACTTCTCGCCATCCACCAACTCTCCTGGATGTTTGGCATAAACATAGTCCGGGATAATTCCCTCCCTTTGCTTGATTCCATAATCAGGGATGGCAAACTGCTTTTCTCCTTTTACTAAATCAATGTAAATAGAGAAACGAGCCAGCAAAGTTACCTCCTTACCTGCTAGAATATCATCCTTAACAGTACCACCATTAGCAGGTATCACCTTATCTAAAAAAGCATTAAGACCTAATGTATCTATCTCACCGGTATTGATATTCAAATATCTTTTCAAAAGATAATCCTTTACAAATGAAGGTAAATTGCGACCTGCAAAGATACTATTAGTTGCCTTAGGATCCTTATATATCGACATCGCAGAGAAATACTGTCTTACTTTCTGCTGTAATTCTTCTTTCATACTTTTCTGTTTTAGAAATCAAACAAATCTTCTTCTTGAGCAGCTTTTTTCCAGAGAATAGAACATCTATCTATCACCTTATCCCCTACAAGCACACTCAATTCACTATCATGTTCATTAGCTTCAAGTGGAGCTGTCATAAACTCATCCATACCAAACTTTGTCAATGGATATGATTTGTTGTTATAAACAACATAAGGAACATCAGAAGCAGACAATCCTTTGATTCTGAGTCTGACTTGAGGATTGACAGTTGTCAATTCTTGAGAAAGAACTACCACACTCCAATGATTGTTATTAGGATTATTCGATATCACTAATATTGGTACCATTATTTCTTCTGGTGTACAGCCTCCATGAATACCTTGGTCTCTCGGAACCTTATTGCATAAAGACTTATGATTCAATGCACAAACAGTTTTTCCATCTTTTAAGATAAAATAGTTTTTGTCATTGGTAGCCTTTCCTATTTTACATACTGCCAATCTACCATGATGATCAGAATCAAAACCAGCCAAGTTCAAGCCACCTTGCAACTGTGAGAGATAAGTCAATCCATGATCACTGACTATAGCAATTTTCTTACCAGCATACTTATTTATGATGCCCTCAACCGCATCTTCCACAATCCTCATTTCTGATATGATGGTGTTAGGATAGCGATTACTAGACAGATGTGCCATAGAATCTAGATCACCCACTTTCATTGTTTGGATATCAACGTCAGATAAATGTTGTAATTCTACCTTGTTCCCCTCTGTAGTAGTTGGCAACAAAGCTCTTGCTACCATTACTTCATTGAGATAGATCTTGTCTTGCTGATGCTTTGCTAAGATAGCTTGAATAAATGGAATCCATTCCACGCCCAAACCATCTATCCAATAATACACATCTATATCATTACGACCAGCCAACAAAAAACGAGTAGTCTTTAGCGATTGATACCAAGTATCGAAAGCCACACTATCTGCATTATGCTCCGAAATTGCAGTTTTGATTTCGTCAGTATAAATGTTACCCAATTTTGCCTTCTTATACTCATCTATATATGTAGAAAGCCACATACAGTTAGGAGTCAGCATAGGTTGAACTTGCATATAGTCAAACAATTCCGGAAAGAAATCTTTGACTTCATTTATAGAAATGCATTTCTTACCTAACCAAACTATGGCCAGTTCTTTCTCCTTAATAGTTATACCAGAAAAATATTTAATGGCTTCATGAGCTCCACTCTGCTTGGCAATATTTTCTAATCGATTACCAATAATAACCTCTATACTTTCTGATAGTTGTACATGGTGCTTTGCCGCCTCATTCAAACAGAATCTACGTTCTTCCATCTCTGTCTTAACAGAAGTAATATGCATAGCTATCTCTGTAAACAAATCAGCATTAGTATAATTCGTCAGCTTTGACAAGCAAGCAGTTAAGTACCCGTCAGTTTGATTCATCAATTTATAGCAAGAGCATAGCAACCACCTATCAAAATTACTGCTATGAGCAAACCATATCTTCAAAAAGGATTTATAAGACGTAATCTCATTTACATCAAAATAATGTTGGACGAAAGAACATAAATCGAAATTCTTTGTCAAATCAATCTGTTCTGCCAAAAGTTTCCAATTTTCCTCGTCACTCTCCTGATACAACATATCCGCAAATTCCAAATGCAGTCCCAGTTTCAAGAACTCAAACGCATTCTTTGGACATACATAGCTGAAAGCATTGTCTGGCTGAGCAAATTTGGCATTGGCAAAAATTGAATCAGACGTACTAATAATAGTCTTACGCTTATGTACTTCTGTATTCTTCCAAATACTCAGCCATTCACTTACAGAATGTACCACATTGGCTTGCTCTTCAACATGCTTTACTCCATAACAAGAATCATCATCAACAAGAACCATCGTATAGTTCTCCCCTATCGCATTCTCATCATGCAAATGCCAAACATTTATCTGAGTATCATTTTCAAAAGTACTCATTTTACCCTCCAAACCGATAATAGGGATGTAGATTCTCTGTTGATTCTCCACTCCTTCTACGGATGCTTCTATCGACTTCATTGTCTTGATTAAAGTATCAAAGGTATGGCTTGACTGATTATCATAAAATCTAGCCAATTCAGAAAAAGGAGTAATAACGCTATCACGACCACGAAGAGAAATAATATATTCTACAATATGCTCACTCAATTCTTGATAAGTTATCATCAAGTCTGGATAATCATGGTCTATCCATTTATCCACGCTCTGAACCGCAACTCCACATTCTTCAAGCATATACATCACAAACTCAAAGCTATCATGGAAGTTATCAAACAGCACAAAACGGATTGGGTAGCGGTTTGCCGTAGCCGCTCCCAATCCATTTATATTCTTGTCTTCCTCAACAAGAGCCTTTAGTTCTTCAAAGGAAGCTATCGTTTTAAATCTATTCTCATCAAACATGCTTCATTATGATATTAAGGGTTTGCTCATCAGCATTTTCACATAAATCTTGCAGCAAGTCACGTAGCATTTGATTAGAAGCCAAAGGCATCACCTTTCGAGCGATTTCATTTCGCTTCTCCTTCATTTCTTGACTTTCAAATTGTGGAGAAGCAGCCATCGTTGCTGTTTCGCCTCCAACTTGCGAACCATTGTTCATCCATGTAGAGACTCCTTTGTCGTTTCCTCCCTGAGTTGTAGCTTCACTCTTATATCTCACTTGCTCTTCTTCAAAACGTTTTTGATTTTCTTGTCTCAGACGTTCTTGCTGTTGATCCAAGCGCCAATTTTTAAGAGTATCTTCCACTCCCCGTTCTGTCCAAAGTCCAATAGTTCCTTCAAGATGACCACCGAGAAAAGCCTTAGCCTCAGCAAACTCAGGTTCCGTCATGTTGATGTATTCCAATCCCATGACATAATTTTTGAAACCAGTCTCAAAGTTATTGGCAGATTCGAGCAAGAGGTTCCCCAAGTCTATATTGTTCTTCAATCCTTCTGCAACTTTACTCATAAGCTGAGGATTCTTTACACTTTCCGAATCGGTAATTACCTTGATGATTCCATCAATCAGTTCTCTATTCTCGTCAGAACACTCTGGCACATATTTCAAAGACCAAAGAGGATAACCAACACTAGCAGAATACTCATGAGTCATAGCCCAACGTGCATCTGTCAAACTACTGACATCAGAATACCCAGGAAGTCTATCTAACTTAAATCTCTTAATTAGATTTTTTGTTATGCTACCAGCTTCCTTACTCTCAAACATAAAGTTGAGCTTTGGAGAAGTCTTACCACTCTCCCAGACCTTGAACATTTCAACAATATCATCCACCAAATGATTTGCAGTTCTTGGCTTACCGTTCAAATCAAATATCTTACCAGCATACTTACGCATCGCAAAAGCTACCATAGCCATCGGAGCGTATGATTGGAACAAACCAAATGGAGGCAAGGTCAACCCTATAAGCTTATCACCCAAATTGAACGACTGATTCTTATTAATATGATTAAAGACATTCTGAATATAGTCACATACCTTTTTCAATGGATGTTCAGAACTTATATCTGATTTCCATTCCAGATTATCATCCACGCTATCTTGCAACAGATATTCAACATGCTTAGCAGGACCGCCACACTTAGCAATAATATCTTCCTTAGTATGAAAGGAAAGAACATTATCTACAGTTGCTTTTACAGAAGATTTCCTCCAGAATGTGTTAGATGAACGTGTTCTGATAATCTCCAAGGCTTCAGGACCAGACGTAAAGATGGCTGGAGCTATAGAGTTATTGATGGTTGAAGCCAATCTTGTACCAGATATCGTCAATTCATCATCACGCAAACAGAAAGTTACATTTCCGCCACGGATTTCTCCCAACCATCCCGTAATCATTTCACTAGCACTCTTAGTATAGGTCTTCTGCTGATTAGCAAGACCATGCCTTTGGGCACAAGTAGCATTTGCCTGGTACTCGATGAATCGTTCATACTCCTTTTCACCCATAGGACTCTCCAATAAAACAAAACAGATATTTTTGAATCGCTCATCCTGTTTGTTCTTATTGATAATGTCTTTTAATTCAAAGATGTCCTGTCGAGTCTTTCCTACCATAAAAGCTATAAGCACTGAATATGATGTAGCATTTTTTGCAAAATCCTCAATTTTATTGAGCAATGTATATTCATTACTTGTCAAAGAGAAAAACAGGAATTCCAATGGACGCGCCACCTGAGCCAAGTGCTTGTTCATGAAATTCTTGGCTGTATCACCAAAATTAATTACCTGCTCTGCAAACATGAATGTTGTTGATTTCAATTCATCCATAATTTTCAGAATCTCGTCTGCCGGCAATGCAGGAAACAGAATTGAGAAATTACCATTTGGCTGACGCTGAATGATACTTTTCTCATTGAAGTAATTTAGAATCTCTCCCACATTATTATATATTGGAGTACCTTCAAAGAGATTATAGATATTTTCCTCACTTGGTGTTACGCTGTCATTGTTAGCTATATTATTGAGTGCATTCAAAAGCAGAATTCCTTTGAACACAGCAAGGTAATCATCACCTTGAGCCTCAACAGCCAAATGATGAGAATTATATTTTTCAGTCACAGCACCAAAACGGGCAGTATCACTTTCAAAATATTCTTGCACATAATCCCAAAGATAATTTGGAGTAACCGTATCTTTGTCTGCGTATGCATCTTCATTGTCAAAAAATGCTTTCACCTCATCACAAGCCAAGAACTCAAATACACTTCGACTTGAAGAACCTGCCTCACGAGCAAAGTAGGTTGCAAGGTTTGCCGTCGATGGATGCACAGGGAAAAGATTAGCCAAATCTTTCTTTGTCTGTTGTGAGTCTGTAGATGAAGAAGCAAATGCTGTCAAGAGTTCATCATGCAAGCTACAGAAAAATTCTTGGCGTTGATTATATAAGTTTTTGTCAACAACTACAAACTTCTTAGACATAATACGGAAGGCAGACACTGGCTCCATGTTATAGATAACATAGTGGTAACGCCCTCTGGTCTGTTCACGTTCTGCCTCCTTCAATGAATTCAAGGCAGATGGATGAGATAAGAACAAGAAATAAGTATCATTCTCTGGATTCATCATATCCTCGGCAATTTCCTGTAAGATTTTCAAGAGAGGAACACCTAAATCAGAGCGCATAACATCCGTAAACTCATCCCAAATAATGAGCAAGCCATCGTAAACACCTAGACTACGAAGTTCATTCTGAACCTCGAATATCCAAGTTTTCAAATTAGAGTTTTTGATTGGCACATTGATACCCATATTTCTCAGAGCCATGGTAACACGATTCAACACCTCGGTATCTCCATTAGCCAACCTTGTTTTCAGCATTTTCAAATCAGGAGCTACACTCTTTAACACCTCATTGTTTGCAATGAGCATGATCCACAAGTCAGGCTCGTTTTCAATATGCTGAATATAATTATCAAAATCAGTTTGCACAGTCAGTTTGATACCAGCATTTTTCAATGCTCGTATCACTTCTTTTTGAACCTGCAAAGACAAATCTGCTTCATGAGCAATTGCCTGTTGACCATAAAGATTAACAGGAAACAAACGCTTACTTTCACGAAGTTTCAAAATGGAGTTACGAAGAAGATTGTACTTTTCTTCTCCATATTCTTCATTTACATAACCGACAATATCTTTAACATCATCACAAAGAAGATGTTTTAATACTGCACCAGCATGGCTCTTGCCTGATCCATACGTTCCTGCAACCCATATCGCCTTATGCGAATCGGCATCATTATTTCTTACAGCACTAATTGTCTTCTTCAACAAGTCGTTGAATTGATCATTTGCTATAAACGTCTTCCAGTCATCTGGTCCTTCATTCTTTATGTTATAAGCAGGACGCATTGACCTCAATGTTACTATATCATTATATTTTGTAGCCATAAGCGGTTATTGTTATTTCAAAAATGTTTTGACTATTAGTTGCTTTATCTCTTTTCTGTATTCTGCCCCTTTTAGTAATTCCCAAAAAGAATCATCAAGATATGCATATTCAGACTTCTCCTTAAGGAACTTTCTTGATGGAGTTTTTGCATAAGACTCCACCGTAGTTCCTTTGTTCCATTTTATATGATAGAACAATGAAGAGCTTAGATGAAAATATGGTTTTACAAAAGGAGTGACCACATCTTTGTAAGCAAGACATTGAGTTTCATAAAACTTCTTTGATTCATCATCAAACTTAATTTTATTATCTACCAAAAGTCCCTTATCAATTCTCTCAAGGATTGATAGTAAATAATAAGTTTTAGCATTTGAGACATGCCCATTATAATTTCCTCTTTTAAACTGTAATATTGCCGTCTTATAATAGTCACTCTGTAAACTCATATTTATTTTATCATCAAATTTAATGCCTCAATTGCATTTATATCATCACGCAAAGTAATATTATCCAAGCCCATATTTAACTCAGCAATAACCAAACGATTGGCATCACTGTTAAGTGAACGAAGAACAGAAAGCAACTCTATTTTAGATATGCCAAATTCTTTATAAAGTCCCAAATTGTTGCCACTTGCATACAAGTCACTAACACGAAGAGAATGTATGCCTTTTCTTTCACAATATTTATAAAGCGAATAAACGACCGTCTCACGTTCCAATAATTCATAAGATGTTCGTACAAACATTGTCTTATCCTTTGGAACGAGTTGTCCGGCATCTCCGATTGGACTCTCTTTAAATGTGCGGAACAAAGCATAAACCACATTATGTACTGTAGTCTTACTATTATCTGAATAATCAGCAAGCACTCTTTCTTCTATTTCTTTTTGTGAAATAATCTCTTCCCAGTTTACGCTTTCTTTATACCATGCAGCAATTGGAGAGTTATAAGAAAGATTAATCCATATAATCTGCCAAACCATATCAGGCATATCAGGATAGTTAGAGGCCAACAATTGCCCTAACTCTGTTATCTCTTTAGACTTTGAATCCTTCAATATCTCTGCCTGCACTAACCACTTCACAAAATTCGGAAGTTGTTCTTTTATATTAAGACCATGAGAATTCTCTGTAAAATAATCACTATAATTATAGAAAAAGAATTCCATCCAGTCTCCATTCAACCCGAAATTATTATAACTGATTAACTTCATATTGTTTGTATTATTTGTTTTTCTACCAGTAATTGCTAATGATGCTGCAGCTATACAACCAAAGTCATGGAACGTTAAGCACTTATGACAACTTACGCATTTACTGGAATCCAATTTTACAGTTGGAAGTATCCTTAATGCTCCTGTAGGACACTCAACTTCGCAAGTTTCACAATCCACACAATAAGTAGATTTATAAAATGCCCTTTTCAAATACCCTTGTAGTTTAGGAAACATCTGAGTGTTGATGAAGCTTACCTTATGTATTCCATCTTTTTCTTTAACCGTAAACCTGAATATCTTTCCTTCAAAACTTAACTCCCCATTAATTGTTCCATCAACATCTGAAGTTACATGAAACTTACCTACTGCATTCAACCAAGCAAGAAGAGTTTTTTGTGGATGTTTAATTTCTAATACTAAATTAGGCTTTATACTCTTTACGATTAATGCAGATGGGAATTCCATATCCCTACCTCCAGCACGCAATTTCCATTTTCCTTCCTTTATATAATCTTCAACATCACTAATACATGCTTTATGGGCTTTGTCCTCTATCCTACCCAAAAACGGCATAAGGCTTTCCTTATAACATTTATTGGAAATCATATCATTCCATTCAGAAGAAAAAGGACAAATCAAACAACCTACACGTGTCATACCTCTTCTATAAGCTGGATTCACATTAAGATTCTGCTCAAAAATATATAAGAAGATTTCTATCGCACTCCATCTTAATATTGGGCTTGCATTAATAACGTTATTATGTTTAACCCCTTTGCCTATTCTATTATAAGTAGAACGCCTAACACTTTCCTCCGCTCTCACTCCATCAAAAGTAAGAATTTTTGCTTGTTTGCCTTCACCCGTTTTCAACATTCGATAAAGAGGAGCGGTTTTCATTACAGAACAGCACCAACGATGGGTATCACTTGGCGTACCGATTTTATCCCAATAGTTCAGCACACTATCATGGTTCTTAGCCAAAGAGAACTTCAAATCAGGAAACTTCTCCTTATATTGCTTTTGAATCTTATCGTATAGTTCCAAAGAAGGTGGCAACTCATAGCCTGTATCACTATAAATCACCTCAAAATCGGTACTTGGAATTGCACGGGTACACAAGTCAAGTACAACTTGCGAATCCTTGCCTCCAGAAAAAGAAGCAATAAACTTGTCTATTTTTGTAGTTTGATAAACTCGTTTTCCTGCATTGTTAGCTTCCTCCAATGGCATAATATCAAATGAGTCACAATCCTCTTTAACAATCGCCATTTTTTTCTTGGTCTTTTTTTCTGCTTTTTGGGCTAAAGCCTCAAAGTCTAATGTGTTAGCAGATGCAGCCTGTATGGTTTTACGAGCACGTGCATACTGTTCGTATGTCTCGTGAATGAACTCAATCGCCTCACTTTCTAAAAGAAACATCATGTCCTTGTTACGCTCCAACATGGCCTCAACGTCTACTGGCTGTAACTCCAAGTTCTGACCAGCTGGCTGCAAAACAATTGTAGCCGCATCATAGATGTTGGCACCTTTAGCCTCAAAGACAAGTTCGCCTTTATAATAATATTGCTTATTGATTGCCCACAGAAGTGGTTCTTGGCAATGAGGATATTGCCAACCAAGCTTATCCAATCCTAAGAGATCAAGTTCTTCATAGAACACAGGTCTTGGAGATGTACCCAATACACCGTCTACTATACGTGAGTGCAATCGCACTCCATTCACCTCCTTGTCCCATGTAACTTTATACACTTGAACTTTCCTTTCTCTTTATACCGTAGAATTCCCAAGTGCGGATGACGTTTCTGATAGTTGTAAAATTAGACTATACGAAAAAGCGTGGGAATTCGCCTATTGCCCATCCCACCTTCGAGGCCTTCGCATTGCCAACTGTCGAGACGGACAACTGCAGAAAGCCCACGCATGACATATATCATCCCATGCGTGGGCAGCCGCAAAATACAAATAATGTATATACGACAACTCACGGCAGGGTACAATATACCTACCGTGAGCATCTACCGTTGTCTTGTCTTTTGACAGTTTTCGGAAGTTGCGAAGTTTCGAAGGTCAAAGACAAGCGTTAGTAAACGCTCTATTCCATAAAAGTCACACCCACCCGCTCAGCCCTTCGGGCTTTCTGCGGAAGAATGTATCTGCAAAAATAATAAATATTTCAGAAATACGTGCGCTTATCTTATTTTTTTTGTGTATTTTTGCAAAAAAGAAGTTGAACATCTAAAAAAGTAATTGCCATGACTGGTTATCTTAGATTTTTTGATTATGATAAAGCTTTAAATTACTATTGTGAACTCATTGCAAAGATGAATCAATGTACTAACAGGAACAACCATGAGCGTATTATTGCAAAACCAATATAAACGAACGATATTATCAGTGTTAAAAATCATAAGAATCACCTTGATTCCCTGTATTTTTATTATCTTTGCAGAAAATAAGCTGCACTCGGCAATTTGAAAGCAAGCTTTCATTGCACTTGTTTGCATTATCTTTGCAACAAATAACAATTAAAACGAAGAATATGAGCTCATCAACATTACGCGTGCCTACGTCATTCAGGCCACCATCAGAACTTCTCGAGGAGTTAAAGGAACGAGCTAAGGCTACTAATTGCAGCCTTAACAATTACGTGGAATCTATTCTTACAAATGTCATGAGAAAGGACAAGACTGTGGAAGAAAATGTCATTACTCCCGTCTTGCAGGATAAGATTGACAAGGTGAGAGAGGAAATTCATTGTGGTCAATATACCACATTGAAATCGCATGATGATATAGACAATTACTTTGCGAGTTTATGATTTACACAGTCATTACATCCAAGAGTGCAGAAGATGTCATCAAGAAATGGTAGAAATCCTATCCAAAGCTATTCAAAAAAAATATTAAAAGATATATCACGAACTCATGGATCACCCAGGAACAGGTATCGGTCATCCTGAGGCTTTGGTAGGTGGAAACTCTATTTTGTATTCGAGACATATCACTGCCCATGACAGAATCATCTATGAGATTCATGATGAAATCATAACTGTCCTTGTATTAGATGTAGAAGGACATTACAATGACAAATAACTGAGCCCATATTCTCCATAAAGCATCTGCAAAATCATCTTACTTTCCTATAAAGAACAAGAAATTTTCCTTTGTTGTAAAAGTGGTCAAGGCAAGGCAATAAATTGCCGTAACCATGCATTGTATTTATCATCAAAAGTTTGTGAAAAAATGAACAGAAAACAAAATTAACAATTAAGATTATGAATATAGGAGATAAAATACCTGAGATTCTTGGCATAGACCAAGACGGACGTGAGATCAAGGCAAGCGACTTTCGGGGTCGCAAGATAGTACTCTACAGTTATCCGAAAGCCAACACCAGCGGTTGTACTGCAGAGGCTTGTTCTTTGCAGGCTCACAAAGAGGAGTTGGCAGCTGCAGGTTACGAGATTATCGGCGTGAGCAAGGACAAACAGGCTTTGCAGAAGAAGTTTGCCGAAACCAAGGGCCTACAGTTTCCTCTTATTGCTGATACCGAGACTACCCTATTGCAGGAACTCGGCTGCTGGGGCGAAAAGGTAACCTGCGGCAGAAAGACCATCGGAATCCTTCGTACCACCTATCTCGTTAACGAAGAAGGCATCATCGAGAAAATCTTCACTCCCAAGGAGATCAAGACCAAGATTCATGCAGAGCAGATTCTGGATTACATCCATCAAT